>Ga0065711_1001853_pt1 | contig 63719 bp, 39 predicted proteins | sample Hoacrofraction12_FD_59098 | JGI IMG/M metagenome (GOLD analysis project Ga0065711, IMG submission 59098) | Hoatzin crop microbial communities from Cojedes, Venezuela - Epithelial fraction 12 v2 (version 2) | ecosystem: Host-associated > Birds > Digestive system > Esophagus > Crop | place... | reverse complement strand
GGGGAGGGAGGTGAAGGGCTCGCTGATAACAACATGTTTTTTCCTTCCTTCCTAACTCGATGGCACATGTGACCTCATGAAGCCAATAAGTTCTGAGCATCTAATGTAAAAGTTCCCCCCAAAAACGCTCCTTTAGCAAAGACCACTGGGTAAACCATGTCACGACCAATTTCTGAAAATGCCTTGATTTAAGGCAGGCACAGGACCTGAAATTCACACCAGCTCTTTGTGTGCTGGAGTCACGCAGATACCAGGCTTGGTGAGAAGAAACTGCATACTTCCTATTTTACTTCACCACTGCTCGACCTGCTTTTCCTCAGACTTAAAATCATTTGCCAGGTCAAAATAAACTCTTCAGAATCCCAATGTGAAAAATGTACCTAACAATTCAATCCTTGTAAGCTGGGAATTGGAAGAGAAAGTGCAGTAGAGTCTAATTAAATTATATAATAAGCAGCTTAACTTGTGGTTTCACTTTGGTTTCTGTTATTCTTATTATCATAAGCATTGTAGCTGGCAAGGAGCAATTGAAATATGCAAAGCAGAGATGACCAAACTGGAGATTGTCTGGGTTTCGCAGGAGCTTGTCTGTCAAAGCTTGGTTTTGCCAAGTCAAATCCAGAAGGGAGGTCAGGCCAATTCTGATTTAATTCAAAATTTTCCTCAGAGTTAGCAATGAGTTCTGTGTTTGACCTGTCTCTGTTACAGACAAAAATCACAGCAGATTTTGATTTGCAAATCCTCACCTGTCAGGCTCTGGTTTGCAAAATGAAAACCAGTGCTGGCTCAGATTTGGGTGAAGCTGAGTACATAATCCTGGCTTTAACTTTCTCTTTTTAACAAGTTAGTTGGTATTGCCCAGAAGATGACACTTCAAAGGTGAGATGGTGCTCCTGGCATCCATGCGTTTAGCCCGCCTGGCTGCTGGGAAGTCACACTGTGACTGACCAAATTTTGCCATTCATTTAAGCCTTATCTAGTGCCTGGTGCATACCTACAGGAGCCAGGTAGCGAAACTGGCTGATGGTGCGTGGAGTGGGTGAGGAAGTGCCCAGATAAGCTGCCATGAGGGACGGTGGCAACTTGCAGAGGTCAGCATCTACTGGCAGGGAACGCTGCAGCATCTTAAGCCAGTACTGTTTTTTGAGTAATAATTTATGCTCTGTCTGGCACAGATGTGTTGGCAGAGATTTACACCATGCTTTACCTTAATTGTCAGTAAAGTTGACAATGATTTACATGCTGGTGTAATGGATCCTTGACAAAGCATATGCTCATAAATTTGAACAACCAAAACAGAGGTCTTTCCAGAAGTTTGGTATACATGCTCGGCCTGATATGGAAACAGGTTGAACTGCCCACTGAAATCTGAATCTGGATCTAGGGCTTTGGTTTGGCAACATTTCTAGTTTTGAAGACTGTCTCATGCAAGCTTGAAGTAAGAATAATTTCAGTCTGTTCAGTGGTCTATAAATCCAAATGCCTCAAGTACAAATGAATCACTCTGTTCTCTGCCCCAAGGGTTTGACTATTACCAACAATGGCTGAAGTCATCAGCAAAAGACGAGGTCACAGGCTGAAAGAGGAAAATATGCTTTTTCATTTCTAGTATAAAAAAATTGAATGCATTGTTTGAAAATGTCATTGCATGAACTAGACTAAATGGAAGCAGACTAAGCTGGGGCTCTGACATCTAATGCTTCCTCCTCCACTCCTGTTTTGTTTAATCTGACAGCTACTTACCAAGATACACAAGCTCAGAAATTCAAAATAAGCTGCTAAGGGAGAAGCTGCAGTGTTACCCATCCTCTTTCTTGGCACTGTTAAGTCTAAGGACTGAAGGTGGGGATGAGACAGGAGAGCCCTGAACCCCAACCTGGACATTGCCTCCATCTGCACCTACAAATAGGGCATTTAGACCCTCTGCCAAGGCCTTTCTGTAGCAGATATCTGCCTTGCAGTTGTGAGGTGCTGCCTAATGAACAATCACTGCTCGGGAAGCCCCGCAAGATTCACGGAGCCAGAGCCGAGCATGGGGTGAGTTGCCAAACAACATGCAGGTTCAATGCAGGTCAATGATCCTAGATGATTCTATCTCAGGCAGCCCCACATGTTCTCAGGGTTGGTTAAGAGAAAACAGTTTGAATCTGTTTTATTTATTTGTTCATATATAGATAAGTGTATATAAAGACAGTCAATCTAGTCAAGGTAAACCACTTTAAAATACTTTACACATACCATCAAGTAAAAACACAAGAAAGGCACGTGCTGCAGAACAGGATTGACTTGAAGTAATTTACAATAACAACAGGTTTTTTTCCCTAGTTGTCAAATCAAATATGACCCTTGGATCTTAAATCCCCAGATACAAAAAAATGTCATCTTGTATGTAAATGCACTGTTTGTCAAACCTTTGTATCATAATTCAAGGCCAAAGGAGTTAAAATCAAAATTCTAATAATTTAATATATGATCCCCCCAATGCTATGTGCATTAAGTGCTTTTACTTTTGGCTTTACCCTATAAATAGGAAAATCCCAGACTTACCTGTCAAGCTGCGACAGATGTGGTATTAGAGATCAGTCTGAACTGAATCTCAGGTGAAACTTTGGTCCCTGTGAAGTGAATATGTGTGTTTTCTCAGTGACTTTAGCAGAGCCTGCCCTTCCAACATCTTCCTCAACCCAAAGCCTTAAAACACAGGCAAGCTTCGTATCACCAGTTCACAGGGAGCCGTCTTTGTCTCAGGTGAATGCAAGGAGACTTACTCAAATGGAAAATGCAGGCTTCAGATTTGAGCTTCACTGTGATTCTTTTTTATATACAACCTAATTTGAGATGTCGACTTTCCACCTCATCACTGGGGAAAATATTTAAAACCAACAGTTTATTAGGTATTATTATCTCCTGGAAATCCAAAGGTATAAAAAGGAAGCCTAAATCAAACACCTTCTAATCATAATGTTTCATCAGTAAAAACTGCCTCTAACATACTTTCAATTAATGATAATTTTCACTTCAATGCCAAGAGTTTGAGCTTGTTCTCTGATATACACTCTTTGTCACATACAGCTGTAAATGTGGGTGCCGAAGCAAAATTCTGATTCACAAAGATTTGCAAAGGCCTTTGGACCTCATCTGATACTCTCTGTCAAAGGAACTGCCGTGGAGCCTGAGGCAGTTTGGAGAGAACAAAGGGTTATCCATCTCTACAAGAGTAAACTACAAACAAATACTGCCTGAATAACACTCAGCTGATTGGGCTCATGATGCAGAAATCTAAGCTTAGTAATGAGAAACAGCGTGGCCAAGATGTAAAAAACATAAGCAGAAGAAAGCAGTAGTCTAAAATTAGGCTGTTTTACCCACATTTAGGCACTGAGAAGTTTCAATTTGCCTCTTGTAGATGGGAGATCCTGTAGACACATTCGTGCTTGAGATTTTGGCGTATGCTTCAAAAAAGTGTAAAGATCCATTTCCCATTTGTTGCTACAATCACGCAGCTGGGCTAGAATGACTGCTGCTCTAGCTGGGAACAGTAATTCCCAGTCTTTAATTCCTGAAAGAAAAAAATTCAGATACGGAGCCATGACACTTGGCTTTTAAAGGAGAGGAGAATGTTTTTCTCTCCGTCTCCATTTTTTTCCTTAATATCCAGGAATATTAGAAATCTTGCAGAGAAGAAGATAAAAGGAAGCTGAAGAGCATTTCTGCGTAGGATAGAAATTCCATCACTATGTATAGAAAGTACCTGAAGGCACAATCACGTTCAAACATCCATCCTCTGTGTGTGTGTGTGTGTGTGTGTGTGTGTGTAGGCAGTTAGCATCTGCACTCCTGATACTGCTCTGCTTGCTAAAGCTAGCAGCAGCAATCTTACATACAGATGTTTCCCTGCCTAAAACTGTTCTTCTCTCTGAGGCAAAAATGTTTTGCAGAAATTTCCAGCCTTTGATGAGAACCTGTTTTGAAACAGAAGAGAGAAAAAGAAATATTCCTACCCTCTTAGAACACAGCACTTCGATTTCCCAGAAAGATGACTTTTTATTACAAAGTTTTCATTGCATATTATAATAAAATATGTTTAATCATACAAAAAAAACCCCCAAAATACTGGAACAAACACATCTGTCAACTGGTACTCTGAAATATCCATTTCTGAGAAATGGTTTGGGCTTTGTTCTCTTCTGGAATGATCATGTTTTTTACGTTTTGAAATTTCACCTCAGAATGGAAAAATCTAGCTTCTTCCTTCCCGCCAGAAAAGAGCCTCTGTGTCTCTGGCTACTTTAGGACCTAGATATTCAGTTTTAAAATGTACAGCAATTGAAATGTGATTGAAGAATACAGTCACAATTTCGGGGGGCAACCAACTATGTCAGCAGCAGAAAAGTCAGCCTTTCGGAATGCTAATCTTTCTTTAGGTTTACTAGGTAGGTGAAAACATATGCAAGGAAGTGTTTAGTTTGTCTCAAGCTTCTTCTATGTTCTGTGCTGAAAGATTCTGAAAACAACAACAAAAAAACACCTAAACAAAAGTGGCCAAAATATTCTGAAAACAACAAAAACAACAACAACAGAAACCAAAAATGGCCAAAATATTCCCTTTTGGAGCTCTACCAAGTGAACATTTTTTTACTACAGGTGAATTTGGCCCATTCTCCCCAGCTGCTGTAGCTCTTAAGCCTTAGTGCACATACTAAATCTTAGACGGATTTAGTATTTAAATGACATACAGTAACCATCTTGTTAAATGTAAATTAAATGCACACTTACTCTTTAAGACAATTTAAAGTGTCACCTTTATAGCTAAAAGACTGTGACATTTCATGAACTCACAGCCACGTCTTCCCACTGATAATGCCAAGCTGAACTGACTGGGCTAAATTCAGCCGTGGGGTAACCAAATGCAACATTCCTGCTGTCAAAGGAGTTATACCCATTTACATCAAGGCTGATTCCAGGCTTTCATTATCTACACTTAAACCTACCATAATTTATTTGAAAAAGCGGCTGAGAATAGTAACATTTCATCTGTTATTCACACTATAGGTACAATGTTCCCTAGTAACGTACGTTGGCTTGGCTCCTTTGACTACAATGGAAGTACCTTGATTTATTCTGGGTGAGGACCCAGCCCTAGCTGGAAAGCAAAGACAAAGAAACTTCACCTAAACTGAGTTGTTCTTGGAGAACTAAGCAAAATCATAGAGAGTGATGAAACAATTAATAGCAATTACTATGCTCCAGTGTAAAGGAACATCACAAAGCAAAGGCGTGGAGCTCATGAAGACATCCTTAGAGAGAGATGACTGTCCCTCAGCATGCTTCTGAGCAACACTGAGTGTGAAGCATTGATCCTTGTTAAGGGAACTGGGCACTAGAGCCCGGACTTCAAGGTATTTAGGTGCCCAAAATCGCAGATTGGTATTTGGCTTAGAGCTGTTACCTTGCTTGGTGTCTCCGAATTGGAGAGGTGCCTATGAATATTGTTCAGCCACAGGATGCCTGTGGAAATCAGACTCTGTGGTAATTAGGATAAGCACAAAACCAGTATTGGGTTCAACTACGATGTGAATAAAATATTAACATAAGCAGTCAGTTCTCTGTGGAGTTAATCTTGTGCTATGCGCAGCCTTCTCCCTCAGCAGCTCTCCCTAGCTTCCTTGTTCACCGGACCTCCTCAGAGGAATCAGAACCTTTCCTTGCGCTTTCCTCCAGTAATCCCTCCATTTCAAAATGGATGGCATATTTTGCGTCTTTAATTACTACACAGACTTCACCTGAAACATTTTTTTGGACATCTTCTGTACCAGCGTGTAAAATCAGAAGTTAGCATGCATTATGAAGTTTTGTTGCGTTACTTCCCCTCACCTCGGTCTCTCTCGACTGAGAAAAGAAGTGCTTTTCAATGTCGAGTGTTTTAAATAAAATGCATTCATTGTTGTCAACATGTAGAGCTGGTAAATTGACAAATTCATCATCCCATTATAATCCCTGCACCTGTTCCAGTTTGCGGTCTGCGGTGTGTTTTAGCTTGTGTATGGTGAGTGCATCTGCTTAACAAGGACAGTTAACTGGCAGAATTTGTTTATAAACCCAGTGAAGAGCTAAATGAGGTAAACTGCATTATCTTACATGTTAATTGTATTTCGCTGCAGACAAACATTTATTAAAGATGCAGACAGCACACCATACATTCTAATTGTGTTTGCATCCATTTCTGGTTTTACTGTGGTTTCCAGAATTTCTTTCACCATCATGTTTTAGCACTGTGAGAGCAGCCTGAGATATTCCTAAAAAAACCTTCATAGCGGTGCCCGATAACGCACGCATGCACGCATGCATGCAGGAGCTGGGCAAATTATTCGCAGGAACAATTTTTTAGAAAGACGCTGCCATATTCTCCTGTCTGGCAAATGTCTGTGAAGCGACACAAATTTCTGGGAATCTGACCAGTGTTTTGAAATGACATTATGAGTATTTTCTGGGCACAGTTTCCTCGACAGCAGGGACAGAGCTCCCCGAGGTTCCTGCCTCTCCATCCTCGCTCCCATTGCCACCCTGCTGGACTCCAAACACCAGTGCAGGAGCGGGAATCACGCGATACCTGTTGAAGAAAGACCCACGGGTTCCATCTCACAAGACCTGGCACACTATTCCTTCCAGCAATGTATTTTCTCTCAAACTTGTTATGATTTGAATAGACAAGGTGGCACAGGGGCTCAGGAGTTAGAGAGCAGCATCGCTTAGTGATCTGGGAGCTGAGACAGAGCTACCCACAACGCGTCTGAATCAGTGAAAAGGCTCGGTATGATCTGGATAAGACCCCAAACAACACCGAGGCAACCCATGGTCCAGCAATGGACTAAACCCAGATAACTGAGATATGGTCCAGCAACATGGCCACAAGAACCTCCTCCTTCCCTTGCCCTCTCTGCAGGGTGTGTTATTATCTGATCCTGAACTTGTTTTTATGGAGGAGGAAGGATGGCTGGTTCCTCAGCATGGGAGAAATCCCTCCTCCCATGTCCTCTGTTCCTCACTGCCTGAAACCTTTCTAGAGCAAAACCAACCCATAATTGAGGAAAGACTGGCTGGCTGAAACATTAACTGTCTGAAGACAACTGCTTCTTTCGGAGGTTGTACGAGTAGAGCATGGTGGACTCGCTGCAGCAGTGCTGCATGAAAACAAAGGGGCACCTGGGGGTTGTTGTACTGTTCTGCAGATGTATTGTTGTTGCAAAATGTCATTCACTGGTTTCCTACCACATGCTGAGGTCAGTAGGGCTGAAAGTCAGAGGCAGAAGAAAGGTTTACATTTTAAACTAAGCAATCGTGATGTGGAGAGGCAACAAATGTGGACCCCCTAGTGCCACGGCTCCTGAGACAGCTTTCTGGGGAGCCACCACACTGCTGTTCCTGCCGGGAGGGTGCTGGAGCCCACCGGTGCACCCTGCATTCCTGGGTGCTGCCCCATTGTAAGGAAATTAAAAACCATGGCAATTTCAGAACTTGGGCAGGCCCCCCTGGTGCTGCTGGGGGAGATACATCTGGTCTTGGTTTGTTGACTTTCCTTGTGAACACTTCAAAATCGAAAGGAGATGGACAAATTTTTGAGAGATGGAGTTCACCGTGCTAGTCAGTGTGGTCTGTAGGCATGTAGACATCTCTTCTGGCAGCAAAGCAGCCACCGCTTCCCCACTCCAGGTGCACCCAGGACTCACCGGCTGGTGACCAAACACCTGGATCGTTCCTGAAGGGAAGGCCAACTACTGGCTCTGAAAGCCAAGCATAAGGATAAAGGTCAGACCTCTGCAAAAGTTTAAATACAGGTCTGAATTTACAGCTGCTCTAGGGAAATTAAAGAAAAACAACATTACTGGGGCAAGAAGGGTTCTCAGAATGAAGCAGAGATTCTGGCCAGAGAGAAGGGGAATGAAAAATAAAACTGCGAGGCTGAGGAACTGCATAGCATGTGGCTCTCATCCACTCTGCTTTTTGCTTCATATGCAAAGAGGCTGCAGAATTAGAATCCCTAATCCAAATACTTTAGGACTGATTCTCTAATTTCCCTTGGAAATTCATTATTTTTTTAAAATGATTGGTAATGCTGCTTGCATTTTTTGGTTATGGGAAGATTAAATGAAGGAAATCTTTGCCTAGAATAATCATCGTTACTTAACCTAAATTTATTCCATTCCTCTGAAACTTTGAAAAAGAGCAGCTCTTTGGTCCCTGAAGTTAACTGAAGTAAAACTCAATGGCATGCTAAAATATTGCCATATGAGTAGAAATATTCAGCACTGAGGAACTGGTGTGGTGGCAGAATAAAAGGTTGTTTGTTAGTGCTGGCTGGCACTGGGTTTTAAGCAATACCACGAGCCTGCCAACAAGAAGCTGATAACAAAACTTATTGAATATCTTCCAAAGCTTCACAGAAATACTTGCTTGCTTAATATTTTACACTTAAGCACTTAGAAGTGTGCCAGAGAAAAGTGGCTTTAAATATGCACAAGCACCCCACACACATATGTGTGCATGCATAGCAGGAGGAAATCTGACATTGAACACAAACAAATATTAAGGTTTAACATGAGCAGATTGAGCGTAAACTATAGGACAAATGATTCTGTTTTGCCCTGTGGCACACAAATGACTTAACACTAGAGTTGTAGTTAGGCTCCTGGTTGCCCTACACTTATGTTTTAGCTATTCCTCAGTGTCTTAAACCAAGGGAGAACTCAGAGCATGATGCCTGCTCTTTTCCTTCCCTCCCTTCCTTCCTGCCTTCCTTCCTGGTAGCACAGTTTTAATTCAGAGCTATGAGATTTTTTTTTGTCTAACTCTATGTGAGGCTTCTGCTACTTGCCAGGATAAAATTTAGTGCAAGCAATTCTCTACACAGTGCTTCTGATGCCTTTCAGTCTTGACCTATAGCATCTCCTCTTGCTCTAGTCTGCATTCATCAGGGCAGGAAGTATGCCCTCCAAAATTAGGTCTATGGAAATGAAAAGCAAATGCATGGAGGTGGGACCGGAACAAGATCTGTAGTCCTACAATATGAACTTGAACCTGGATCTCCAGAAGTAAGAAGCTACTGTACTCAATAATCCCCCAAATTGTACTATCATGGGCAAAATCTTACTTCTTCAGATGTTATATCAAAACATGGAGTGAAATCCTGGCCCTGTTGTGTCAGTAGTAAAGCTCCTATTGTTTCAACCAGCTGCTTTGCTCTGCACGGGAATAGGTCTACCTTGTCCCTCTGGCATTTCCAGAGTGCATACTGTTCAGTGCATGCACAGTAAATCTGATTCAGCGTGGCTGCCAGTTTGATAGCACTCCCAGATGTCTGGAAATCCCAGATAAACACAGGCAATTATAGAAATCTGCCAAGACAAGATTTCTGGATAGAAAAGGAGGAGATGCTGGGAAAGCCCTGTTGTATAGTAATGTACATTTATACAGCTTCACATTGTCTGATGGAAGGTGGAGACCCTTCCACCTAGCACCCACTTCTGATTTGTACACAATTTAAGCATCTTACATGTTTGTGAAGTCATGGCAGAAATGTGATGTACTGCAAAATGTCCATATGTGCCCAGTGAAGTAAATGAACCCTCCTGATTCCAGCTGGTCCTCAAGACCCTGGAAGCGTGAAGTGAAGCAGCACCAACCATGCCTGATTTGAGGGACACCCCGTCTGGGTATTCTACGCCTCTCGTTGTTGTTCCCCAAAAGCAATGCAGTAAGAGGCATCACAAGGATCCAAAGTCTAGAACAGAGCAGGTAAAGCAAGGAGCTGCACAGGGAATAGCTTGTACTGAGACCCAGAGCATGGTGGCATGGGGTTGCTCTGCTGACCCAGGTAACAGCCAGCTATTTCAGCTGTAGCGTGTGCTGCCCCAGAAGCACAGGTAAAGCTCCTCTTCCTTTCTGCTGAAGGGAATAACCTTGAAGTGATGAGGATTTTTCGCTTCTCAAGGAACAGTTTCAAAAGATAGTGCTCGTGGGAGTGAAAAACAGAAGAATGTGCGTTGGTTTGAGGCAGCGATGCCTTATCAGACTACTGCAGGCAGGGAGAGCTGTCTCTTGAAGGCACCCAAATTTATTTTTAACTCCTTTTGCAAGGTCAGTCCTGCCAGCTGCTCAGCTCTCTGACCTGAGCCATCAAACCACCTGAGCTCAGTCAGACTGCTTTCAAGTTTAAAGTGGCTCAGGGCAAAGACCCCAGCACCTCTGAGAGCTGAGCTGTAGGAGATAAATTATTTCCATGAACTATGTGCAGAAGCACTAGTGGAAATGCTAAATGAAGGTAGATGTCTGAGTTTCTTGGTCAGTGAAATCTGCTGCTCGGGAGGTGAGGAGAGAAATGTTAATGTGCCTGTTCTAGAGCTGTTCCCCAATCATGTCCAGAGACAGGCATAAAAATAGATTTTGAAAGCAGCAGTTAGAGTATTGCAGCGACTTTGAGATGATAAAGATACGGGAGAGGCAAAGATTTCCCACCTCTACAGAAAGAAGTGAGGAAGGAATTTTATGGGAGAAGGGGAAGACTGGACCCACGAGCATTAGTGATCTTCAAAATCAGTGTTCAAATTGGGAATTGTTGCTGGGCACAAAGCAACGCATGGGTGCTGCCACTCTTGCAGCCTGAGCAGGGGCTTGGCTCCAACAGCCAGTGCCAGCTCAGAGGTCTGCAGCCGAGAGAGCAAACCCCACGTGTGCACTCCCTGAATCCTGGGTCCAATTTCCACCTCTCCTAGGGACTTGTGGGCAGCACAGTCGCAAAACTCCTCTGGAAAGAGAGGGGAGAAAAGGACCACAAGCAGAAAGAACAGATGACTTCTGCTTTCTACATATGTTTTGTATTGAGAGAGCTATTACTGTGAGTAAAGTCAGCTGAGACATCCCAAGTCATTGCAGCTTGAATATTTAAGCCAGGCTATAAATATCTGATTTTTTTTTTAACAATGATTATTGTTTATGCTTTCTTCCTATTTACTCTGCTTTGATTTAGTAGTATGGGGAGGTTTGTAGCACTTTAGCATGTCAATTGGAAGCAGCCGTCAGCTACGGTACAGATAACCTCTTGTGGATGAAACGGTTTGGGATTGTGCTGTCCGTCTCCCCCCAGTGTTGTGACCCCAGGTGGCTCAGAAGTACTTTGGGTCAAACTTATTATATACTATTCGCTATCCCAATAAACAAGTAGTATGTTGTCACATTTGGAGTGCTGCGTATTTTTCTAGTAATTACGCCTTATTATATATTTACTATTCAGAAAATGCAGGTGTGGGCTGTTGAACCGGGGCCAATGCGAATTCGCCGAACTGGCAGCAATTCCTTGGTGAGTCATGTTTCACTGTCTGTTGGTTTTATAACTGTTTTCACTACTAATTTAGCTCTGCGATGCAATATGCAATTAGTTCTATTATGGAAGCAGCTGTATTCAGTTTTACAATGGCACTTTCCCCTTTGGCTTGTACCAGAGCCTGTTGTGGTTCTGCTGATTTGATGACTGAAGTTGTAAAGTGGTATCTGGATGAGCCACAGCGAGCCATGAGCCTCGTACAAATATGATTCTTGCTTATACGCCACTGGTCTAATGCTATTTCTTACAGCCCAATTAGAAATGCGGTCACAGAGAAAAGCTGTTTCTTGCTACAGTAAGTAATATTGTCATGCAGCGATTTGTTGCCGTGTTGGTATCACCTCTGGAGTCTTGCAGCTTATTATAAATAACATTTGGTAGCCAGAACGTGGGGGGAAAAAAAAAAGCTTCTGCTTGGAAATAAGCTTCTGCTTGGAAATTAGCTTCTGCTTGGAAATTAGATTTTCCAGGCTTCAAAAATTAGTTTCTGAGCTGTAGACCCTGAGTAGTGGCCCCAGGGATGAAGAAGGGCCAGCTGGGGATGGCAGCCGTGTGCAGACCCCAGGAGGTTTTGGCAAGACTGCGAAGCCCCGGCCTGTCGTTACAGCTACATGGACCTCCTGGGGTCCATGCTCATCCCTAAAAACCCTTCTGTCACTGGCATGGTTGCTTCCTATACCCAACCCTTGGATAGCAAGCACGAACAGCCTCTCTCCAAAACAAGAAAGTGTTTCTCGGCAAGAAAGTGGCCGAGAAGTAAATACAAATATCAATTATGCTAATTAGTTGCCTTTACTGTCAACAAGGACATTACAGAAATCACATACATATTGCTTATTAGTTTAATGTGTATTAGAGCTACTCTGTTAAAAAAAGAGCGGGGTCTTGAAAAATTCCTGAGAACATTCACTACGTTTTTTTCTGCTGTGTTATTACCCGTTTTCACACCCATATATATGTTCTGGTTTTGTTGTGTGTCACACAAAATGGTAATTTGGTGGTGAAAAAATGAGAAATCATGACATTTCACATGTGTTTTCAGTAAAACAACAATTTTCCTCCTAAAGGGCCCCAGTTTTCTTCCTCAGAAATAGGGCTATTTACAATGAAAATGTTCCTGTTATGGTGGAATAATGACACGAAGAAAGGCACCAGGCTGAATATTGCAAAGCAAAGTTAAAACGCCTGCATTTCCAGTGCTGCGAGTGCCAGGTGAGGTGAATTGCAGCCTGTGAAACACTGCCCGGCTAACCAGTGTTCACCAGCAGCAGAGCTGGCCCCAGCAGAGCCCGTTCACCCCTGGGACTGTTTCTGACCACCATTGCCCACAGTTATCATTCTGGTCAGACTATTGCAGTAGAAACTGTTTTCTAGCAACTTTTTGCTATGAGAAACAAGGAAGTTCTCTGCCCTGCAGAGACCAGCCATTTGGGAGAGATGGACTGATGGAGAGCTGGTAGTTTGCCCAGAGCTTATCGTTTTCTATCCAGAGGCTGGCTTTATGCTAGAGTAAACAGCTGGAGCTACGCACCATTTTTCATTGTAAGTATGTAAAACAATAATGAACTTTATGGTTCTATAAAGATTTGCAAAATTATTCCCAGGTCTAAAGTTTAATTGTTTAATGTCACCAAATGACTTTGCAATAAGTGAGCACTGTGGAGTGGCAGAAGTTAATCACTCCAACTGAAGTGAATTAAGATTTTCTAAAGCTACATTTATCACTGTAATTTCAGGCTAATTTCATTTTCCATTCATAAAATATGATTTCAGCTTCTGTATCTCTATGAGCTGCGGAGAAGGAACGTGCCTGTTTTATAAAACATGTTTTTGTCAAGCAATGTCAAAGGTGATGCACATATTGATAACAGCAAAACACTAAGCTTATCTTGGCACTGCCTTGCACATGCCTCTGCACGGGAGTCCACGTGCTCTTTAAGACCTATCTCTATTTTAAAACTCAGTGGGCCAAATCTTCAGCATTTGCTTTGCCTTATCTATGCTTCCTGAACTCCCATGGGGAAGCGAAAGCACCAGCAGCCTTGCTTGAAACAAGAGTTAGCCAGGACAGAGTCGCTTAAAGCAAAGGCTGTGAGCCCAAAGGCCCATTTCCAGGGGCTGCTAAACTCCTAAAATAGATGAGGGATGCCTCAGTGCCTCCCTGCTTGCCTTTGGCTTTCTGGTACTCAGAACAGGATCCAGCTCGTTTAATTTTAGCCATCTGGAAGTAACCAGAACTCACATGTATTTGAAGAAAGTTGTCTAAGTGATGGCAATAGTCAGTAGAAAAATTGGGTGTCTGTCTGGGGCACTTTATCCCTTTTATCTCCACTGGCTATAGCGGGAGCCCAGACCGGTATTAACCAAAACACCTATCCCTGGCAGGCTGAAGTTAAACCCATGGACCTCATCTTTCTTTCTCAGCTTGGACCTCTTGACACCCTGCTTCTGCTTGAGACAGAATTCAGTTCTCCCTCCACCTAAGTCCTGTGAGGATCTAATTCAACTGATACTCTCAGAGACTGACCACAACATACTCATGGGACAAGCCCCATGCCAAGGGCTGTCCCATGAAGGCAGGGCTGGCTTTCCATCCCATTCAGAGATATTATGGGCTGTACGCTTGTTGTTCAGGTGAGGCAGCTCAGCTGGAGCCTGGTCTGCCTGAATGACTCCAGGAGTGTCTCCCTAAGCTGAGGGCGAAGCTGGTGGGTGAAGGAGAGGGAGACAGGGTTACCCACACCTTTCCCAAACATGCCTCAAGGCCACCATCCATATAGCCTGGCTGATGGGTGGTCACTGGAAGGCAGTGTCTGGCAGCTCCCAACCTCATTCCAGTACTTCAGAGTGAAAAGTTATTGGGAATATGCACGATCCATCTCTCAGGTTCTTAATTGTACAGTGTGGGAGCTAAGATGGCTCCCAGCTTACCATGTCCAGAAACTCAGAGGGGGACCTCAGCTGTTGTCCCAAGGGCTCTGTACATCTTCCCCACCATTCTGAGCCAGGCAATTAGTCCTGGAGAAGGATGGAGTGTCACACAGAGTCTTCACCTGAGCGGTTACTCCCCTGCCTACAAGCTCCTAACTCATTGGGCTGGATGTCCAGATCACCACTGGGAGATACTCTGCTGTCCCTGTGCCAAAGGCGCTGGTGGTGGAGGTAAAAGGGTCTGGTATTCATGAGCCAAGAATCCCAGCATACAATATACAGAGGATTAAATCCTCCATTGGATTTGTCCTATGCACCCTTAAAACTTCGCAGATCGTGGCTCCTGACATTTTTTTCTTAAAACGAACACGTTAAGAATTTCTGCAGGAAAGAACTGCACTACCTGAATGGCAGTTCAAATCCTGGACCAAAATCTGCAAAGCACTGAGTCCTCTCCTCACCTTTTGAAGTGGCTGGGCACTCAGCATCTCAACTCTTTTTCTTCTAGTGGCATCAATAGACAAAGCAAGAGACAAAGCTGCTCATGAAGGCCAACATCTCTGCAAAGTTTCCCAAACACATGATAGATCACCTAAAACTGGGATCCAAATAAAAGTAGTTAATTGTGTGTTTTCACAATTTTTATTGAAATGAAGACATCTTCCACCACCGATTTCTTCCTTCCCCTCTTGTGCAACCCCCTTTCCTGTGAAGGAGGTAAAAGATACAACTTACTGGTTTTCATTAGCAGTGAATAGAAGTGTGGTTAGCCGTATTATGGTATGTGTATAGACATTGCTTTGCACTCCCCCTCTACACAGAGCATGTACTCAGATGGTGTACACACATGTAACATGCTGTCCTGGCCCCAAATTGCTTCCAGGTTAGGTCGTTGCTTCAAGCCCACTTCCCCTCCTTTTTCTCCCTCACGTTTTATTGGCCTGGTAAAAATTAGTCACAAATCCAGCCTGGGTTTAGAGTCTTTTGCACTCGTTTGTTCCAATTTTTATACCCCCTGAACTCTTCCTCTCACACACATACAATTTATTCCCACACATGGCAGGCATGCTCGCTCATGAATTATTTATATAGCTGGGTAACTTCTACTTTTCAAATAATAAAAGAAGTGAATGTTTCCAGTGTAGGAGTCATAATAAGGGAGAAATCCAGGCAGGCTGGTGGACAAGAAGGTGGTAAAATGCCCCACATTAAAAATAATAGATCACTTCTGAATGGCTGAGGAAGCATCACAAGTGCCTTTCAAAGCAATCATCAACCCTCAGAAATACTCCTTGGTGGCTAAAATTAGAAGCTGATATCCGGCAATGACTAAACAGGCTCTCATTTCCCCATTTTTTCCCAAAAGTTGAGTGGGATAAACTCACCTGTTGCCTAATACACCAGCAGCAACTTTCCCACCTACCTGCGTGGAGGGAGAAGCTATCCCTTCCTCTCGTGAGTCAAAATGACACAGCTTTGCTGAAAAGAACAAAATTAATAACATGCACTTGGGGAAAACACATTATGTGACACAGCTTGTGTGGTGCTTTGATCTTTTATTATACTGAAAAATAGAGGTAGGCTCTTCCTTCACTACTTAAACACAGCCAAGCACACAAAGCAGGGAATGCAGTATCTGTCAAAGATACCTCATTTACACAAAAACTTGTTAAGAATTTGAAAAAGTAATTCAATTTCATACATGTTTTGAAAAAAGGAAAGACACTGATGGTAACACTGAGGATGAAATGATATGCTAGCCCAGGGAAGGAGCAAGGAATTAAATAGAATAATGACTCATTTCACAGAGACTTCATCCCAAGTTTGCCTAGGGAGGGTAGAAAGCAAAACCTCGTCAAGGCATTTTAATGTTAACATCTCGGAATGCAAGGAGCCAGCTACTGCATCTGTGACGTGTGGCTTTGAGCAAGGAGATCTGCCATGCGTCGTTGCCCTGCCATGGAGGGCATTGCCTTTACATGCATTGCTGGCACGTACTGCCCGAGCTGAAGGCTCATGTGCCAGACACCTCCTGCCACTGGGTCTGTGAGGTTTGATGGTACAGGTATTGATGTACTTACTGGTGGGTTGTCGTAGCAACAAGGAAATAGGCAGATGGAAACCAAGGGCACCTGCCTGCCTCGCCTGCCTGCCTCCACGGGCACTGTGGGGGGAAGCAGGGCAAGAGGTCTGACAAGTGGGGAACAGACGGTGACCCCACCTCTGGAGACCTGCATGTCCTCTGTGCGTGGATGGCTCTGAATCCTGTTGCTCAGAGGCCCTCCAACCCCTCCTTCCTATTCTGCAGCGGGCTTAAACTTGGCATTTCTCCGCTTCATGGCTGATGCATAAGAGAATAAACACTGAAATATCATGAGAAAACTGATTCTTCTGAGATTTCAGATGGATTTCAGTATGAATCAGTCGATTGGTAAATGTGATGATTGCAGCAAGCTAAATAATTATTCTAAAAGAGTAATCCAATGAGGATTTGCTATCACTATGCTTTATTCACTAGGCTACATAAAAAACACCTATTAAAAATGAAGATTGCTAGTTAAGGATTTTACTTTTGCCCTTGAAATGCTTTCACATTTTCTTTTTGCTGATCTGCAGCGGAGTTATTTGAGGCTCAGTCTGGTATCCCAACAAAGTCAGTGAGAACTACCAAGCTCAGTTTTCCTGGAGCCAAGTGACTTAGCACTGCTGCATTTCCCCATCAGCTCTTATTGCCCAAAGACCGCCAGTTTTTTAGGTGGCCCATATTGATTTGAAAGGTTGCTTGTCCCAACCTACTCCTTTCTCTTTGCAGGCTTTCCAGGACCCAATACTGCATTGAACAGGTTTCTGTGCTGATTTAAAAAAAGCATCTTTCTCCACAGAAAGCAGTGCCTCACATATTTTAGGATCCCTCTGCCAAAAAATGCCACCCAAATATCTTAACATTGTCTTTCTTCCTGTTGTTGATTTTGGAAACTGTTGAATCCTTCAGCTTAAGTTCTGCACCCTCAAAGAAATCACCTAGAGGCAGAAAAGTTTCAGCTCAAATAGTTTAAGCCTGGCTAATTGATCCAAGAGTGAAAACAGCCCTATAAAGGTTGAGGAACTTATCAGTTCACCAGCTGCCCCCTTCCACTTGTCTAAGGTAAAAGTTGACAAGAATTCAGAGAAGAAACATTTTGTGCTGCTGAAGTTAATAAAAAGAGACTGGAGGCCTAACTCTAAAGAAAGAAAAAGTCGGTTTTAGGGGGTTACAGGAGAAGGAAATTGGTGCTGGAACAAGCCCTTCAGTCTTGGAGTTGCATCAGTTTTTAGGTGTTCAAAACAAGGCTAATACAAAAGGTTAGTATAACTGTTCCTTACTGCGGTTTGGACTAGGCGACCTGAAAGGTCTTTGCCAAAGCTATTATCAATGGTACTGTGATACCTTTATAAGGCAGCTTTTGTACTCCAATAACTGAAAAATGGATGTTCTTTTTAGAATGACATTTCACAGCCTGCAAATCCTAAAATGGACTAATGGCTTTGACTTTTTGGGGTAGGAAGATTGGTCTGAAAAGTAAAGGGCTAGCTTGTGCTCGAAACTTTTGAACCTTTATTTGTTGGGTGAGAAATGGCTCACGCACTTCCTCTATCAATAATGATGGTTCAGAAGATGTCATTAAAGTTGAGAAGGTCAGCAATTTGTGAACCACGACTTAAGTAAATGTGCTTTGAGAGAAAGCCTTTGAGCCAGCCCACGTCATGGTGGGCTGACATTAGGAAGACAGATACATTTCTTTGGATACTCTAAGGATACTCAGATATTTTCTCACAGACAAATTTGAACTAAGAGGTACATCTTCTTATGGATTATGGTATTTCTGGGTGTATTTTTTAATGGAGGCTAAGATACACAGATACAGTTTATTGGCTTGAAAGGGGATGCCTCTCTCTGCACAGAAGAGGACAAAAAAAGATGAGGGATGGTGAAAGTGAATGTGATTGTAACTTCTTGTATTGCTTCTATCTCTAGTACTATAGGCACTAATTTTGGCTTTGGCTGACTTTAAGATCAGCCTCAGGGCTCCTGTGATATATACCACATGAGATGGCTCCGGAGTCTTTTTTACTCAGCAATTCCCAGGACACTTCCTCAGCACTAATTCTTTAGAACTTCCCAAAAACTACAGAATTGCTCAGTGTCTGAACCATCATCAGGTTAACAGTCTGATTCTCCTACCCTTACAAGCAATCAAACAAAGAGAAGTTTGTAATGCTGCTAGTTTGCATAAGGGTTGTAAAAAATACGAGGCGTTGAAAGAGCAAACAGGTGTGGGTCTAGTGAGGGAGCTCAAAGGGTGGTTACCTCCAAGCACCTCGAGCGCTGCGTGGTGCAGTGCACACGTACCACTTCAGCAGCAGCTAAACAGAGCCCCATCCAGCTCATGGTGGCATCTGGCCCAGAACAAATAGCAGCTGTACAAAATTTGGGTGTATTTTTTGTACAGTTCCTTTGACCTGAATATTTGTCTCAGAGAATTTCAGACAGAATCGAAAACTGTTTTCGCTGTCAAGGTAGGCATGCCACATGTAGCCGTGTACCTAATCCTGCATTCCTCCTGCATTCCAGGCACCCACAAAGTCAATGAGAATTTGAGATGCAGAGTGAATACAGGGCTAGGCACATCATTTGAATATTTTAAGGAATGTTCTTGGATTTTTACAGTTGGTGTCATGTTTTCTACCCCATCAGTATGGATTAACAATGGTCCAGAGCAGCAGGAACTCATTTCCTATTCATATATGCTAATTGCATGGTGCTGGATAGCAGGGATTTCTTCCTAAACTTAAAGTTTCTTTTTTTTTTTTCCTTAGCAAATGGAAAATAGAATGTGGCTATGAAATATAAAAGCGAAGAAGATTTAACACAAACACTGAAATATTCGGTACTTCTAAATATGTACTCCATTCTTAAAAGAAGCAAGACCTGCAGTTCCTTCTTATGCATTTCACATGGATGAAATCCATCCTTCCTTAATGTGAACCCCAGTTGACTTTGAGGTAAGTCTGTTAATCCTATAATTTATTTTTCATTATTGTTTCAATATATTATTTCATTTTTTGAAGTCTCTATGGAGGTAATTCATTAATAGTTTCCTAGTTGCATATCACTGCAGTATCTGGCATCTTAGAATAATGCATGAAATAGTACAACAACCACTTGCTGTATGAGACAGAAGTGTATACAAAGTGTGTCTTGTCTTGGTAATACCAATCCTAGACTTAATGTCTCATAGTAAAACACATTTATTTTGCAGAAGACCTGGTCAAAAGGTGTGCTATTTTTCCAGTGAAAAATAATAAGTTCTGAAATACTGGTCCTTTATTTCTGCCGGTCTTGGCTTGCTTCTCATGTGCCAGGCAGGGTTGATTTCTGCTGACTACGGTGATACTTTTTTTGCTGATACTGTCTGTTGCTGAGAAGATAGGTGGGAGAGGGTTTTTTTCCTGTTAGCATAGGCCTTCAGCAATACTGTTTCAAAAGATTTGAAAAGAGGGTGTTCAAACACTTGAACAGGCTTCCTAGCAAGGTGGCCAATGTCCCAAGCCTGTCAGTGCTGAAAAGGCATTTGGACAATGCTTTTAATATCATGCTTTAACTTTTGGTCAGCCCTGAATTGGTCAGGTAGTTGAACTAGATGATTGTTGTAAATCCACTCCAGCTGAAATACTTCTATTCTATTCGATTCTATTCTATTCTATTCTACTCTATTCTTTTTAATGCCTTTTTGTTTCCTAGTTTACATATCTCCATCCAACCTACCTGCAGACTTAACAACTGGAAGTCCAGAGTTCTGCGGACAGATCAGCATATAACTATGCTATTTACATTTTCAGATAATGCACACAATAAACCTGTTTTTCTCTCCTAGTTACCGATGCCAGCTAGGAACATCTATCATCATTTTACAGGTCATCACATCATCATATGGATATAGAATCTGTTTTTCACAAGCTCTTTGATTGGATTACTAGTATTAGATTATGGGGGTTTTGCTGATGCTAAAAGCTTATAATTATGAAAATAGTGCCAGCTAGCTACTACCTCTCTCCACTCTTTCTCTGCACACTCTGAATTCAGCACACATTCTAGTTATCTGTTCTTTCATACGATGTCTATCACCTTGGTGTCATTCACAGGAGACACTGGAAATTTGGCAGTGGTTATGGCCTGCATGCATCCCACACATGAAACAGAGCTTACGGGGATGGCAATTGCATTCAGCTTCAAAATTCCCAGTACATTTAAGGGCAAGCAGGGGGCTTTGTTTTGAAGACCCCGTGAGACCAGAGGGTCTGGGAAGACACCCAGCCTCCTGCATCCCCATAGCTCAAGCATGCTGCAGGTCACCCGAGCGGTGGCTGGGTCACCACATCCCCTCTGCCATGTCCTGCTCCCATGCCAGAGGCAGCAGGGGCAGCGAGATGGGCACCAGCCAGGTGCCTTCTGCACGCTCAGGAAATCTGCCATGCTAGAAAAATCCTCAGCAGGAGACTGCCATGTATTTTCTGCTCGTGCAGTGCATGACGTGATGTTGGCATAGGAATCAAAGCAGGGTAGAAGGTCTGTCACAATACGTGATTTTTAAACTAGAGGAATTAGGGGACAAACACCTTTTTAATATACGTTTAGGCTTATGAACAGAGACAAAGAGAAGCGGAGAAGACAGTGCGCAAAAAGAAGAAAGTGTGTTTATCACCTCCTGCATAAGAAACATCTCTTAGTATAGCAACATGGAGAACAATATTACTTTTGTGCTCTGCTAAATAATCAGAACAACAATTGCAAGCACAATTGGACTTCGAAGCGAGATAAGAATGCCAAATCTACCACAGCAGCTCAATAGCACCAGCGCCTGGTAACGGCTGTCTCGGTCTGTTTGCAAATGAGTGTTTGTGTCTCTCTGCATGTAGAGCATTTATATCTAATCCTGTCAATTTGTAGTGCAGATACTGCATTTTCCTAGATTTAAAGTAACTTCTCTTATAACTTCTGAGAGATTATTAGGTGTGATTTTCAAAATACATCAAGTTTCCATAATAAAACTCCTTTTGACTTGACTGAGAGTAATACTAGCTGAGGATCAGGTACATCTGAAAATCATATCCGGAAATAACAGCACCTTTTTGAAGATGCAAAGTATATTTTTATTGACATAATAGTACTTCTCATTTTAAGTTCTTCACAAACAGTTGGTAGATAAGTTTCATATCATGCCTAAGATCTACATATTTAGCACATTCAAGCTGCAGAATGGTAATCTAGAGAAAATCAAATATGTTTTTCCATCTCCAACTTCTTGTTTTCCTTTGCCTTTACCCCATCTGATCAGCTCCAATCTGATGGCCAATGACCTCTCCTGCATCAAATATATGTAGCTTCCCCTCCCTCCTTAGCAATCATTAAACCTGTTTTGATACCACCAGACCCATCTGTTGAAAGCCTTGTCCACAGCGCTGTTTTCCTCTGGTTCTCCACCTTTTCATTCATCGTTGCTCTTTCAGGGTTTTGTGCAGCTCTTTCCGGGTTTTGTGCAGCTCTTTCCCCTCCCCACGGCAGAGTTTGCAGTTCTCTTTCAGGATCCAAGTAGAAATATTGCTCTCATTCTACAGATCCATTTCAATGAATGCAGTGCTCTCTAAACACAGCATTGTTAGTTAAACATTTTTGTGTCTAGAGTGTAAATCCTCCAACTTAATATCAGCAAAAGCCCACATGAATTTTGGGAAAAGGGTATGAATTGCATTGCTTATTTCAGTTGCAAATATTTTAAATCAAAACACTGATATACAAAATATTGTCATCATTTTGGTCACATTGCATTCAAAGGCACCTAAATCCTCCTGCAAGCATGGGAGACTCAGAGACTTACATCTTTTCCATTCCTTGCCCAGATATCTTTGAGTGTTTTACATTTTGGAGGAAATAAAAGACATTCCAATGTCCATTACAAGAACATATTGGCAGAGGATTTTTTTCCATTTTTCCCATGGAATTTTGAAGGGGGGGGGGGTAAGATTATATTTAAGATTTAGTTTGTTTTGCAACTCAAAGTCATCAGCTGCACATAGACATTCCTTGTGGTGGGTCCCACAGGCTTACCTGGTATCAGTCTTTGGGTCGGGAGGTTCCTCCAGAGCCAACCCTGAGCACTCCTGTGCTCCTCCATTTCAGTGACAGAGTCCTTTCTATCAGTTGTGGCAGGAGGACAGTGTTGCTCTGCTTCTGCCTCACCATGGATTTCTGTAAATGTTAGTGAAAGGTTTGTGTTTCTGCTGCATGAGCTTGAAGGTCATACCCTCTGACTGTATCGAAAAGCGTGGCCTTGCAAGAGACCACTTCTGCTTCTGCGCTTTCTGGAGGAAAACCTTCCTCTGCTGCTATTTCTTATTAATCCACAGGCTTTGAGGTTAATTCCTAGGAAGAGATACCCAGAGACTGAAAATTAAATATGCCACAGCTGTATCCTTATGTTCTCTGAATTTCTTTACGTAGTTTAAAGCTGGTGGCTGCAAACCATACTAAAACTACTGAAGAATGGTTGGGATGGACTGGGATGTCCGCCTGCTGTTCTCACTGTAAGAGTTTTTTTTTGCATCTTCACAAAGTTGGTGGATATGTCCCACATTATTGAACAGTACCTTCCCCTACCGCAGGCAATGAGTTCCTGCTCCACACTTCAGGGTCGCTCAGGTGCCAAGGGTGTGAGGTACTGGTAGGACAACTTCCTCCTCCCCAGAAAAGGGCCAGTAAGATGTATCAGGTACCATGGTCTGATGTGCACTGCTGCTGCGTTTCTGATGGTCATTGCTTCCTCCCACTGCCTGTGCCATTTATTCTGGTCTCGTGGCACAGGACTTTTCATGTTGTGGCCACTGCCAGCCCAGAGGGTGCCACAGCAGCATCAGGCTGTACTCTGCAAGCCAGCGCAAGGGAGATGCAGTTCAGCCTCCCAGATAAGGCCCAACCCTCAGGAACCATGCCCCGAGAGGTTGGTAACAAAGCAGGTCTGGCTACTCCTCCACCCCTGCAGGACCAATATGCCCAGATAAAGCAATCAGTTCCCATTCCTCTGCTGTCAGTACCTGTCACTTTGATGTTTTCACCACTCTGTAGTTCAGTTCACCCCCATCGACATTTGTTGCACTGTCAGCTACTTCTGGTTAAGATTAAATTTGGACAAGTTAAATAAATACCCATTAATGAAGTGGCTCGTCCTCCCTTCTCGGGTGGGGTGGGAAGACCAGAGAGTGTGGCTGATTCTTACAGTAAAGGCCAACACACCTGAAGCACTTTGGCTCAGTGGTGCTATTCCTATATCAGCCTTTTCCTTTCAGCATTCGGTATCTTGTGCACGAATGCCTCTCATTGACCTCCTGAATTACAGAAGCTCTGACCTTTTGAAGATAAAACAGCTTTGTGAAGCAGAGAAGATTTTGGAGCATTCGACTTTGGAGGCTGAACTGTGTCAAGGTGACATCTCCAGCCTGTGGCAGGGGCAAGGGACATGACATGTCCCTCTGAGGCTGCTCGTGGCAGTGAGAAGGGCAGGTAGACTGTCCACCTCCAGTTCTCCTTGTGAGGTTCAGTGTGTGGAAGGTGGTCTTTCTGGGAGTCTGAATCTGTCAAATATGGAATTGGTGATGACCTTCAGTTTCTGAAAGATCCTCAGGCACATTTTATTCCTTGGAAACAACCGCTCCACTCACCCACTTATGAGAAAATCAGAAATTATTTCTGGATACAGACGTGCTTGTTCGACTCTTCGTTCTGTTAAAGAAAGAGTTACGAATACCTACAATGCAGTAGTAACATCAGGAGAAGCTTGCTGCTTCTGCTGTGTTAAATTTTCATTCATCTATCTGACAACAAAACCCCTAAAGAATTTCAGCAGATATAGCTTTTCTTATAAAAATGTCCCATTTTCCAAAAAGGACATTTACATCCACAGGCCAGCCCGCCAGCCCAGAATACAATTTTAGCAAATTGTTACACTCACCTCTATATTTAGACGTAAATCCTTTGCTGACCTCAGTGGGGTTCTACAAGAAGGAAAGGGCTCGTTCATGGGAGACTAATTGTAAGAAAAGAGCAAAAATACCGCACCTGCCATCTGATTATAGAGTTGAATAGTTGGTAAAGTTTTCAAAGCAGGTTTTGTGGAACATCAGGACTAGATTTTCAGGTAATGGTTCTCCATCTCCAAAGTCAGGTGGAATTGCTTGTTCTTGAGACTTCTAGAAAGGAGGGTTTTCATGCTTTGTTTTACACATCACACATTTAAGAATTGTTTCCTGGGGAAGCTGCATGTTTTCTATAAAATGGACAAAACTCTAAAGCAATTTTTATTTTACTTCAGTATCTGTCAAAAAAAAGCTGTGTTAAGTCTTTCCTCTCCAAATATCCAAGTTATGGTTTGCCGCCAAAGTTTGGCATCTAAAGTTTAGTGTAGTCAAAGTGTATGAGAAAACTTACACATCATTTAGTAGTCTAATGCACTTGTTTAAAAAGGAAGAGCAGGTTTAATTGAGCATACAACCATGTCAACTTGTCACTCCCGGAGCAGGTAGTGTCTGCAGACCGGGGCTGATAAATGTTGCTGTAGCTGCCTGAATAATTTCTGAATTTTCAGGGCAAAGGGACTGATCCAGCTTTTTACTGGCACCTAAAGATGCAATGGCCAACAGAGAGAATTTGGGATGTGCGATGGATTCGAGCCTGGGGAGGCATGTGGGAGGAAAAAATAAAGCTTTACCCCTTTGATTTCTTCAGACTGGAAGTTATCAGCTTAGTAGAATATAGGGAAGAGAAAGAAGACCAGCCCAATTCAGTATTTCAGCTTTGGCCCAGATAATGCAATTGGCTTTCTGACTCCAGGTGGGCTCATAGTCACCTGAAGGCAATAGTTTCCACAGGGCTGCAGAAACCAGCCAAGCAGGACTGGCTGCAAAAACCAGATCCTCAGTTTTTGAAAACTGAGGATCGGGAACACTCATCAGACAAAGCACAGCTTTTGGGTGAAGGAAAAGAGGATACTGGATTTAGTGATGATACAGCTGAATATCTAAAACAGTGTAATATACTTGTCAACATAATTGCAGTTGCTTGTCTGATGATCCCATTAAGTGTTACAATTTGGTTTTCCCTGGGTATTTTTTTTTTGTTTAGGTAATTTCGGAGTGTGTTTTTTAAGCAGTTATATATGAATTACGAAGGAAATAGGTAAGAGAAATTATAATCTAAATACCATTTTGAACTGGCTTTTTAGACTGTAAGCAGCTATGATAGCCTTATGTCTTCCTCCTACCTGTTTATAAACACCAAGGGTTTATACTCTAAATTGCAAAAGGAAGAGAGGTACATGGTCTCAAGAAAACAATGTGCATTTCTCCGAAAATCATGTAATAGAATCTGTTGTCCATAGCAAAATAGCTGTTGGATCTAAAAAAACCTAGGGCTCCGTGGTGTACCTGTAGTGAAAGAGTAGCTTGACAAAATTGGCAGGGGAAAGGGGCTTGAAGAGTCTCAGAGAGATGGAGTGGCTTTCTAAGGTTGCTCAGTACAAGTCAGTAGCAGAGCTGGAAAAAGAACCAGAGTATTTTGACAGCAGTATCTCATCTAGCAGGCTGCTACCCTCCTGTCTGCTTCCATGTCAACATATATCTAATGTGCTTATAAACATGGTATCCCGGTGCCAGCCACAAAGCAAACCTTACCTTTTGTCCAGGAGATGTCCTATTCTCCAGCTCTGTGGTGGCAGCATGGGCTCACCAGACATCCCAGCCCTAAGCTCCAGCATCCAAAGGGACAGAAGCAGCCTTGCAGATGGTGGGTGTAGAGACAGTTCCATGGACCTGGCCCTGCTCCCTGGCTCCGGGAGGGCTGGATCTGCATGCCTGGTGCTGTGAAGGGCCCCACCAGGAGCAGGAACTCAGGCTGCAACCCTACGGAGTCCTGCTTGAGAGATCTGGGAAGGACCACCCTTCTGCTGCCATGGACACCTGAGGCATTCAGGGTCTGGCAATGCTTCATGCCCAGAAGGATTCAACTTTAATATTGCCAAACAGCAAATCGTTAAGAGATTTTTGTGTCAGACTGAGCTCTTGAGTGGTATACAGCAAATACACAGGATATTATACTTCATCGGCAAAAAACAGTTAACTTGGAAATCCCATCTAGACTGGCCTTTTTTTGGTTCTATTAAGGCATTTGCATATTTTAAAATACAATCACAAAATAGCCTACTAGTAGTTTTACTGTCAAATAAATACCTTGTAAGTACAAGGATTTCTTTCACCCCACCATCATCACTCCATTTATCTTTTGCTTAAATCCTTCCTCTCCAGAAATAATATAAATCAAGCCTCTGGGGCCTGTTTATATAATGGGGATTTATGTCATTTCAAGACAAATGGCATTTGCTAAGTTTCAGGGAAGCACCTGTATTAATTGTATTTCCTGCTCATGTGTTGCTTTTGTTTGCAATAAAAGAATTCATCTCAGGTGAGTTAACCTTGCTTTTAGAGAGGGCACCTGCAGTTATCTTAGTGCTTATTGTAAATCAAAACATGTTGAGCCTTTAAAGCAGTGAAATAAAGAGGTGCTGACAAGAGGGTATGCCAATAGGATTAGGAGCTTTTCTCACCGCTTGTATTATCAGGATGGAGAATTGAGTCACGTTAAATTACAGGGGGAAGAGATATTCCCAGAAATTCCACAGATCAGAGATTGACTTGCTCCTTCCATAAGCCTATGAATAGGAGAGGTATTCTGTGTTCTTCGAGATTAGGGGAAAAAAAAAAAAAGAGAGAGAGAAAAAGACACCTCCCTTTTAGCCTTAGGCGTCTATAATTGACCAAGATTTTTCTGCTTGTGATTTGATCCATCCAAACCCTGTTAGAGGCACTTGCCCCCAACTGAGTCCAAGGCTGAGGTGAATAAGAATTAGGTGACTCACTCATATGTACTATACATGCATTCACATCTATTAGGATAAATGACATGTCATTCAATTTAAGCACAGGCAACTGGAGATTGTCATATTTTGAAAATGACAACTGTTATTTATTTATTGAGAATATTTATACAGGCTCTTCCTAGGTACAGAGAATGCATTTTTCAGCAGCTCCCGCAACACCGGTGAATCAGGCGATTACACAAAGACCAGAAAGGCAATTCCACAAATGGAGAAACAAAGCCATCCGGCTACCGGCCACCAGGTCTGGGCCAGCAGAGCTAAAATGGTGCAAAACACCACCAAAGTCATAACCTAGCAGTTTTCTGTGGTCATTTTTAAAAGTGCTCATCGTGACGCTCTGATCCCTGTTGTATGAATAAGGTGCTGTAGAAAGCAGTGTTAGGTGATTTAGCCCAGTTTTTAAGAATGGAAAAATTAAGAAAAAATCAGTCAGATGCTGGTTTCCTGAATTGGGGGGTAGGGACGAAATGGGAAGGAGAGGCTTGCCTTGCCCTGTCCTCACCCCATGCATCCTTCTCCCTCCAGCAAGGCTGGTGTGGTGCATCCCAGGTCATATGTTGCAGTCTGGGGGGGCTTTGTCCTCCCTGTTCCTGTACAGATCAGGGCTTTCTGCGTCTACCTCCATTGCCAAGCTGTGAGCCACTTGTTTAAAAAAAACCATCGTTGTTAGTGCTGTTCAAATAAGCACCGATCAAAATTATTTTCATCAATGGCCTATCTTTTTACAAAGTACAGATTTTTCATTAAATAGGTAGGTAGATGGATAGATAGATGGATAGACAGGTGGATAGATGGACAGACAGGTGGATAGATGAATAGATAGATAGATAGATATAGACAGATAGAAAAGAAAAATCCATGAGGTCAGAAAGAGACAACATTTACAAAGTGGTTATGAATTTCCTACCGTTATATCAGTACAAAGTAGGACTATATTTTACATCCATGTCCAGTCTTCAGTCTGGACCCAGCTCTAAATAATCACTGCAGTTTGATGGGACTCCCTCCAGAGTGGACACAAGGAGTTTGGTTTGGTATTGCATTTTTTTTTCTGGATGTCTTTATTATATTCGTTTTCTAACATATTTAACTTTCTTCAGAGTATCTAATCAGTAAAAAGATCATATTTCTGAATCTCATCATTCCTGTCTTCTTCATCTGATATTATCTGGAAATCTTTCTTTTCTTTCCGTAATTCTGAATTCTTACCTGTGCACATTAAATGGAAGCTAGAGCTTGCCATATCCTAGTATAGCTCACCATATCAAGTACAGCTACTACACAATTTTCTGTCTGATGGTTCAATTACACAGTGATACGATTTGTTCCACATTAAAAGTCCACATTCTCCACAACCTTCCTCCTGTTTGGTCTTCTTAGCACTGTACGCTTTAAAAACACTTGAGAGAAAGTCACTGTAGCAGTGTGAATCACCGAGTGCCCTCAAACGAGAGCCAAGGCCGATCAGCTGTTTGGAGGGGAAATTGAGCATTGTAGCACAAAACACGTTTTCTCCACTGAAAAGGTGGCTACCAAAGCACCAAGACCAACATTTTCTGCTGTGTGTTGGCTAAAGTTACTGACCCAAATAAATATCCCATGCTTCTGCAGCTCTTGTTAAATGAAAGATGCAGCCCCTCTGAAAACTAATTATGAGTTGGAATAAATGTAACCAAAGGTGGCTTTTGAGACATTGCCCAGCTTTGAAATGTTGGCTTTGGTTTGATTTACACTATTGATTTTCCTGAGGATGTACTTTGCAGGATCTGGCAACCAAAACAGCACAGCCTCTCCTGGATCAAGTCCCACAACACATGCTTCATGTTGTGCGGTACAAAACAGGGCGGACACATCCACCTCTCGTCCACATGCCGGGATGCACAAATAACCTACTCTGCCAGCTAGAGGCAGGATTTGCAGAGTTTTTTAAATTTGTTTTTTGGAAGTCCACTTGAAAAAATTTAGTTCTTCAACAGGAAAGATGTAATTGAGTTCCAGATAGTTTCAGTCCACCCAAAGAGAGATGTTTCTGTAGCCCTGGGCAGGTATTTTTATCCATGTGAGAAAAAATACTGAGTTACATTAATTACACATTCAGAGTTACATTTTATTTCAGGAAGTCAAGGGATTTTATAGAGGGAAAGTCCCATGAGGTTTGGCTTTTCTGAATTGTTCCCTCCCTGCATTACGGCTGTGTGTCAGGCTGAAATTTGCAAAGGCTTTTCTTCACCTAACACTATGTTTCTCGGGGAACACACTGAACATCTCAAAAACCCCATTAATCATCTCTGCAACAGCGACTGTGGCAAGTTGGGGCAGGCGTACAGGTCCCTTTCCCTTTGTGTCCCTCAGCCAGAGTCCTCGTGTCCCTCAGAGGTGATGACCCTCACTCGTGCTCTGTCTTTGCTCCATAATCCCCAAGCAGCAAGAGGAGAGCGGTCGTGGGAATGACTTTCCTCTCCCGTCCATTTCCCATGGATCTTGGCAGCTCACAAGCCCTCCACTTGGTTTGACATGAGGAGTTACTGGATATGTTTAAGTTGCATTGATGGTTCAGACCCACAGCTAACGCCCCTCCCTCGAAACACACCACGAGGTACCAACTTGCAGCAGCAGAGAATAAGCCCTGGTAAATGCAGTCCTTGACAGATCTAGGGAGAAAGCAGCCTCACTCAGGCACAAGCGAAGCAAAAATGGGAGGAAAATGGAGCAAACCTGTTGTCTGTGGCCCTGTGGCCCACCAGAGAAATTCAGGGAGGCTGCATGCGTGTCCTCTCCGGGGAAGCCACAACAGAAAACAGCTTCTCGTGCTGTTCCCAAGGTTTTAGCAAGGATACTGCAATTTGTTAACATGAAAATGTTAGAAATGAACCAATAAATGCTACCACAGAGATACTTCTAAATTGCCTAGTTACTTGTGGGGCTGGCAGAAGTCATGCAGACAGTTAAAAAGATAGTTTAGTTACTTGCAACTTTTACTGAAGATCAGCAGTCTTAAATTACAAATAATCAGCTCACTCCGTTGCAGCAACAAAGGTGTTCCAGTTGATGCAGGAGCCTCATCCAGTGAGTGTATGTTTGTAAAAGCCACTTACCTATGCGAATCAACCTGCAGTTCCCTGCCCTATCTTGCATGTTTCATTTATCTATGACATCTGATCGTTGCCTTTTTTCCAGGGATGTGTTCTCTGCCGGCAGAGGAATGGAGACCGTTTCACCAGCTGATGGAAAAGTGCGTACATCATTTATAAGGTCCAAAATGATCAACAGTGCCTGTCTCGGACCTCATTCTTCAGGAAAAAGTCAAATTGGTGGAAACTTTTGCAAGATTGGATGTTTAAATCTTCTGTACAACTCTTGGACAATAATTGATGAAATGGCCTTTAATGAGGGGGGAATGCCTCAGGAAGCAGTTCAAATTTAGCATGCTTTCAGGAAGTATTTTTGCCTACCAGGAGTTTTTGAGGAATATGTATTTGTTAGTCTCCTGGAAACACTCTTATTATTCTATTCTATTATGAGCAATGCTTGAAACAAAATATACTTTTTAATATTATTAGCTTCTCAGTAATTCACATCATCTGCTCTCTAGGCCATAAACTGCATTCCATACCCAAATAAACTCACAGAATCCTTAAAAATTAGTCATCCTCTTACCACTGGCATCATTGCGTGCGTATTAAATTCTGCCCTTCTTACTTGCAGCTTCATGGTGTGATTACCTTAGAATCACCCAGTTTTGATAATACCGTGTGTCAATGATGTTTTGTGATAATATCGTGTGTCAATGATATTTAATCATCAGAGAAGACAGACAAACTTTTTGGTTTTATACACATCATCTATGTAAACAAGAAGGTGGAACAATCAGGAAAAACTGATACACAACATATGTACTAAAGCATTCCTTAACAGAAAATTATTTGTATGAGATTCACACCTTCTTCTAGAAAGTCTCGCTGTGGTCTTTCTGCAGATCCTGCAGTAAAATCTATAACACAGTTAATTAAAGAGTTTATCAGAAGCATCCTAGCTGGGAGTCCTTCAAAGCGCAGCTGATCTTGAAAACTCCTGTTTGGCACAAAGCAACCACCTGTCAATATTTCAATTACTGCCCTCCCCGCCTGATCACACTTCAATTGTTTTCCAATAATTATTATAATCATCCACCCCGCAAGGGCAACCAGTTGTTTCAGGGGTTTAGGTGAGAGGCAAAGAACTGAAAAAAAAGCCCGCCCAGGCATTTGTCCAGATCTTTCCCTGGGGCAGCTCTGTATTTGAACAGCTGCTGGGGAGGCACAAACCAGCCTCAGAGCCGAGCCAAGCCTGGATAGTATGATGCATCTTGATTTCTGGGGTTCTTTTTCTGTTGTTGGTGGTCCTAATTTGAGTCCTGCACATGACCAGCCGCTTTCCCTACTGGAAATAATTTCACTAAATTAAAGGTTGCTGCAGTGTTTCAAGCCTGTCAAAGATCTCTCTTTGGACAGGCTCCTTAAAAAAAAGAGTCAGTGTCTCAAATCTCAGCCTCAAGAGCCAGGTTTCGCTGGGTGAAAGGACCGAAAAATCATTTGCCAGTCAGGATATTTTTTTCTGTTAGATTTCATGGGAAGAAAAGATTTCAGTTTTATTTTACAGGAATAAATGCCTTGGATCTATTATCATTTATGTGGCTTTATTCTCAGGAAAAAAAAAAGAAAAAAACAACCAACCAAGTAAAAATCATGACCCACCCTATTAACACTGCAAAACAGCTGAAAACGTTCTAGCTGAGACAGAAGCTAGTGCAAGGTAACCTAGAAATACTTCTGACCTGGTCTCCTACTATTTTGCACTGATTTCATGCTGGTGTAAGTTCATTCAAATGAGCAGAACTTTACTGAATCTATTTCTTTGGGGTGCTGTGAGTTTTTCAGTGATGTTATGAATATAGTACTAGGGACAAAATGCTGAAAAAGTCTGGAAATCTATTACGATTTCAATGGAGCCAGGAATTCACTTTTGAAGATAAAAATCCTGTGGGGCAACATGTTGGATATTATTACGCCGCTCAACCCTGGTAATAATAATAATTGTTATGCATGGGGAAGCCAGTGAGAGTGCGATGCTAGTAATAAATACTATTGTTTTACAACAGAGAAGCAAAACAACACACGCTGAGGTGGGAGGAAGGCAGAAATAGTGACTCTTACATCCTACAGTTGTTTGCACTGTGTCTAGCCACTGGAGAAAGGGAGACGGGCACCATTGCTGACAGCTCGAGGAAGACTTCAACCTAATGGGCAGCTGCAGCCCCAACACAAATAACCGCTTTGCTGTGTAAGGAACAGCATGCTCGGTCGTGTGGAGGATGCTGCAGAGCCTTTGTGAAAAGCAGTATATTCTGCAAGGATGGGCAGAGCTCTGCTTCCTCCCACCTCGGAGGAGAAGGGGATCCTGCCGGCTGAGAGACGCCTGCTGAGCTGGGCTGGCAAAACTCTCCTCCGGAGAAAGAAGGAAAAAATGGGGTCAGTTTTCAATAACAGACGAAAAGAGGAGCCAAGAGAAAAGAAGGTAATAGAAGAATGACTGCATGAGAGAAATTATGGTGGCAAAGTCTGTTTTCTTTGTCTCGTAATAACCCAGAAAAGGAAAAGTTTCAATTTTGTTAATAAAGGAGAGTATTGAACTAGACACAGAAATGCTTATTCTACACAACGTGCAGTCAGTCTGCAGAGCTCCCTGCATTTACCAGGTCCCCAGGACGTTATGATACTTTGATTTGTATAGATATAAAACATGTCCAGAATAGCCAGAAGAGAGGATGATAAAGACAGAACAGGTCTCTTGGAGAAGAATCCAGGTCAACAGTTAATTAGAAGAGCAGAGGTGGAGGCTTAATGGAAAGGAGCTCTTCCCAGAAGCCTGTGGCAGGCAATCCCTGCTGGCAGAGGAGCAGTGCTCCTGCCTGGGGGGAGCCACTGGTCCCCTTGGGCTGGAGGGTGCCCAGACTCCATGCCCAGAGGCAGCAGCACCTCACCGGCCACTAACCTCTCCTACAGCTCCTGAATCCCACCCTCTTCCTCCTGGACTTCAACAAGCTTGAGAGGTGGTCCTATGTGAACCTCATGAGGTTCAACAAGGCCAAGTGCAAGGTCCTGCACCTGGGTCAAGGCAACCCTCCAGTATCAATACAGGCTGGGGGATGGAGGGAGAGCAGCCCTGCCTAGAAGGACTTGGGGTACTGGTGGATAAAAATCTTGAGATGAGCCACCAATGTGTGCTCGCAGCCCAGAAGGCCAACCATATCCTGGGCTGCATCAAGAGAGGCGTGGCCAGCAGGTCAAGCGAAGTGATTCTGCCCCTCTACTCCACTCTGGTGAGACCCCACCCGGAGTCCTGTGTCCGGCTCTGGAGGCCTCAGCACCGGTTGGAGTGGATCCAGAGGAGGGCCATAAAAAATGATCAGAGGGCTGGAACACCTCTCCTACGAGGAAAGGCTGAGACAGTTGGGGCTGTTCAGCCTGGAGAAGAGAAGGCTGCGGGGAGACCTTAAAGCAGCCTTCCAGTACCTGAAGGGGGCCTATAGGAAAGATGAGGAAAATATGTTCAGCAGGGCTTGATGCAATAGGACAAGGAGTAATGGCTTCAAACTCAGGGAGGGTAGATTTAGACTACAAGATTTAGATATAAGGCAGAAATTTTTTACCATAAGGGTGGTGAAACACTGGAACAGATTGCCCAGAGATGTATTGGAGGCCGCATCCCTGGAAACATTCAAGGCCATGTTGGACGGAGCTCTGAGCAACCTGGTCTAGTTGAAGATATCCCTGCTCACTGCAGGGGGGTTGGACTAGATGACCTCTAAAAGTTGCTTCCAACCCAAAGCATTCTATGATTATATGACCGCAGGAGCACTTCCACACTGAAATATTTGTGCTGTCTTCATCATCTCTTTCCACCTCCACCTCTGTTGTCTCAGTGAAAGAGCACCTTCCATGCCAGTGAGATTTAGCACAAGCTTGGTGCTTTGGCTGGAGTTCTCTTGTATGACAACCTTTCCTCCTTGCCATATATACTTTGCCCTGAGACGCAGCAGTAAAACTCTTCAGTCAGTCTTTCTCACCCCTACCCAGAACTTAGGCTATTTCTTTAGCTTGAATATTGGCAACATAAATGTTTTTCCCCACTTTTCTCTTCCACTACTTGAATCACATCCTTCTCCTGCACAAGCCCATAATTGGATTGTGTTTTGTTGTTTGATTCCTGTCCTTCATGTGTTACAGATATTTAAAATCTTTTGCTTTCTCCTTGATTTTTGGGAGGTCAGTTACAAGTCCCAGTGGTTAGATGTGTGTATCAATCACCCATCAAGGTCAAGGGAGAAATGGTTGTCCCAGATTTCAGAGAAATCTGAGCCCAAACCAATGAATCCGCTGACGACAAGCAGTACTTTTTGGAAACTCGTTGCCTGTATAGAGGATGGCTGAGAGAAGATTACCACTGCCATTTTTAAAGCACACCACTACTTCAAGGAGTCCTGGGCGTGTCAGCTGCTAGTGTATGAGTGCCTCCCGGCTTTTACCAAATGCTCTGCTTTGGTTCTTTTGTGGGATTAGGCAAAAAATATTGGCAGTAGCAGCAGGATATTTTTGCAAGAAACTATGTACAAATACCTATCCAGACACATATGTAATGTTGAGGTCAGGAGCTCCATGATGGCAGACCTTTGCAGAGCTGAACACAGGAAAAACACTTTCAACCCAAGTTCTCTTGGCAGTGCACAAACAGCACATGATAGTCTATATACATTTTTTTTTCTCAATTTACAGTTTGTTAAGTTCCTATTTTTAATGCATATCTTTGAAAAACACAATTATATCAATACTGTATTTTTATCAGTTGACATGTGAAATCTGGGTTTCCTTACATAAATTGTGTAATTTTGTGAAGTGGTGCATTTAACCGAAGTTGTTTAAGGTTATGCCATTAATTCCTGAAGTTAAAGCACATCACGTGGTAAATAGGTTCCAACCCTCGCTGATTTGCAGCCTACAAATAGGCCATAGAGAAGATTTACCATAATCCATTTGTCATTTATCATAATAGCTTATAATTCACTCCTATTGCTGCCACCTTCCTCCTCTGCCACGTTACACTTCTTCACCTGACCTCTGCTCACCTACTTGTTGCCTACTCAAAGCCATTTTAAAGTTTCCCTCTGCTGTTCTGCTCGTTTGAACTCCTGCTAAGTGGCACTGCTCTGTTGAGCCATCATTAGATTGCTCCTTTGATAGCTTGAAATTGGCTCATACTTTGCACTCATTCTGGTTTAAAATTAGGCAGCTACTTAAATGCTTTGCTGAACTTGGGTGTCCTTCATGTAATTTGGTTGAATCTTTTCCCTGACTCGTGGTCTTCCCTCACTGCCTTGCAGTGACTAGTACTGTTCTCTGATATCAGCTCTTCCAGCAATGTCAATTTTGCAGTCACTTTTCTTATTGAACTGGTAGGAAAAGGTCATTAACTTGTTGTCCACGGTCTATTCCTGTTGCCAACGAACTGTTCCCCACAAACCAAGGGTCAAGAGTTGCCGTAATGTACAGCTGATAAACCCCTACTCCAGCAGCTGCAATCTCCGCACTTGTCCCACACCATCAAGTATAAATGTACACGCAGCAGAGGGATAATGACATGAAGCCACCACCACAGAGATGAGTTTTCAAGGATTGAAACTAATAGCTATTGCAACAGCGATCAAGATTATATTAAAAAACACGGTATTGCTCTTTCTGCTTAAGCCTTTCATCCAAGGATCCCGGCACACATCACAACCAAGCCGGGTACTTTCCTCTAATGCTGCTTCGCTCTCCAAGGTTTCCACCTTTAATGGCACTCACCTCTCCTACAGCTTTGATTTCTTTTCTCATCTTTTCCACTACTCCATTTCTTCCAGAGCTTGCATACGCTTTCTGTTTTCCTGCTCCCTTTGCGATAAAAGTCCTGATTTCTGTCACTGTCTCTTGGCATCTGCTCACCCTCTCCACCACAGGCCCTCCACGGCTGGCCATTTGCTTCAGCAGCCCTACAACCTCCGCCGCTGCTCTTTGCAGATGCAGAGAGATGCAGAGAGATGATGCAGAGAGCACATCTCTCTTTCCCTGTCCTGCCCCGCCAGGTGATGGAGCCCCATGCCCCACTGCAGGCACCAGCTGTCCCCACTGCACCTGACCAGCAGCTCCTGTCCCACCGGGGTGAGCAGGGGCCGAATGTCTACACGTGTGGGTAAACCACTTAACTTCACCTGCTATTAAGGGTGAGCAAATTTCCGTGTATAGTGGAGGCACCGAGATGCTCGGTAAGTGGTTCCTATAGCAACTGTATCCAGGTGAAAACTCCTGCAAGTGCTCCCCTTCCCCCTTTCCGGCTCCCCACCTCGCCTTTCTTTGCAGTGATTTTTCGTGGCAGGGGGCGAGTGAAAGGGATGCTAGCCAGGCAATTTAACTGCCTCGGGTTACCCACGCGAAACACGTGTTAAGTGCTGTCTCTGGGAAGCGGCACCGTGTGCCCACGCGGTCCCGTGTGTGGCCCATCGGCCAGCCAGGTATCGGTGACCACGAGTGATCAATACATACGGACTGAGGAAACACGTTCATTTTGCGGAAGGAGAATATCAACTGACTTTTAAGGGTTTGTGAAGGTGTTTATCTGCCACCTTTGTTCTATTGTACTTGTCACCTGGGTCCTGCTTTGTGCCCAACAGCCCTGACACAGAAATCGCCACCTCCTTTCACAGCAAAATTATAATGGAGTGCTAAGCAAGGGAGTTAAAAAGGTCTCCTGGGCAGAAGAAAGGAAATTCTCCAGAATAAGTTGCTACAGCATCTGAGAGGGGAAAATACAGCCATCATCCCCTGCTGTGAAGGGTGGACAAGGCCCTGCCTCTGTGAACCTGGGACTTTCATTCAGCCTAAACAACGAGTGCGATGGCCACACACCAAGGTCCCCTTTCCGGTCTGCTATGCTCTTCCTACTGTCCTAAGCACTCCGAGATATCCTGAGCAAAGCTGACTGGGTAAGCGTAGATCAGCATCCTCAGCCCTCTTTCTAAGCTAGCTGGCTTTGCTGGAGAGACACTTAGAGCGTGCCAAAGCTCCCTTTCTTTGGTAGTGCACTCAGAGGATAACATTCAGCCATGTGGTGTGGTAACAAACAGCTCTTGGGATGGGGGTACCATCAGCAGAAAAACTGACTTCACAGCCATATTCAATGGTTGGAGCAAGTCCTGTAGGTGATAACATAGTTTAAGAAGTACTGAGTTCAGCCTGGCCAAAATTACAGGTGAGAAGGAGATAACCCCTAGGTTATAATATATGTCCTTTACCAGGGTCTTTGTACAAGTCGTTGGACCTCAGGCTTTTCTCTCCAGTCATAAGGGGTAGAAATGCACTCTTCATTCAAACAAAAAGTTAAAGTTATGAAATAGCAAGAGCAGTAGGAGCTGCAATATTTCCACGGCCACAACAAATGTATAAAAATTGGCAACACTGAAATTGTTTACATATCTAATCACCTCATGATGGAATCAATGAGAATCATCCTACCGGTATCAGGGAGTTGCCAATGAGCAGAGGGCTGAGCATGGCAGGAGAAAGGCTGGACATGTGAGGCCACAGCTCTTCATAGCTATTTCTGCTAAAGGAGGTTATTTAGCGAGACGCCAACGGACCTCTCGCTTACCTCTCATGGGGAGCTGGGATGGATTTTTTCTGCTTTTCTCCTCAGGGTTCCCTCCCTAGGTCTCGCTAAATAACCTCCTTTAACTTTTGCAACTTTAGGTAGACCATACCTTACTGTCCTGACTCACTGTATGGGATCACAGGATAATTCAGGCTAGGAGACATCTCAGAAAGTCTTGGTCCAACCTCCAGCTCACAGCAGGGTCAGCTCTAATATCAGATTGCGTTGCTCAGAGCTTTATCCAGCCATGTCTTGAACCCCCTCCAGGATGGATATTGCACAGACTCCCTGGGCAACCTGCTCCAATCTCCTTGTCAAGGACAGAGAAGGGTCAATCCATTGACATTTTAGGGACTCTGGAGGCTACACAATTTGTCATGGAGTATGTCTAGTCAGGGAAGATGTCTGACGGGATTCATTAGCTAAAGGTTCCTATCAGGACATAGGTAGGCAGAAAGATGTCACTGCCAGTGAGGGAAGAGAAGATGCAAAAGGAGGACACCAAGGAATCCCACGCTTAAAACTAGCTCAAAATCATTGGCAGTAGCTCTAATCTTTTTAACTCTGAAAAATGGCCAGATACTTTTCCTTTGGACTCCCACATCTAAAGTCTGGTCCTCTAAATTCATAGCTTGCCATTGCATCTCCAAAGTGCAGAGTCCTCTTGCTCTTGCTTATAGAATCATAGAATCATGCAATAATTTGGGTTGGAAGGGACCTGTAGAGGTCATCTAGTCCAACCCTCCTGCAGTGAGCAGGGATGTCTTAATCTAGATCAGGTTGCTCAGAGCCCCATCCAACCTGGCCTTCAATGTTTCCAGGGATGGGGCACCTACCACCTCTGGGAAACCTGGTCCTGTGTTTCACCACCCTCATTGTAAAAAATATCTTCCTTATGTCTAGTCTAAATCTACACTTTTTTAGTTTAAAACCATTACACCTTGTCCTATCGCAACAGGCCCTGCTAAAAAGTTTGTCCTCATTTTTCTTCTAAGGCCCCTTTAAGTACTGGAAGGCTGCTATAAGGTCTCCTTGCAGCCTTCTCTTCTCCAGGCTGAAGAGCCCCAACTCTCTCAGCCTTTCTTCATAGGAGAGGTGTTCCAGCCCCCTGATCATTTTTGTGGCCTCCTCTGGACCCACTCCATCATGTCCATGCCTTTCCTGTGCTGAGGGCTCCAGAGATGGATGCAGGACTCCGGGTGAGGTCTCACCACAGCAGAGTACAGGGGCAGAATCACATCCCTTGACCTACTGGGAAACAGGGAGTAATTTTTTTGTCTTTACTTAAAAAACTACAAGACGAAAAATCTTGATCAGAATCTGTAGGATATATAAGGAAATCACTGAGTGATCTTTAAAACTACCTGAAAATAACTCAAAGTCTCTGCTGATCTGAACCATGCTGTCAGCTCTCCCCAGGGACAGCCACCCTTGGGGTAATTGCGACATATCACATGCTGCTTGACATGCCGTGGAACAGGAGGAGCAGCGCAGCTGCCAGAGGCTGAGAAGCAGAAGAAAAAGGCAGGGTCCAGTGGCTTTTTTTCAGGATCCTGAAAATAAAAGCCAGAAAAGTGTTGCTGAAAATACCTGAAGAGCTGTGAAGAGCTTTGGCCTAGCATCTCCAGCATTTCTGCTGCCATTCTCAGGTCTCTGCTCTACTGCATCATACCTCACTGACAACATGGCTGCGGCCAGCCTCATTGCCTCAAATTTATTTTTGATGCAAAAGATGCAATGGAGACACTGCAGTGAACCCGTGGCTATCCCAAAGTGAGGGACAGCTGTACAATTAAGTATGGTTTTACAAGCCATACTTAGTAGAGTCATACTATGGCTGAGTAGCAGAGTTAGTAGAGCCTTACCATGGCTGTAGAGTCCTGACACCAGTCATGATCTGAGTAGAACTTGAAGCAATCTCCAGGTGCAGCAGGAAAAACGACACAGCAGTAAGCGGAAGGTCTGGAAATCTCAGTTTGTTATAACCATTGAATATCCCAGACTCGTGCCAACCTCCATGTGAGCCAAACGCCCCGTGGCTGGTGTGCCCCGAAAGGAGCCAGCGCAATGTCATCCTCCGTGTGACCAGACTCTGCCCAGCGACTCTCGCCAAAATCGGTGCCTAGAGAAGGCAAAGCAGAAGAGAAGCACCCACTTTTCTGCAGGTTTATGGCTAAGACTGGAGATAGAGGCAGCGACCACATGCCCTCGGGAAGAAATGCCGTTCTGGCAGTGATGTAGCTATACAAACCCCCTAGCTCTCAGCCGAGGCAGGACTACATGGCTGCATGTGGTGATTGACAGGAGGGGAACGTTACAAGCTCTTTGTTTTTTCTACCTAGAAAAATATGCTGGCACCATTTTCTATTTATGTGGGACTAGCAAAGGGAGGGTTGGTGAGAGGGGATAAGGGGGCTCTCGGGAAATGGAAAACAGCAGGAGAGCTGGATTTTCTTTGCTATGCTATGCAAATAAAGCAAGTGAACATGACTCTGAAACTGAGCTGATAAATCTGATTCTCATTTCTTGAGAAGGCTCCTTTCTACCAACCTGACAATATATACATGCATTACAGTGGAGACAAATTGCTCTCTGCAAATGAGAATCTTGCCAATTCATTTTTATAACTTACCTGCCTCCTCACCACCAACACATGCTTGTTTGACAACTGAATAATGCTTAGAACTGTGCAAACAAATGCAAACAAAAAATGTTAAAACTCCCAAAATTGAGGGATTGGCATCTTTTTTTCACATGCAGCAGCGAAGCTGGTGCCACCAGGTCCATTCTGCACAGCGGTGGTCAGTAACGAACGTTGCATTGCAGAAGAAATGACCTGAGCCTTGGATAAGATGTACCACGCACGTTTACTATGCAAACTAACTATGCGCCTGCGAGAGGAGCCGCATTTGGATTCAGCTATGCTGGAAGCCTGCCACAGTTTGGGGAAAATGTGTGTGAAATGGCTAGATTCAAAAAAGTGCCTTTAATGTTCCTCGGCTTTTCAACACATGTTTTTGGCTTCGGAGCTGAGTAACTTTATAGACTCTGAAGAATATACATAATCGTTTTGACACAGAGGGAACAGAGAGTGAGAAATTACCATAAGTGCAGCCAAACATTTGCTATATCTGAGCGGTTAGCTGTGAACTCTCCCTGAGCTGCTGGGAACTGACTGGAGAGAAGTTTTCTGTACGGCACAGACCCTGCGTAGGTGTTTGCCTGGTAGGTTGGGAGCAAAAGTCCCATTGGATTTCCAGCCACGGTGATGGAGATTCCTGCAGCACCACGAGAATGCCTCAGCTTCACAGCGGGCACATCGTCACCGTTCCTGGCTGAGCTATTGTATTTGCTGGCCCTCACTTAGTGCTGGCAGATCAGTAATGTTTTTTAAGCTTCCAGGTGTCTTTTTATGTTGCTGTAACCTTCCTCATTCAGTTCTCTTCCGTCAAATCTGCCTCCTCTGGATGGAAGAATTTTCTTCTGCTGCACGCCTGTGCAATACCACCTGCTGCTGCTGGGAAGACAGGAGAGGCTGGGGCTGAAACAGCTGCCAAGGCCATCAGCCATCACTCCTGGCATGGGTGAGCGCTGAGCGGGTGACTCAAAATTCCTCTCTGACTTCCCTTTCCACCAGGGAGAACCGCTGTTGCCTCAACTGTAGAAGGCAGCTTTCCATGGGGCCTGGCTCTCAGCCAGCATCATGGCCCCATCCCTGGGGAAGCGATGCCTCGCCTGCCTGGGGACGCTGGTGGCATGCACCCCGGACGCGCGCCGACGGCAGGGTCCATTGCGGCATCTCCTCAGAGGAGGGACTGGTTCAGCGGCACAGCACAACCTTCACGGGAGGTGGTGGGACATGCAGGTGGGGACATGCACAGCTCGGTGGAGGATCTGCCAGCTCGGTGCCAAACGCTCTGTCTGTCACCGCATCAGCTCAGAGGGCGAGGTGATTCACGTTGCATCTGACTGGACTTCACTCTAGGGTGTTTGTGTGATTTGTAGTTGTTTTGGTGAATATCTTGGAGAACTACCCTCGGAAGTACCTGCCATATTTTTCAGCTGACATTAGAGAACTGAGGAGCTAAAATGAAAGAAAGACGTCTAAAATTTAACGTTAATTTTTGAGTTGCATGTGGCACCTTTTTCATTTCCACTTGCTTTTTTTTTTTGCCTTAGTTTGCTCTGGCATCAGCAGCAGAAATGCCAAACATCACAAGACAAATTGTTCTCCTGGTAGTTCAAGTCCAGAGGGCAAGACAAAATGCTGGAAATATGGCAAGGAAGTCTGCACTATGTCATAATAACAAATTAAGCATCCCCCATTCAAAAGGCTGCTTTGCCTCTGCCATAGAAAAGTCCATATTTTCCAGGGTCAGTTGTCCTGACTACAAGTTTTGACCTGGATCCAACACAACAAGTCTATGGAAAAAACCACACAATTTTTCATATCCAGTTCCAAGGTACTCAACATCACATACAAATCAATTGCAAATTAGCATCAATTTGGCATGAACCTTTAATTATTTTAAGGGAAAATTTACTTTATTTAAACAATTTAAAGGGCATGGGAATAATTTAGATGTCTTTAGGAAGCATGGAGATTACCTAACACAAATTATTCTCAGAGGTTTCTGAATTCTTACCCAGGTTAAGAAACCATTTTTCCTCCTCACAAAAGTTTGTAAGTACAATTACTAACAAAAGTCAATGATAAAGCAACAATATTCTTGGAGGAAAGTAGTATGCACCAAAATGGTGTATATATTCTGCAGTTGTCCATGTTCATGGACTAGGTTTCTACAAACTGGAAGGACAGTCTTTGGCTCAGATTAAAAATTTATTAATAATAAATAATACCACAATTGTTGTAGAGCTTCAACTCCTCCACTGAGCCTGGACTCCATTGCACAAGGTTTACTGGGCCTTTCCTTTACTCTCCCCTGTAATTCAGGTTTGCATTTGTGGAAATCAGGTTCTCTTTGTAAAAACATGGCTGTTGTACAGACAAATAGACTTTATAGGGAGTCGCCCTTCGCCTGTCAGATTAAACAGCAGTTCTTTTTTAAGAAGGACACTCTATAAATGTCTTTACATATGGAAAAATAATTGCCTGTGTCTACAAAAATCTCCAATGTGACAGAAGACCCAGACTACAGAAGGCAGTACCAGTTCTAGGATTCAGGTTATCTGACTAGATGTAGACAGTCAGCTTTTCATTGTATGATACCCAAAGCACCCTGTAGTTGCAATTGTATTTAGCAAGCAGACTAGAGAAAGCTTTAGTTTTTCCAAATTATGTTAACAGAAATTATTTCAATTCTTCAAGAAATCAAAAGTGATAGAGACTAAGTTTTTCCCCACTGAGCTCATGGATCATACAAAGTTACGTGATTGTGGTTTTGGTACATAATTATGGCCATGCAGGACGTTACAGCATCTTTGAAACTGCCTGGAATATATGATATTGCAAGTACTTAGTAAGTACGGCACAAAGGACATATTCTCTGCTCTTCATCTGAAATAGGAAAGCTATTTAGTACTTTGTAAAACATGTTAAATGAAGTTTGCTCTCTCTTGGAGATAGCTATTTTTTCTTCATTCTGTGCAGGTGGAATGTTTGAAAATTGCACGAGACAGGCAATTTTGGCGCTTCAGCTTGGAGTACCAAATGTTAGCAAATCATCCTGAACGGATCTGAAGTTTAAGGCTATAGTGTTATTCTGTGTGACAGTGGGTGCATTTTCATTTTCACCTATTTACATATTCACTGTCAGGAATGCATGGTAGTTACGGTGTAAAAGGGGTCTATTTAGGGAGAAAAGGCAGATACTGTTTTTGAAAGTTGTTAGTCAAAGAGTATATACGCACCAAGAAGTGTATAATAAAGCTTTACCCAGGAATGTTTATTGCAGGAAGGGGAGCTGGACAGGTGCAGAGAGCCAAAACAGAAGAAATGGAAATGGACAGGTCTTCATGGGGGATGCTGAGCTCTCGTGGGCCATGATGCAGTAGAAAAGCACCTGCCATGTAGAAAGTGAAATAGCTCAGCTCTATTTCTCAACAAGTCTGCACTGCTTTTACTCCGGAGAGTAATAACCCAGTTCAAGTGCAAAACGTCCCATCCAGGGGTCCATTTCTGTTCCATGTCTGTGAAGACCTCAGGTCTGGGAAGGAGTTAGAGTTGCAGTGATACTACAATCCATGCATGTGAGATGCTATTTTAGGCAGAGGGTTGTGACTGTCATTATTTAATTCTCACTGATATTTCTACTCCTAGCTTGCCCACACAACCAGCTCTGCTGCTTTTGGGAACTCGCTGGTGCACGTCTGAGCGAAAAGTCCAAGTATTGCCAAAGGAGTGTGCAAGGAGGGCTGGTCTCCACAGCTTAATGTCTCAGGAATGAAGCAGAAAGAGGATTGTGACTATAAAGTGACAGGACAGGATAAAAGTTATGTAGCTAGGTGTTTTAATGGGGGATTATTTTTAAATGGAGCTTTCATTTTGCTACCAGTAAATCATAGTTATGATGGCAGGAATCGCTTAACCACCCAAGAGCACATTGACTCCAAGCTCCAGCTGACCCACTTCAGCACCCAGTGGAGCATGGTACAGATCCAGCCTCCATGTGGGGACCCCTCCTATAGATACCGTGATGGCACCAAGACCACAGCAGCTACTCGAGAGTGACAGAAACAGCAACGAAAAGGGTACCACAACTTTGGGGTCGAAATCTAATCTTAAAGGAGTCAAGAAGTGCTTTTGATGGAGGCAGGTGGTGTATTTTCCCATTACCAGCTACTTAGATCTCTAATAAAAGGTCTAGTAAGGATCACTGCCAGAAGCAAACATGGTTAGCTGTGTGTAGGACATCATTAGGCAGCAGGCATGATTCACTTGCCTAATTAACGCAACACTTCTGTTGTTGGCCCGTGTGGGGTAACATTTCTTTTCCCCACGGGAAAGGCTTGCTGTGCATCCTCTGGCAGTGTTGCTTGTAGACCTTCATCCTCCCAGCATCCCAGCAAGCACAGCTCACCGTCCCGACTGAAGCCACAGTCTGTTTGCTCTTCTGGTTAAAAAGTGAACCTGCTTCTGCAAAGCCCCCAGCATTCTCTCTGAAGGCTATACTTACTATCCAGAGCATTAAACAAATTGGTGTGTGTGAGCTTTGGAAGAAAAGGCATTTGAGTTTGAATGCAAAGGCCAGTCCTGGGTAAACCTGGGGCCTCCACTCATACAGAGCCACATCTGTGATAATCAGAGCTGAAAGGGAAGCTTTAACCTCTGGGGTTGATGGAGACCAAAATGATGAAAGGATTTTTTAGATGTGAAAAGACGGATCAAGAGTTTTACTAAATCCTGGGTCAGAGGGAAGGTTGAAAATTGCCTTTGCCCTGAATCTGGGACATTTCAGGCTGAAGCAGGTGTGCCTCACATCTTGAACATTTCATGTGTTCTCATTTCATTCCCTCTATTTTCAATTCCCATTCCCTCAGATTTTATTTACTTGTTTCTTCAATAATATGATAGCAAAAAACAGCCAAGCTGCAAAGCTTCTCTCTAAATGCCTGATTTAAATAATGCATCCATTAATTTTTGCACCAATAGTGGTACAACATAAAATAGTACATTATTTTTCAGAATCTAATTCTGCAAACATCAGACCATTTGACTAAAATATTCCTAATGTATAAATAGTTACTCTTGTGCATTAGTGTTTTCAGGCTCAAAGCTTTAATGTGTTACTTTAAAATACAAATATTTTCCGAAGTGCAATATATAAATGCAACTATATTTAAGTCTTCACTGAAATGAAGCATGAAAAAAAATAGTGATGAAGGCTTTTCTTCCTGCTGCTGAAATAAAAGACTTTTACCAGTTTTCACAGAACATCCTTAATATATACCTAGAATATTATGTGTGTAGTAGGTTGTTACTCTGTAATTGGTTTGGCTGATTACAATGATTATACTAAGTTGGCACAATAGTATACCTACCTGGTGAAAGTACTTCTGCAGAGCCCACAGAAATCTGCTCACTGGAGACCATGTGTGCTCGGAGGTCACAAATTCTGTTTCACAAGGATGGCAGCTTTTTAACATTGCTTGCATTTCATTTAAAAATAGAGCTCACTATTTTCCAAGTGCTCCTTAGAACAAAATAAAAAACCCTTTCCTATGGACTGAAATATTCCTTTTGCCACATGTTAAGAGATTGTGTTATCTCTTGTGTGGGCTAAATCCAAGAAAGATTATTTCAAAATACGTTAAAGAAGGAATTCTACATGTAAAATGGGAAGTGTTTAACACCACTGAACGTGTCTGTTCTGTGGATTACATTGCAATGCTGACCCCCTTTGCCGGAGCTGTGCTCTTCTATGGAGAGCTTCTGCTGCCCAGCTTCAGGGTTGCACTTAGGCAAGCGTCACCAGGTAGAAGAAGCAAGAGGTGAGTTCACACTAACAGTGCCCACCACCCACGAGAGGAGCAAAACTGGGCACCTCTGCCCTCGGACACCTTCTTTCCTACACATAGATGGAAGCACCTGTACGCAGCTGAATGTCGCCAGTGTGGGGCTGGACTGGCTTCGCAGGCTCAGCCTCTCCCACCTCCCTCGCAAGGGGGGCAGCGGGGGCTGCAGGGTCCCAGCAGCACGCGTCGCTAAGGACAGAATTCGGGTCTTTCTTGGGACCCCTTCTGCAGGGGTCGGGGGTGGATGGGGCAGATGCTGGCCTCGGAGGGGAGAATTTAATGGGCAATTCTGCGTTTCAGCAAGTTGAATAATAAAGTCCCGACGTCTTGGCTCTTCACACAAAGAAGGAAGCAACTCCACACATCGCCGCCTCCCAGTGCACAGCCCTCCCTGGGATCAAGTGCAGGTTGTTTCTTGCTGGAAAAGTTGCTGTGAAAGCCCCATCATCTCCCCCTCCACGCGTGGGGGCATTGCATCCCATTTTAGGGGCTGAATGGCTGCTGGTACAGAGCTGATGGCCACCGTGCTCCCGGGCTGCATGCTGGTAACGGCTTTCTGTCAGCAAGGGGGAGAAACGCTCTCGCTCCATTGCAGGGAGTATTAAATGCTTTTAGCAGGCAATGACCACCCTTAACGATTTCAAAGAGAGGAAACGAACCTCGAATCAATTACGACACTTGATTAGGTTACTTAAATTGATGAATCTCCAGCAAAATCAGCAGTGCCAACTCCCCAACACCGTGTGTGTGATTCGATGGCCCTTATAGTAATGCAGTTCTGCACACCTCCTGTTTTATGTACGTTCCTTTTGCTGTTACTCAACTTCCATCTCATTACCGGGAGCGTGGATTTCCACCTCGTCACTTCACAACCTTGTTTGAGCATCTCTCTGGTGATCGCCTGGTGATTTTTAGGCAGATTTTTTTTCCTTGAAATGCTAATGCATTCCCAATGAAAACAAACACAGGCCTGTAACTGTAATCGTGCCTCTGCTCAGTTTTATTTCAGATGAAACAGAAAGGCAACTTCAAAGCCATTGAAGCAATGGGTGACTATCAAAGGGAGCGTTGGCCTCTGATAACATGAAAGACCACTTTAATAGGGAAGTCATATAGGAATTTCTAGTGATCATTAGTAGCACGTAATTCACTTATTTGCTAATTAGGAGAGTGCCAGTGGTAGCAGTTAAGTGGAATATTGAAAACGGCGTACTGTTACCACAGCGCTGGCCCCGCTGAGAAGGCAACATCTGCTCCTCTTCCCACCCCACCACTTTTTTGTCCCTCCAATGTGGCAGCTGAGGGAAGTCTGTGGTTCTCCTCTGCTGTTTGGTGTCCCGGAGCTCTGTGCTCCTTTCTCTGCCCTGACACCCCTTCATGTCATTTGTCCAATTTATTAGTGAGGCTGATTTTTTAATCCCACATGCTAGAAGTGAAAAATTTGTGCGCGACTACATCTACTAAATCCCCTGACTGAGGTGGAAGGACAGATGGCAGATTGGAGGATGCAGGGTCCACGGGAGGTGTAACAAAATATGGACCCATCTGGGTCGAGTCCCAGGGAGGAGAGGGGTTGTACCAAGGTCAAAGCTCTCCTGTGGTCTGTAAGTCTGATAACAGACAGCTCTGGCCACCTGAGCAAGACTGCTTTGGTAGGGGAAAGCAAAAAATTAGGTATCTTTTATGAGAAGATACAAATTTCAGATACATAAGAGCTGAGTGATTGAAAACAGTGAGAACTACAGTGCTATAAATTCAGCAGACTTCATCAGATAAAAATGAGCAACAGGGTCTCAGACTGTGAATTCCTTAAAAAGGCAGAAATATTACTGATTAGGCAGTGTGGGATTCCCAAAAAAATGAATTTTCATTTATTACCCTTTCCTCAGCATAGACCCAGGAGCTGCTGAAACTCTGCACAAGTGGCGGAGTGAACAACCTTGCCTGGCAAATCACCAGGGGGTCTGGCTGGCACCCCTACACCTGGGGCACAAGTCCTCCACTGATGGGTTGTAGGTGGGGTGTGGAAGGGGACCTCCGCCCACCCAGCCGCTCCCTGCTCTGGGATGGGGAGTTGCCAGACACCCTCGTACAGTCTCCCACTCTCTTCCATGTTTATCCTGATCTCAGATCTGAAACGTGTAGCTCAACGTGGTACATCCCCACAGAGACTCTTGGCTTCAGGAACTAAATGTTTTCTGAAAAATAAAAATTTCTATCCAGAGACATTCTGGCTAATGCCACAGGGCGTGGCCAGGTGGGGACATGCAATGGCTTGCACAACAAGGTCTCCTTGGAAAACCAGCAACTACTTCCAATATTTCAAAGCAAGCAAACCCAGAACAGTCTCCTGCAGGAGGAGTATCTACACAGTGGAAGGTTTCTCCCCAAAGGACATCCACCTGGGAGCTTGCCATCACTTTCTGAAACAGATATGTTGACATATAGGCAGAGAGGCACAGCCCAGGCCCTGGTGCTGCTCTGCTCACCAGACACTGGCAAATCACCTACAGCACTCAGGCATGGGGCTCAGGCACAAGCATTCATCCTGATGCAACTCATACCTCTCTGAGAAATGCTGGATCCCTTGCCTCCAAGGTGGTCCCAACCTGAATTCAACATTTCCTACTCTCTTCAGCTCAGTGGCTGTTACCCTTTTGCATTTCCACATCTCTCTTGCTCTCTCTACAATTACATTTTTTCTTCCCTCACATGTTTTTCCAAACCCACTAACGCAATATTTGACTTACCCCATCCCCTCCCAAACTAACTATGTATTTGTTTTCAAGATATTCCAGCAGTAGGTTGAAGAGGTTCAAGTCCTTTCATGAACATCGGGCAGTTTCTCCAATCACTTGAAGTCTCAGTAAGAGCAATCAGTGATGACGATTAACAGTGCTCACTACAGAGCTGATGCTGAAGTGCCTTAGACGATCGCTGTTGCTCGTTGCTCATCGCAGCTATAAAAGTCACCAGCTTGCACCATGGAGACATCCTCCGGTCAAGACAAAAATGCTCCTCCATGACCAGTTCCCCACACAATACAGGACACCCATGTCTACCTGTCAGCAGCGCTAGTGGCACATCTCTGACAGGAAGCTTTGACTGTAGGGATGCTCCTCCCAGCCAGGGTCTCCCAGCAGTTACCCCTCCGGGCACAGAGCCTCTGGCCTGACCTCTTACAGCTGCTCTTCAGGCATGCAAGACCTTCACTGTATTAAGGTGGTTTTGTACCGTGACACTTACCTCTGAGCTACATTGTCAATATGCAGAATATTTGCATTTCTTGCTATGGGGAATCTTCTCTAGAGTCAGTTCTGTGGTTCTTCCTTGCCCCTTTCTCCCACTTTCGAAACCTTTGTGGAAATGGAAAAGGTGAGACCAGTGTGAAACTCTTCCACCTACTGGAACCGGCTTCAGCAAAATCGAGGAGGAAGCTCCCTGAGTTCTCTTACTAACATGGCTTCCTAGGGGAAAAATCACGTCTATGTTCCCAATTTAAAGAGCTGAAGCTCACAACATGGTTCCAACAGGACGGACTCCAGCCACTGGACACCAACCAGTGCCCCTTGGAAATATTTGAGAAGTTGTACACTTTGCTCCAGTATTTTGAAAGTTTGTAAGGAGTTTGAATCTAGTTAAGATGTTGTATTTAAATCCCTGCTTCTGCAGTCTTCTGAAGGAAGGATGAAAGGAGGCCCATGTGCCTCACACACAGAAGGACCCAGCAGTCCAGTGGTGCCTGGGAAGCAGCTCCATACACGCCATGAACAACCCTGTGGTGCTTCCTCGAGTCCATGGCTGCAGACCATTTTTACTCCATGTTCTCACGTTCCAGGTTCTGATCCCACACCAATGTGAACTTGATACAACACCCTTTGACATCAATGAAGCTAAAGCAGGAGGAGATAAGGACTTGGGAGGCAGACTGCCTGATTTAGTGCCTTCTGCAATGGAAGAGGTTAGAGTTGGTACAATGCAAACTCATGCTGCATACCGTTAACACACAGCAAAAATCACTGCAGCGTTGAGCAGAACAGGAAAGCTATGATGAGGAAAGACTGACATGCTCATCTGCACTTATCCCCTTTGACACATCCGTATTTCCATACTGCTGTTCCTGCATCGCACCTACACCCTCTTGCTCAGCCATCACAAAGCACCAAGAACAAGCATGATCTTGATTACCAGCTCCATGTTGGACAGACCACTACATCTGAGGGAGAAAAATGTTTCAGTTCAGATCCTGCTGTAAAAATGTACAGCCGGAATTTGTCTAACTTGAGCTTCCAGTCTCTCAGTCTTACTCTGCCTTTACTGTGAGGGTAAAACACCATCTCCTTATGGGACAATTTTCTTCTCCATCAAGGAACTTGAGAACTACGATCAGATCACCACTCAGCTGTCTGCTAGATGAAACAAATTGACCAAGTTGCCTATGCCTTTCAGGTATGCTCTTCTCCAAGCTAGGAAGAGAGCTCGTTTCATATCAGCCTTTTCAATCCAGAAGCCACCTGGATCCAGTCCATTTTACTGAATCTGGACCAGGGTGTCCCTTGCTTCATTCATCCTAACCTCTTCACTCAGGAGACTCTTCTTTCTTCTGCCTGCCCCCAAACAGCGACTGTTCACACTGTTTTACTGACGGCCATCACAACCCACTCCAACCTCTCTTGCAGCGTGTCCTGTGCGTTGTTTCTGTCTCACTGAGTGGCTCAGGGCAGGGGGGCCATGTCTGATGCTGTGTTTGTAAAAGCACCACGCATGGCTGGTGTGACAGAAGGCTACCGCTAAAGTGTGTGTTTTCTCAATAAACAGTGTGACCTGCAAGCCCCAGATATCCTTGTAACATCAAAGTTATTTTTAAAAAGAACAGCAATTTCTAAACATGTCATTGCAACTGCAAAAAAAGGAGCCTATTTATAACTGTAATATATATATTCTATTTAAGATGAGTCACACAGTTTCTGCAGCTCCATCAAGTTGCAATCAAACCTCTACCCATTGCTTTTATAATTACTCTTTTAACTGCTGTGATACCTCTAAGGCTTACTCCATGTCAGACCATCTTTGTGGTACAGACAGCAAGCACCTGCAAAGGGGAACAGACAGCCTCTCATGAGGCAAGCTTCAGCCTAGTAATGCCTAGAAATGACATCCTGGGGAAGATGCACAGTACCGATGTAATCTTACCCGTGCTCACAGGCAATGAAACAGTATTTTGCTCTCTGTTTTAATGGACATTGATCATAGAAAAGCTGAGCAAGGAATAGAATCCAATGCACATTTTTATGAAATCCCTTAAATTTCTTAGCACCTAATGCTTCATCTGTGGAATGTCAAGTCAGAGGCTGGGAGAACATCACATCCCCAGGCTGCAGCCAAGGCTCCCAATAGGCAACGCGCAGCAGCACCCACCTTGCTGCCACATCTGCACAGCCCGTTTCTCTTCTGCAGTACCCGGTGTCAGCTGCAGCCAGAACCCGGCTCTGAACAGACCGAAGAGCTGGACCTGGCTTGCAGTGATGAGTGCTCAGGAGATGGGCCCTGCAGCAGGAGAGCCAGAGAAGTGAGCTCATACCTGTGGGATGAGGTCCACTTTGTACTGCACCCTCTGCATTTTTAACATGCCCCAGAAAAAAAAAAATAAAAAGAATATGCCCTAAAAAGCCACTGAAGCAGTGCTCTCGTAATGGATCCATCTATACTACTGGTTACATTAGAAGTCTTGCCATTTCACACGCATAATTTCGAGTGAATCCCTCTTTACAGCGATTCAACAGTTAGTGCCATGTGCTGTGCTCACACACCCTCTCAGATGCTTAGGAGTGATTTTCATTCTTTCCCATTTTAATCTTCAGGTAGAAAAGGGCTTTTTTTTTACCTGGCCTCTTGCTGCCACGGTTTCCTGTTTGCCCTGACATCCCGCTGGGATCCTCCTCCATGGCAAACTGCAGGCGAAGAAGAAAACACGCTTGGGCTTCACCTCTAGCAATTTAAACACCAGCTCACACTCACCTACCTGCCTAGAGAGCACAACAGACAGCTTGGGAAGGGAGGCGGGAAGCTAATGTCTTAAATACGTCAGAGTCAGATTGATCAAACTCTTCTTCTAGGGTTTACACCTCTCTGTACATTTCTGATTTGAACTGGTTCTCTCTGGCGTAAGAAAGTGGTACTGAGCTGAGCACAAACAGAGTTGTTACACCTTTTGTTTTCTGGATTTGCTGGTACCACCCAGCCACCCCATGTTTTCCCCGAGGGCAAAGTGGCTGTATAGCATCAGTTCATTACCCAGGTCTTGAAAAATCAGGTCCCAACATTACTGTCAGCTTGACAGTACCACTGAACAGCCCTGTGACTGGGACGATTTGTCCTTTTCATCTTTAGGGATGCTAGAGGGTAGCGTTGCACAGTTCCACCACATCCTACTCGGACACTGCAAACCAACACCACAAGAAAGGGAAACATGGCCCCCCACCCACCCTCCCCAGGCGCCCTGTCTTGCCTTTTACATCTCGCAGACTTTCCGCTCCCTCGGGAAGTGTGTGTGTTTATTCTGCTCATGGCAGGAGGAGCCCAAGGCCGGTGGCTGGAGCATTGGCAGGGCTGGTTTCGCATCCTCCGTGAGTCACTGAGCAGCTGAGCCTCCATCAGGTGCGATGTAAATCCAGACCAGTGCCTGTTCCTTTTCATTAAGAGCCCTGAGCTCACCGCAGAAAAGATGAAAAGGAGGGCTGGTGATTATCCATTACATGGGACCCATTCACTTGCTGATGGGCTGGTTTTCATCTCCCTGCCCTGCCTGTAGGCAAGCATCTCCCAATACCCTAATCTGCTTTTTTTATTCTCCACCATTTATTTTCCTGGGGGTCTTGTCAATGGTGGCTCCGTTCCTTCCCCACGCCTCCCAGCGCTGCAGATTCAGAAGCATTAAAAGGTTCCAGCTCATGCTAACAAATTCTAGAAAGTCTGACCATTTATTATGAAGCCAATGTAGGAGGGATTTGAGAAAATCACGACATAAAGAGAGAGCTGGGAAGATGCAGAGCACAGCCACATCCTGGAAACACACAAAGGTGAACGGGAAGGGGAGGTGGGGAGTATTTAGAAGCCCACTAAATGAGGGCTTATCATCCAATTTATGTAAATCACTTCAAATGCCTTCATTTATTAAAAGTATTAAGCTGCATTACTGTTTGCCGTTGGTCTCCTAATTTAGTTGCTAATGTCTAAGACAACTACTGAAATTAATTTGAAATTAATGTTCCTATATAATTACTTAATGAATCTCACATTCACTGCCCTTAGCTCTCAGTTGACAAAGGATCTCACCCACTGCATGTAAGAGGTTGGAATACTGACTGTGATTTTAAAACGGTTCCTAAATTACAGTTTGCAAATATTTTACATTTATATCACACACTTCATCTTGAAGGATCTCGGTGTGTTTGAAATGTTACATAACATTCAGTCTTTAGTAAAATTCCATCACAAAAACTTTCTGGGCATCAATCTTCTTACTTCCCTGCATGCCTTGGAATTAAATCAAATTTAGCTGTATTATTATGCAAACACAAAATCACACTTGCATTAAAAGATTATTATTAGGGCTGTAGAGTCAGACACTTTAAAGATGGGAAATGCTGGAACTGTAACACTGTGCAATATAAAATCCTCTTCCATACACATGTACTCTCATAGTCTTTAATTTTATGATCATATATTTTCCTATACTCACCCTCTCCCTCAGGGGACTTATTAGTCCTTGTTAGTGTTCAAGAAAAAACAGGATAAGAAAAAAATAGGGTTCAGGAAAAAGCTAGCAGGGAAAAGTAGCTACTTGTGGAGTCCTTGCCTCATTCCTTACAAAAGCTGCAGTTTGTAATGCGTGTTCCTCCTTTTCTGGGTGGCTGACTTGATACCCCATAAATCCTGATCGGCAGAAATGCTGAACATGCACAGCAGTAACTGAAGCTAAAGAAACATTTGAACACGCAGAGCATTTTACATACTACTGAATCCAGTGAAACATGAGGTCCTGGGATCTCACACTGAGCACTTCAAATTAGCGTACACTTCAAAGAGGGGAAAACACTTCGACGTCTCCCAGAAACAGTGGAAAAAGTATCAGCGCATTTGCGAAGCACGCAGACTGCTGCGATACAGAGACCCAAACTTACCCACTCCACCTGTACAGCACAGCGTGGACACGGTACAGTAGGCAGGGAACAGGACACACCATGATCCATGAGCAGAAAGTATCTAGGGAACGGTTCATGCTGTTGTGCAAGCGAGCAGAGGGAGGCAGGGACCCGACGGGAAAACAGCAAGGGCTTTTCTGAGACAAAAGAGCTGAACTGAAAGCTTTCCAGACAGCCTTAATTCGGGCTGCTCACCGTTTCGTGTGCTTAGCTGTGACTCTGCATTTCTTCTTATGCGTGTATAGTTTCTTCAGGTCAACGTAAAGCAAGAGCACCAAACTCATTAGCAATCAGGGACCCGTCAGAGCTTTCCTCCCAAGTTAGCTGAACAGTGCTTTGCCTTGGGACGTCCTCAGCATCTGGGCCAGTGCGAGTCCACCCTCCCCATGCCGCAGAGTGCCACCTCCATCTTCATGGAGAGGAAAGCTGTAGATGCATTGCCGCTTGCTCCAGCATAGCTCAGACTAATGACACCATGTCCAAGGGCCACACAGTCTGGCTGAAGGACAGCCGGTGAGGAGGTTAGGTCTCCCCGAACACAGGGCGACGTTAACCTCTCTGCGACCTGTATCTCCTTCCCACACCGGGAACAGAGAGTACCCAGCAGACCGCACCCTGAAAACTTCCACACACACACCTCCACAGGGTCCTATGTTCTTAACTAAAATGCCCAACCTCTCCTGCGCTCAGATCGCTGCCAAACCTCCCTCTCTCCACAATATTCTCACCCTTGCCAGACTGCGGATAACCCTTCCCAAATCCCTGTCTTCTCTCAGCATGTCCCCCCTGACACACCCAAAGCATTCCCATCTCCCACTCTTCACATGTTCCCCAACTAACAGGGATCACTGGAACATCTCCAGGAAAGACCTCCAAAGAGAACCTCTCCCACCATGGCCAATCTAAAAAACTCACACCTCCAAGCACATGGGAAGATTGGTTGCTTTTAAAGCTGTATAGCAACTAAAAGAGGATGAATTTCTGTAGTGATATCCTGGCCAACCACCTCAACTTCCCTCTAGAACACCAAAACTGTCAAAGATGAAAAAAAATGGCCAAAAAAAGTCTTTATCTTGTCTCAAAACCAGCTGGGTTTTGAAATTTTTAGAAAGCAAGCAAGCAGCCAACCTGAAGTAGAAAGGTTCCAAAGTCATTTTTATACTAGAAAGCTTAAGATGAACCATATGACCACGCAATAACCACAAGGACAAAAAAATCAAGAATGGCCATCAGCCTCTATTAAGTGCTTGATTTTGCAATAAGCTACATTCTCGGAGCACTTTGCACCTGACTTCTTGTTTACTCCTTTGCAACAAATTCTCTTATGCAGACAGCATTACATGACCATATCATCAAACTGACCTTCAAAGCAGACTGCTCTCCTCTTTTTTCCAGCTGTGGGTTTCAGGTCATGTGCTAGCAGTAACAACTTTCAGCTGCAAGAGCACAGAGCCATCAGAATACCTCAGCCTGGGCTTCCCTTCCAATTCTGCTTTTGTGAAGAAAGCAGAAAAAGTTACTAAGACAACTGTTGCTCAGACTTCTTGAGGCAAAGATGCTTTTCCACCTCCATGGCTTCCTCCTGCTGCTACCAGTTGATCGGACAGGTTTCCAGAATCCTGTAACGGAAAGCAGCTGTCCCTATCCAAGGACTGCACCAGGCATCTCCGTAATTCTTCTGTCATCGTCTTTTGGTCAGTCTCCTTACTCACTTCCCAACACTGATGTGCTAATAACACCAGCGATCCCAGAACTGTGCTGAACATACTTTTTTTTCTTAAACTCCGAACATGAAGTTGAGGACGGTTGCATTGCTATTTGCCACTCAATACAGACTTCTCATTTGTCACTTGAAGTACAAACTCCAGGACTTTGTGTCCTACTGAGTTGGGCTGCACGAGCCACACATTTCAGTCTGAACAAGTCACTACTTGAGCATAGGTCAAGTCTACTTGAAAGGACCTCCCTTTCTTCTCCCAAGCAGTACAGAACTGGACAAACCAAAGGCATCCACCACCACCTGTAACACTTGGCTCTGCAGTACCATTCAGAAGGTAACGGAAGGTCTGTCTTTACAGAGCTATCTTCAGAAAGCAGGAAAGGTCACAGTGGATCTTGCCTCCACCATAAATATAGCAGCGCCTAAATAATCCAGGGAGGGGGAAGCTTCCTAGCATTTTGCATTAATAAATGCAATTGTAACTAAACAACTGAGTATCTTCCGTTAGCAAGGTTACAGCATTTAATACCATTACTACATGTGCATCAACCAATACCTTTTTTATGAAAGCTCACTTTAAATAATAATTATGTCTCTGCTTCTCTTCAGTGAACTGCTGAAAAAAAAGCAGCTATTTCAAATTCTGTGAGTATATAGCTATACTTGCCCCTTTATTAAAAAAAATTTTAATTTGCAGTCATGGCCTATGCTTCCAGGGTCGCCATATCTCCCCCTATGCCTTTGCGTACATCAGCTTTAACAGCTCCTTCCGGAAAGATGCACGGAATCGGTGATACATTTTGTAATTTCCACCTTCTGTTTTCTAGTTCAGGGAATAATCGAATCCAGTCACTACTGCTGTCTCTATCCAGCAACTATTTGCTGGGCTCCATGAAATGAGTTGGAAGTTTGATTTCCGTTCTCAGCAGGCCTGTCTGCACGACACAGATGAACTGCTGTAACTGGCAAATTGGAGGCAATTTCAGCAGAGTTTCCTAGGCTTAAATAAGCACGAGAACAGAACTTTCACCTCCAGAGAGGTCTCCACTTTCACAGGCTTGAGAAACGACATCACAAGATTGGAGAGTCTGGATTTCTGCTGTTGTAAGGTGCACTTTAAAGTGGGTTTTATCTTTCGCGCCTACCAAACTGGCACCCGCATGAAATTACTAACAAAAATAAAACAAGTCATTATGAAATAAAATCTTAAGGCAAAATAAGCTTTATCACTCCTCCAAAGTCCTTTCTACTTCTGCTGCATTTTAATTGGAATACATAAGTATTTTATTTCTTTTTGACATCTCCACATCCCCTATGACAGAAAGGTTCACTAGTCTTCATTCTGGCATCGCTTACTCAGATCCCCACGACGGGAGCTGGTGCAACACCATCAGCCACTGACAGATCATCAGTAGCATTCCAGGCAAGTCCATCAATTCTGTCACATACAGCATTTCAGAACTGAAATACAAGTTACCAGGTTAGTAGAGGCTGAACGTATGACTAGGTTAAGATTAAAAACTTTATTTTTTTACAAAACAATAATAAATCCAAGCAGATAATGAACTAAGTGTGTCTTCTCATTTTCCAGCTTTTCTTCTTTTCTCAATATAGTCTATCCACAGTTCAATGTTAAACCACTCCACATCCAGTGAAAACTAGGAGGTTTCCATCTTGTATCCATGTTTTTCTAATTCAGCTCTGTATAGAAAAAGAGGTATATTAAAACAAATAAATATTGTCAGCCATCTGCACTTTTAAAAATTAAATATACTGCAAAATATGCAATAATTTTAGAAACAATATGAACATGTCACACTGCTTTTTGGTTCATACCAACAACCTTAACCTCACTTACTCTATAGTTCTTGAACTTCAGCTTAACGTCTTTGATCACTAAAAGTGACTTCTACGTGAAAAATTCAAAACACTTCTTCTAATCACAGTTATTGTCCTCCAACCCACCGCAGCTGGAATAAAACTGTATGGTGCAAAGCAGCCTCTGTGAGCCTGCAACAACTCCGGACACATTAGAAAAAACAAAATACTGTCTTATACCATTTATTCTCCAGATTTCCTTAAACCAAATGAGCTTACTAATCTGAGCAATTTGAATGCACGTACTTCCAAAATAATTTTAGCTTTCTCCTTTGTTTTAATAAAAATACCAGACTGCATTATTTTTAAATCTTGGTGCAATACACCTTCCAGCAAACAACTCTGAGGGAATAGGATTGCTCTGTACGCCTTAGTTGTGGCCAGGGCAGCGAGTCAGCCACCACAAATGTTATCGCTCCTGCCCTGTCCCCACTCTGCTTCTCACCTGCCTCCAAACACACCAGCCAGAACTACATCCTGTTTTACCTCCTACTCTTAGTATATATTTCAAGATTTGCACTACTGTGTTTAGATACATGTGTACTAAGTTTACACACTTAGTAGTGTACTTCTAGAAGCAGAGGATTGCAGCATTTTCTTCATAAAGACAAAATAAAAACATGCTGCAGCTAAGTAACATTACAAAGTATAATTTAGGACTCGTACAGAGTCATCAGTACTACAGGCTACAGTTAAGGCACAGTTACTAAAGGTTTGTCAACTATGTTTATCAAGGATTGTGCAATCCCTTGAAAGGCTGTTTCACTACTTACCAACTTCTTTTCCAAAATTACAGTTTAACTGCCTTTCAATCTTATAAGAAACCACTATACCAACAGGTTACTTTTGTATCTTCTATATAAAGGATCGCTTTCACCTGAGTACAATAAAGGAGATCAGCCCAGGAACTGTTCAGCCAGGCTGTATTACAGATTGTTTGCTCCTCATGCAATGTACTGAGGGATTAATTGAAAACCCATGACTTTGTACTGATGCTTGAAACAAGTTATAATTATGCGTTGCTAAAGGATTAACTGAAACAAGCGACAAAGAGGATTAAAGAACTGGATTAGAGGTACCCAAACTGCTATTGCTTTTTTTAAATCATGTGATGAACAATTACGTTGCTATTGTTGCTCGTAAACAGGATACTAGCCATACACATAACATTAATATAGATAACTGATCTCTAGAAAATTTCTCTTTGGACAAAGAACAGCAATGCTATTTGAAGGTACAGAAAAAAAAATTTGTAACAACACACGTTGCATGCCATATAGCATAGAAGAGAAAATTGGATGCCTTGCCATCAATCTTTGCAGTACAACTCACAGTTTTCACACATGTAGGAAAGTCCTTAGAAAAGGATTTATTCATGTTAAACTGAAAAAGCGTCAACTTTGCACTGTTTCAGTTGTGTAGCACAGCAAAAGCCTGAACACATCAATAACACTAGGCATATTTCAGGGCTCACAGTACAATTATTAAGAGATGAAATGCTGATCAGTACTTCCCTGTGCTGTAATAGCTTAAATCTGGTTCTGACAGCCTTTAGACAGAAAAGCACAAAGCAGAGCGTTCATTTATTTCAGTTTCAGATCTCTATTTTTTGAAGTGAGCAGATTTCAAACTTTCAGATATTAACTAAACAATGCCATTTTAAACATTTTAGCCATCTTCTAGAACAGTAAGTTAAAAATAAAATTACCTTAACTGATTGGAGAAATCATCTTCTACATTGTCATCATCCCAATTGTCCTCCCAGACATGTGCATCTTCATCTTCATCTAAACCAGTCCAATCTAAAGACAAAAAAGAGGTCTAAATATTGTACACCGCATCACTTTGGTACTGTGTCTTACTGACAGATTAGCTCAGCCTTTGGGCAAGAGAGACTTCAGCTGCTAACAAATTTCTCTCTTTAACAGAAAAGTCTGGATTATATTTAAGTGTTTAGGAGACCAAAAAGCACAGAAAGGATCTAAAAAACACCTCACATTTCTTGAATGATAATAAAAATGCAACTTAGTAAAAAAATCATTACACTCTTCACATCATCGCTTGCAGGATTACACATTCGTAAGAGACACTACACTCTGCATACAAATGGACAAGCTGTAGACCATCATGAGAAGAAAGCAACATTGAGTACTGGACTCCTAAAAGCACAACAAAAGGTGTGCAATTCTAGGTTCATGTTTAAATATTTTTTTCTGATTGAAAAAGTAAATACATATCAAATGCTTTTGCCAAAACACATACACACAGATCCTCAGTTCACTCGGATCAGATGTAGACAAGTCTACGGTTAAATGCTAAAACCCTATCTGTGATGCAGAAGCAAAAGCAAATTAAGAGAGGCATCTGCAAACAGCAATTGCTACCCACAACCATCTACTTCTGGGTTCTCAAAACAGCAAAAGCTGTTTCCTTACACAGCCAAGACACTAAATGTCCATTTGGTAACCTAATTTCTATTTTTCATATAATAAAGTCATATGGCACATCACCCTTGACAAATTACTATCACCCACTTAAAGCATTCTAAAAAAAATTAAGATCAAACTAACTAGCTAATTTAGAAAAAAAAAAATTAAAAATCGGGAAGGTCTAGAATCACTATGTAAATACAAGTCAGTTTGCTTCACTGAGGAACACCATTTCTCAGTCTTCTTCTATCAACAGACACTGAATTTTTCTAATGTTACCAAAATAAGAAGCACCCCAGTTTTCATCCTTGTGACCCTGTATTTCTCAAAGTCTGTTAGTACATTCAAAGAGATAACAATATTCTTCCCCTTACAATTCAATAAGCCATCTGCTGCCCATCAAGGGAAAGCTTTCAGGACTAAGGCCCAAAGTAAAATTATGATAAAGTATGAAAAAAAAGCTAGTAGGCTAAAAGATTAAAAACTAATTCACTGTGAATAACTAACTTTATAAGAATGAAAGGTTGGTCGTTGCATTTTGTCCTCCTTTTTCTAACACTGACAGGCAACAACATTAGTATTTGAGATTAACCAGAACAGGAAAATCCATTTGTAACTGATTACAGACACACATGTAGAAGGCATTATAATTAAACTTCCCTACTCAAATAAATCATATAATGGGAAAAGATGAACAAGCATAGAAATCCTACTGGTCCTAAAGACAGCAAAAGCAGGAACTGGGAAGAAAAGGTGAAGAAAATTTTGATTCAGTTGTACTACTAGTTGCTCAAAGTCAAGGATTTTATTTTAGTACTATCTGCAGTAAGTTTTGCCTATTTATATGCAATGATTTTTTTTTTTTGTCAAAATAAAAGCTTTACCACTCATATCACTTATCCGGATTTCAAAGATACAAAATACCAAAGCTCTAAACAGGTTAAAAAGAACTCAAAGTCGAATTTTTCTCTTTACTGATATCCAAGTAGCTCAGATCTACAAATCTGAGAAAAGTCATAGTAACTGGTATCCAGCACAACAAACAGCAGCTTCAATCATAAAAGGTCAGTTGGGGAGACTGGAAAAACATGTTCCAAATCACACTCAGCAAAGCAGAGTGAAAAAAGCCCGTGTCATCTTCCACACAGAGAGTGAAAGTCTAAATTATATTCTCACTGGTGTAGCTATAAGATTCTGCAGTATCTGTATGTTGACATTATATACCAGAATTGCATACTGAAGTTATTATTCCCAGCTACATTTTATGCCTGTGACTAAATAAAACTAAAAAATAATATAACATTATCTGGGATTGAAAGTATTAAGAACACTTGAAAGCCTGCTACCGTTAAGTATTACTAATATACAACAAAATTTAAAAAAAATTTTTTGAAAAATTTGTCATGGCTGGACTCCTTTAAAAATATTTTAATATACTGATCACTAACTGCCATATTTTGCACTTGGGAAAAGAAAATAAAAAACAGCTTTTAGAGTGGAGGATAAAAAAACCCAAAATACTATCGTTTTACACATTATATTTTACATTCTGAAAAGCACTGTACAAAAAGTTCGTAAGTGACCAATTTACATATGCTTGAATCTACCATGCTATACTTATACTATACTTCCAATAACGTGTCCTATAAAAGCAGTATGCATCTGCTTTCAATACATAAAATGGGTTTGATAAATTGTTTGAAGAAAAGTTCGAAGTTTGAATAAAAGAAATTCCCCAAAAGCCTGTATTTTTATCCCTTAACATAAGTTTGCATTATCTAATTTCCTTTGGATGAAAACTGGATAATAGAACGCAAAGTTTTTCTGCTGCATAGAAAGTGGTATTTTAACTTGAAAGAACAACAATTTGGCATGGGTTTTAGCACACAGTTATCATTACCCTTTCCTAAGCACTGAAGACAACATCCGAAGTGGTCTGAACATTCTTTACAACATCTCAGAACTATTATGTGACTTGACGATCTAAACGGGCCTCTTTAGAGGTTCTCATTTTTTGCAAGACAGATCAGCAAGAAGCCTGACTGTGATCACTCTTTAATAGATCTCTGTTCTACCCAAAAAGTCTGCACAGTACTTGGTTTTAGTAGTACAGCCAGATTCAGGTAGAATTAATCTCACCTTCTGTAACAGCAATTCAGTGCTCTGACCAACCCAAAGTTCAGAAGCACGCTTCAAGGACTTCCTTCATCCCTACTGCCAATACCAAATTTACACTGAGTAAAATATACATTTTTTGCCTGTCTGGGAAACACATGTGGAAAAGACAGGCTAGTCTTCTCAGTTTAGTTTAGCTATCATCTCAACAATGTTAATAACTTTTTCTGTAAGTATAAAAATATTATTTTTACTGGTACTGAAGGATTCAAAACACCTGAGGCTTGTAAGGCCACAAAAAAAAAATCCTGTATAAAGAATACATTACACAGAAAAAAACCTGAGATTTCATCCATCACGTTTTATGTCATTTCTCATTATCCACCACTTGAGACAATTCCAAGAATTAAGGTCATACAGAAAACAACCATGCCCTAACAGGGATCTTCTCAAGACTGTATCCGTCAAAGGACACCGAGTTGTTTTACTGTCATCCAGATTTAATTTCTTCATGGGTACAGATACATAGAATGAGAAGCAAACCAACACGCAAGTATTCGTGCTTCGAAAGGTGAGGAGGCTCACAACAACCCCAGAGCACGTTATTTCCCTTTCCACGCTTCTGCCCACCAGTCTCCCGCCCTCCCTCCTCCCCTCCCCAGCGACTCTCCCCGCGAGAGCCGAGCCCCAGCGCGCTCCCCCCGCCCTCTCGCACCATGACACAGCGCTCCGAGGGCCGGGCGCCCGCCCAGCGCCGCCAAACCACCGCAGCTGGACGCCGGCTCCGAGGGGGGGCCGCGGCCCCTCGCCTCTGACCGGCGGCGGGAACCCGCAGGGCACCGGCCAGCT
>Ga0065711_1026646_pt1 | contig 63738 bp, 27 predicted proteins | sample Hoacrofraction12_FD_59098 | JGI IMG/M metagenome (GOLD analysis project Ga0065711, IMG submission 59098) | Hoatzin crop microbial communities from Cojedes, Venezuela - Epithelial fraction 12 v2 (version 2) | ecosystem: Host-associated > Birds > Digestive system > Esophagus > Crop | place... | reverse complement strand
GGCTGAGCAGGTCATTCACCTGCTCGCACCAAACACAGCAGTTGTCTCTGCTGTCCTCCGGTACGAGCACCAGGCTCAGGCACTCCCTGCAGCCAGAGACCTGGACAGCTGTCTCCTTGCGTGGGGCCTCCGTCTGGGTCCCCACACTCGTTTTAGCAAGAGCTTTACCACGGGTGGTAACTATGGCTAGAATATCTCCTGGACAGACGATGCCCGCTACTTGAGTAGCCAGGAGGGGGGGGGGTGGACCCTGCCCACTCGCCTTCCCCGCTCGCCCTGCCTACGCGAGCTGCTGCGCCGCTCCCTGGCTGCCGCCCCACCTCTGTTTGCCTGTTTGCTGCCTCTGTTTGCCGCTTCTGTTCGCCCGCGCTCCTGGTCGCCTGCGCTGCCTGGGGGCTGCTCTTACCTGTGAGGGTGTTTGGCCGCTGTCACACTCGACTCCCCCCCGCTGAGTCAGAGCTGCTGCTCGTTGGCACCTCTCACTTTCCCGCTCGGGATAGGGGAGGGCTGGGGCCTCCTCTCTCTGCGCTTTTTGCCGCCTCGCCGCTGCGGTTTTGCCACTGGAGAAAGGGTCCCTCGGCGCAAGCCTCTGCTCCAGAGCCCTTCACCTTCAGTAGCTTCCTTTAAGTCCTTCTTGTAGAAGGGGAAGATATTGGTCTTCTTCCAGTCTTTTGGGATGTCCCCCATCTCCACGACTTCTCAAAGGTTATGGAATTCTCTTAACACCCTCGGGTGAATATTGCCAGGGCCCATTGATCTATAGCAGTCAAACTCCTGTAACAGTTCACATACTAACTCTTCCTTCACTGATGGTGGGTCTGTGTTTGTGTCAACTTGGATTTTTGTTCCCAAGGCCTGGGGCCCAACAGCGCTGGTAAAGACAGAGCTGAACAAAACATTGACAACTTCTGCCTTTTCAGCATTCTTGGCAACTAATTCACCTCTTCTGTTTAACAATGGGCCAATATTTGCCTTCTGTTTCTGCTTGCTATTTATATATCTGAAGAACAATTTCTTGTAGTTTTTGAAATCTCTGGCCAATTTCAATTCAGGCTGAGCTTTTGCTTTTCTAATAGCACCTCTGTGTGTCCTGGCAATGCATTTGTAGTTCTCAATATGTATTCATCTGCTTCTCCATCTCTGGTACACTTCTCTGTTGGTTTTGAGCATATTCAGAAGTTCACAGTTAAGCCAAGGAAGTCTCCTACTCTGTCTATTTCCCTTACCTGTAAAGGGGATTAAATTTTTTTTGTGTTTCCAGGAGAGAATTCCTGAAAAACTCTCAGTACTCGCTAGCTCCTTTATCCTCCATGGAAGCTTCTATGGAATCCTTCCCAGCTGAGCTCAGAGCAAGCTGAAGTTTCATGTTCTAAAATTGAACACCTATGTCTACGGACTAACTTTCAGTGTGCTCAGCAGGAGGCCAGACTCCAAAATATTGTGATTGCTGCAGCCAAGGCTGTCACTAACCAAGATACTACAAACCAGGTTTTCTTGGTTTGTGAGTAACAAGTCCAGAAGTGCCGCATTTTTGTTCCGCATATCTAACATTTGTATGAGGAAGCTGTCCTCTATGCATTCCAGGATCTTGACAGATGACATGTGAGCTGCTGTGTTGTTCTTCCAACAAATGTCTGGGTAATTGAAATCACCCATAAGAACCAGGTTCTGTTGACCTGAATCTTGCTTCAGTAACCCAAATATTGCTGCATTGACCTTATGATTTTGGTTTGGAGGCTGGTGGCAAATGCCTACTGTAAGATCTCACTTGGAGATTACCCCTCTGATCTTGATCCAGAGGCATTCAATAGGGCTTCCACAATCGCTGTAGCTGAATTCTATACATTCAAGGTTCTCCTTAGCATTCAGAGTGACTCCTCCTTTTCTTCCCTGTCTGTCTTCATGAAACAGCCTATAGCCATCCATCATGATCCTGCAGTGGTGTGAGCTGTCCCACCACGTTTCAGTTATTCCTATGATATCAGAACTTTCTCACTGGGTGCAGAGCTCCAGTTCCTCCTCTTTGTTCTGCAGGTGGTGTGCATTGGTATACATCCACTTGAGGTGGTTGTTCTTCTGGTTCTCATCTTGCGAGGCAACTAAGGAACATTTGTCACAGTTCTGGTTGGCCTGGATTATCCCTCAGTTGAATGAGATGGCTTGAACGTTGCCATTTTGGACGCCACCTCCCAAGTCCTTCAGTTTAAAGCCCGCCACTCCAAGTTGGCCAGTCTGCTGCCAAAGATTCCCTTGCCTCTTCTAGACAGGTGGATCCCATCTTTCTCTAACAGGCTACAGTCATTGAAGAATGATCCATTGTCATAAAAGCCAAAACTCTCACCATGGCACCAGCAAAGCCAGCAGCTGATTTTAACTGTACGTCTATTTCTGGCTGCACCCTTTCCTCTAACTAGTAAAATGGAAGAAAATATAATTTGGGCACCAACACTTTTTTTGCACCCCTAGGGCTCTTTAGTCTTCCTTGATTATGCACAAGTTCTGGCTTGCAGTATCATATGTGCTCACATGAAAGAGTAGCAATGGGAGGTAGTCTGAGCTCTTGTCAAGTAGTGGAACCTTCTCAGGAGCAACTCAAATCTTGGCTCCCAGAAGGTAGCACACCTTTTGTGACTCCCTGTTAGGCTGGCTGATAGGTGCTTCAGTGCCCCTTAACAGAGGGGCACCCACTACAAGCACTTGTCTCTTTTTGAGATACCCTTCTCTGTGCTGCAGGTACAGTTTCTCCTCGCAGACCTTGCTCATGGGTGTCTACAGCTGTTAAAGTTTCATATCTGGTTTTGGTTGTGGTGCTAGAGGGCCGGGACTGAAGCAGAGTCCTGCTTTTGTGGGTCACCAGGGTCCAAGGTGCCTCATTCATGCAGTGTCTGCCACAGAAGCATGGTTCTGAAACCACTTCTCTATCTCCATCTCAGCTACCCTAATACTGTACAGCCTTTCAACGATTTGCTACAAAGCTGCCACCTGATGCAACATATCCTTAACCCATGCACATCTCTAGCAGGTACTTACTTTTTGTTCAGGAGAAAAGGTCTTGGCACTTATTTCAACCTACCGTCTTTACTGAAGTAAAACCTTCCTTATAAGATCTCTCTGGGTGGAAGCATCAGACCTCTCAGGGGCTTTCTCTGTAGAAACATTGATTTTAACTCTGAGGTGAGTGCCTACATCCTGGCAGAGACCTAGAACACCTCCCTGAGCTGTGGGCTTACAAGCAGCATGCACTGCCCTTCTAACGTGCCCTTGTGTGTGAGCCGCTGTGCAAACTGCTGTGCCCCATCGATCCTTGTTGGCACACCCTGTTTGCAGTGCTTCTGGTCACCCACGGTCTTTAGGGCTGTTTAAATGTCTGGTTCCTCCTGGCAATGCCTAAGCCACATCAGCCTCTTTCACAAGGGCTGCTGGCTCCAGGCACGGCTCACTGCTCTTCCTTGCCACAGGACTTAACCTTTGCTGCAGCTGCATGTCTCACGACAGAGTCTTTGGTTCAATGGAAAGAGATGACACCAGAACAATCTTAAAAGAACCTTGGTAACATTACAGACCTGCCTTACTTTGGGTAGCAGGGATTTTTTGCTTAATTCCTGCTTCTTTACATTAAAAGCAAAGGTATAGGAAGAGCTTCTTTTTGAACTGCAAAGCTGAGCAAGTGGCAGCAAAGCAAAACTAGTTTCCTCAAATAATGCTAAACCCCAAGCAGCAGAGCAGGCTTGTTACCACGTCATGCCAAAGTAAGAGTATAGTAGGTAAAAGTGACATTTTCTGACCGTACTAAGACTTAACTCCTTCTTGGAGCACTGGCACTCCCACCCACATGAGCCAAAGGACAAGGAAGGACTTCTGAAGTGTTAAGGGTATTAGGACTTTGTCAGCGGAAGCTCAGTCCCACAAAACGGCAAGCTCTCTCAACAGTACTGTGTGCTGGAGGAGTGCATACAGTAACGGCTCAGGGTCCTGATGCAATCTTTCTCTGTTTGGCTTGCGAGCGTACAGTGAGGCCATAATAGCATTAGTAAGAATATATGACAAGTAAAATAATATGATTTTATTCCAAGACAGATGAAAGGGCATGGAGGTTTCAAAACAAAGAGTTCATTTGATTTTGGAAAGCAGTACATGTAGAACACCATATCACTACATTAATTCTACCAGTTAACAGCATTGCAGGTGTTTGAATTTCGTAAGGCATTGGATGCTCAAAAAGTGCCACACAAATTAAGAGGAAATTGAGGAAAAAAATCAAGATTAGTTCTATTTCTTAAAATTTAACTGTAGTAGTGTACGTACACATGGTTCAATCACCTTATGAGTATCTGAGTATAGCAAGAAAGATAAGTTTCACTAGCAAAGATCTGTTTAAAAGTCCTTCCACTCACCAGCAGACGAAGATCATCCAATATGCACATTCTTATCATCTAGCCAATGCATTATTGAAAGTAGGATTGCTCTACAAATTTTTCTCTCGCTTTCAAATAATATGAACTTATTTTTCATTAAATCATTTGTTAATTTAATGACTTTTTCAGCATGCCCATACACATTTATAGGAACAATGTAAATGTTTACAGAGTCAGAATGTTCAGGCCAGTTCAGGCCGTCTGGGCTTTTTTTAGCTGGTTCTCTCCTAAAAATTTCAGCCATGTAAGTATAGGACCATAGCCTAACTGTAGTGATACATCATGTCAGAGAAAATTAAGTATGCGCTCCACCGTCCATCAGTCTGTAAGTGCGTTAGTGAATGAGGTGAAGTTTAAGGATAGTTATAATATTAAGTATGTGCCTAAATATTTGGCTGACTAGTGCCTACACTGAGGAGCAACCTTCACAGCAATTTTGCTGCCATGCCCTAATCTGCCCTACAAATTACAGAGTCTGTGCTTGTCCTGGCAGCTTTCTCCTGTCCTTATGTCACTGGAGCAGGGTAAGGAGGAGGTGTGAGATATCACACTAGGCTGAGCTACGAAATATAATATTTGGAATAGGATGCAAAGCATGTTTTCATGGTGTGTTTATTCAGGGCTTACTTCAAGTCTGTCTCTCTGCAAATGCTTTCTCTCTTCACACGTTATTATCAGACCTATTTGAAGTTGAACATTATGGTCACATGTTAGAAATTAATGCATTGCCAAAGAATGCTGATGAAACTGATATGGTAAATTACTTAGGAATGTCCTGCCTTTAAATTCCTAATATATTTTCACCAAAAAGATTAACAGAGAAAAAAATATCAGAAAAAACATTCAGGAAGCAAGTGAAAATAAACTGTTAGTTTATGCTGTGCATCGTAAGGTAGATAAGCGAGAAATTTCTGAATTTGTTTCAAACCCCTTTTTACCTCAGTGTTTTTGGATAGCACTTCCACCTTCGGAAGAAGATTTGCAATACTCCTGTATTTTCTTGTGTTCTCACATCTGATGTCTCTGCAGGCCCTGCATAAGAGCATTTGAGGCACTAAGAAAAGTAGAGCAGCTGGGCACAAGGGAATGATATAAAGAGAGGTAGTACCTTTGGATTTTTTTTTTTTAACATGCTTGTAAACACCTAGCACAGTAAAATGCTATAATAACGTGAATAATAAAAGCAGCAGAAATACAATGTCCCAAGGAGAGAGTGGGTTGTTTGCTGGCGAGATGCCAGCCAAGGCTAATACATGCCTTGAGAAAATTCCCGTTGACTGCTTTGAAATACAACTGTTAGGAAAAGGAAGGTAAGACCCTGCACTGGAAGGGAAAAAAAACCCAACAACAACAACCTGAAGTGGGGACAAGACCAAGTGCCAGGGGTGAGGGAGGAAACATTGAGCCCTCCCCAAACATTCTCAGAAGTCTTGTTCTTGCTTTGCATAGTGAAGAATCATAACTATTGCCCCTTCACCTCTCTGTGTGAGACACAAGTGAAACAGAGAAGTCACTATGATATTTTGTACCTCTTAGACACCTCTTTCTGCAGCTAAAAGAGAAAGTGGAACATTAAAAATTTACATGATTATTGCAAATGTATATAATCGTTAGTTTTCACATGAAACCCTTGCTGAAATTCTGGTACTAACTAAAATTTCTTGACATGTTATTGCAAACCATCAAAATGAAAGCTCATGCTCTTAAATATAATAAATGCAGTCAAAGAAAACGAGCAACAAAGAAGTACAAACCTGCCTTACTCCTGACAGAAATTGTCATAGAAATAGCTTTTCCACTTTGTTCTGGTACATGTGCATGGAAGGCTGAAATGGAAAACAGTCATAAAAATTATATTTCTTAGAGATTCTTAATAAATGTGTATATAATTGTATAATATACAATCTACACTGATTTTGCAATATCAGTTCTGGAACAGCTGATTCTTTTCTTTCTACTGGACATCAAATCTCTACTGGATACAACCAGATTATAAAAGGTGTTATGAGCAATTTCTGCCTCTGATGTAAGATCATTAGAATAATCACATTCTGTATTTGTTTTGAAGGTGTGAGAGGCTGATCCTTAGTAGGAAGATAACTGTATCTGTTTCAAAATGTTGATAGCTCTGATTATTGTTATCAGGAACAACAGATATTTAAAAGGTGCATTTAGCTTTTTCAGATATCATAGACCACTTGAAAGAAGGTGTATGACTGGATTACAACTTTTGAAAATAATGAGAAGATTATTTCAAGGTCGTTACTAAGTATTAATGGAGTGCTTCATTGGTAGCATGTTTTTTTACAGTTCAGAAGACTGTCTTTGTGACTCCTACTCTGTGTACGTAGTGATGAATACCCATTATGTAAAACAGACATCAAATTAATTATGGGCATGACTTAGTGAATCTCAGAATTTCACTATGAATTAATTTAACCCTCTATTTTTTTTTCTCTTTTGCAGCACCTTTTAATAAAAGTAATTCCAAAGGACAAAAAGCAAAAGGGGCAGCTGGTTTAAGAGGTACTTCTCTGCATTCAGCATCGATGTACCTGGTGAGAAGAAGAAGAATGGAGGTTTCTAAGAGTGACCTTAACACAAACAATGTCAGGAGTGCTGAAGCAGGACTCTTCTTCTACTAAGCCTTGTCAGTCCTTCACTACTTCTCCGTCAGTCAGACAAAGACTATGGTTCAATAAGCAGGAGCAAAGTACCATCTGTGTAAAAAGACAGGCCCTCTGCAGCATTTACGTAAAAGCTCAAGGCTGGCACATCTCCTCATGGGAGTCTAAACAATGCAGAGACATGGCAAAGGAGGGAGTTGTTAGTAACCAGAAAGAATAACCCCTGGCTTTTCTTTCTAATATTTTTTTTTCTGTTTTTCCTCTCTTTGTCTTTCCTTCCCATATACCCTTTACTAAGTGTGCCCTCATGGACTTTCTGTCTAGCTTCCCTTCCTAACTCACTTGCTTCCCTGTTCAGGGAGGTAGCCTGCACAGTATCAGACAACAGAAGTATTCAAAGAATGTCACAGTCTCTCTTCCATAGAGGTTTTCACATTCTGAAGGAATGCTATTTTCATTTATGTAAATAATATTAAAACCACTCAGAATTTGAGCTGTGACCAGAATATGTCCTCATTTAAGTTTTGGGGTTCATGCTGTTTCACTAGTTCAGCTACTGGCTTTCAAAATTTTTCTGAAGCAAAACCCCAAATCTTTTCAAAATCTTTTATTTTGTCCTATAAATCATGATTTGATTGTGCCTCCATTCATCATTCTGAGATTAACTCAACATAAATGATCCAGCTCTTTTCTAAGGTTTTACATTATGTGTTTAGCATTTTAACAAATTATGTAGTATGAACTAAACATCATACTGATGCAAAGAAATTTAGAAATGCATTTGTTTAGAAACCTATCTGTCTAAAACCCTTACATTAGTCAAGGGATATAGTTAGGAACACCTCAGTACAGGCAATTAAAGGAAGAGTTCTCAGAACAGGATTAAATATAAAGGAAAATCATTATTGCCAGGTGAAGCTAGAGAACTTGTTTTAAAGAAAAAGATATGGAGAAAAGGTAGAGAATTATTACACGTGGATTCCTTGGCACTCATGTCTCTTATATTCCTCTTTGCTCATCTTATCTACACACTATACTGTTAACCTTAGCTTCTACTCTAATGCCAATGATACTCAACTCTGCAACTCATTTGACATTTTCAATAATCTGACAACATTCCTCTTGTTCTATGTTAGGCAGAGGCTGTGACTTCCAAAGCATTCAGCTAAATGTCTGCAACACAAGTGCATGAAAAGCATCCTCATTTGCAATTCTATCAACTCTGCCTCATCTGCCTACTTTCTGTAACTTTGACATCAACTTTGATCTTTAAGATTTCACCACCACTTTTTTCCTTATTACCAAATTTTTACAGAAAACCTATCAAAATTACTAGTTTATTAATTTTCCTTTAGCTTAATTCCATATCTGGATTCTTCGTTGTCTCCTTCAGTTTACAAACCTCTGAGCCCCAACAGATGAAAGATGCTGTTGTCCACCTTCAACAGGCCATCAAAACATTCAAGGCTTCCTTCTTTGCACACCTACATGCCTTATCTGATGGATGTGCTCAGAAAAGCCATCATTAATTTTCACTATGCATGCACCTGGTAATGCTTACCTCACTGATCCCTCTGTTGACTTGTTTACGACCTCTGACTCTCCCACAATATCTTCTCCTTCCGTTACTCACACCGGATGTTCTGTAAGAGCAACCCATTGCTTTGTGGAGCAAAATTCGTTCCACCAAAGGCAACAAACTTCTCATCCGCACATATTTCATCATAGTGAGCACAAGTTCGGTCGCAGACCCTCCGTACATGCACAAATGTCATCTTCATGTTGGACAAGATGTAATTTTGCTCCTAGAAGTTCTCACAGGAGAGAAAAATAGTTAATACTCCCAGATTGACTGAGCTGGTATATTAGTTACAATTACATATATGTGTATACATAAATATTTTATTCTGTGGTTAAGGCCCACCATAGGGGAATGGTTACTTTCTGATGGTGTCTCTCTCACCATCTTCCAGAGGGAGAATCAACAAAAGTAACTAATAGGTGGATGAAGTTGGATAGGTAAATCTCATCAGAGAATTTTCTTCCTTAGGAAACTGCAATATTTTTCTAGTAATATAATGCAGAGGATACAAAACAGAAAGCTTGTCTTCACAGGAGGATAACATTTCTAAAAAGAGGAAGATGTAGAAGGGAAGAAGTACACTTTACTAAGTCTAAAAAACATGGTTCACTAACATCCTTAAGCTACTGCAGTTACAGCATTAAACCAGTACACTGAAAAGAAGGTTAGTTTTCAAAAGGCTGATGCTAAACACCGTAAAAGAAAAAATCCAATCCTATCGTATATGTTCAGATGGATGGTGCAGACTGCAAGAGTACATTTAAAACATGAAACCGTGCTAATTTACAGAATTAGAAAAGAAAGAAATAGACTGAAAGCAAGACAGAACTGTCAGCTCTGGAACAAAACAAATTAAATTAGGCATAGTATTTACTGAAAATCAAAATATGCAAACCAGCAAATTCTTAATAAAAAGCACTATTTGAATAGAAAGGCCGAAGTGCTACATAGCTTGAAAAAGACACTCCGTTCCCTACAGAAGACAATTATGTATTTTTTTCCACCACTTATTCTGATAAACTCAAAGCCAAGACAAATAGCTTTAAAATTTCTCTATTTAATATAAAGGTGTAAGCTCTCTTTCTAGTTCTACTTTCTACTTGTAGCAATTCTATTAAATTACTACAGCAATCAGCTGAGACCCATTAAGTGTTAGCTAGTCCTGCTTCTCAGGTATCTAAGCAGATGCAGCTGGAATGAAAACAGATGGAAGGTGTAAATGAGAAGATTCAATTAAAATTTTTCTCCTTCTCATATGAGTTTCAAAAAGAAACTCCCCCAGGACTGAAAATGATTCCTTAATTTAAGAAATATCTTTTTTGTCTATTCAAAATAACATATTTCAATGTCATTGTAAGCCCTTTGGTTCAGCCTGGGAAATTAAGCACTTACAGATTCACGATATGACTACAAGAAAAATGAAATCGAGCTAAACCAAAAGTGTGTGATCACTATTTAACTATTCAAACGGGAGAGACTTAAGCGTATTTAAGTTAGTTGAACAGTAGAGGTAATATATAAAAGAATTTACTGTAAAATTAGAAATTCTTGTAATATTTAGGTTAGCAAACATAATAGAACTCCAGCTTTTGTGTATTAAGATAGTTGTAGGCACCACAGATCTTAACCTCATTTGATGTTGTTGGGTACAGCTCCGCTTTCAGTGAAACTACACTAGAGGATCACTACCAACGACATTTCAGATAGGATCGGTATTGTAGAGAGAAATACAAATAATCTAGTTTTAATTAAATATTAGTCTAAAGCAGTTATGGCAGCTTTATTTAAATGCAGAGGCTACGGAAGCTTCTGGTTTATTATTGCTGCTGAAGTAGCCTGGTTTGCATTGTAACACCCTTTAGTATAACTGGAGACTTTTAAGAGGGTTTTATAATCCAGTTACCTAACAAGTATATTTGTAAATAATAACTTGCAGGTAGCCTTAAAATAACACAATTACATTTTATTGCAACACATTTTAATAACAACATTCATGTCTGTGAAGAAAATCATCAAAAGAAAAAAAAAACCAGAAATTTCACCAAAGCCCACATTCCTCACACCTACATTTAGGATTTGAAGTGGCAAAGTTAGAACTTTAAATTAAAGTGGAAATCCAAGTTAATTTTTGTGTCAATGAGAGAGACACTTTCAGAAGTTTTCATTCTCCTAAGATATTAATATTTTCCCTACTTTGTATTACGGAAGTCTATGCACATTCATAGACTATCAAATAAATCTCTGAATATTTCAAGGCAGTACCTTATCTGCCCTACAATACCTTCAATAATAATAATGATAATAATAGATACCTCTTTGTTCTGTTTTCATTATTGTTTGTGAATCATTTGTTTTTTCATTATAAAGCAGATCTTATGGTAAGTGTATGCTGAAACCCTGCTGAATCAAGAACCCCCCTCAGTACAAGGAAGACATAGAGGTGCTGGAGCGTGTCCAGAGAAGGGCAACAAAGCTGGTGAAGGGTCTAGAGAATAAGTCTTATGAGGGGTGGCTGAGGGAACTGAGGCTGTTTAGTCTGGAGAAGAGGAGGGGGGACCTTATTGCTTTCCACAACTACCTGAAAGGAGGTGGTAGTCAGGTGGGTATTGGAGTCTTTTCCCAGTTAACTAGCGGTAGCACAAGAGGAAATGGCCTCAAGTTGCGTCAGTGGAGGTTTATGTTGGATATCAGGAGAAATTCCTTTACTGAAAAGGTTGTAAAGCATTAGAACAGGCTGCCCAGGGATGTGGTGGATTCACCATTCCTGGAGGTGTTCAGAAAAACTTGTAGACGTGGCACTTCAGGACAGAGTTTTGTAGTCATAGTGGTAATGCATGGATGGTTGGACTTGGTGATCTTAGAGGTCTTTTCCAACCTGAATGATTCTGTGATTCTGTAATGGATAAAACAATATAGCTGACCTATTTAACTCTGCAGCACTCAACATTGGGTGTGAGGGTACCAAGTGGTTGCAGGGACTTGAGCTATAGCTGAGAGTGGTGAAGCCCTAGGTATCTGAATTTCTTCCAGGAGTGGGAAAAGCCAGTATGAAAAAAATCCATAGTGGGTGAGGAGAAGGTGGCAGTGACTGCTGGAGTTTTGAGGGCCTGGAGGAGGCTGATTTTATGGGAACTCTGAGCGAGTTGCAGAGAAACTCTCAGATCTTCTTTCTCTTCCAAGGACACAACATTGCTCTTTGATTCTGTTAGTTGTCTAGACGACAGAAAAGCCTCTCCTTTTGCATGGAGGGGATTTACAGCTGAACCGTTCCAATCTGAAGTTAGCTGCTCAGTGAAGCCAGTGAGATTTACTTTTTTTATTTTCTTGGAGGTTTTTTTTTCCCCCTAAACATCCAAAAGAAGATAACCATCATTAAATTCCAAAGTAAGGTGTTTATGTCTTGCATTTCCTGTATGGGAGGTATTTACTATCAGAAAATATTATCCAAGGGACTAACCAGGTGTATAAAGTCTACTTCTGCTGCCCTCGAGTCAATATATGTAAACTAATTAAACATTCAGCAGCCCAGAGAAACCAGAAACTGTTCCTTGTGTCTGGACACATATATGGGGGACCCAAAAAAAGGTGTTAAATAGTTGAGGATTTTCTATGAAGCGAAACATTGAATCTGGGAGAGATCAAGAGACCTGCCTCAGAATAGGTATCAGGCAGTGCAGATATTCAGGAACAGGCCCCAGCTCAGAATACCTTATAGCTTTGTTTTGAGGATGCAAGGACAATAACTGACTTCAAAACCCAAACACAAATCAGTGAGTGGAGGAGAAAAGAAGCTCATCTTTTACTTCTGAAGTAGTGCATTGAATGAAAATAGAAATTGTCTCCATCTTTCTGCTTTCTCTGATCATTGTTGCAACAACCTTGTTCTAGATCAGTTTCTGGATTGAGTTTGAGAGCACAGTAAATAGATGGGTAGGTGCCTATTTCAGGAATCTTCTCAGAATATGTCAAGGTGCATGATAGTATCACAACTCAGATGATTGCACACATTTTCAGATGAAGTACTTAGTTGAGTAAAAATCTTTACTGGCAAAATTCAGATGATTTGGGAATTTATATGTTGTCAAATTTAGATGGCAGCTGAACAGACTAAGGTCGCAAAAGGAGCCATAAAGACTCACACTTTGCAGGTCCTGCCCTGATACTGTATCTGCTCAGTTTAGAATTACTATAAAGCTTGAATTGGTTGGTTTTCCTAGACAGTAACATTGCAAACTCAAGAAGGTCTCTGAAAGCAAAGCTGAGCACTTACTATTTAGTAGCTCTTAGCCATGTATCTTCAGTATTTATAGATTGCATGTGCAGTACTTTTCACCATGGGGTAATTTATTACTGTGTGTTGGGGTTCCTCTTGTATTTGACAGTTTAGAAGCCCTAAAAGACAAGAACAAAATTCCAACCATGCTACCAGCCTACTTACAATATAATTTGGTGAATACAGGATCAGGTAATGAAGATGCTTTCTGAAGTCACTCATTCGTCTTTGATCATGGATTTTGGATTACTTATTTTGTCTTGTGCTCATACTGGGGAGGTATGAACATTATGTACTTTGCCAACATGATACAACTTTTTTTCATTAACATTGTGTTTTCCAAAGAATAATTGTAGGCTTGGCAGAGGAGGAATAGTTAATGTCTTTCTTAGTAGGACTTTGTTAAATTGAGAGTAGAGCTACATATGTGCCAATTGCTCAGAGATACATTGCAGAACATACTAACATCTCGTCAGAGCAAAATTTTGGTTGTCTAAAAGAGTGATTAAAGCTGATATAACTTGATTCAAACAATGTTTTACAGACTTCTAAAAATAAAGAAGAAGACAGTATGCTACTGGTAAATTGTCTACAGGTTTTTGATAAAAACAAATATGCATAGAATTTATTATGTAAAAATTTGTATCTTTGTACTCAAACATCTTAGTAACTAGAATTCTGACCCTTCCAGTGTTTCAGTTATTATACTGACAATACACCGGTGTCTTTTCTTTGACATACTCGTGACAAAGACTTATATTTATATTATCTTTTTTACCTCAAACATGTATTTATAAAAAAATCTTTTCTCACAGAATTCTTTCTAATCCTTAACCACTATAAAACTTACCTCAGACAACTTTTCTTGTCTCTTGGAAATGTAGACATCTCTTCACAAAATTTGACAGCTGTTTTAAAATACACAGCAACTCTGCAACAGCTCAACAGAAATACATGACAGACTCTATCTGTCAACATAAGCATATATGAGCAGACTAGGTAGACGAAATATGATTTTTTTACACTCAAGTGTGGTTGAGAGTAAGTTATTTCCTACAAAAGCTGATTTGTTTTGTTTTATTAACATAAGAGGTCAGGTTCTTAGTTTTACTTTTCTCCACAGAGTAAGTATGTGGCACTTTCTGCTTAGTGATGGTTTTGGATGAAGAAGAGAAGTTAACATTATTTTCTAATAAACACTGTAGTTAACAAAAAAGTGTTACTGGATTTTCGAGGAAGTTGCATCCTGAGTGAACGGGAGCAACCAAACGTTGAGTATGAGAAAGGTACAAGAACAAGTGGGATACTGGAGATGCAGCAGTAATAACTGCATGATCTTAGTTCCTGCATAGAATATATTAAAATTAAATATACAGCCATCCTTCCCCTACTTGGTCCCTGGCAGGATGCTGTATGGGGACAAGGAAAAAAGATTCGTTGAAGCCTTTCTCTGTTGTGTACAGAAGAGATGGACCGTACACAATAATGTATGTCTAGACTGTCCTCTGAGAATAGCCCCCAAGGCCATCCTTACAACAAGATTTGCTGTTCAAATGACAGTGAAAGTGAAAGCAGAGTCCAGGACGGCTGAGGGAGCAGACTTCAGGGTACAGGCAAGTCAACCTAGACAAGCTGCCTGCGGGCTGCCTAGAGACCTGCATGTAAGGAGAGCAGAAGAATGGTTCCCTGCTGGCAGCCACCTACCTATGGCTCCAGAGCCCTATTAGTGTCTGTAAATAATATAACGCAAGTAGAAATCTTATCATTAACTTGTAACTAACTAATTAAATGATGCTTAATTTTTTTTTTTACCAAGTTTCATTTCCATATTGGAGTAATAAAATAATTCCTGTTAAGTTTACACATAAAATGTATATCAGAATTATTTTTTGTATCTTGAAGTCCTAAGGAGATCCCAGCTGGTGATTATTGGATGGTCAAGTAAAATACTTAAACAAAAATAATAAAGAGCTGATACCTGACAAATTATCAAACAAAAAGTTTTGGCATTTAATCGATAGATATTTGATGAATAAAGGGGATTTTGTTTGGAACTCCAAGTGCAAAGGGATCAGCAGCTTTATTGCTGGAAACACCCATCTAGATTTAAGGTGATCAGGAGAAATAAAGAAATAGAACAGTTTCATATCCTAGACAGTTGAAGTATGATAGTTAATATTTTAGACTATATGCAGATACACAGTCAAAAATTTTGGTTTGAAATGGCCATCCATACTAGATAGCTGTGCAGGGACAGCTGAAAGCATAAACAAATGTGGTAGATGATTGCTGAGGTAGGATGCTAACACTTGGTTGAACAGGTAACATGAAATGTGAATTATTATGAAGAAACATTGAGAGAATTTAAAATTAGTTCATCAAACCATATGCTTAACTAAACATAAATCACCAGTTATGTAAAAAATAAATTTACATTTAAACCCATCACATTGCCCATCCACTTATAACTTGCTCTATATATTTTGTTTCTTCCCAAATCAGGGCTCAAATTAATATGTAATTGCTTTAACTACTCTTAAAATGAATGATCTACCAATAGCTTTATTTTTACTGTCAACAACAACTATATGTCCCTTCTCTTTCAGTGCATGTTTTGTGAAAGAAATGTGCTGCTTATCGTAGTGTGTTGAGGAGGCAATGAGACTGAGGTCTTCAAAGCACTATAGAAATTACACATGGCATACTGCAATATGCAGAAAACACATGCTCTTCGGACAAGCAGAAATCTCACTACATTGATGGGAGTAGCTAGTCGCTTGTGGAAAATCATTACCTGAAGTCAGCAGACTAGACGGAACAGTGCAAGCTGCACAGGAAGAAATTGCAAAGGAAAAGAGCAAGCTTGTTGAAAATTAACCAGATTGAATATAGATGTCTTTCAATGCTGGATGTCCTCTAACTTCACTCTTCTCTTTAAGCTACACATTCTAACCATGTCTGATAGGTTTTTTCTATAAGGAAGACAGACTTCAAAACATCCCTTAACACGCAGAGAAATGAAGGAAGGCTGGTGCTTACTCTTTTGCTCCAGAGCCAGAACCTGAAGCTCCATCCTGCTGAGTAGCATAAGCACAGTCTCGTCCTGTGGCCCTGTGGTAATTCGTGGCATGCTCTTCTGTGCGTCCAATCCACAGTGACCTGTACCTACTCGTTTTATTAGAAAATCTCTTATAACAATTTTTTCTAGGCCGCTCTAACCATGTTTGGGTGAGTCATTAAGTGCCTGTATTTTTTCTATTTTGACACCTGCATAAAATTTGTGACTTATTTAAATACAAAAATAGCAACCTGTATTACTTCTGAAAACAGTGAATATGTCAGGGGCTTCTCCTACTACTTTGCTGCACATGGCTAGGCTTTTATTAAGCAGTCACATTCAAAAGTAATTTTGAGCTCATTTAGTTATTTTTACCTTCTTTGACCTGGTAGTTTCATTTAAAAAAAATCTACTTGACTTTCTCTTCTCCCTCGTGTGTAGATACATTCAGCACTTCAAAAATTAATTTTGAAGTTCTCACTTTAAGCTTTGGACCTGTGTTTTGGGACCAACAACCCAGCAACAGCTGAAGATGTGCTCTTTGAGATTTTAAAAGTATGTCTGCCATACATCATCTTAGGTGTTAGCAGGTATCCTACAATAACCATTATCACTGCATTACAAAGGCAGTGATGGATCAATAGGAGGCTGCTATGGCAGCAGTGGGTTGTAATGAAAGCTTCTTGTTCTTTGGGTGTTCACACTAATAGCAATATAATTAATGGCTCCAAGAGAAAGTTGCTCCTGCATTCACTTATCATTTATACTACTGTATATACATGTAGGGTAGAATACAAAAATGTAGTGAGTGTCATGTTTTATTATGGTTTTGAATACATTGCTTTTCTTCCTTAATTTTTGGCCTTTTTTTTTCGCCTTGTCTTTTGGGGTTATCTTCCAAAACATAGCTGACTCGATCTTATGTTTAATTCTACCTGAAGAGCTCCTGACCTGTGACCTTCCTACTAAAAGACAATCAGACCCTATGTTTTCTCAATAATTTCTGGTTTATGTGGTTGCACTGGACTCTCTTTTACTTGAGTAAAACCATTCCTATATGACTTTTCTGCTAAAAGACCATGTTTACTTATAATGATGGCATAAATTATGACTCCATGCACATCTTCTGCAATATGTTTTGGTATTTTAATCTCAGCAATACTGACAAAAACTGTGATTTTTTTCTTACAATGTGTTAGAATGTGAGCTCCAGCTAAGCTTGTACTAGTAAAAAGCTATCACACACAGAAGGTTATTCTTTGAGGAATTAGATTATCTACTGCTTCTTCTCATTCAGGAAGCAAGAGGTGTGCTCATTTAATTCACAGTTAGCTTACCAGCACATGAAGAATATTTAGGTCAGGTTTTCCAGTGTAATGTAAAAGGGGCACACAATAAGCTTAAAAACAAATACAGTTTGTCGTTTCAGAAAGTCCTTTTTGAATGTATGATGAGGCACAGTGAATTTTTTAAAACCAAAAATTTAAGATATCTCTGAAAGTACATTTATTATGATCCTAAGTAAATAAATACACAAATAATCTGTGTATTTCACAAGCAGAATTTTTATAAATGTACTTTGAAAAACTCACAAAAATCTTAGACATGTTTTATTATTGTGCCAAATAAAGAGGAACATTATCCAAAAATTGTCTAAGTAATTCAAATACTTCATGCTGGATTCTAAAAAGAATTCATTAAACACAGGATATTTTTGATCTTTTTGGACATAACAGTTGCAATAGGATATAACAAGTATATTTAAAATCCAATTACAGAATCACAGAATCACAGAATCACAGAATATTAGTTGTTGGAAGGGACCTCTGTGGGTCATCTAGTCCAACCCTCCTGCCAAAGCAGGGTCACCTACAGTAGGCTGCACAGGACCTTGTTCAGGCCTGTCTGGAATATGTCCAGAGAAGAAGACTCCACAACCTCCCTGGGCAGCCTGTTCCAGTGCTCCATCACCCTCAGAGGGAAGAAATTCTTCCGCATATTCAGACGGTACTTCCTATGCTTCAGTTTGTGCCCATTGCCCCTTGTCCTGTTGCTGGGCACCACTGAAAAGAGCTTGGCCCCATCCTCCTGACACCCACCCTTCAGATATTTGTAAACATTTACAAGGTCCCCTCTCAGCCTTCTCTTCTTCAGGCTGAACAAGCCCAGCTCCCTCAGCTTCTCCTCGTAGGAGAGATTCTCCAGTCCCCTCACCATCCTTGTAGCCCTCGGCTGGATTAGGACTGATTCATATTCTCAGGAACCCAGTTACCTTAAAAATCGTCTTCTACTAATCATTATTGAAAATTCTTTCTGTGTTGAGTGAGCTTAAGAAACCAAGAGCCTAAGACACTTGCAAAATTTACTATAGGCTCATAAAACACTGAATAATTTTTGCTCAATAGAAATAACGATGAATTTCCTAAATATTTAAATTTCTTAAATTTGATAAGCCCACAAGGTTTTGATAACAAAACACTTTGTTTTCCAGTACAAGTTTTAAGTCTTCTTTTTGCATGTTTTACAGTAGAAGAGCGTATATGGAATACAATGATAATCAATACACATTTGCCCTTGATTATAAAAATGTGTGTTTTCCTTGCATTGTAAACACACTATAACTGGTCATCAGTGGGAGTGGATAAGTTGTTGGAAGTGAGGATATTTGTCTTCTTGAAACTGAAAGAAATTCGAACTAAATAACTCTGTTCTACTCGATCAACATATTTAGGCCTTTAACAACTCGTGATTCCAGTAAGAGATTTCAACTTATCTACTGTCTTCAAGCAGATGACAGCAATTCAAGCAACTCATCTGTGTACAAGAAAAAACAAACATCTAGCAAACAGTTGCCTATTTAGCCCATAGGATGCAGTTTACACAGTCATGTTGGTCATCCCATAGGATGCAGCTTACACAGTCATGGTGGCCATCTGAAATATAAGTGCACCTTGGGGGTTACATTTATTTCTTAGGCATTTGTTTGAGGCATAAAGGAGGCATGTAATATCAGGAATTTTGCATTGCTTTCTTCACAAAGTTATTTTTTGGCTGAATAGCCACAATTACTGATTATGTCATTAACGTACTAAAGTAGGAACAAAGATAAAAAAAAGGGTGACCAAGTAAACCTTTGGGATCCAGTTTTGAGAGCTAAGGGTTGTGCATACCCAAGAGACATACTTTGTGCCTTTGTGGGTTTGTCTGTGTGTAAATCAAGCTTGCAAAAAAAATACATTTTAGAAAACCTGACCCCTAGCTCTGGAAACAGGTTATATAACAGCACTTTTCATTCATCATAGGGAAAAAGCATCTTCTCTTTCTATTTAGTTTTGCTTTCATTTCTTGCTCCAGCCCATAAATAAATTGCATTATTTGCCTTTTATCTCTCTGGATAATATTTTATAAAGCTTTTTATTCTGTTTGAGCTGCTCTCACGGACAGATGGACTGGAATCCTACCTGCTGGTAAGAGTTTAATTTGTGACAGGAAATTTACCAGCCTTTCTTGCTTCAGGCTGTTTACGGCATAACTTGAGGAACTATCATTTACACTTGTGACAGCGAAGCAGATGTTCCTTTGCCCTATGTAATCCCCACCTGGCACCATTTGGGTTGCCTACAGCTGTAACACATGCAGTCAAGAGGTCAGCCTGCATGTCATTCCTGCTCTTTAAAATGGCTGAAGCCTTTTCTGCTTGTCTGTTTTTAGCCTAGTAATGGCATGCTAAAAGAAAGCAGTGCATCATTACTGAATAGAAGAAAGAAAGCAAAATTCTGCAGAGACACCTTTTGGCTTCGGTGGCGGCAGCAGGCAGCCCAAACAGGCACTTCTTCTATTCGTTTTAAATTTATGACTGAGTACTTTGCAGTGATGGATGGCTGTATAAGCGACATAGCCAGGTGAAGACCAAGTCATCCTGTGTAGTATTTTTTACTTTTCTGCTTGTTAGGTACATACATGAGATCTCTTGTGTGAAAACGCACATAAATATTAAACTTTCACTTCTTCAAACGTATTACACTTACTATACTTAAAACAATGCACTGTACTGGAACTATAAAAAAGTCTCTTTCTTTTGATAGAGTCTAGCAGCCATTTAAGATTTCTATGAGTCTTCCTTAGCATTTCGGGTGAGAGACTGCCTTCAGTGTTCATAGCAACCCAGATTGCTTCTGCCAAATGATGTGAAATGTTCTGGCCAGGAATACAGGGAGAGGCAGTTGGTACAACTCTCTGTAAGCTCTTTTGCAACCCCCATTCACCAGTAAATTTCCTCTTGATTTCTTTGGGGAAATTTCGTGAATGTAAGCCTGCAAAAAGCTGGTAAATTTAACTTCAGTTCACCTTAATTCTGTATTTAAGCACCTAAATAGGAAGGATAATGAATGGAAGTAAAGAAGTTGAAAACAGCAAAGCATGAGAGGCATGATCTTAACAAGAAACTATTTCTTCAAACAATATACATTAAAAATGCAAATAAACAGCATATATCAGCATTGGCAAGAAACAAATCTGAAAAATTTTCTGAAAGGTGTTTATTACAGCACAGGTTGATGGACTTATTTTTAGGATTAGGTGCTACTCAGCATTTAGTGTAATAGAACAATCTGCATATAATTAGACTCAGAAAATGAATTTTATGACCAGCATTCTCTCAGATTTTTTATTTTTTCATAATTCCTATAATTTTAGACTTGATTTTGCAGACTAGAAGGACATACGTATGTCTCCACCATATTTATAACAGGTGAATCAGAAATGCCTGAATAGATGGGCCCAGGAAAAACTGCCTACCCACTAATGTTCCAGGTTACTGCTCTGTTACTCTAGCTGTTCATCATGAAGACCTGCAACAATGAAATGAGAGCAAACATTTCACTTTTTATTCTGGAAAAGCTTGAAAATGCGACCTTAAATGCTCCACTGAATCAATCTTGAATTGACATAATGAGGACTTGCAACTAAGTCAGAAGCAAACCTCCCATGAACACCACTGAGACTCTGATGAAGCTGCAGATGACCACTGAAACACAGAAGTCAACACATCTGCAGTGTATTCAGTCTGAAGCAGGAATAGTTACTACATGCTTCAGAGGAAGGTGTAGACAAGGACATAAAAATATTAAAGGTCCATTTTAAATGGGAGCACAAAATGGTCTGACACCCCACCTGATGCGTCTTTACTGTCCATCATTTTACCTTAGAAATCCATTATGGAATATACAGTCTTTGGGGGAAGAAAAATTATCAGTTGTCATAGGATCATAGAATCATAGAATCATAAAATGATGGAATGGTTTGGGTTGGAAGGGACCTTAAGGATCATCTCATTCCAACCCCCCTTCAATGGGCAGGGACACCTTCCACCAGACCAAAGCCCCATCTAGCCTGGCCTTAAACAGTTCCAGGGAGGGGGCATCCACAGCTTCTCTGGGCAACCTGCTCCAGTGCCTCACCACACTCATAGTAAAGAATTTCTTTCTCATAGCTAGTATAAATCTACTCTCTTTTAGTTTAAAGCCATTACCTTTTTTCATTATTTTTTTAAATCTGTTTTTAGAACATGTCATACTTGGATACTATTGCTGTTCAACAGAAAGATGTTTTAAGATTCTGGTGTTCACTGAAGATCAGTGAGGATTTTTCTTTAGCATCTCTTCCCTGATTCAACATGTGGCCTAGCACTTCCAAAGGTGAAAGAAACTGGACATTAAACATTATCCTAAGGACACAAGTAGTAAAACCTTGGATCAGAAAGAAGAAGCCAACACACCGTTTGACTCAGAGAGTTTGTTTTAATTGTATTCTTTTTTGTAATTGATGTTCTCTTTACAAAGCAATTTGAAATTGTATTTCTTTTCTTAACTACTTCAATACTTCCTATAGTGTCACATGCTCTGACAACCAAGAAGCACAGAAGTCTCAGGGAGAAAAAACAATTTTGTTTGATTTCAGCTACTATTCTGTGTTCAGTTCTTCAGTTCACATCTTTTGACTTGCTTCCGAAATAGACCAAGATCAGCCATTACAGATCAATGTAGATTTGCTGTCTCCAAGTTCATTTAAGATTTGCTCTTCTTAGAAGAGCTACATAAAACAAATTAAATAATCTTCACTATGGCTTAAATGTAAGAATGAACTTTCAGTATGGCACTAAATCTCACAGAAGCTAAAGGTTAGTTGGCCGCATCTTCCAAATTTAGGTACCTAATTTTCTTCTACATTGTATAGGCAGAAGTGGGCTTTCAGCTGCAGATGTCTCAGACTCTTATCCAAGATGACGTAGTGTTCTCATACAGCTCTAGTACACGTGAATAATGTACTAATGACACTAAAGACCTCTCTACACTTTGTTAGATATCTGACAATACAAAATTTCACCATTGTTTTCCTGGCTATAAAATGTGCTAGTAAATCTGGAATGAGCAGACAAAGACAAGAAAGAAGAAACCTAGAATATGAAGGAAATGCATGACAGAGGTCAGTAGCATGAAGTGATATCCAGTTCACGTTCAGGTATATGCACTGGAAATACAGGAAAGAACAGATACAGTTAAGGAAAGGAAGAAGTAGGTATGAAACTAAGGCAAGGAGGTGAAGTCTAAATGTAATGTGGAAAGGCATGTATGATAAAGATCAACATGTGCAGTTTTCTGTAAGCTCTGATATTTCAGTGGGTATCTAATGCTCCCCAACTTTCTCATCATTGTCCCCCATCTCATCTATGAAATGGACAGAAACAATCCTATATACTTTGGCTGCATAAAATCTACACAAGGCCAACCTTGACAGGCTGTCATACTTTTATAGTCTTCCTGGTATACCTTCTTATCTCAAGTTTCCCAGGATGGGGAACCAGAAAGTTCAATACTATTTTATCTGGTGTATGCTTGCTGTTTTAATGGAAAACGTATATATATGATTGTATATTTTTTCATTGAACATGTTGTTGAATTGAAATATATTTGAAACAGATTTCTTTGGTTAACCAAACGTTTGCTATTATTTTTTAATATTTACTAAAAATTACTTTTGTAAAATAATTTCTTTTATGAAAATTATAAAAGGAAATTCTGAAGCAAATATTTTCTTTCCCAGCGATTTTTCAGATAATGCCAACATACAGGGTGAAATGTTGTCATTTTCTTTGAAAATCATGAGTTATTTATTAAGGCTGTCTCAATTTACCTTAACTAAATTTCTAAATTTGAAAACAGTAAACCTCTTTTTAACAGCTGGTGAATAGCTCTGACAATGTTAAGTTGTTTAATTTATAGTTAAATGAAAATTTTGCCTCCACCTTGAAAAGCAGCTGGGACTCTCTCTGATGGAGGAACAAACCCAAGGTGTTGAAGTAACCACAGTATCACAGTTCAGCTCTTCACGGCAACCCCACATATGATCTGCCAGACTATATTTCCTATATATTTATTTATATTATATATATTTAAGTTTTCTATAATAATTTGAGTGGGGTTTTTTTTTTATTTTACTTTTTCCCTCTGTGTTTGCTAAAAGGAAATTTTTATGACACAGTGAGGGATTGTTAGGAATGAGGTGAAGAGAGTTTGGAGTCAAGATTAAATGAATAGAAAGTCTAGAACAGCTTCTCTTTTCCTCAAAGTGTGCAAAATTATATTTATAATGTATCTTTAATGGAAAATGAATTAAAAATGTAAGATTGCTGAAGCGCTAGTGAAAACATGCACATTTTACTGTTGCCTTAAAGTAACAAGTTTGGCAGCCGTTCAGCTTGCAGTAATGTTTTTATCTTTTTCCTGTGATTGTTGTTGAAATGTAAAACATTTTGCCACTCTGTTGTTCCTGCTTGTGACTTTGGAAAGATAAAGCCTTGAAGATCAACGTGATGAGTCAGGTATAGTTAAAACAATTGATCCAATGAAAGAAGATCTCGTGGAATCTGCTGCTACCATCATCATGTGATAACTGTTTATTCTGTCAGAAAAGGTAAATATTTGCATAAAGGACATTGATAACATTTTACAAATCACTCCTTGCTTTAGTTACATTTAAACACTGAAAGTGTAAAATATATGAATTAAGAGTCATATTGAGCTACTGGATCAGCAGGGATAGTCTTATAATTGCTAGCCTGATTTATAAAACTGAAGCAAGCAATCCAAATGTTAAAGGCTAACTTGCTATCTATTGATTTAAGATGACATACTTCCATAAAGTACTATAGTTAAGGATGTCCCTGTAGAGCTACATAAAACAGGAGAACAGTGTGACTTCTCATTTTTGCCATCCCCAGAGAAGAGCAGAATCATTAGCCAATAATAACATCAGAGAAAAACCTATTAAACCTATTATAGGTGTCAAACCAACATGATGACATAAAAGTAAGAGTGAACAGAGACAGTGGCCCACAGGGATGAAATAATAGTTTTGTCTGCCGCGTTTTAGAGTCTGAAGTAGACTCCATTTGGGTTTACACTTTTCAGCAGCAACTGTCAAAAGTGCCAAAACACTCTCAAGTTTCAATTTCATAACAACTGTCCCCCCTTTGTAACTGATCTTATTCATTAGTATCTGAGAAATCAGAGGTGGTGAACAACAGATACTGACAAAGGTTAATTATGAAACTATTATCCTACAGAAATAATTTGTAGCATAGTGTTGAAACAGAAGTGAGTACTAATTCACAACATTTTTATTGTTAATTGCTTTTAGAATCAAGTTCATTAAGCACATTCAAAAATGTGATGTGAAAAAAAGAAGCATGCCTAAACCTCTATTTCCTTAAAATATTAACACTTTAAGGATTTCTTTATGAATAAGGCCTTAGAGTAAGCAACAAATAAGGTAATTACTTAGAGGGCAGTCAAGAGAAAAGAGTATTCACAATGGAAGCCATGTTGAGACAGGCAGAAAAATCAGGACATTTATTAAACTGAATTTATGCATATGCAAGAAATAAGGAATGAAAGTGAAAACAAATCAGTTCAGCTGAGTCAGATCCACAAACGATTAAAAAAAAAAAGTGCTAGAAAGAGTAATGTGAAGCTTCCTAGTAATCCTTCACTCAAAAGAGTCTCTCTACGCACGGCAGTCTGGGGTGTGGTAGGTCTGGAGTAGGTATAGGTCACCTGGTCACCACTAATACACGGAACTTTTACAAATGCTCCCTTTGTTATGTGCTACTCATGGGATTTTTTTCAGATTGATAGGAGTTAGAAACTACTTGCAGACATGCTACGGAGAAAACCCCATTTGATTCCCCCCCCAAATGATTTCCTACACAAACCCAAACTGAGAACTAAGACATGTTAAAAAGTGAGAAGTACTACAGTCTGGCCTCTACTGTTACTCATAATTTTTAATTCATAGAATAACTGCGATATTCCTTAAAAATTGTAGTCTAACTGTATATGGGATTTAAAATGTTGGGTTATTATACATATGTTTTTACACTGCCTTCCACTCATGATCACCTATAAACCTATGACAAGTTTCTAGGGCTTGGTACGTAACTTCGGCTCTGCTGTACATAACTCTGACAACCAAAGTAGGAATAGCTATTTTCATATTAGAAAAAAGTTGTTCTGTATGTTTCAAAGAAAGGTATGATGTAATGTTTCTATGAATATAAGTGTGTTAGTGTGTTAACTTTATTACTGAGTTTCATTAAATTATTATGTTGACTTAATTTATTTTCAAATGAAACAAACTTGAAAGAAAACAGTGGCTCAAGGCAAAGTTTACAGGAGAGTAAGGAGAAGTTTACAGGGAGTAAGGAGAACAGGATCCCATCCGATGTGAAGACTTACTTAGAATGCAGATTGTAGGCATCTTTTTTTTTATTTTACAATAGGACAACTTTTTAAAAGAAAAAGGGCTTTGAAACAACAGTTTTAAAGAATTATCTGAATAAACGATCTAGGTAATGTCATGGTAAGAATGAGCTCAAGGTGTCTCCAATCCACTGTGAAGCCTGTGCATTCTTATTACACAATCTCAGGGCCAAATTCATTGCTACGGACTTAATGAGTGTTCAGTGAGCTCTCAGAATCTTTAAGGAACAATGCCAGCTCGAGTTTTCAGTGGAACTGCTAAGGAGTTTCTTTAAGCTCATGTTTTACTTTCCTCAATCAGAGCAGTAGTTTGTTTCTAAATTACCCCCAGACAATGCCATTCATCTTTATTAAAGACGAGTTATTATGCTTTATTTTTTCTGCATTTCAACAATATATTTAAAATGCTGGGGGTTTAGATGACATAAAATGCATTTGTATACTGTAATTTTTTTAAAAAAATAACATCCTAAAAATAATTGTTGTAAAAACTCTAAACTACTGTAAATCTAATTGGGATAGTTTAAAATGTCATGCAACAATTAGAAGGACAGTATCTTCTTCAGTTAGAAGGATTTTTGAAATATTTCTTATCTAATATTTTTCCATGTAGGTCTGCTTAAGATCTACAGGAACTTATTGTTAAGAAATGCAAAGATACTTCCACTGAATACATGGCTATTCAGGAGAAAAGTTCATCATGCAAAACTTTTCCTCCTTTGCAGCAATTTGCCTTCATTGTCTCTCTTGCCACAAATAGCTGAAGAGCAGATGTGCCATTTAGGCTTCACACATAATCTAGAAAAAAAGAAAGTACAAGTGATTGCATATTGTGTATTGGGTGGTATGACTTGAAAATTTTATTTGTTTTTTTCCTAATAATAATAATAAAGACAACATTATGTGAATTTACTACAAATCTGCCATGTTAATCGTATTCATTTCTTCTAAGCACGTCCTAGGCTAATTAAAAATATCCCATTAATGAACAAAAGATAAAATTTACTGTGCTTCTTTCTATGCAGACACTTATGAATGGATATACTAAACAGTTAGGAGAAGATTTATTTATGTTTAAAACTAGAAAGAATTCAATCTTTGCAATGTAATTAGAAAATATCAGATATCAGTGATAAGAATCTGAAGTGATTTGTGCTGATGATAGTGTTTGACACACATTTATCTTTTTGATCAAAGCCTGTTATCTGACATACAACACAAGGATAGTGTAAGTTTATTTTATCTTGATTGACAGCTTATAAAGTGACATAGTTTGACAAATAGGAAAACAATAATTTGAAAAGAGCATTCACAAACGAAAACATCCATTCAAAGAAGAATTCTTTGATCTATGGAAGTGAGATTTATACGCAACACAACTGCTAGAGGTACCTCTTTGAAAGCAGCATATGACAAAAATGATAGTACTTTGTGTTTCAAACCATTTTCTCCTAAGGATCTCAAAGCATTTGAACAATGCCACTGCACTGCTGTCTAATATCCAAAAGTCAGGTATTTATGACTACTATTTCATAAGTGGAGAAACTGAATCACTGAGAATAATATCAAAGTTGTCAAAAGGATTTTGACTTAAAAAATAATTAAAGATACGTCAGTAAATGGAAAACTATTTACTGATGGTAGATTGTGCCAAAATAGCTATGGGTACTTATTTGGTAGGATAAATTACTCTAAACAGAGAAAATACAGTCATTTTAATCTGGACTTTTGTAAAGCATTTGAAACAGTGTTGCATGGGAAATTTTGAGGTTGTGCAGTGAAGAGGAGGATTAATATAGGAATGATAAGGTGAGTTATCAACTGCTTTGAGGAGAAAGAACAAATTTGATGAAAAGAAGACAACTTGTGTTGATACAGTAATTACTGGTTTGTTAGTGGAATTCCTCATGGAATGATCTTCAAATAGCTCTTGTCTTTATGTCCTTATTAATAGCAATTGCACAAAAGTTAGGCACAAGTTCATGACAGAGAGATGACAGGGAGGTGTCATCGGTAAATAGAGGATGGGAATATTTTGCAGAATAAATGTAAGAAAGAGAAAAAGAAATTCAGTAGGACAAAAGGCAAGAAAGAGCCATTTAGAAACTAAAAAGTTTCACCTGTCAAGACAGGATGGTGGAGGCAAGAGCCCTAGTGATGACATAGTTACAAGGTACAGTATCTGAGATGGTTGTAGAAAAAATTAGACTACAAAATCCAGTTGCCAAAGAGAAATGGGAAGACAGCCCACAGAGATCTTGGTCAGGTCTCCGGCAGGGAACTGAATCCTCTCATCCAGGTTCAAGAGAAAATAATGCCATCTGGAAGGGCTGAAAAGAAGGCCAGCTAGAATCATTAGGGAGATGCAAAGGCTTCTCATCACCAAAAAAGCTAAAATACTTACACATAAAACCAAAACAAAAGAGCTTGGTTAAGTAGCCTACCAAACAAAGGCTGAAAAGAGATGTGACTTCTCCAAATCAATGCATCACAAAAATGAACATCGGGGAGGAGGAAGAACTGCTTACACTAAAGGCCAAAGTAAGCAAAAGACTTTTATAAACTGATCATGAATAAGTAGACTAAGATTTTACCAAGAAGCAAGCCATTATTGACCAACCTTTTCAGTAAGATTGATGATCAGAAAATGATATGAAGACATAAACTTGGATCTGTGTATAAAAGGGACCATGTACTAAGGTTGGATGCAAGGAGGCTGGATTCAGCAGTCCAGGAGAGTATTTCCAATCTAACACTGTTCCTAACACTGACCCTGAAACAGCTTTCCAGACAAAATTAGAAATGAAATATTTTGGGAATGCAATTCAGGACTCTCAGGATTTTCAAACTATATGGTCTAGTTCATCAACAATCACCAGAGATCAACTTCAAATTAAAGAAAATACATAACAAATATAATTCATAAAATACATTTCATACAGTTATTTCTGACCATGTGATAAAAAATACCATTGAATGGTGTATACTGTAGAATCTACACCAACTTTATGGCTAAAAATCCCCTAAAAATCCCTCAAAAACCCTCAAAAGATATCCTTCAGTCCACAATCTCTTTATACTGGTTCTCTCTCTGTTTAAAGGCACTTCTAATATTTCTGGAGTGAGATAGATCTGCTGGAACTGCTTTGCAATAACTCGTCTTAGGGTAATGTTTGTGTACGAAAGAGACTCAGTATAAAGATTAGTTTATATGGTTTCAAAAATGGCCATATAGGTACTCCTGATGTAAAAGCAGCTATGACCTATTGTCACCATGCTTCTCTGTCTCCCTAGCACACCTGAATGGATTCTTTGAGCTGAATTATCAACCTCACACATTTGGGAGTTTTAGGGTTGATGAAAGAGGACTTGTTGCACCCCTCTCACTCTGCACTCCCTGAACAACCTAGTCCAATATTAAGCAACACCTAGAATTATTTTCCTTCTCATTCGTGCAAAATTGATTATTCAGTTTGGATCCAGAAAAGGCTCTCCTCCTCTCACAAAACAGTAGACCTCTGCCTTGCTAACTGCTACGTCGAGTGGTAGAGTAAGCAGCAGACCTGTTTGTACTAATCCAGTTTCTTTATAGCAGGTGGATATTTCCCATTCACGCAAGACATTTCGGCAGCTACGTAGTGGAAAGCCCAATTCTTAGACAGGAAAGCAATCCCTTAGTGATATTTATTGTATTTGGAGAGAAAAAAAAATTTGCATATTGTATCTCTATTTGGAAGGAAGGATGACTGTATACCATAACTATACTACTTTGTTTTATGCAAGCTCTTCTATCGCAGTCTTCCTGATTTTTGTAACTATAACCGTAAGTAGAACAATGTAGCTGTTCCCATAAAGGTTAGTTCCCATGATTTCTCAAATCTGCTGGAGGTAAGGATGAAACGAAGGATGAAATATTGGTCTCTGATACATTCTTTCACAGCTGTTTTAATTAATCCAGATCAGCACTCACTGCTGCCTTTTGCTTTTTCCTAGTTGTCTTTATTATCCAGTCACATCAGCGTTTAATTCTGAGGAAAAATGTCACTGCAATAAATAGTAGAATTGTTTTACTTCAACTTGACTCTACTGTATGCCAAGGCTGCCAGCCCTGTCAATAAAACCTTGTCTTTTAGTTCTTATTCTCAAAAACACACTTCTAATCCTGTTTGTCAGAATACCACAAGCCTGAAGTTGACAGAAGTTCTTGTGGTTTCCTAAGTTGAGGGGCTCACTCCGCAAGTTCCGTGTTTTGACATGTGGTTTACACATAATATCAAATCTGCCCACATATATCTTTTCCTTCTGGTACACATAATCATTAATTTCTTATAAAAGAAAAACATGACAGAATAAATACAGTAACAACAGAGGTCGGCACTATCCCTGCAGAAAAAAGCACTTCCTTAAAATAAAACTTACTGGCAAACCTGAACTCACTGGCATGGCTCACATATGTAAAAATATTGTGAGCTTAAAGTTGTATCAAGTTCATCACCTGTTGTGGCTTTTTGACTTGTGTTTTTCTTCTTCTTTAAAGAAAAGCTATGTGACTTTTTGTGAGTAAAGTAAATACCACATTTTTAATGGAGATGGAAAAATACTTAAAATATTCATGACTACAGAAAATGTTTCTTTTTTAAACTGTATTTTTGGGATAGAATTATACTGTCCTTATGCCTTCTAGAAAGGGAGTTCATTTTCTTGATAATCTGTCCCTAGAAACTCCTTGACTGCAAATAAAATTGACAGTAACAGATCGTACAAGTAAGGTCAGGACTTTGATGACATTATTTCATACTTTAAGTCCACTGAGAAGTTCATTTACTTAAAAATATTGAAATCCTTTTAATGCTGTTGTTTTGTTTAATGAACTTGAATTTATATTTTGTTGTACCATATGAATTCAGTGCTCTTGAAAGGAAAAACATTAAACTAGTGATGTGGCAGGAAGGGGAAGCTTCTACCTTGTTTCCCTGTTGTATTTGAATTTTCAGCAGAAAAAAGCCTCTGTTGTACTTCAGTGAATAATGTATTCTGTTACTAAATCCTATGGACAACAAAATAACAGGGTAGTGGGTTTCATTTGAGGGCCTTCTTTGGCTCATTAAGTCTCAGGGTTCTCTTTATGAAAGGCAAGATTTTTCTGACAATGCCTACAGTAGATCCACAGGATTTTTATAAAGGAACTTTCATCAACATTTTTTCCTCAATATTCTTTACCGTAAAGAATAAAATCTGGGCTAAATTTTGAGAACTGAGCAGTCAGGATGTCAACTCTGTAGTTAAATAGTGATAACTTTAGATACCTCCAGAAAAAAAAATCTTTATGGACTACACTGTAGCAATTTAAAACTTGAGAAAACAAGACAAAAGAAAAAACAAAGTCAGCAAAATATGCACTGATAATCAGAGTGCACAAAGTAAATCTGAGGCTGAAGTTCTTTGGAAGGAACAGATGAGAAAACCTTTTCCTGTTCCTTGATCAGGAAATATACAAAATACCTTGCTATTGTCTTAGATTAATTTTAGCCAAAGAATTTCCCACTTCCCCTCCTCTTCTCTTTTTCTACATCTCAGTTTGAAATGCGATTGAACAGTGGAAGACTGATTTTTCTTTCCATTCATTGAGCAATGATGCAGGAAGGCTGGGCTTGGAGAAGGGCTGGCAGAGTAGAAAGGAAAAATGGTTTTCATGTGCTTTCTAATATACCCAATCAGAAACAAAAAGAAAGTGAAATGTAGTTTTTATTTTGAGCAACACTTAAAATAATGCAGTTCATAGAATAGATAATAAAACTACCTAGCATTTTCAGACAAAATCTGTATATCAGTTAAAAGAATAAATACTTCTTCCTGTATTTTAGCTGCTAGACATTGATCTGATGGTGAAATATTTACCGTGTGCTGCAATCCAACATAACAGAATAAAGAAATGAGATTTAAAATGTAGTGACAATATCGATAAGATTTAGCTACCTGTGTTATTTTAGGAGATGATCTTGATGCTTTAAGTAAAATTTTCTTTTGAATTAACTTCTCAATGGTTCAGGTGAAGAAGTTAGCTATCCAGTCAATTTTACAATCCAGGAAAAAAAATCCAATAGACAGGAAGGTGAAAAGTCACTATCAGCTCAAGCTAAACAGTCAATGAAATATTAGTGGGAAAACAAGCTTTCCTTCCTTCTTGCTATGCAAACAGCAGTCAGCTCAGCAGCTCTGAAAGGGGAATACTGATGGTAATGGCAAAACAACAGTCAATTGTTCACATCAGTACGTAAAGCTTCAAAGTTTACAGATAACATAATCACTACCATTCATAATGTAATGTTGACTTCTCCTGACATGTGTTTAAACCTTATCTTATAAAATGTATAATTTTTAAATAATGTAATCACACCTTCTTCAAAAGCCCCTTATCTTTCATGAACTTTTTTTTTTTTCCAAGAGTGAAATAACAACATGATCAACAGACTATTGAAAGGCTTAGGAGAATACATTATTTGCATTGCTGGAGAGTGATCTTTATAAAAAATTGTGTGTTAGTGTGCACCTTAAAGTCCAGACAAACAGTACATACTGGCTGTATATAAAAAATACCACAAACAGGATGTTTCAGCGACTTTTCTACTCTGTTCCTTGCCAAATAAATCTATTCCTTATCATCCAACTTTACACATACTTTCTACGTGTGCCAGGGTACTGTATTTTATTAGGATGGCTTGGAACTGTTGTAAGTCTCTAAAGGGTCTGAAAGACACCTGTATTCTTGATTCTTTCAGATGTCAGATACACGAAATTCAGATATAAACATAATGTCTTAAGAGTATTTAAAGAAGCTCACAGAAATGAGTATTCTGAGTTCAAGAAACCTTGGATCCACATGCACATTGAGGTGGGACAAGGAACTTGAATGGCAGCAGTTTTCTTATGCTCCCAGTTCCTTCTATTAAGCCTTGTCTTGAAAAAAAAAAAGAGTATGGCATGCACATTAAATAATGATTCTAATTTTACAGGAGTAGTTTGGAAGCTTGCTGTGATGAAGGTTATGAACTTGAGTGTGAGGTCAGTTATTTGTAGTGCAGTTTATGATTCTCTACCTTTTGGCCAGACAGGCTCCTGTTAATTTACAGGGCAGGTTAGAGCACTTAAGCTCTGGAGGTGCTATCTACTCCTCTGTATACTATCACTGTGGTTTTCAGTCTCACTCAGAAGAGGTTCTGAAATAATTTAATTAATGAATTTGAATAGGATACTGTAATGATGATCATCTTCTTTGATCATTGTTTGGACTTAAATCATGTAACATTCAGACCCTGTAACAACTTCTTACAAGCACATAGCCATCTACTAGACAGATGACCTTTTAAGCTTCACAGTAGACTACACATGTATATCACCTATTACCTAATTAAGATGTTTGTTTCTGTGGCTTTAGGTTTATACTGTGTTAGAGGACTACAACAGAGTGCTGAAAGCTATACTAAAAAAATATAGAAAAATTATATATATAGTATTTCGTTTTGCACTACTACATTACTGCAGCTTTATTTTGTCTGACTTTAAGACACTGTTACTTCTTCCCTTGGGCTAAGTAGAATATAAAACCATACAACAAAACATTTTTTATATAATGCAGCTGTGAAATCAGACTGACCTTGACTTTTGTTTCTAAGTAGCTATATATTCCTTTTTAAGAAACAGGGGTGGAAGGGACATGGAAGGAAAATCAGATGTGGAATGCAGAATGGTCTTGAATCTGAGTTAACATGATATTGTGACAAGTCAAAAGATTTGATGAGGTAATGCACTCACTCCATGCTGCTGAAGAATTGTAGTAATCCATTTGGAAACCTTATTTATCAAGATCACTTAATGTAGATATATGAACCAATAGCTGTTTATCACTTCAGTAGATATTCTCCCCAATTTCTTCAGATTCAGACATCCATACTACAAACTGTACTAAGAGAGGTTTTATAGATGATGTAATACAAAAATGTGAATCAAAAAACTGAGATCACTCGTTTATTGATTTGACTTTTCAGGCTCAAATTATTTATTTGATGGATGATGTTAGGTGTATAAAGTAACGAAAACATAAGAGTAGGCTATCTCCATCTTTTTGTTAATGGTTTGTCAAGATGTACAGGATGAATTTGTACTTGTCTGGGGGTGTATTTGCTTCATTTTTTTCCAACATTTGCAAATACACTAGGCACTTCAGTATCCATGAAACCTGAAAGATAAGGGTACAATGCAAAGGTTTTATTTTATTATTTATGACCACCATCGATTAGTTTTCTCCCTTAATGCTTTGGTAAATTTACTTCTAGACTTAGTATCTCCTGTTCAGAGTTTGGCCTGGACATTTAAAGGCAGCTGTTGCTAATTTATTGGCTGTATGTGTCCACACAGAATCATTGACATGGTTGCCCCTGCCTCAGGCTTGAGTTAAGATGTTCTCAGAAGCTACATTGCCTTCTCTTTCCTCAAAATCTATTTTGTATTTTCTCATACTGTCTACTTGTCACCGCTATACAAGTGATATGAAATTGTTTACACTTAAGCACAGATGTGTTTGCAGACAAAGTGACAATTGGAAGGCAGCTCTTCTTTTTGTCATTTACGGTTTATTATAGTACAACAATAAATGAAGACAAGTTTGAATGGCAAGGAACCTTGGAGATCTAACATCTTTTCAAACTCTGATTTTTGGAAGTTTCCGAATGGAGAACATCATTCTCTTCTCACCCACAGTCTGCTTACCCTTTAAACGTATAAGAACATTTAGGGTGCAGCAGAGTTTCTAGCAATCTTTCACGAGTATCACCACTGGAGTTTGCTAAACCCTTCTTTGCTTCTTCTTTAGGACACTCCAGTAACAGCAGGGTATCCTCCTACACCTCAAAAACTTTATCTCCACAACTGTCTAGAAAAACAAAGATATAATTAGAAGCCAGGAGTGCCTGACATCTGGGCTTGGCTTTCCCTTAGTGTCTGTTGGACAACAAGTGACTTCTTCCTGTTTGGGTTTTCTTCATTGTAAAATAGGAATAATATTACTCATTCACTTAGCTGAAAGGGAAGTAAAAATATGAGTCATCTGTCTATAGAATGAGAATATGTGTAAATATTTATTTTCTTACTAATTTTGTGTGGTTTATTTGTGCAATGCACATATGAAGCTTGGTATGGACTGTTAATGAGGAATGAAGAAGCTGTAATAAATTAGAAATTAAGTCTGCAAAATGTAGAAATACCTTTGTAATTGCTGTCTAAACAACGAATTATAGTCACAGTTTTTTCAGTGTATAGACTACAGTATAGTGAAATAGTGTTGTCTATTTGAACAGAGTTCTTCGAAGACAAAAGCAGACACACTGACTTCTGTATGGCCGGGTGAAATGACATCATTAAAACATATGCTTCCCAGATACAGAAGGGAAGACAAATAAACAGAAATGAAAATAATGGGAAAGGATTGCTGAGAAACAGCACCCAAAAAAGATAGATTGCATATATATTACTGAGCATACCTAAAATACCCCAGTACATTTCAGACATGCAGCATAGGGTGGACAAGCAAAATCAACAGATCAAAGAATTATGAAGCATCCACCTCTAATATAGTGTTTGCAGATGAATGTTTCTTTCTGCCACACTTCCTTTTTTATTATTTTATTCAGTGTTCATAGAATACTACTGACTGCAGTGTTGCATTCCACTCTCCAAGAATAATTTATTATATTTTTTATTTCTTTTAAACATCTTAGAGTTTTTTATTTGACTGCTAAAATTTCATTTATATTTTTCATTTGGAATAGTTTTGTTATTTTTTTTCCTTAAAAACATCAACCACTTTGTCTTTTAAAATTAGAAATACGTGAGGCAAGTAATATCAGACATAGCTACAACTGGAAAAAAAATGTATTTATGAAGCATTATAAAATCTTGTCAAGTTAATCAGACTGAAGAGGTCTTTTATATAACCTTGTGTATCACTGCTTCCCACACACCAGTTTTATTAGGGAGTTAGCCTTCTAATAGGATCCTCATATCATGGTACTGAGTGACAATGAAATGAATGATATGACTCTCCAGAATGACAGGATACAACAGAAATTGTTTAGATGAATCAAATATTCCTAACTCTGTCTATCTAAAATCTGAATATCCCCCCACTGTTTTATCAAGTCTACAAAGGAAGAATAGTGGTAGGTAGTATCCTAGTAAGTTGACTTAAGAGACTTGGAATTTGTGTTCTTCTTCCACCTCTTGTTTGATCTTGAACAAGTGACTTAGGATGAAATTTTTGGATGTGTGCAGTTAAATACATGGATAGTTAGGAGACAAGGATCTGTTTGTATCTTGAAAGTCGGGAAGACAAATTGATACACTGCATGCAAAATTTACCTAAGCCAACTCTAGAGCTGGAAGTGCTGGAGAGTCTGATATAGCTGCCCTTGAGTAATCAGATTAGAAGCAACAAAACCATGCTCATTAAGTCCTCCATTCAAGGTGATAAATCCTGTTTCTCAAGAATGCTTGCTCAGGCACAACATGAACATGATTCCAGATGAAACTTCTTATGCCTTCATTTCCAGATCTGGAAAGAGGACACTGCCCTTTTCCTGTGAAATTGCCCTTTTGTGTTCAAGAATATTGCAATCTCTGCACTGTGGTATCTGGATCTGATCTGATTCTGTGTCTGAAGCAGACATACTGCAAATATTTCACATTTACTCCAGATGAGTATTATTTCTGTACGTGAAATTTTTCAATAATTTTACAGTGCTGCTTCAGCTATAGACCACTAACCAATAGCAGTAGACATAGCAGAATTTAGTCCTAAGCAAAAAGCAGATAGTAAAAAAACTATCACACATACCCTCCCAGCCCCCATCTGCAGCCTTCCAGCTTCTTAGTGCCAGTATTTACCACTATGACTACCAGCTCGAGGAGATATGTGAAGCAAAATGTAAGCAGAGGCTGGTGATACGGCCATTTAAAAGTGCAAACACACTAAAAGAAAGTCTGCACTTCAAAGGCCTCTTCCACAGTGAAGTCACCAGCAGGACTACTAACAATGCAATTTTTATAAATGAGTGCCCAGTAAGCTAATACGCTTTTTAAATATGAGTCTTTTGTGCCAAGTGATAAAGTGCAATCTGGTAAAATGAATGAACTTTCAACAAGATTCTATGGTGCACACTGTGTGTGCACTTTGTCAGTCCTACACATGACACAAAGGACAGTTATCTGAAACAAATCCCTCCTGTAAGGGAGGAATAGGAATCGTAAATATATAATATGGTTATCGCACAGAGTGATAACATTTATGATGTGTCGATTCTGTTATGTGTGATATACAGGACAAATGAGTTTCATACATGTAAGCATTTATTGTCCACGTGTGCACTGGCAGCTGGGATAGTTTAAGAAGACTTCACTCAAAGACAGCTCCCATCTTTGACCTGTACACTACATGACTTGCATTGCTATCCTGATGAAATTTCCGCTTTGCTCTTCCCCCTGGGTATGAGGCTTGGATCACTGCATGAATGGCTTCCTTTTAAGCTGCCTCTGGTGGCTTGGGTTCGGAAGAAAGCTCACTCCCTTTTCAATGAAATGAGTGCCAAACCAGCACCAGATTTGGTGTCACAAGGTTGCTTGCAGTGAAAACCAAAGGATGAAAAAGACAGAAATAAAACCCTCATAAAACCATCCCAGTCTTTACGACATAGGAAAATCAGCACAGCAACAGCCTTAACAGCCTTGTTTGGGATATCTAAGAAAAGCACCTCCACAAATTCTCTCATCTACAGCATCCAGCAACAATAATTTCCACTTTGTAATTGCACTCCATGTGAAGAAGTGGTTCTTTTTGTTGCATACAGTAAGGTGTGCTATAAAATTTGAAGTCTACATAGTCCAGTCTTCTGATCCCAGTAGAAACCTGTGAAAATGCTTTAGAAGAAATGAAAGAATTCTGCTATAAATAAACAGTTCATGCCTATGGCTCACCAACTTAAAAAAATCATACACAACATAAGACAACATGCCAACTACCACAACTCATGTTGTCACATTCTCTTGCCCTCTCCACTCAAACCCAAACAACACGTAAGACTATGTACGTGACAATCGGTATATGATGTAACTGATACTTTTTTCCATTTATTTGAGACTGTACACCTTTGTTTATATAACACAGTTAAAACACCTTTTCTGGATAAAAGAAGGATGTTGATATTACAAATATCTTTGGAAATCAAAGGACTTCTGTCTATTAAGGAACTGTAGATGACAAAAAATTCTAAAATCATGAAGAGATGAAATCCAGGGAGATAAATGATTTGATGTATACGATAATTAGGTGACATTGTGATAAGCACCTCAGAAATATAATAGATAGACTTTGCAATAGACTGCTTCCCTGATAATCTTTCTACATACCTACTCACTCTTTACTCTTCAGAACAGTTTTCAGCTGCTAATCTCTTTATACTTGTGCTTGTTCTTTGCCCTTTTGGTCCCATTCATGGCCACATGAATCACTCCTCTTCCAGTTCACATAGCATTCTATGAACATTGCTGATGGTTCAGCTAGCACATAAATCACAAGCAATAAATATGTAAATTGTTCATTTTCGTGTAAACACAAAGCCTTCAATAGACTGTTCATGAACAAAGACAGTTGCTGGAAGTTGGGGACCTTTAAGCAACGAAGCATGGCTTGGAAAAGCTTATCATGGGTATTGATAAAATCAATATAAATCAACAAATACTTTGCCACTACTTGCATATGCCAGTTTCCAAAAAAATATTGTAGGATTCATGGAAAAATATAATCTGCTTTGTCTCAAAAAAAGGGATAGTCTGTCAAGGATTAATTTAAGTCTTTGGCTACTGTAGCAAAAAATTCAGAAACACCAGCTGGAAAAAAGATGTGTTTTCGTACTTCAAAATGCGTACAGTAAACCTTTGTTGAAAATCACTTAATAAGTGCAATTGTAGGCAATAAAATCTTAACCTCAGAAAGCAAAGAGAGTTACTAAAAAAAAAAATAATTTGAGAGGTGCTGCACAAAACCATCATAAATATTAAACTTGTTCATAATCAAATTATACTCAAAATTTTTCTTGGCTATTCCTCTGTTGTCGTAATATCTACATTTTCTTCCCTCATCTAGCCTACTTGAATGCAACTGTGCAACCATTATGAATAAATTTCTCCTACAGTTACCACAGTAATTGACTTTGCTGTTGATATGAAATATGCCAGTGTAGGGCCCACATATTTACAAAATTAAAAGTATATTTTCTTCAAAATATTGTCTGTAAATTAAAAAAAGAAACCCCAATACAAACCAACTCCTCACCCACTCCCACCCTCCCTCAAAAAACCTTGCTATAAAATCACGTATTGGTTAAATAAGAGGGGACTTGTCTACAGTTCCTTTTCTTCAGGATACATTCGCACTTTAGAATCTATATCATTTTCTGTCACATTTTACAGCACAGCTATTTTATAGCTTAAAGTTACTGTATACGTTTTAATTGTTCCTTTTTATGTGGTTGCAATGTGCAATTTCAAATACTTTCGGTTTACTTGCTTTCTATCTACTTCTGTTTAAAGTACCTTGATTGTCAGATCTGTGAACATCTAATTTGAAACATTGAATAATTGTCAGATACTCAGCAGTCAGCAGTTCCACAGCCTTCTCTGCTTGCTGTGTCCCATTTTATTGCTGCATCTCCAGACCCTGCCTCCCCCAGCCAGAGTGATTCAGTGCTATGTTAAACAGTTCTGCTGTTGCTGTGCTGCCTTTCTCGCTCTGTGCTCTGCACACAGTACTGATTGCTAGCATGCAGCCCTATTTTTGCTGCACAGCCATGTTCATGCTTCAACGATTCTGCCTTTACAGTTTTTACTAATAAATTACTGTGCAACTGTAATAATATAGTAGTAAAGCAACTGTGTTTTATCTGTAGATATATACAGTTTCTGCCTATTTTCTGCAATATTGCTTGACATAGTGTTTGACAAATACCAATACTGTTATGCTCGGTGCATACAACGATTAGAAATTGCCACTGTGGATATTAATTAATAAGGTAATGTCAGATCTTAGATGCTGTTTAGTACTAGATGCTTCAGACATCTTTGAAAAAAATTCTTAGCACGGGAAAGGTACGTCAGTAAGCTGGTAAATTGTTTCCTCCTTATTCCTTTCAATTAGTCCAAAGCCTGTCCTCTGAAGAATGAGAATTTATATTTATGGCTGGTAAATGTATTGTCACTGATAAAATCAATATTCTCCAAGTCTGATTCCTGCTGTTTATTTTTTAATCAGACATGCTTCCAGAGTCTGGCTGTTTGATGGCTTACTTTATAGAGTTGTCTAAAAGGATTTGCTGTAATTTAAATTTTGGACTAAATAACACAGAATGTCTCCTTTTATAAGTCAGAGTCTAGTTTCTTCATCATTCTGCTTCTCTCTGATGTCATTTTCCTATCTTACCTAAACTAAACCATCAGGATTCTGTTAATTTCATTTTATATGGAAATAAAATGTCACACACAATGGTTTTGTAATACAGCTAAGCTGAATTTCTGTTATTCTACATTTTTATGACTATCTAATATCTATGAAATCCTGCTCAATACATGGTTATTTCTTTGGCATTTATCCTGTCACTGTCTTTTGGCACTAACCCTTCAACCTTTGCCATGAATCTGGACTGGTTTAGTTCTCTGACTAGCCAGAGAGGTTAGGTAGAGTCTCACATCGGACTTTTGTCCCCACAGGCACTGAGTTCAAACCCAAACTTGAACAGAACTATTAAAATCAACATGGGAACAATGATCTTCAAATTTGGTAACTGGACTCCAAATGCTTTCTCAGAAAACAGGCATAGGCCATGCTTTGATTTAATAGAAACTCACATGAATTTTAATGCCCAATTACTAGCATAATCTAAAATAATAATTTTAATGTAATAAAGACATGTAGGTTCTTCTTTAATTGCTTTCCAAATTTTGAGTTTTAATTTAAAATAACGTACTAATATGCATTGTACAAACCCCAGATTTGCAGAAGTCCTCGTATACAAATCCCAGATTTTTTCTGCCACTATAAATGCTAAAATCTTACTTAAGTGAAAACTGAGAGTTTTCATCTCTTCTTGGCAACCAAAGCTCTCAGAAATTGCCACAGAACATGAAGTTTGCAGTAAAAGGAATGAAAGTTGTCAAAAATGCATTCTTCATAAATGTCTCCTAACCACTCTTCCAACCATAAGTGGTAGCAGGTATGAGACATTCACAGCTGACACTGTGGAACAAAGCTGAAAATATACTTCTGTCTTTCTTTCTGGCAACAGCACACATAAGCTGTTGGTGCCTGGCTGGTGGTGGGGAGAACTGGGGTCCTGTGACTAGTAGCAGATCATGGTCCAGAAGATATTAATTCTGACATGTGGTAGGAGACAGAGAATACTCAGGAGAGTCTTTGTGTAGCCTGTTCAGCACAGCCAGCTCTTGGCTAATTAGCCTGTCAAGGGAAGTAGCTCTGGCTATACTTGTCTTTTATTAACTGAGATGCCCTCCGATTTGAGTTTACTGACAGATAATTCTCAGTTTGATTGGTGACACTGAACATATTTCTTGTTTCCACACCTCCTCTTGTTACATCTGGATGCATTAGCTTTTTTGCAACTAGTCACAACACCCAAGTCCATGTTGCATGATCGTGCAGAGACAAATGACTGTCCCATATGGGTGAACATGTGTCCCGAAGGGATCTTGGCTTCATTCCCAGCTTGCTTGGAGGCATTGTACATGGACACAGAAAAGATACATCTCTCATACAGAAAAGAGATGTCAAGAAAAGAGATGTCAAGCCATTGAAAGGTTGCCATTAATCTCTATGCAACAGTTGCTTTTATGAGAAGAAATCTGAATTTATGCAGTCACGCTAGTGTGGAGGCCTGTCTTGACAGAGCTCAACATCCACTGCAAGAGCAGAATAAATATAAGACACATAGAGAACTGATGGAGGACAGAGTCACATTTCTGGGTACAAGGGGAAGAAGAAAGTGGTTTGGAACAGTTACCACGAATTCACCAAGCCTAAATCCTGTCTGACTAAACTGAGTACTTTCTGTGGTAAATGACTAGATCTTGGGACAAGAAGAGAGTGGAGGATACCACTTACCTTTCCTTTAGCCAGGCTTTTCAAACTTATTTTCCACAATATGGTATGCAAATTAGTATGCCATGATCTAGATGGAAGTCCAACTAACTAGTCAAAAACCTGGTTGGGTGATTGGTCTCAGGGAGTACTGGTAAATGTGTTGAAGCTGCCTAAAACCTAGTAAGACATAAAGGTCTGCACCGTGATGTGTCATTTAACGTCTTCCTCAATGGCCAGGGGGAGGTGAGGGAACACTTGCTTCTCAGGCTGGCAGGTGACACTAAACTGGAGAACTGGCTGATGCAATGAAGAGCAGGGCTGCCATCCAGAACGGCCAGGATGGGCTGGAGGAATAGGCTTTGTGCAGTATAACCTGGACAAATGCTGGGTACTGCCCTATGAAGGGGGGGGTCAGCAGCTCTGCAGAAAAGTCCCTGGGGCTCTGGGGGACAGTGAGATGCACAGGAGCCACTCTGGGGCTGGCAGTATTTGGCACTGTAGGAGCAGGAACTGCTAAAAACGCAGTTTGTTTACATTGGAAAAAAATAACATTGGAAAAAAATAACACTCTTTTATTTACACTTACTTAAATGTTTATCTGCCTTGTTTATGACTCCTTGTTTCAGCTGGAAGGACCAAAAAGCAGATTTACACAGGGGAGTAAAATAGTTCTATTTTCTGTAACTGCATATTTCTGAGAGACTGTGAATGTCTCTCTTCCTACCAATGGCTTTGGAAGGGAGACCAACTAAACAGCAACTTGAGACCAGAGTCAGAAGGCTGGTGAGGTTACTTCTCTGGAAGGAAGCAGCAGCATAAGCTGTGACTGCTTTGACTCTGTCAGTTACAGGAGGTTGGAGGGAGGACAGCCTGTATGCTTGAATTACTGTACATTTGGATAGAAGGGAAACAAAAAGTGGTGCAGGTGAGCTGACAGATAACAAGAGAAATGTCAGTGGGAACTAAAAGCCCATAATTGGCTTCTGACAGATGAAAAAAGTAGAAGAATCCTCTTTCCCTTCCCCACATGCTGGCCTTGCCCTCTCTCAGATTGACCTCTAGTAATGGCATTTTGAACAATTTATTTACTTTTATTATAAAAGGTGTTTCTTTAGTAAATACAAGCATAATTTGTAACTATATAATCCTGTGTCGTTGGTGTCTGTAGTGTTGAATCTTAGAATGGCTGTAAAACTAATTTCTGAGCTTTAATGCTGTAATAAGTTATATAGTCCAAGAACATAGATTGAATGCAATTTGGAACAAAGCGTGAGTATCTGAATGTAGATTTAGAAGATAGACCAAGTCTAGCCTTGAAAAATACCCAAAGTTTGGTGGGATGAATGAAATTCCTTTTCTTGACAGTCTGTAAACACCAGGGAATAATAGCAAGGTACTTGATTGGCTCTTTTCTAGCTTATTCCCTTATATGAGTACCAAAGGAAGGCAGGAAGAAGCTCTAAGCAGAAAGTAGTCTTGACCTGTACTGATTTGCCTTTCCTGGTTAATCAGTATTTACACATGGTTGCACAAATGGAGATATTTAATTTTGGGAACCGTTTAACTTCAGTTTACTTATTGAAATATAAAATGTCAAAGGAGTGCACAGAAGACTTTCTTTTTAAAATATAGTTGCCTAGTAAATGATATTCTCTCTGGGAACTTTGTCTGGATTAAAGCAGAGATGTGAGTGTTTCCAGAATGTAATTTAGCTGTCTGGACAATGGCGAACATGCTGTCGAGACACAGCTAGCAGACAGTCGGGAAAGCACGGAGGTAATGCAATATTTTCCACAGTAGCCAGATTTTGCTTCCAGAGCAGCAATTTTAAATTAACTCTTGCATTTTTATATTTCTCAGAGATTTTTTATTCTTCTAAGTGCTACTACTTGGGAAATAACATAGAACAAGAACACAGTGAAAATCCAGTTAAGTGCAACTTATGTGTTTCAGTAATTGTATTTTGAAAATAACAGATATACAGAAAAGCTTCAAAGTCTGAGAGACAAAGTGTGGCTGCAATACACTGAAAGAAGTAACGAAGAAATTTTAGGATATGGAATTTCTAAATATGTGGAGTTTCCAAAGTACCTTCAGTACAAGAAAATGTAAATCTGCATACCTGGAGCTTGTACTGGCAAGAAATGTTGTATTTGCCTCTGTTTTCCTAAAAGTCAGCCAAAGCAATTTTGATTAACAAAGGTTGTGAAGTGTCACACAGTTAATGGCATCCTGTGAGGCAGGGCATATCAGTTAGATTTAACTCCTCTGTGGAAAGTAGTTCATAAATAAAATCTCAAGATCTCCTGACAAAACACTTTCTAAGAAATGCAAAATTATAGGTATAGACTTGACAGTAAAATTTATACTAGAAGCAGTAAAAAGAACTTTATTAACATAAACAAGCCAAGTATCCTAATCCCTTTCAGAACTTCTAAGCTTCTCAATAAGACAAACTCTGGACAAGCAAGTTATCTTGCATATAATTTAGCCTTGAGAGACACCCCTGTCAACGTCTTTTTGAACAATACTTTCTCTCAAAGGACCTTAGAAGGGTTTGTACAGCTTCTCCTGGTCTCATGCAGTTACCGCAAAAGCTGAATTTCATTGCAGTTTTGGATGAAAAAGACAATGGAAATATGTATGGAAGGGGTTAATTTTTTTAGTCTAACACACATCCTCAATTATTTATCACATTTCATGAAATTTGAAGGGCATTAAATGAAGGCAGCTGTACTGGCTCCTGTGTCAGGTTACCGTCTGACACCCATATAACAGAGAAAGACCGCTTCTTCATGTCTTTGCCACTACGTGTTGTACGCTTGGTGAAAGCTGTCAATAATAGTTGGATTTTTTTTCCCTTCCTGAATGTTCATAGGTGACTTCAAATAGTCCTGGTGGTAGAGAATCAATACCTCAGCGCCAGCAGCCACGGCAAAACTGTTATCATTATTGTGTTTACCCTTGATCAGGTTACACCCTTTCCTCCCAAAGCCACTAAATATTCCAGCTAGCGCACACAGCATCTCCTTGGCAAGTTCTTCCTGCCTTCTACAGGTATCAAACATGTCTCATTTATTTCCCCTCACGGGAGGGTGCTACAACTAAGGAATAAATTGGGAGAATAACAGGCAATGAGAGAAAAGATTGCCCAATCTTTAATTAAATGAGATCAGAACACCATTTCAAGACACCACAGATTATTGAATTGGCACCCCAACCAGGTAAAACCAAGAAAACATACACCAGTAGGAGAAATGGACAATGAAAAACTTTAAGTTTACTGTGACAGTAAACAATATATCCTTCCCCCGATTTGCTTCTCAGACAAAGCATACACATGCAAGCTTGCACTCAGAATGCTGAAGACAGAAACATAAAAAAGTGTGATTTCATATAGACACATTTAACCCACCCTTTAATTAATCAACTGAATGTCTCATTTTTACTTCAACTCATTCAGCATTTCTGGCTTTGTTGTGTCATTAAATATGACATTTCCACTTTTGGAAAAAAATGTCAAGCTATAATGATACACCTACTGCAGTGTACTGCTGCTACTAAACAGAAATCATGATTGAATGACAGCTTGAGTCTCAAAAGGAATAATTTTCAGTAAATAAGAAATACATAACTTTCATTAGTGGCTTTAAAATATTTGGAAAAAAAGTGAAGTGAAATTTTCATTCTGTTTCGTGAATCATTAATCCTTTCTCTGTTACTTGGCATATGCCTTTTCAATTTTTTTTAATTTTTTAACCTTATATTTCACCCTATGGTCACCACAGATATAATGCTAAAACAACTCATTTACTGCAGTTTGGCTCAAGTAAAAGAGCTGTCACATACTAGGCAAAGTGACATGCATTAATCATGGGTCTGTTCTTAAAGATCTATTCATACTACTCCTTTTGAGTGCATAGGGTCAATAGGAAGGTGGAAAGCATGATAATTAAAGAAATTTTAGAAAAGAAGAGAGTTTACTACAGTCACTGCTCCTAGTTCACAGCCATTACAACTCTTGCTGTAGGACTTTTATTCCTTGTACATATGGCATTCATTTTTTATTATTTTTTAATAACTAGGAGGAAAGAAATCCCTTAGGTAAATACCAGTGAAAGTAATGATTCAAATGATTGATCAAGATCTAAGCCTAGATTTTTCAGAGTTAGGTAACTTCATGTAGACAATTAAATCCCTGGTCAAGCTGAGAAATAAGGTGTTGTTTGGAGATTTGCACCCTTAAATGTGAGTGCTGGTCTTCCTTTGATAACAATGTAGGGCTGGAAATAGAGGCCAAGTTCTCTGCTAGTAAAAAAGCCCCATGAAAGAGAAGAAGTAATGATGACATAAAACTTTCTTTGTCCAACAACAGAATTTGTACAAAACTGGTTTAGATTGTAGAGTCTTTTAAGAAGACACTGCTAGTAAATGACAGTTGGCTAAAATTGCAAAGGAAAGTTATTTTCTACCCTTGTAAAATCTTTATGTTTATTGAAAACTGGGGTCATACCTACAAGTCATTTATAAAGGGTTGAATTTTAAAAAAAATTTTGACAATAGTTTTTGTCAATATTTGAAAGAGGCTAAATGTTTTAAAATTAAAACTTACATTTTCAAAGAAAAAGTAATTTTGATATAATAATAACATAAGCTGCTTATTCAATATCAAGGCAGCTTTTTTTCCTTTCATTTTTACTTCAGAAATCTGTCAAAGTACAATTCTTTCACAGAGAGGTTTCTGTTTCAATGAATAGATTAATTTTTTAAAACCTGTTTCACTGAAAAATTCCTCATCAGCTCTACTGCTGACATTGCCACTGATGACTAAATTCAGTCACTTACACAAAGCTTCCCACTTGTGGTCCTTTAAGCGGAGCACAAGCTGCTCCACCAGGCAGTTGTGCCCAGTGGGTGATGGCCTTTTCTCCTTCCACTCTTCTTGTTTTGGGGCTATGCAGAGCTGTTAGGAGTGTCTAACTCATAACCACGTTTGTGTGGACTTTCCACCTATTTCTGAGTCCTGTCTGTCACTGCAGAGCAGATATAGTAACCTATTTTGGCACATGCTCTAAGGCTGCTTAGCAGTGCCACTGAAGAAACATAATATTGCCAAACAATAACATTTCACAGGCAGCCAAAAGCCATCACTTACAGCATTGTTCTTACTTACAGTACTGCTGAATTTATGTCAGGTGTAGCAAAGTTCCACCAGGAGTACAGCTTCAGCATTAATTTAACTTTGTGCCTCATTTTTTTTCACATACTCAGTATGCATCCATGTTTGCAATCCCTGTTTCTACTCTACACTGTGGGTCATTCTGCACAACTTCAAGAAAAATAGATTGGATTGTCCCCAGTAATCTCAGTAGACAACTCCCCATAAAAATACAAATAGAAGAAACTCATATTTCTATTCAGAAAGCCGCCAGGGAGTATCCAAGATATATGTTTGTTCTGCAGTCTACTAGGACATTTAGCCAAATTTTCAAGATTTGCATGGCTAGGACATAAACCTCCTAAAATTTGGGAAAACTGTGTTGAAAAAGGCCAGTCTATGAATCTTTTCCATATACTATCTGATAAACTAGCTTTCTACCTGTGTAGAGGGATTTCTGTGCTAGTATACACTCAACTACAATAGATACAACATTTATCATAATATCAGAGAGTAATTCCAGTGGCTGTAGACATGAAGAAATCTATTTTGTTGAAAGAAGAAATTGTCAGTGCAGTATGAAAGCAGTTCAGGAAGAAAATGTATGTCATTGTAAACACTGCTTTCTGTGAGATTATGTATTGTGTGCTCTCCTTCAGACATGTGAAAAGACAGGAATAAATGCAACCATTATAATCTACTGAATAACATATCTCTCCTAAAAGTTTTGTATAAATCATCGAGTCCTCAGAATTTCTGATAACAATATTTTTTCTTTTCCATTATATAGATTTTTAAATTAAGTATCATAGACAAACATTATTTGGATAGAAACCTAATGTTATTTCTTTAGATTACCTTAAAGAAAAGTGGAAAGTAGGAGGATATAATATGAATGTGAAGTCTTTGGTCAATATGAAACTTTCCCATAGCCCAGTCTAGTCTTTCTAAAGACTGGGATATCTGGTATGTGTTATGCTCCTTGATTCCAAACAAAAATACTTGTAATCATTTTGTAAAGGAAGTAATTAACATTAATGTAAGCATAACCTCATGCATACCTTTCTATTACCTAGGTAGTAGTCCTAAACTGAGAGAGTCACTGTTTAAGAAGTCTACTTCTTTTAATGATATCACGTAACTCTGAACAGTAAAAAGGCAGTCACTGACCAGTAGAAGGAGCAATGCAACTTTTGAGATGGTTTATAGATTAGGTAAAAAAAGATTTTGTGGAACTTGGGGCAGTAAAATAAACAGTAACTTTTACATTTCACAAGTGTCGGTGAAATATACCAATTATCCCTCTTCTGCTGGTACTAAAAACGAAGCAGATGCTGAGTTCATCCTCAGCCCTTAACTGTAATTACTCTAACTGCTCGTGTGTATATTTTCATTTCAGTTATTCAGTGACAAACCAGGGTAGTAATACAGATAAAATCAGACTATTTCCTCTGTTTGCTGGACCAAGTTCCACATCACAATGTGCAGAGTATCTGTGGTTTGTCTTCTAATTTGTCTTCTAATTTGTCTTCTAGCACTACTACTACCCATAAATCCTAGATACTTTTGCAGAAGGCAAAGTCGAATTACCTTGCAGTCACTTTTTGTGGATACGTGGATAGGTGGGAATTTTGGAGTGTGACATGGCATGGCCTTCCCATCCACACAGCGATTATTTAGGTCTTCGAGTGAAGAAGCAGGGGCAGCTAAGACATGATTTTCAGCTCTAGAGCTCTTCTAAAATTCCTGAAGTCCAAATTTTTCCATGCTACTCTGTCCACGAATGTGCACACCAGCACAGGCTCCTTCTGCCTGTGAAAAATCCACGTAGACATAGCCTTGAAGTCAAGATTAGAAACAGTAGGTTTTCAACTTCTGATAAAGAATTTAGAACTATCTGTCCAACAAAAAAACATTTACTGTTCAAAATCTAAGCCTAGTGTGGAAAGATTTCACTATCTTGCCATTGAAGGCAGTGAGAAAAATTAAACAGCTTTTCCCACATGATCAGACTTAAAGAGGATCATTGTTGTTTTAGCATCTTGAAGTTGAAGAAATGAAATATAATATCTTAATTTTTACTTAACTCATACACTGACGGAAAAGAGAGGTAACGGGTTATTTTTAAAAAATCCTTCATCTCAGAAACTTGGCAGTTTTTTCTTTATGTTTTAAAGTAAAAGTCACTTATGCTTAAAAATAAATGCAATTAATTTTCTGAATGGAATTTCTGGGGCCTCGTGTTCTCCCATCTCAACTTTTCAAGATATCTGGTTCATTTTTTGAATCCATTTTCTCATAGTTGTCCATAATATGTCTCTGAAAAATAAAGAAACACCATAAGCATATTGAAGAACCCAGAAGTATCGATAATCCTTCTTCAACCATTGTGTCTCTGTTTTCTTTGGAGAGAAAGTGTCCATTCATTCTCAGTGTTCCCTAGACTATCATTAATGATCTTCAATGGAGAAACGTCAACTTCTGGCTCCCTCTGATGGTCCACTTTGGAATGAGATACTTATAACTACCCATTCAGATGCAATATTCCATTTATAATTTTTTCATAAGTCATTCTTGGATATGAATATTATGACTCCATTTCTTTATTTGCTTCTCTTTTTTGATAAAGTGTTTCTGAGACACTTTTAAACTTTGTTATATAACTTTCCAGCCAGCCACTAGCATACTTTATGTTCTTAAAATTGCAAATTAGCATTCTAGGGTTTTCTCTTTCCAGGTTTCCATAGCAACTCCTATACAGCTTATTCATTAGAAAGAGTTCTGTTTAATTGATCTCCTAATGTATTGCTTAATAGTAACTGTTAAGCAGTCTTTTGTTTCCAGGTCATATTTAGGGTTCACATATTTGCATAAAAGCATTTCATTAGCTGAAACCAATCATTATTAGTAATTTTCTTTTTTTAGTTTAAAATAACTAAACCCTCATTGAGATTTTCTGAATAGCAAATATTTATATCTTGCTGAATGCGTTTTCTCTGTGAGCCTGGGTGCTTTGTTTCTCAGAGCAGCAAGAAAATTACAGAGCTTCAAAATGTTAATCAGAGAAGACAAAAAGAAAGTGGCTTTTTTTCCAATTGAAATGTAAATGCACAGTGACGATAACTATAGGCCACAGGCAATATTTGATGACAAAGTTGTAATGGATAAATGTCCTTTAAAAATCACAGTAATGCACTGCCTAACTTGAATACATTGGGATTTTTTTCTATTATGCATAATAATGTTTTTTCTGATATATTCGGTTGTGGAAGTTTAAAACCTCAAAGAAATTATTTTTTGCAATATGAGGCTGTATCAAACTCTTCCCATTTAATTTAGTCCACTTTGATGAATATTTTTATAGTCAAATACCTTAATTCATTTGGTTCTGCATGAGTTGCAAGTTGATTTTCAGCTTACCGGAGTACATGAATTTCAGACAATTCACCCTGAGTCGTATGATAAAGTTTAGTCCTGACAAAAGAAAAATTGTGTTCACCAAGACCAATCATTTTAATCCTTTCTGCATAAAAACTGCTATGAAAACCAAAGTATATCATTTCAAGCAATTTATCCTTAAATATCTTGAAGAGCTAACCCATCAAACATTCTCAGGCTCGAATGGAGAGTGTAGAACTTGCTCCATATGACTGGACTCATGTTGTATATGCTATGAATGTAGTTCAAAAATTCACTTTAATTGATTACAAATCTGGATTTTCTGAAGTAATGTTTTCCATTTTCTTTTAATCATCATTCTGTTTTTTCCAGTGCTGGGAATTGATGATTTTCACTATATGCTCACTAACATGACAGCTTGAAGTCTGATGCTTTTACTGGTTTGGTTGTTTTTAAATGAGACTTTGTATGCTCAAGCACAGAACTTCAAGAAAGGCCCATAAAAATAGAAAATATGGAACAATATCTAATGCATTCCCAAGATTTAGCAGGAACTACATGTTTCTAAAAACAGTTAATTCCCTTCATATCTCAAAACATTGATAAGCAGTTGTTCCTCTACGTAGTCCAATGTATACATTTATAGCTTGAACAACAACCACAATGTTGGGAAAAGAATTGAGAGGAGCTATAGCGAAAAAGAAAGGAAAGGTATTGTTTGACCCTTTATTTCCTAATAAAATACTGGTAAAATTGTGTTGTTATTGCTGATGTTTAGATATTGTGGTGAAGGTATTCAGAATGAGAAATAAATGCCATTAATATTTGCAATAAATCCTAGGCCAAACTTAGTTCACCAACTGAAAGACTCCAATTGTTGTCTATACTGAAAGAATATGTGTGAGTACTTCCTGCCAAATGATAATTTAAAAATAGTTAAGAAGCTTCTCTAAAGGGAAAGTTACTTGATACAAGCTTTTCAGGAGTTCTAAATTTCTGGTTCTATTCTCCATCCATTTTCTGCCATTTTGTAAAATGTCAGTATGAGGAAAAGCTGTGCCAAAAATCTTCCTTAGAAGCTCATTTATTGGTACAGAGTAAGGCAGAGTAAGTGTAAACTGATACTACTTTGTGTATATATTGAAATATTTTTAGTAAATAGTATCATGGTTTCACATGGTATGTTTGCATGAATAAGAGGTAGATTTGCATCAATAAATCACATTCTTTTACTGTTTTACATATTCAGTGAGACGCCTGCTGAAGACTGAGGATCACCTTTCTTTCAAGTCAGCAGGGGCATCAAGGAATTATGCTACAGACTCGGGACCATTATAGTGAGTTTTTTAGACTTTTGTAGGAGAGGAAGATAACTTATAACATTTGGATATTTTGAATTATATGTCTTAGACACATGAAAGTTAAAGATTGTTATTTTCTGCTAATCATAAAAGCACTTTAAAAAAGTGGGATAGTACCAATGATGACAGTCTCACCAAAAAAGTATTCTTCATTTATATTTTAAACTACTTTCCTTCTCTGGTTGTTTTCCCTTACAAAGAGGGAGAGATGTACGAAAGGAATGAAGCACAAAGGAGCCAAAGATGCAGGCTCTTTTAATGTCTTTCTCTAAATAGCACTCTTGAACTACTGATGTGTGTGTGCTCTAAGAAGCCTCAGTAATTTCAAGACTTGACAACTCTCTGTTGGCTACAGCAAGAAGGAAATAATGTCTGGTCTCAGGTACTATTCTTTTCTACCAATTTATTTGCTCTGTGAAGTTCAGCAAACTACTTCCATTTTGGTTTAGAAACAAAGAGTGTGTGGGAAAGTCACACATTGACAACATGCAGATACATGGCCATGTATATTTGTGCCAGTACAGACTGAGACTATTCCATGTAGGACTGCTTTTCTGGTGCAGATCTCAGCAGCAGAAGAACATGGAAGCCAGTGCAAAAATCCAGCCTAGCCATGTTTAAAAAACATCATTTTGGAGTCCATGTAGTTGGCACTGTGGTAGAACTAACATGCCCTGCTGATTGCTAAGGCTGAATGTCTTGAGTACAATACTGCACAATGCATCACAGTGTCTCTCAGACCCAGTGTTATTTGTGTCTGGCCTTTTTAGTTCTCCCTCAACTAGTGTCCTACATATTAGGATTCACAATTTGAGTGAGCTCATGTCTCAAGCATGTATCCTCTATGTAATTATCTTCCTTTCTCACTTCTTCACAAAAAATGTGACCCCACTGAACTCCTTTGACTGTACTGACCAGGGCGCCCTGACTGTAAGAGAAGATTAGGCAACTGGCTCACATGTATTCTGATACCTAAGGACAACTAAATGCAAATTAGAGCTGAGTCTGACAAGGTGAATCTTTAGAACAAGAGTTTCAAAGAGAATAAAAAGTCTTATCTGTAATGGGTAGCTGCTCATTACTTCCAATGAAGCTGCGTGGAACTTAATTTTCCGGTAGTCTTTAATACATCATCCTTTTTTGCACAAAAACAGTTGTTCATACTTTGAACAAGTTTTCTTTTATTCTATTATTATTTTTCATTGCAAGTAGATGTTTACCAGGTGCATACTGTGCTCATAATTTTTTCAGTCATCATTTCTGCTACTTGACTCTTTAAGCCCTTGAAATATGGGACTCAACAAATAAACCATCTGAAATGCTGAAATCCATCACAATAGAGAACAATCTGAAATGGAGAGCCTACGTCCTCATTCTTCCTCCTGTGAATGATATTGTCTCAGTTTACTATACCCTCTGCTGTTTTTTCCTCCTTTTATTTCCAGGACCCTTCTTTCTGTTAGGCAGCACTAAGGTTGTTGCTCTAATAAGAGTTTCTATTAAACATCCAGACTGATCAAACACCTAGGACTGCGCTGTCTTGAGTGCCAGTTTGGTGACAATATTTTTCTTCTTCCTTCTTATTTCAATAGATCAAAGATTATTATTTCTTCATGAAAAGGACAGAAAGAAGCATCTCAGACATCTTCCATTAGGAGCACAATGCTTATTTCTAAGCATTCACAAGGTGAGAACACCGTGTGTATTCTGGAGAATATTCACTCTGTTTAGGCAACATTGACATCCTATGATGGAGTCATTAGTCTACCTTCAGTGAGAAACTTCAAAAGAGATATATTCAGTGGAAGAAAAAGACAGAGATTTTAGTTGCATGTCTAAAACTAGAAAATATCTGGCAACACGTTAGTTAACATTTGCTCTGTATTCGACCAGACATCAGTTCAAACATTTTTGCTACTGTCTTCCTCTTTTTGGCACGAAAAAGATAGGTTGAAAACATGAAACAACATCAAGGAAACTGTTGTGCTTTTTTTATCAGCTGTGGTTATTTTCCAGAATGTCTTTCTAATGATTACCTTAATTGCATTGCTGGCAGAGTATGCAGTTTTTATTAATCAATAAGACAATGATCCTCATAATGAGATTATACAAGCAGCAACTAATCATTATCTCATCATCAATCTCTAAATCTGTTTCCCATTATTAAAATCCACAATACTCTGTAGGTTCCTCAACAACAATATTTTACAGCTACAGTTTATGTCGCAGCATAGGTGTTTCCACTGTCAACTGTGGTTTAATTTCTTTGCTAGTCATATTGTGCTGAGCTGAACTTGATATGTGAGATGTATTGAGTCAGTAGCAGCAACATCCACCATTCCTGTTGAATAGGTTCACCTATAGCAGCTATAGATGTTTAAAGCTGCATGTATGTTCTAATACACCACTGCTCCTAGGCTGGGGGTGAAAGGGAGAAAGGCAGTGGAGAACCTTCCAGAAGATCAAGCTGTGCATGCACATGCAGCAGAAGCCAAATGAGCTGGGGCTGTGGCGTTTAATCCAACCAGAAGTGGGTACTTTCCACCTAGTCCTGTAAGTTCTGGGGCTGATGGATGTGTGAGGGTTGCTGGAGTGTATGAGGGCTAAAGGTGTGGTGCGGAAGCCCTGTAGCCCTCATGCTACCAGCTGGGAATGCCATGTTGGCCCCCAGCCTTCTCTTCTTGGCTGTGCCATGAGTCACATAGAGCAGGAAGTTTCTGTGGCTCATTAAAATCAAGTATACTTGTGACGAAGAGTGTTTTGGTATCTGAACCCATATAGCCAGATATCACCATTTTAATCTCAAACTGCGATACCCCCCCAAGTGAAGCTGAGAAGACAATCTTCTTTTCAAAAACAAAAGAGATCCATTGTGCTAGATACTCAACTAAGGGCAATGCACACTAAGGGCATATCTTTTTGTTTTACCTACACTCTTCCTGTACCTCAGCAGACCAAATTAACTTCTCAGGAAAACATGCTTCTGACATTCCTGCAAACACCATAAAAGGGAGAAGGACCCTTCTAGGGCGTGAAAGTGGCCTCCTGCCTAAGACGAGCACCTGTTTGAGAAGTTGGCAGTATGGTCACCTTCTAGGTAGTCTCGTAGGAAATGCAAACCGGTGGGGTATAAGTGCATTGCTGTTTACATTGGACAGTTCTCACACTCCTAATTTTTTCATTATGTTTTACCATGTAACTTGTTCCTTGGAAGTCAAAGCTTAAAGTTAACATGTAGAGGGTTTAAAAGGATGCAGCTCTAAATCATTAAAACTTCAAGTGACAGCATTCAAATGGGCATTCAAAATGTAAACCTATGATGTAAATAAAATTAATAGCACAGATATTTCTAAGAAACAAAAAATTAATATCAAAAAAAGGCAAGCAAATGCTATGTATTCCAGTTCACTATATTAAATCATTTTAAGTAACAGGTTTTTCCAACTTTTTTGTCTCTTCTTAAAATAAGAAAAGAAACTTAAAGAAAGAATTAAGTAATAGTAATAGCATTTGAAATTCTGTGATATACCATGATCACAGCATAATTATTTAACTCAGGTATAACACCAGTGCTCCCAAATATTTCACAGCAATAAAAAACACAGTGCTGCAAGTCTGCAGCCACCCCTATGGTTTTCCTCTCAGCAAACCAGTTCTAGAAAAGAATTAACACAACCTGGTCTCCTACAGTTCCTTAAATAGCATAACTGCCACTTGTCAAAAATCAGAATAAATTTAGAAAGAACAACCGACTTATCGTCTTACTGGTTCTCATGGGTCTCCATTCTTTGCTTACAACTTCCAGTTTACCAGCTTTAGCCATTTTTTTTTAAATCTGAGATAAATTCTCAATTGATCTTCTGTCCTGTTGTCTCAGTCCAACAACAATAAAAAGTTTTGTCTTATTTCCTCACTCCTACTACCCCTGTTGAAAAAAGTCTTCTGTGTTCAGTTTACTTATGGCTGCCCAGGATTAGAATTCAAATGTCTTCTCCTACAACTTCCCAGCGTTTTTGTCTTTTTCCATAGCCAATTAACTGTTTATTATTTTTTCTATGCTAATGTCTGTTCATTTGGCATCTTTTCCTGATTTGTCGTTCATGGTCTGTGTATTTCATTCAGGTAAAAGAACAAGTTAATAGCTGCCACGCTCAGTATGAAGAGAACCCAGTGTGTTATTCTGCTCCCTTGGAATCAGTGCTGACCTTGTGTCATGACTGACTGGAAGTCCACTGTGCATTGAGGAGTTAGTGGTACACATAACCATCACCAAGAGCAGGCACAGGTCCAGCATGGCCTTCAAACTGGTGCTGTGCTGCACAAATCCCATGGCTGCAGTATAACTTCAGCCAGCTCATTGCACCAGAGGACTGTGGGCAGCTTGCCCTCCATTCTAGTAATTACACCACCTGCACGGCCCTGCCTTTATCTAACAGCACAGCAAGAAGTTCTAATGTGAACATCATTTTTATTTGTATGTAGACATGATAAATAGAGGTATTTCATTGTAAGAAATCTTATAATAGCTTGAAAGACCAAAAGGGGAGAATCTTTACTACGCATGAGGTCTGCATGGTGTGCAGCATATGGGTGGGAGTCCACTCTGATGCTGCACTGCCCCGGGATCCAGCCATTTAAAGGGATGTAAGTTTATTCTTGTTATTCTTTTCTCATACTGTTAGCTCCAACAAAGAACATTTTAAATGTCACCTTACAGAGTCTTAGGTGCCTTTCTTACTGGGATCATAACGGACCAGCACCTCCTTGTGCAAAACACCTTGCATGCAAAGTAAAGAAATGACAAAGAAAATCATTCTAAATTGCTTTGAAAAATATTGTGTCAGAAAAGACTTTACTCCTTGGAGTTCATGAAAGTTTACCTGTCTGTTTATCAGGGAGAAAACCTACCCCTTCAGTTGTATAAAGACACCACAGAAGTAGAAACATTCTTGAATATATAACTGAATTACCCAAATATTAGCGGAAAAATTGACACTACCTCTAGAAACAGACCATTTTAAACTACAGACCCGCATGTTTCAGTATTTCTCGTAGCTAAGATCTATGATTCAGTCCAGGAGCAATACAGCTGTGATCAGATTTGACGACTAAATGAAAAATCTTTGTCTCTGTAAAGCTGGAAAACATCCACCTATTGATTTTCATGAATTGACAATCAATAACAAATCAATGGCAAAAATCAGTCCCTGTAAATATGTGGTGGCAACAAAGGTCATTGAGGTCATTGGCTCAACTTAAAACAGAGGTCAAAAATCATATAAAGAAATGCACCTTTTTACACCAAAAGAATATGCTGGTGGTAAATTTGGTTGATTTAAAGTGAAGTTGGATCCGAAATAAGTGGTATCTTACAAGCAGAGAGAGGTATTTGATTTCTGTGATTACCTTTGGGAACACCTCTCCTCTAAGCATATAGTTTTTTAATTAAAAGTGTCAATCTATTAGAAAGCTGAAGGACTGACAGTATTCATCCAAGGGAAAGAAAAATAAGAAGTAGTATTAAAATAAGAATATGTTTTTGCAAGTGCAAATGGGCTTGGAACCAGAAGATAGGTATTCAATGTGTAAACATTGCCAAAATTCTCTTCTAATGGGTAGGTACTATGACATCTTCGAAAGAGATTTCTCCTTTGGTAATTTGGTCCCACTATAAATAACTTAAGAGAATTTTCTGAGATTAGATCCTGGTCTCATCTCCAGGTGAGAGCATTTCCAGGTGAAAACATTTCCTTTTCTTTAGTGATGGATTTCTGGCCAGTGAGGTCATGTCATCAGCTTGACGAAGTCCATGTACTGGGCATCTAAAGAAAGATGAGGGTCCTGTCAGGAAGACATAAACAAATCCTGAAGTTATTTCAAAGCCAGGGGAAGCGTGATATGATACTGAGGAAAGACAGAGAAATTGGTATAATAATTCAGGATTAGGTGGGATGAGACCTTTCTTCCCTTCCAAAACTAACAATCTTTCAAATGTGATTAGAATAATTGCTTTTATTTCAAGTTTCAACCTATAGACACTAGATTTGCCTCCAGGAGCCCATCAACTAAAGAGGTTTGATTTGAATGTAGGAGCACAGATTGATGATGGAAAGCCATACATACAATTTTATATAAATAAACACTCACAGTATAACTACCAAGTGTTTACAGATTGCCAAATGTATCCCTGAAAATGTCATTTGTAAGAACAGTTCTCTCCCTCCCTATTTTTAGAGGTCATATCAAGTTTCAATTTTTTCTCCAAAAAAGTTCATGGGCTTGTTTTATGTAGGTGTAATAAAACTATGTTCTCCTTAATAAAACTAGCATAAATGAGAAAGCTGTTTCAATGAATTAAACCTTTGTCTAAAAATAGCATAGAAAATGCTACAAAATTAATTAAAAAATAAAACGAAAGCAGGAAGTACAATAGGATTACAATTGACAACCTCCTGCTTTGATTATTTACATAAATTGCTTACATATTTTATATGGTACAACAGCTGATATTTCTACTCAGTTTGAATAATCTATGTTTTTAACACATATTGTGAACGATATTTGAATAAAGTTGTGTCAGCTACATTGGTGAAAAGAAAAGAGTTCTGAAAGGATATGGATTTCTACTTCTACAACTCTTGAAGGAAAAAGCAATGTCTTGGAAAATCCTGTGAATTGTTTGCTCAGATTATCTGCTATAAATATACTTCCTGATGTTGTTTTCTGAAATTTGATTGCCATACTTAGCAGCCAAATATATTGAGCAGCACATTTGAAAAGCCTTGGGCTTATTCCATGAATGGAGCTATCTGAGGAGAAGTACTCAATACAAAAATACAAACAACATTATGTGAAGTATAGACCAATCCAAAAATAATTCACAGTGTAAAGCTATTTACATTCACAGCTTCAGAGTGGCCTTCCAAAGAATATTTTTTGTCTTCATGCTAATTTAATTCTAGAAAGGATCATATCCGACATCTCTTCAAAAAATTTAGAAAAAGGCTTTTTTAAATTTGTAGGTCTTTCAGAGATGAATTCAAATAACATGAGATTTAATTTGCAACCCTCTTCCTATGTAAATGCAGAGTAAATCTTTGATGAATAATTGTATATCATTGTGACTCGGGGCAGAATTTAGCACTTGGATGTGCTCTCTCACACAAAATTTCCTTAAAAAAGTTGAAAAGAATGTAATTCCTTTCTACTTGTACTGTATTCTGATGGCAACTCATATGGAAAAATGTGTTCTCACCAGTCATCTGTCTTCTTACACTGTTAGGTTAAAACATTTTAATGTTAACACAGATATCTACATAATGATGAAACAGTTAAAGTGAAAAGTTTTAACCTCCTTCTCTGCCCTTTTGTAATTTATGCTATGGTTCCAAAAATACATATATTTTTCATGCAGTAATGCATTTAAGAAATAGATTGTTTGTGTAGAAAGTACTCAAATGTGATATGACCTGATAAAAAGGCTTAAAAATGTCTAGTCCTGTAGCAATTTATTCACGTTACTCCATAAGGTGGACTAAGAGAAGAAAAGAATAGTATAGAAGTGGACAAGAATTATGTGACAGATAGGATGACTATGTCATTAAACATTAAAAAGCTAATAGGAACAGCAATCAAGTGAGTGCAAATTCCTGTACCAAAGGCTGAATTCAGCTGCCATCCAAAAACACATCTGAAGTAATTCAGAGATTTGGCAGGAACAAAATCACATTTCTATTTTCCATTTAGAAAAAGTAAAGATCAGGACCAGATTCCATAATACATTACACAGCTGTGCACAAAAACAAGCAAACATACCTCAACTTAAGAATCGCCTTCCTGAGTTTACCACAGGTCACGACCAGCAGAGAATGATGAAGAAACAAAAATAACAATGGAAGCTAAGAACAAAAATTTTTTTTCAATGAAAAACTGAAATTCATTGCCAGCCCAACTTCTTCTAACACAGGTTAAATTTCTGCCATCATATTTATCAACTTTTCAAGGACCACTCTTCCTTTACTTTGTCTAATGACCTTCAAGTTCATTTATAAAAAGTTCTGGCATGCAACGCAGTTTATGTCAATATGTTGTTTGATACAAGAACTGAGTTTATGAAAAACTATCTTTTTGCTTGTTTTAAACCTGTTTTCCTGGCAATATCAGTAGGTGTCCCTGTTTTGCTGTTACGGAGAGATCTATAGGATCAACGAAGATGAACAGAGAATAATTAACTTCTGTTTTCCATAACAGGAACTTTTTTCCATAACAGGAAACAGAAGTTAATTATTCTCTGTTCATCTTCGTTAATTCTATAGATCTCTCTCCTGTTGTCTCTCAATGCTCTATTTTCCCCCTTTGAAGAGTTTTCTGTTTAACCTCTGCACCTCTAGAAGCCACCACATACCTCTGATTATTCAGCCATTGTTCTTTGGAACTTTTTCTAGATTTATCATGTTATTTTGAGATTGTGAGACAGGAACTACACAAAATTTTCAGTCCATTGACCAAAGAGATTACTTTTATTTTACTTTATAATCAGACTTCAAAGAAGTCCAGTAGGTTTGTAAAGCACTTATTTTCTCGCACAAGATTTCTTTTCCCTTTGCTGTTTTAGTCATTAGAGAATCTTTATTTGGCATTAGAGAATTTCTTTATGTATTTACTAACCTTATTTTTATGCAATTTGTGCTAATGTGACCTGTATAAAACACGGAATTTCTAGTCTCTGTATCTTGAACCCCGCCATAAGTTTGCCTTGAAAGTGTAGTGAATATCTATCTTTTTGACCTTAACCAATGACAATAAATAGTTTGTACACCATAGTCAGTATTTTATGAAACTTGTAGTCGAGTATCTGTCATTATTCATTCCAGAGCTTTGTTCTCAAGCTGACACCTCAACTTCTGACAGTTAGATTCATAAGAAACCTTAAGAAGGAACTTCCTTAAAGTAATTACTAGTGAACACATTCGGATTCTTTTGAACGATTTTTTTGTATGTATGTCCCCCCACATACTCATCACTCTTGTTGGGCTGTGTGCCCCATACAAGACATAAAACAGAATAGGGTTTTGGAATGCATTATAAATATCCTCATCTTCAGATTACATAGTTAGTAGGAGTCCTGACAGGAGGGCAAAAATTTCAGGATCACAGAAGAATTTTGCAATAGTGAGAAGGGATGAGGTGCAGGAAGCTAGTAACAAAAAGGAAAGCAGAAAGAAATTTCTTTGATCCTTTCCAATAGCAAAATCTATGCAACGAAGAAAGCTGGGAAAAAGCTATTTTTCCACGTGCTTCATATAAATGGAAAATATTTGTGTTAGCAGTGTTAGAGCACTTCATCCTTATGTAAAAAAAATTGCCCACTTAGTTCTGTCAAAGCTGATATCTATGAAGATTATCTGATACCAACGCTGAGAGCAAGAAAAATGTTTCTAACCAGGCAACGTAAAAGAAAATAGAACAAAAAATAAAAGCCTTGAAAACATATTTACAAAACAAATAATGCTTTAGATTGGTTTCAATACTCTGCAGTCTTTGACAGCTTGAGGTTAATGAAAAAAAATTTGTCCAGTTGGGTTTTTTTTTATCATTTCCATTTTAAATGGCCATGCTAGTAAATTTTTTGGTCCAACGGCACACAGAAAGTCAGCAACAGAGTTGAATGTGTAACCAGCTTCTCACAATTTCCTAAATAAAAAGGGCACAAAGTGAATTTACAACAGGAAGAAAAACATCACTAGCCTGAAGATGATAATCTATATCAAGCTGGTAGAAACGAAGATAGACTTTGACTGCATGTGCAGTCTAACTATGTGTTTTTGTGTTATGCATGCTCAATAGCACTCCGTTCTAATGTGATTTTGTTTGTCCACTGCCACTGAAGCGGTATGACACAGTCCAGTCTAAACAGGGCTCTCATAATTTGGTCCCAGATATTCAATGACATACTCTACACATGAAGTAACAACCACCCGCCTTTATATACATATTGACAAAATATTCTGTTTACTGTTCGGAATACAGAAAATTTGTCTGCCTACATCTATCATAAAGTGCATGGTATATATATTTTTTAAATGATAATGCAAACTCTGTCAGTGATATATAAACATTTCGAATCCTAGATGTTTAGCTTAAAGAGAGTAAACTGCAACTATAGATCCTGGAAATATCTCAGGCTCTAGTCTGTTTGGAAACTTGTAATAACCAAGTAGCGAGCTATTTCCTCTCACTGTTTAGACCTGGGTTGACCTCGGCATCTGAAATGGTGCAAACAGCAATCTGTGATTTCAGCATTAGTTTTTATCAGTCTTCATGATAAAGATAACACAATTGCTTTACAGGTTCTTTGAATATTTATACTGTGACAAGAAGGATACGTACTGTTTGTATTGTGTCAGTATATCACAGAATCACAGCATCATAGAATGTTATGGGTTGGAAGGGACCTCTGTGGGTCATCTAGTCCAACCCTCCTGCCGAAGCAGGGTCACGTACAACAGGCTGCACAGGACCTGGTCTAGGCGGGTCTTGAATATCTCCAGAGAAGGAGACTCCACAACCTCCCTGGGCAGCCTGTTCCAGGGCTCCGTTGCCCACACAGTGAAGAAGTTCTTCCTCATGTTCAGATGGAACTTCCTATGCTTCAGTTTGTGCCCATTGCCCATTGCCCTGTCACTGGGCACCACTGAAAAGAGTTTGGCCCCATCCTCCTGACACCCACCCTTCAGATAATTATAAGCATTTACAAGGTCCCCTCTCAGCCTTCTCTTCTTCAGATTAAACAAGACCAGCTCCCTCAGCCTCTCCTGTAGGGGAGATGTTCCAGTCCCCTCATCATCCTTTTAGCCCTCCGCTGGACACTATCCAGTAGCTCCTCATCTTTCTTGAACTGGGGAGCCCAGAACTGGACAGAGTACTCCAGATGAGGCCTCACTAGGGCAGTGTAGAGGGGAGGAGAACCTCCCTCGACCTGCTGGCCACACTCTTCTTAATGCACCCCAGGATCCCATTGGCCTGCTTGGCAGCCAGGGCACACTGCTGGCTCTTGGTCAACTTGTCCTCCACTAGGACACCCAGGTCCCTCTCCACAGAGCTGCACTCCAGCAGGTCCACCCCAAGCCTGTACTGATGCATGAGGTTGTTCCTCCCCAGGTGTAGGACCCTGCACTTGACCTTGTTGAACCTCATCAGGTTCCTCTCTGCCCAGCTTTCCAGCCTGTCCAGGTCTCGCTGAATGGGAGCACAGCCTTCTGGTGTATCCACCACTCCTCCCAGTTCTGTGTCATCAGCAAACTTGCTGAGGGTACACTCTAACTCTTCATCCAGGTCGTGGATGAAGAAGTTGAACAGGACTCAGCCCAGTACTGACCCCTGAGGGACACCACTTGTCACCAGCCTCCAACTAGACTCAGCGCCGCTGATGACAACCCTCTGAGTTCTGCCATTCAGCCAGTTCTCAATCCAACTCACTGACCACTCATCCACCCCACACTTCCTCAGCTTCCCTAGGAGGATGTTATGGGACACTGTGTCGAAAACCTTGCTGAAGTCAAGGTAGACAACATACACGGCTCTCTCTTCATCTACCCAGCCAGTAATGCAATTGTAGAAAGCTATAAGATTGGTCAAGCACGATTTCCCCTTAGTGAATCCATGCTGACTACTCCTGATTACCTTCTTTTCTTCCACTTCCTTGATGATGACCTCCAGCATAAGCTGCTCCATCACCTTTCCCGGGATGGAGGTGAGGCTGACCGGCCTGTAGTTCCCTGGGTCCTCCTTCTTGCCCTTTTTGAAGACTGGAGTGACATTGGCCTTTCTCCAGTCCTCGGGCACCTCTC
>Ga0065711_1026645_pt1 | contig 63746 bp, 22 predicted proteins | sample Hoacrofraction12_FD_59098 | JGI IMG/M metagenome (GOLD analysis project Ga0065711, IMG submission 59098) | Hoatzin crop microbial communities from Cojedes, Venezuela - Epithelial fraction 12 v2 (version 2) | ecosystem: Host-associated > Birds > Digestive system > Esophagus > Crop | place... | reverse complement strand
GTTGGGGGGGGGGGGCAGGGGGGGCAAGAAAGGGTGTCATTTTTGCAAAGCTGTAAATCCAGCACCTTTTGCCAGTGCTGCATTCTTTTTTTATGGCTCGTTTCTAAGAAGCTCTTGCTGCAACAGCGCTGGCTGCAAACAAAATCTCATTTACCCAAAGTTCATGACAGGACAGGCCGTGCATTTTGCACATTTGTGGGGCGCTTGTAAAGGAAATAGAGAGCGCGCTTTCCAAAAGCTTCAGCTTGAAATGCAACAGTTTCCATGCTGCCTGGAGCGTCAATGTCAGAGAGATTTCTATTTTTAGAGAGAGATTCTACTCAAAGAGCTATATAAGGCTGTGCTGGGGAGGCCATTACTTTTTTATAATATACGAGAATACTTGTTACTCAGTGGGGGAGAAAAATTCTGTGTAAAACTGGAAAACACAAAAATACTCTGACTTGGATAGTTTTTTGGGGGTGGGAGGGAACTGAGATGAGAACTGAACACCCAGTATTTGATTTTTAATATTCTAATTTCTCTCAAGTTCTTGAAACAATAACTTTAGCCATTAAAAATGCCAGCTCTTTATCATGAGCGGTGATACAAGAGGGAAGCGATGGTTCCAAGCGCAGTTTGGTGCCAAAATACAACTTACTGTGCTAACTGGTGATAACACTGGGAAAACCCAGCAAATTACTGTCATGTCCTTCATGGGAAACTAGGTAAAACGTGTTGTTAACAGGCTCAGTCTTTCCAACTACAGTTTTCTTAGTTATCCTGAGTACAAAGTGCACCTAAACTGATTGGGTGCTGCAGAAACACAATCAGAGTGGCCAGGGGGCATAAGAATAGCGGTCAGAGCTAGAGGCAGAAGAACGGAGCAGTGTCTGAGATGCTGGCTTGCGAGGGAGCCTTCTTGTGAAGCCTGCTTTTTCCTCACATAGAATCATCCAGCAAGCACATAACTCTGTAACCCTTAATCCCTGGATTTGTGTGAATAGACAGGAAAAAGGTCTGAACAGAATTGGTTAAACCTTTAGTTAAATAGTTAAAAGTTCTCAAGTAACATTCTCAATGTTGTTTCTACTGCATTTTTCAGAGGAACTGTTTGGCTTCCAGGGAATAATTTGTCTATGAAGCAGAGGAGACTTTCTAGTCCGCTCAAACTTTCCGAGGCAGCCCAGGTAACACTGGTTTTAGCAGCTGTTGCCAATGTTAGCACTGAAGTTGGGGCCAATATATTTTTGCTTGAGTAAGGACTAGATGAGGCAACAGAGCTAAATTAAGGACACTGGGTCCATTTCTGCTGTAGTCTGACACGACTCCTGGGGGGAATTCTAAACCGGAGGCAGGACTGAACTGATGCTGGTCTTAACTTGCCTTGGGTTTGTCTGCTTCTGTTTTTCTCTTGTCTAGATAGCTTTACATACCCTGTTTGGCTTCAGGTGAATAAAATTATGAACAGCTAGAAAATCTGAACTAGGGGTAAACGCACACAGCAACTGGAAGTGATGTCTGCATTCCGGTAACATCAGGAAAGACAGCAGAAGGTAAGCCAGGGCAGACTAGTCAGTGGCGAAGCAGAAGCGCAGGCGGCAATCGCCGAGTAGTTTGAACCAGGGAAATTCCTGCGTCCGCCCAAGGCGCTGAACCAGGAATAGCAGGAGAATGAACACTCTCCGCTTTGACATTTGTTATTCAGAAGAAATAACATCGTGGAGATTGAAGTGTGCGTTTAGAATGCGTTTGAGTTCACTGACCCGCCAGTCCTGGCTTGTGACAAAAGGCGCGCGCAGCAGTGCGAGCATCCTGGGGGCTGCCGCTCCGGCCGAGCTGCCGGGCACCCCTTGGCAGGTTTACGGGCGAAACCGGCTTTGTAAGCTACCGATGCTGCTTCCGGACAGGAAGAGAACAGTTGCGGGCGTTTATGACGTAAGGGCCCGCACCCGGAGGAAGGGATTCGGGAAGGGATCCGGCGGGCGGGCGGGGGAGGGGCGCCCGCCGGCTCCCGCCGGCTCCCGCACTTTTGGGCGTAGCAACACTGCCCTCTAGCGGCAGGCGGGCAGCACCGCGAGCGCTTCTTTTTCGGTGCGGACGTGGCGGGACAGCGCAGGGTTCCTCTGCCGCCAGGACAACGAGGAGCCCGACGGGAGCTGTAAGGGTTTTAAGATAACTGCAGGAATTGGGAGGGGTTAATCACGATGAGCGTTATGATAACTGCAGGAGTTGTAAGGGTTTAGTCACGACGAACTTAAAGAACGTGGGCATAACTCTACAGTGCGGTTCTGCTAAAGGCCTCTCGCGATGTTGTATTCGTTCCTGGAGTAGCACCATAAAACCCGGGTCCTCATACTTCCCAGTCTGTGTCGAAAAAACCAGCTCCGCTTTGAGCCGAAACTTCCTTCTCTCGCTCTCCTGTGAAGTGCCTTTCTGCCTTCCCTTGCCGCACCGAGAACGCACCCAAGGGATCTTCCCGTGGCAGTCCCCTCTTCCTTCCTCAATGTCATCCCTACTGCTGGCTTACTCTGCAGCCAAGGCATGTTCCTAATTTGATCCACGTCGCAGCTGTCTCGGCCAGGAATCGCAGGCTGCCTCTCCCCAGTTCCTGAACGGTTTCCTTCGGGGATTAAACAAATCTCGGCACTGTTTCCAGGACAAGTAACTGGTTGAGGCTTTAGAGGTTAATTCTGGCTTTTGTTAGCTGTGCATGCAGATGGCTGTGAACCTTATCCTTGTCATTTTCGTTAATAAACCTCACAATTTTACGATATTGAGAAGACATGTGTTAAAATGTTATACGTCCGGTCAGTCAGTTGTCTTAACATATTCTCTGTTAACTTTCTTACTGTGATTTCCACTCAGTCTCATGCTCTACTCATAAGATACTGTTCTACACTTGCATTTGTTTTCATTTGGTTAGCTGTCGTACAGAGGGTGATTAGAACTGGTAACTGCTAAATAAATAAAAACTTCCATTTAATGAACACTAGCTGTTTAATAATGACATAAATCTATGACATGCAGTGTTTCCATATGTAAAATGTAAACACCAATACATGAATAGACGAATGCCTAGTCCAAAGCAATAATAAAGGACTACAACTCCAAGGTTCACTTCTAGACCAGAGAAAGGTAAGCTCTCTTTTTGTTTGTTTGCAGCAAGGTATATAAACTTCCATCACTCGAGGTTTTTCCTCTACATCAGCTGGGTATGTTCAAGAAAAAAGCTGAAAGAGCTGGAAGCTAAGGAGATGTGACTTCTGACCTTAATTTTAGTCATCATCAATTGATCATCTAAAATGGTGAGTACAAGGATACATATGTGATCATTCAAATTGGCTTATCTTTCTACTTTATTTGCGAACTCTTATATTAACTTCAAAATTTCATTGAATACCATTAGAAACTGACTCTGCAATTTTTTTCTGTATTCTAATGTCTCTCTCTCATGTACCTCTGGATAAGCATGCTTCTGTTTTCAGCACATAGTGTTTTCCAGTCATGTCAGACAATAACATATTTTGCAAATTAAAAGAAAAAGAGTCTTAAAAGGATATAGTGAGGGAGGTGGAAAGCCCAAGCTGTTCTTTAAGACACTCTGAAAAAAGCGGCATCTTCTTGCTGAAATGCTGCTGTAGGAGACAAGTAAGATTAAGCAACACCATTATGCTGTAAACAAACACCATTGGTCTGTAGGTCGTGATTGTACCATGATTTCATCAGGCCTCCTCTAAACAGCTGAAGGTTAACTCTGCAGCACAAAATGCATAGTGTTGCAGAAAACAGCTGTATTGTGCATGTGTTTGTGTAAGCCTAAATTTAGTTAGGGATAAGGATTTGTTTAGAAAGCCACTAACTTCCAAAATATTTATAAACCTATTACTAGTCCTGGAGTCCTTTTGTGTAGCTGTTTTAGCAACATATTTGTCATAGTACTTGTTCTGAGAGTACAAAACAATAAGTGAACCACACTGGGTAAAGGAAATGAGACTGAGGGAAAATGCTAAATAATTATTTCTCTGTTACAGTCCCTCTAAGTTTGGAAGAAGCAACTGCCTAGGCAATGCTTGCATTCTTCTATTATTTATTCAATATTACGATATTTAAGGTACTAGGATGGTGGGAACAATGTAATGTGGGCAGACAAGCATTTAAAAAAAAAAAGAAAAACCTAAAAAACCAAACAAGGGTGGTGGTCAATATACAGTCACCAGTAAGAGCTGTGTATATCCTGTTGCCGAGAAAGTGAAGCTCAAAATCTTCCACAATCGCTCTGAATTAGTTAGCCCCAGTATCAGGGAAGACTACTCAGTTTTTATAAAGCTAGCCTTATAACTGTGTTATTCGAGCATCTTATACTTGATAGTCTTACTGTAACAGCTCTGTTTCATTTCTCAAGTATACATATTTTCAAAATTCTTGTCTCAGACTCAATAAAGATTTCTGATAATTTCTTGAATATTGTGAAAATTTCTTCTGAGAAGAGCTGATGAGACCTTTCCAGTTTGTATCCTGAATTATTTTCTATTCTACGTTTTTTTTCCCCCACCCCTCTCTCTTCCGATGTATGACTTCAATATTATCAATATTATCTTTAGTGATTACCTTTTGGTAATGTGTGTTTGTGTCTGATCGTATGTGTTTGTCATTAAAACTATGCATGTAAATATCATATAAGACAAGCACCAGGTAAATGTGGGAATTTCTGGCCTGTCACTCCACTATTCTTGCTTTCCTGTGATATGGAAAAAAATCATGATAAAAATTATATGGGATTATCATAAAGCATACATATAAAGCCATGGCAGACACTATTAGAATTGTACTTTAACTAGTTTAACTTCCAAAAGTTGGGGTGAACTTTTAAAGTATGGGAACCATTCTTTTCTTTTTAATATGGTGATCATATTCCTTTAAAGAAAAACTATACATCAGAACTGTACACACGCAGGATATATTGTTCTGTGATTTTACTGAAGAGTTCACGTTCATGTTCCGCCATGCAAATGCTAAATGTTTGGACAGGGCATCAGAATTTCCTTATATGGAGGAAGATATCTTTTGTTCTGAGAACTATTTTAGAAACCCTTCGGTAGCGTGTCAGCAGAAATAGCTGGCTGCTCTCTGTGTGGCACAAGCCTCTGGGTGGGGAGTTTCCTCTATATGTCTTCGAGAGCACCAAGATAATAATGGTAAGAATGGTTGTGTGTAGGTGATCATGGCCATGGTGGCTTTAGCCACAACAGAGTCACTATGTATGATAATATTTTTTTTTAAAAAGTGTCAGTATATAGATTTCCCTGTTAGAGGTCTGGATGCAAACCTCATGTATGCTGTAACTGACGGGAGGATGATAACTGATCTCGACTGGGCTCTTTAGGTGGACTTGTGTCAAAATAGAAAGTAGTTAAAGTAGCTGATGGTGATGAGGAAAATAGTTGAAACTGTCATTCACCAGCCACGTGTGCAGCTAAGACACAGGGTGATGTCTAGGGAAGAGGCCATGCATTTTACTAAGACAGTAAAAACAGTATCTGGAGAGGGAGGAAAGACTGATAGCTACCTAGCAGGGAATGGGTACTGTTCCATATGAGTGAGTACAGACCATTTTCCAAATACAGTCTGAACGTGGCTGCTAGAGAAGCAGCATCAGTGGGGAACTCTTACAGAATACAGCATATGATAGTAGCTTAAAATGAAATCTATTTTTACAAAAAATGCACAAAACCAACCCTCAGTGTAGAGTAGTTCCTGAGGATTATTAATTGGCTGGTGTTAGCTGCCTCTTGTCCTCATCAGTGTCTCTTGGCAAGTTACTGTGATCCCCAGAACACCTTAAGCTGCAGTGTGAGACTTCTTGTATATTTTGAACAGAGTGAGAAGTGCTCAAAAAGCTGCTGAACTGGGATTTGCATATTTGCAATGTGAAATTACACTGTTGGAATAGGCGTGATGATATTGTCACCAGCTGCTCTCTTGAGATAAAAATATACTTGCCATTTTCACCTTGTTACTGCCCTTGTTACTGTTGTTATACTTCTCATGAGCTCAATGACCTAAGTACCATTACATTATGTCATTATATCTTAAATACATCAAATATTTATATGCAAGTCACACTTTTTTTCAGTAAGGTCTATGCTGTGCTGAAAATCCCCCTGTATACTAAACACAGTTCAGAAACTGCGCTTTTACAATCTGGATCTGTGTATCATATTGATCACTATCAGAAGGCCGAAATATCTCTTCGAACAAGGTAGCTTAGGTATTAAAAGTAGGATGGTGGAACTCCATATTGCCATTCAACCTCAAGTTATATTACCTTATAGTAAGGTGAGATATTACACTGTTCTAGTGGGTTTTGGAGAGCTTGTCCAGAGCTAGAACATGTACTTTCCATTGTACTATTTGGACACATCCAATGTCTTGGTTTCAGTTGACATCTGATTAGTTGTCTAGGTACCTTTATAGTCAAAGATGACTAAACGTCACTTTAAGTAAGCACCCATGTTTCATCAAATCAATGTATTGGCTAGATCTGCATTTACTATTAGTTCTGAAGTCAGGGTGGGGTTTTAAACATTAAAAACGTTACTGATGATCCAAGACTCTACATGTCTCAATTCCTTAATAATTACTGGATTTTTTTTTTTGCTCCTGTTAATTGGGCGCACACACATGCTGTGCCTGTTGTATAGAGCAGTATAATGCAGTTCAAACCTTTTACTTTAAAGAGATAATAACAAAGACCTTCACTCTAAATGCATTTTGTTTTAATGGAAAGCTTTACTACTGCTAGAAAGTTTAATTCTCCTTAAAAAGCAGGTGAGACTACTATTTTCTTTCTACAGGTTTTCCGAGTCAGTTTATGTTACAGTTGGCTTGTTGAGAGAACTTAAGTTGTTCCCTAATGGCTTTGCTCTCATCTCAAGCAGTAGAGGGCAGTGAATCCACTACACAGAAAAATAAAAATGTATGATCATAGGAACATTATTATTTTCTTTCCTTACAATCTCACTTCCTAGTCATTCTCTATCAGAAATGGCCATTGCAGGGCACATGCAAAGTAAATTACAAATCTGTGTAGGTATTGCGGTAATTTTTTTTACTTAATAGACCGAATACAGACATAATTAGATAAATTATGATTATTTTTTAAGTAACTGTTACTTGCAGACCAGAGTACTGTTTGCTGCCCTGCATATGTAGTTTAAAACTATCCTATGAATTTTCAGTTGTTGTCTTGATATGTTGCAAAAGGGAACAGAGAAACAAGGCAGAGGGAAGAAGAAAGGGAGATAAGGTGAAAATTAAAGCTCAGGGAAAGCAGTACTGAGGACACAAAAAAAAATATTACCTGCAGCTACAGTTCTGGATGGCTTTTTTGTATTTTTCCATGTCTGAATATTTTTTGACAGAAGTGAAATATGAACACTAAAAGCTGTTAAGTTAGGGTGAAGGGGGTTTAAAAAAAACCCAAAACCTAATAAATAAAAAAACAACAGAAAGCTTGGGACTTTTCCTTGTGAAAACACAGACATTCTCCCCAGAACTACAGAGTTTGATATTCACTGTTTCAAAGAGGAATATTTTTGGTATGAAATATTCAAGCAGCTATATAAAAAGCCATCATAAATAATTTCTGATGGAGGTATAGCACATTCATATTGCACATTAAAGGTGTTCAGTCAGTACCATTTTCACATTTTTTAATATGATTTTTACAGTCTCTTTAGACTAACAGTAAGAGTCAGAAGTTTGATCTAGCGGACACAGAAACATTTTATCGTTTTTTTTTTTCTTTTTTTGTCCTCACAAAGTCCATTCTCGTATAGCATTTTTTGTGCTTCTCTGTCTTCTGACATGTTATTTGATGTGGGGACATAAGGATTTTCACCATATGTCTCTAGGCAGGAAAAAATCCCCATGTGACTTAAAATTGGCTATTATCATTAATGACAGATTTCCTGTGAGTTTCTGTATTTCCTTACACAAAGCATACCACACTTTATTGCAACAAGATTCCATCTTTGATTAGAAAACTATTAATTTCGTGCTCATAGACACGAGGGAAGGCTTTTCTTACACGCCTTTCAAGGCATTTTGCATCATTGTCTGGCTGCACTTTGCAAGGTTAAATACTCTAGAAAATGGTATTTTTTTTTAGAAAAAGTAACATTCTACATTCAAAGAGTGTTATAGGCTTATGTCGTGGATCCCCTTCGATGATTTATTTCATTAATTCAGTGAAGCTGGAGTATGCATATAAAATTGGCTAATGGGAGCCCAGTGGATGTGGTTGTTGGCATTATAAAAGAGCCACATTCAAAATTATCTGGAAAACAGAAGACAAAAAGTGAAATGATATTATTAATTAGAGTAATGCAATCCATTCCACTTGGGAAAGAGAAATTGAATTCATAAAAACAAGAAGTATCTTACTGACACCAGTTCTGCTGCAAAGATTCTGAAGGATGTTTAGTGTGTTTCTGAAATAAATCAGGGAGGACTGAGGCAGGAGGTAGGTGGTTTTTATTGAGGGTTTTTCGTTGTTTGTTTGGGTTTTTTTTTCTTAAGGAAAGAGGGAAACATGATCCTGGGCCATATTAATAGGATAGCTCTGTCTGTAGAACATGGGAGGTAATTATTCATCTTTACTTGATGCTCTGAGTACTCTGTCAAGTTCAGAAAGAAGTGGGCAAATTGCAAAGGGTCCAAAGCAGATCAGCAAGTATGCTAAAAGAGTTAGAAAGCATGGGCTATGAGGAAGCTGTGGAGGAATTTAGTGTGTTCAGTCTTTCTCTTTTAGGGGAAACAAAAAACCAACTATAGAGATGGGAGGGAGGACTTAACCTCTGCACAGCAGGAAGCTATTATAAAGAAGGCAGTACAATTGTTTGTTCTTGTTTGTAGACTAAAACCAGCAAGAAATCAACTTTACAACAAAGAAAAGTTAAGCGTACATATTCAATATTTCTGAGTACAGTGAAAGACTTCACCAAAGTAGGGGTCCTGGAAACGCCTTGACTGAAGATTTTCGAAGAGTTTAAGTGAATTTTTGTCAGGAATTGCCTAGGCTTGTTTAATCCTCTGAGCTAGAAGCTGGTTTTCAGTGGCTCTTGAGTGAATTTTTACTCTGGCTAGAAGTCCTAATTCATGATGACTTGAGGTTTTGACAAAGTCCAATTGCAAGAGCTCATCTGTGTAGGTGATAGATATGGGTTGGTTTCAGCTCAAATCAGTGGAGCATGTAATCTCTCGAGATGCAAGCAGCCCCACACATCTATGATCAACGCTAGCAACCACCTAAATAGCCTAATGGGAAGGGGGGCAAAAAACATCCAGGAGACCAGTTTACAGTACCTTACCGAATCTGTAGTTGCCACAGTAGCAGAAAAGGCACACACAAAAATGTCTTGAATTGCACTCTGAACACAGCCTTGTTTCATCTTAGACATACGTTTGAGAGAAAGAGTGACTATAACGTGAATCCTTGAAAACGACAGCCAAAGCAGGACCACTTTACCTCTGTGTCCGAGAAAACAGCATAATAGAAGATGAACACATTCCTTTCTAGAATGACTTAGCACACAGCTCCTTAGTCTTCATAAGGTCCAGACAGAATTTTTCAGAAGAGGGCAGCAGCCGCAGCAGGGAGTGTATGATACGATCTCTCCCACTTCCACAGTGCAGGAAGCTATATTCTGTGCTAGAGAGGATTCTGCAGTCAGCTTGAAAAGATTAGTCCACTTGCATTAGCAAGCCTGTTGGTGGCTATAACAAGGTCTGGTTATAAAAAATAAGACTCATATAGCTCCCGGTGCCTTTATCAGTACCTTTCATCTAGACTTATCTGGCAAAATTGATTTCAGATCTCTTTTGCTGTTGGGAATGTAATTACCATCTAAAGTACGGCTGACGTGAGTTAAGTGGCAGAATGATTCAATGAACAAGTGCTTCATTTCTTTCTTGACCCAAGTTCATATCTAATGTAGAGAATCTGGAGTGATTTTGACATCAGCCTAATCCCCGGTGATGCTTGTTCACCTTGCATTTGGAGAATACTTCAGCATTATGAGTCATCTCTACAGAAGTGGCCCTACACATTAAAAGAGCAGATCAAGACTGAAATATTGAGGAGAAAAAAGGCACAAACGCAAAAACTTTTGTGAAGTCTCTTCTTACTACTGTGTTTATGCAGTGAGATGTAAGAAGAAACCAAAACGCTACCTGGCATGGGTAGCATAAGGTCATTAACTATTTTATTTAGCACTGCTGTCAATTTACTCCATCAGTTACTGCATCTAGACTTGCTCTGGGAAGCATTGTGTCACAAGAGCAGCACTGGCTTGCTATTTAGGCAGTCTAGTACCAAAATGTCATGAGATTTTCTAAACAGCTAATGGCACTTGTAGGTAGTCATTGAGTATGTATAAACTATAGCTTTAGCTCTGAGGAACAAGTTCGGGAAAGCCGTTCAAGTACGTACAGATACATGTGGACTGTGAAATGCTAAGTTCTTTCCCCAAAATTAATTATGACTAATGTTGAGATTTATGCTTCATGCAGCTCTGTTCTGCAGGTTTTCTTTAAACTCCTGTTAGGGAAAGGTAACACAATCTAGGTATTTAGAAGAAGCATAGCACATAACAACAAGGGAGGGGGAGAATTTGCTACGCACAAGATACGTTCTTACAAGGCACCATACTGTCTTTTAACATTTGCTTGTAGTCCAGCTGGATATTTGTTACTAAAATGTCTTCTCGAAATCTCTTGTAATAAACCCACTAGAAACCAATCTTACTTTGATGGCTAACTTACTTAAATGAAGTTGGCTTAATTGTGTCAGTTGTCATTACAAAAACTGCAGCAGTTTCAAGCATGATGCATAAAAACTGAAACTGCTAATGCTTGAAGATACACCAAAAATAAGTGGTGGAGTGGAAACTCAGTTTCCTGGCCAATTCTGACAGCTTTTTTTTTTTTCTCTTTTCTTTCTAGGCAATTTCTTCTCTCCCTCTGGGCATGATAGTAGCTTTGCATTCAGGATATCACCTTCAGAAGACCCTAATTGTCTGTTCCTATCAGAGAATCCTCTTGCCCTGTGATTATTCTGAATTATTCCTTGCCTTATGGTACACTACAAAAACAGGAAATACCTGAAAGCATGCTATGCTGTATGGATTACATAGCGTTCATAGAGTTCATCTGCTCAAATTCAAATTCCCAGGGAGATGAGGAAATCACAAACAAAGTTTGACACACACAGGGCACTGGAGCTTGCTGTTACTGACTGTTACTGTTAATGATCTCCATCAGGTTCAAGGCCCTTAGACTTCTTTCTTCTATAACCTTGCCACTCATTTTTCTGTAACTCAGAATTCATGATGACCCATGCCAGCCACCTGACTTTCTGCAAATATTTTTGTTTCTTGCCAAAATGTACAAAATGGCAATTACTCAGTCATTTTTCAGTAACTATTTCTACTCAGCGACAGGGGGAGGGAGAAGGGGTTGCTTTTACCCCAAATTCTAGGCACAATTATGTAATTGAGATTTCTGAGCTCCTCTCTTCCCACACTATTTTTCAACTTGAGCTCAGAAAATTATTCCAGTCTCAAATGCTGTGTCTCACAAGAAACAAATACTGGCTGAAGAGGTTGCCCACACCCTCTGTAATTCTGCAGTTCCTAGCATAACTGTCGCTGGAGCTCCTTCTAGAGATGATTTTCCACCATGGAGAAAAATTTTAAAGGTATAGGAAAGGGTGCTAGCTTTGTTCTTTATTTCTGTGGGAAATGGGGGAGTGCATGAGGATAACAGCATCTCATTTTTTTCCATCGATCCCTACATGCAACATGCACGTATCCTGGCCTTGCAGAAGCAAGCGAGTAAGTTATGAGAGCAATGTAATGAAGGCAGTCACCTTATCATCAAAGGTGGAATAAGTTGGTATGCAGAAACTTTTCCATTCAAAGTACTAAGAATTTTGAATTCTGAATTAATTCAATAATGTTCAAAGGAAATATGAGAAGTTCAAGCCAGTTTTGACTATGCTACAGTATTGTGCTTAGAAGAGCTGAGGGTAAGTTCTTCGGGTTGTGAAATGAACAAATACTCCATTTTCTTCTGGAACAACATTTGCTCTCTGCACCTCATTCTTGTCTGTTTTCACACTCAAATGTGATGAAGTGAAAAATCTTAAACAGATATTAAGAAGTTTTCTTACAATGAATCACTCTGAATAAGAAGCATCTGGTTCTGAGTGAACTAAATTTGTGGGAGAAATTAGAAATGAGATGACAACTTAGAGCAGGGCTATATCTTAACATAAACAAATAACTCTTGTATTTCTTTTGGAACTCTGCTGTCTCAAGCCAGATATAAGAACAAACAAGACATTAGTATATATCCCAGTATGGAAGTCCCTTAAAGCAGTCTACTGGGAAAAGTGGGTCTGAAAACCACTGGCATTGTCTCAGTGTAAGATGTTGGGGTTGTGATGAATTAAAAAGGACAACATTCTAATTTTAGCCGAGTTTTAAGTAGACTGGTGAGAACTCGAAAGAGGATTGAGCTTGCTCACTCATAAGGAAATGATGGTTAGTTGTGGGTTTTTTTCCTAAGAGGAAGCTTAGATTATATGAATATTGATGAGGACATCAGCACACATCCCATGGTCTTTTCTGCCCATAAGGAGATGATCAAAGAAGGGCAAAAGACAGGTATTAGCCCTTTCTATCTCTCAGTACAGCCTTAGAGAGATGAGTTGCAAGTGCAGTTCCAGCAGGGAGCTTGGCAACCATTGTGATGATCCTATGGACAGATTGCTTGCATGCTATTTGTTCCTCCACAGCAGATTGCACCCAATAAGTAAATGAGATCTCCTACCCCATAGCCTCGTCAGGAATTTGTCTCAGAGTATTAGAATGTAAAGGATAATAAGTTGGATTTGACATTCGGCTGGAAAAGGCATTGGCTGTGGAAGCTATATGCAATGCAGAAACCCAAGAAAAGGCAGGGCAAAAGAAACATCTTTTCACTTACCATTTATGTAATGGCAACCATTGTCAACCACCTATTGAAAAAAAGTCACTTTACTTAGATTTTGCTCACCAAATCAAACATCTCCCTTACTTTCCACTTAAGGGATCTCTAGCTATATTTTGTTGAGTCAGCAGTATTTCCTTTGTTTAAAAGAAATGAGTCAACCCCATCACAAAACATTCCTCACTGTTTTTCCTTCTTCTGTTTAGCCGAAATGTGCAGGCTTGTTCTGCAAGCACAGACTTCAGCATTTACAAAAGCTAAAGGTCAGCTTGAAATCTCACAGCATACTTACTGTGCAAAAGCCAAGCAAGGAAATGTTCAAGAAGTCTTTGGAGAGCATTATCCTAAAATATAAACTTTCAGTCACCGCAATCCCATGTGCCTCATGGCCTGTATTTTTTCTTTTTTAAAAAGGGTATTATTAATATGAATTTCTTCATATCTGGGAATCTCCAGATAAAACAGATTTAAAAGACCTTTTTTCCAGTTCTTCCTTTTTCTACAAAGAATGGGGATACCACCTTTTAGGTGAACCTACATTGGCTGTTGTAAGCAGGTTGGATTGTTGTGTTTATTTAATGGTGAAGTTAGTTATTTTTTCCTTAGACTGGATTTTGCCCTCAAATACCTCTTTTGTGATGTGTTGTTAAGGTAAACAGACTAGGTGTTGAATACATACTTTAATATTCTGTAATTACAGTGGATGGTCTTAGCAGCACTACCCGTCCTATGCAATTCTGTTATCAGGGAACACACTGGGATCTCCCTAGTCTCAAACAGGTGACTTACCCTGGTGATAAAGATATTTATTGATTTTTTGCCTGCTTATCACTGCTTAAAGCTATAAGGGAGAGTTCCTCTCTGGCGTAAGTATAGAAAGATATAAGTGCATGGACACCCACACACATTTTCAGATGACTACAGTTGTTGCTGAATAGAAACTGCTTCCAACAAATCTGCTTATAATTGGACCTGAATCAGTGCTGATTCTTCCAAATCTAGCTATAAAAATAGACACTAATTCCAGTCATAATTACTCATATTCTGCTGTGAGAGAGTGGAACTTACTGTTTACTATCCATAATATTCTCCACAAAAAGTTGAAAATAGTTGTGCAAACTGATAAAAGAAATCTATTTCTCCACAGGAAAATTGTACTGAATGTGTCTCGGTAGTAGTTGGACAACGTCTAGTGAAGTGGAAAATTGAGCAAGAGAAAGAAGATCCCCAGGAAACTGTTGTCTAAATATGTCTCAAACAAATGAGATTCAGTTTGTTTAGAAGCGTTGTTCTTCGTGGTGCACTAAAGCTAAACAGCAGGAGGTGAATCAGTAAATCATGTCAAGGAGTAAAACAAGTTGGAAAACTTTCAAGTCATTGCGTACAGACGTCCTCATTAGCTCACTAGTGACTTTTGTTGGGTTTTTTTCTCTCCAGATAAACCAAATATAAACGGACATGCAATATTGGAAGAAGATTGCAATGGCTGCAGTGGGAACAGAATCCACCCCATATACAGCAGTTTCACATTCTCTTCAGAGACTAAAACCTCTTCTTTCCAAACTTTTGTATAAGCTTTTATTCTGATAATTTTCAGTGACAAAACAATCATAGTTAACATTACTTGTTGCCTGCATTCTCATATGTAACTCTGCCCTTTTAGTACTCAGCATTAGAAGCAGCAGCACTGTAAGATCCTCTGAAAGGATTGTCCACATTTATATCCTCAGCAGTGCTCGACAGTTTGTGTGTGCAAGGGACTTCTGAGCCTCAGCTGCAAGCTCCAGGCCTTTGAGTTTCTATCATCGCTACTGTAAAAGATGGACAACCAGAGTGTGCTGGCCCAGATCTGGGCTGTAGCACTCGTGTAAATCCACACGGAACTAAGACTCAGCCAGACACCAGGCTGCCAGACGGCAGGCCTGATGCTGCTTCTCTTTGATGTAAAAACACCAGCTGAACTCTGTAGAAAGTGATATATGTGTAAGATTAAGGCAATAATTTTTAATGTTTTACATCTACATTACACTTTTAAAGTTTAACAAGACTCAGGTTTTTTATCTCTTCTTTTCTGTGATGGTAAACCATAGTTCGCTGTGCAAGGCTAAGGTTATTAGCTCTTACTACTCTAGCATCATTATATCATTTTTACCTACTCACAGGAGTCTCCTGCTGCTAGAAAGCCCCTCACTCATCTCTGTTCTCCTCTTTTTCCGTGTTTATCTTTTATGTGGGTACATTCATTCCCAAGATATCTTGTTACCTATTTGCGTATTCAACATGATATCTTTTTTTTATTATTTTATCCTCTGTCTCCTGGAAACAAAAAAAGAAAATAATCAATCATGTCTACATGTGGTCTAGAAGATAGAAGAAAATGACTGCCAGTCTCTGAGCACAGAGTCTCTAGGTAGTTGATTTATTCTAGCTAAGTTTACACAAAAAAAAATTTTACTGGCATAACGATTTTGGATAAGATTAGTGTGGAAAAAAAGCATGTTTCCTCCATAAGGTAAGCACACTGGGAAACCCCAATATAGATGTCACTATATTGTCCTAAAATTTCTTTCAGTGGCATAGTTTGAGCACCTCACAGAAGGTGCTACTATGCTACAGAGAAACTTCTGCTTCAATGCTTACACACAGGTGGAAAAGAGGGTCAACACCTAGATCTAACAACAACCCCTATTATAAATTTCGTTTCTAGACCCCAATTAACTCCTAGACAAGAACAGTTTTGCAGTTCTGCATGTTCATTCATCTCTGGCCTCTCAGAACTCCATTTGTAATTCACTGATTTTTCCCTAGATACTTCTACAGGCAAAACTGCACGGGAATTTCCAAGGACTTGGTGCTTGGAACCTGTCTGAGTGAACAGCAAGCCAGAAGAGCAAGTTCTGTGGGACAAGCAAAATGAAAAATTGCCACATTAAGCTGATCAATTTAGACTTCAGGACTTTGGCCCAGGATGGCAGGAGAAGGTAAACTTAAGCTTATAATTTCTTAAAGAAGTTGTAAATTGAAAGTGAGATAGAAAAGATGCTGAGGTTATTTTAAGTTGCACACTCTGCTAAAGCAATATATAGTTTTGTGGTATGAAGCTCTGTGCATTAATCCATCTCTGAACATTACAGAGCAATGACAGGATCTTCCTCCTACTGTTCTGATGAGCAGTCTATGTGAAATCACCATTGCGATTCTTTACAGTTTATTTTTTCAACATCTCCATTTCTAAGTCCTGTGAATGGAAACCTAAAGTCATGGCAGTGGTTACAAAGGATCTGTGCCTGACTGGCTCCAGATTTTGACTGCAGAAACCTACCTTTTCCGTTGTTGTCACTGGGACTCAGCATTTCCCCAGTGGCCTGTGTGAGGCTGCTGTGTACTTTTTATTCTGTCCTGTTCTTTCTCTAGTATATACAGAAGTTTAACACTTGAAATCACTTTAGCAGATCAAATTTAGAACTCAGATTATGATTCTCTTGCAAAAGGAAAAAAAAGAGCCTTGTGTTTTAGATGCTGAGGGGATATGCTCTATGGACTGGTATAACAAAAGCTGCTGGCATTGAGTTGCAGGGTCTCATACGGTCATATGAAATCATTCAGTTTTGTGGCAATAGAATCCATATAAAGAAATTTTGACTTCTGTTGGCTTTATTTTATGTTTCATTCTGTTCAGAGGAATTCAGTTGTATGCTGGCTGATGGTTGTATGTGCTGTGGTTCAGCCAGCTATATCTCAGCCTGAAACTCGTTCTAAGCAGATAGCCTTTGCTTTAATTAATGCTTGCATATTTATACAAAATATGTGCTCGAGCACTCTGCTGGGTAATGACTACTGTTAGTACATCTCAGATGCTACTTCTGGCTGAGAAGGTAGATAGATATGAAAAACAAAACTTCCAACAATTTTTGAGAAAACTGGTCTCATGCATATGCACAGCATAACACTGCATGTTTGGTTGATTGCTTATTGATATTTCCACAGTACATGCAGGTATATTGTTGTATGTATATTCTACAATTGCTGTTGTATAGCCTGTGCAAAGATGCTTATTCAATAAACATAAATAATACCAATGTTTAGGAAATCAAATATTATTATAAATTAATACCAGTAGCTTTATGTTTTGAAGATGTTTAGAAGAGGAAGATAGGTAAGATACTTGTCTTTCATTTAACTATGAACTCTTCAGTATGTACCTTTTATAGCTTCACATTTCAAAGTCACAAGCATGGCTGTGAAGACTTAAGTTTTGCCTTCTGTCTATATGTCCCTATGCTTGGAAATTCACATTGAATTTGAATGAACTGAAACAAATCTCCTTGTGAAACTCAATTAAAATTGCTCTGTTTCACTTGGTTCCACATGAAAACTGAAGAAACAACAAAGCAATTTGAGGGTCATTTGAAACTGAGCTAAGGCTCTCCTGGTTTGCTTATTTGTGAAAAGGTTTGCCCTAGTATATGAAAGGCAGAGCAAAAGTCTCTTATGGATATTTGGCATTCCTTCAGGTAATCCCCACAGGAACATTTGCGTCCTGCAAAAAGTGAAAACAATTTAAAAAACAGTATGAAATTATTTTTCTGTTTTTAAAATGTTTTTTACTTTTTTTTTAAATCTAGAATTTAATGTTCAGGCGAGGTTACAAGCTTTTTACACTGATGGAAAATTACTAAGATTCATTTGTTTTCCAGGGCTCATAATGGGTTTCTGTCTCATAACTCAATGAACAGAAATACTTTTGCAGCTAGAATTCGAACTATTGGAGGATTAACTGATGTTATACACTGTGTTGTAACTGTAGTGGATGCATTATATGCTTAGGTTTTATGATGTGAGGGATTTGCTTTTAGCCTTGGGGATAATTTGCACTTCACAATCTTGAGCAAACATAAACACACTTTTGGACTGAAGATAAATCAGAAAATCTCTGTTTTGGTCAGTGTTTTATCAACTGAATCTTCTGTGTGCATCTTCTTATTGAAAGACAAGACCTCCATGTCTGACAACTTTTGGGGGGGTGAGGTAGTTTGAGAGAATTTCTGTGGCCATGCTTAATGTATTCAAAGGCTGAGATTTTACTCTATGTGCTGTAATTCATCTACACCATTTTAGAAGTGGATTATTATTGCAAGTATCACCAATGAATATCTACTGTGATAATCAGAAAAGCACATAGCAGTATGTGGTGCTGTCAAGTAAGAAAACAGCATTCCGCATTAGTTTGATAACTAGGAGCCTGAAACAGCATCTATGATAGATTAGGTATTATCATACTGGAGGATCACTTGCACATTACTTCATATGTTTTATACTTACTTATACTTATTGTATATTACTATAAAATTCTTCTTGAAAGTACTAAACAGTGATGATTCTTTAATTGAGTTGGGGATCTAGTAGAGACTTTAAACTTTAGAAATGCTTAATTTTTTTATCTGTTAAAAAGTTAAGTGCTGGGTAGGACTTTTTTTTTCCCCAGGATGAGGAAAGATGGATAAAAAGAGGTTAATGTGGATGTGAAAAGTAAAGCTAGCATTATTAATTAATTTCCATGAGTATCCCATTGGATTGGGTCATCTCCAGTGGGGTTTCAAAAACTTGAATCAATACAAGGCCTGTATATGATCAGAGCAGCTGCTTTAGAAGGAAGGAAAGGGGGTTGGGAATGTAAGTGGGAATTGCAAAACTATGATCATTAAAGATCTTGCCAACTTTTAATAAATGATATGTGAAAGCCTGAGAGAGGAAGACAGGGACCAAACCAAGAAGATTTCTTTTGACCTCTAAACAAAAAGAAAATAGCAGTAGTGAAGGTAGTGGTCACCCACAAGGAAAGAGAATTCATGAAGGGTGGTCTTTTATTTGGGTTTAGGTGCTCCATGTCACTATGATAATGTGGCTAGGGCCATAGTTTGTCTTATGTTCAACAGCCCTGTACCATATTTGTTGATCTTGTCTTAAAATGGTTAATAAATCCAGAGCAGTTCCTCACAGTTCCTCTTTAATGATTGTACAGTTACTAGTGGTGGCAGTGTGTTGCCTTCTTTTTTTTTCCTCTTTTTTTTTTTCTTTTTTAATGACATGTCCAATTCCCCAAAGAGCTTTGTGGTTTTGCTCTTGCATTCTCTGTTCCCTTTTTTTCCCTCCTCTGCCTTCTAGCCAGCTACTTTTGGGAGGGACAGGAATAGCCACTGACTTGAAGTATGTGATTTCATCTGCTTATAACCCCAGGGAAGATAAAGGCAGTTTACTTCTGAAAAAGACAAGAGTGGGAGATCTCGTCTTATAGGAAAAGATGGTTTTGCTCTTGGATTTAAAAGGAAAGTTACTCTGCTCCTCATTCAGAAGGAATGCTTGTGATTGTAATGGTTGTGCTTGCTGACAGCACGTATTTTTGATGCTGTGTGAGAGCACAGAGGAAGATGTCTAATTTTACAGAGAAAGCACTGAAGGGTTCCTGCTTGCCTAACTCAGAAGTCACTAGTCAGACAAAGCTTTACACAGGCTCCACGCTGTCTCCTCTCTGTAATCGGCCTGTGTATGAAGTAAACTGAGAAAGAGCGAAGTAGACAGTCTTTACTCCTGAGATACTGAGATTCTCACTCTGATTATAAATGCTAGGATTTTCTGGTTTACTTAAAGAATATATAGATAGAACAAATGTATCACCAAGGGACTTTTTCTTAAAGGAATAAATGTGGCACTCTGTACTTCATTCTTGACCTTGTTTCTGATATAGCTACTGGTGTACTTCACAATTCTGTACCTGGTTTGGGGCTTGAACTGTGATAGAGAGACAAACTTTAAGAAAATGTGACCAACATAAAGATGAGTTAGTGTAGCCTTAGTAAAGGCTTTTTGTGTGTTTGAGGAAAGGAGGCAATATAGTGCAGGGTTACAAAGATGAACTTGTTTCATGTGGCTTTAATCAAATCTGGGATGTCTGGAATTAAGGGTCATCACCCTGCGAGGCACCTTGAAAAGAATTGCTGTTTCAAATAAGGCCATTGCTGACATGAATGTGGACTGAAAGTTATGCTTTGTTAGAAACCAGGCGTAAGAACCAAACCAAACAAAACCAGAAAGAAAACCCACATATCAACAGAATATCTCAATTTGTATTTTACAGTAATTAATAGCACATTAAAGAAGGAAGATCGTTCCATCGTCCAAGAAAACAAGAAATATAACTTGTTCAAGCGCATCTAATATATTACACAGTAATGATTCCCAACAGTTCTGTAGCCAAGCCATACTTCAGAAAATTGGCAGGATTTGTTCTCTATTATATCCACTTCACCCTGCTCCCGAAGTCAGCTGCAGCATCCTCCTTGCCTCTGCTGACTGCAGCAATAGCACTGATCTTGGGCTAACAAATCTGCTTCCACCTGGCTGAGCATCTCCGAGTGGCTCCTGTATCCCTCCATTGTGCTCCCCAGTACTCCCAGTTCCAGGACTGTGATACAGGGGCACATGAACCTGCCTTACACTGAACTGCACAGTCTGACAGTCTTCACACCGTGGGGCTCCACGGTGTGCTTGGCTTTGTAATATGCTAAGTCCCCTATGCAGACCCACAGCTCATCAGGTACCACAAAATTCCTCTGGCAAGAGCTCATTTTAGGTGGCTGATAGGCCGTGGTGCATTGCTTGCAATTTATTCTAATGGGGAGTAGATAAAGATTAATCAAAACTGAATCTTCAGTTGATGGTAAAAGAAGCATGTATGAGTTAAGTGCGCCAAGGGTCTGCAGAAGTTGAAGCTACCATTCTTTTTGTCAGTGATGCTGGGTGGCAGCAGTATTAATTTTTTGAAAAAAGAGATGAAGGTAACATTGGAACCCCCGAATTCATGGTTTTGGTCTAGATTTTGCATTTGACTTCATCTTCTGAAATAAAAAAAAGCTGGACGTGTACAGCTTAATACAATGCAGTTTTACCAGGTCATGGGTAGTTGTTGCCCACTTGTTGCCTAGCTATCCTGAGTACGAATAAACAAACCATTCAAGGTAGGCATAGTTCTGTATGGTGGGAAGCGCTGAAATGTTGTTCTGGAAGACTTGAATAAGCAGATGAAAATAGGTTCTGACACATTACACTGGGCTGTTCTGGCACAAAACTAGCCTTGTTTTTTGGCCAAAAATTATATCAAAACTGTGTTAGGATTGAAAAAATAAACTCATCCAAGGGAAAAAAGCTCAAAGATAAGACTGCAATAACATATGACAGCCCTTCTGTGTAATGCTTCCACCAAAATCTACGATGTCCAGTTACTTGTGAAAAAGGATTGTTGGATTGTTCTGTGGGGACAGGAGCAGTCTCCCTCACAGTGACCACAGGAGAACAAACAGCACATCTACCAATAGGTCTTTTTAAAGGAATTTCTGTACGCTTTACCCACTGCATACTTGTCAGATTCAAATGCAAGTTTTACAGAGAAGTAGAAGCCTGAAATTTACAGTAATCTCTCTTGACACGGAAGATTTCATGATGAAGGAAGATCAGAAAAAGGGAGGAGGGAAAGCAAACATCTAGAAGTGTCCAAAAGATAGTTACACATTTAGTTTCATTTGAATCTGAATCTCTAATAATTTTAAATTGAACATTTAAATTTACATTTATGTGACGTGAGACACAGAGAAAATAGAAGGAAAATGCCAAACATCTTCCCAGTGTTTCCACTTATTACCATTGTAAGGGAGCTATCATGCACACTGTTTAGGAAGCCCCAGCCATATCTGGGTGTTTGCTCTTTGCTAGTAATGATGAAGCCATTGCTGGTGTCGGGCAGCTTGTCCAAATGGTTTTCACTTCAGTATGCACCATGGATGCTCTGGGCATATCAAAGCCAGTGGGCCTATGCCATGGGCTAGAATAGGCCTGACGTGTACTGAGTAGCGTAATGTTCTTAATACAAGTACATAAAACACTGCAGAGCATGTCTGAGGTCTCTTGCTTTCCAAATTTAGCTGCACAGGAGGAACTGTAATCTTTTTTTCCCCGAGCATTGAATACAATCCAGCCCTTCCAAACTGCATGCTTAGAACATTTATGTTGTATGAGAATTTGATACTCTGTCTTGAAATTTATGTACATTACTCTTTTGTGTACAAATGTAGTAAATCAGTAATACTAGCAAATTCTGTCTGAAAGGTAGCTGCCAACAGACTGCTTTCTTTAAGAGTCTAACAGACCCTTTACAATCCGCCTTATGGACAAGCAGTGAAGTACCATCTGTGACTGCTTTCTCATACTGCACTTGGAATGAAGCTTATTGTCATTTTGGATCAGCTTGCAGTTACATTATCGAACACGAAGAAATCTAGAGAAAAAAAAATTCCTGAATAGGACAAGATGGTTACATTGGTTCAATTCAAAGTGCTGTAGATTGCCAGGATATGAGTATATTTTTGTTTTAACTTCTCCCTGCCAAGCCTAGTTAAATACTGAAGCATACCAGAATTGGATACTGCTATCTGCAAACAGCTATAGGTGATTTTCACTGGAAATTGGCAACTTTACTTCTGTATTTCATATCAACGCTTTTGAAGATGTGTTTGGCTGATGGTTGCTTGAATGCGTAATAGGCAAACTAATTCCATCCAATTTTTCATGTGTATATCATACTATTCTGTGACTTGATTAATCAGTTTATGTATTGGGCCATAAAAATGCTTACATGGCTCTTGCTGATGCTGTTTTCATGTGAGGATTTTTTTTGGTGTGAGGGGTAGAATTGATATTAAAATTCTTTTATGAAAAGCCTCAAGCTTATTTAAAAAAAAAAAAAAAGCAACTGAAAAAAACCCACCCCAAAACAAATTGGACATATCTTCAAAGCTATCTCAGCTGTACAGATGTGTTCTTGTTACGCAGTCCAAATAGTTTTCTTAGACCCCCCACCCGCTGGCTGAAGTAAACTTGCTCAGCTGCATAAATGAAAAAGAATGTCATACTGAGCATGTTTGAAGCCTTGCGAACCAAGTTTAATCTACTGCCATTATCATTCATATCTTCTTGTGCACATGGTATTTGTAGCAAAGCAGTTAATACATTTAAATTACTGTTCTTCCATGTTTGATAATTCTCACAATCCCGGACAGAACTGTAGTCTTCATCATGTAACATGGCTTCCCAGTACCTTTACCAAGAGCAGTTTCTTTCAAATATGCCAGTTCAATTCTTTTCCTTAAAACACCTGACAGATGAAGAAATGAGAAATATCAGGAAAGATGTGTATATGCCAGTAAAGTAAACAGGGAGGAAGCACAATAGAGCTGTTTCACATGGTAGAAATTGCCGCAAAGAGGACCCTCACACCACAGATAATTGATATAAGTGGAAGAGCAGAAGAAAAGGACCGAAAAGACAAGGCGAGAGTGGAAGAAAGGGGAACACCCAGTTTAGGAGGTAGCTGAGCCTAAGCAATGCAAGGTGTTTGAAGACAAATTTTTAGACAAAGATTATTTAGACGTGGATTATTCAAGGACAGAAGTTGTATGCTCATGTCTCTGTATGCAGGAGGAAGTTGAAGCAGCACACTGCAGGCATTAGAGCCTGGAGAGGGACAAGGGAAAGGTGAGACATTAGATGAGGCTCTGACTGCAAAATGTGTTCAGAACTGATCCACTTAGTATCTCAGATATTATGAAAGGCAGGTTTTCAGATCAAAAGCAGTAGCTGGAAACCCAAGCTCGTAAATACTTCCAGAAAAAGCTGTATCTGACCCGTAAGTAATTTAGCCTGTAATGCTAAATGGGACTACTCTGTGTGGACTCTTTACTCATACCTGCCCCTCATAAGCTCTTTCTATCTGCTGCAACGGTCACTGGACCCAGCTCTTCCACTGGAGCTCTTCAGCATAATTCTGTTAACATTAATCAGTTTTGCTGATGACATTAATACAAAAGCTAAAGATTTTTCTAAAAAGAGTTTGCTGGAACAGTCCTGGGCCCAGGCTGAGTTTGGTCCTGGCATCCCAACCCCTCAAAATCTGTAAGTGCAAAATTTTACAGCCATCTCACCCGTATTGCAGAAGTCTGAAATGGGTTGAGATAGGATGCCTGACTATTATTTCTGACTTTTTTGGTTTGGACTCCATCTTTGGCTCTACTTATTGTCACTCTTGTTCTGTGCATCAGGCTGTTTTTTTGCAGTTATACAACAAGGTTTGAAACTAACCATGCTTTCTCTTGCACTTTTAGATATTCTCAGGAGCATGCTGAAAAATGGTGTTTTACAGATGTGGCCATATATTGCATATGCACTGTCAAAAATGGCCTAGATTGCCATTTAGTATTTTGGCTCCTGGCAAGAATTAGGTATTTGTCAGCACCACTGGTCCATAACCAAAAAAGGTATTATTGGGGGGGGAGGGGGGGAGGAATCTTGCAAACATTTTCAGTTTCCATTTATGATTGCTAAAAAGCAAGCAAAAGAACATTTTAAATTGTGAGTATGGAAATTTTCCTCCAGCAGAATTAGCTGTTAGGTTTTCTTCCATAATAATTGGTTTAAAACCCAATGCTCAGGATGTTAACCTTTGTCTAGGAATTCACATTTTAGAATGGAACCTGTTTAAGAGCACGTTTACATTTATGAATTTGAACTACTGTATTTTGTTCTCATGCATACTGAAATACATACTGAGAGCCTAGGACTGTTTTTATTGCTTTTCTAAATTGAAGTGTTTAGGCCTCCAAAATACACCAAGTTGGAGTTCTGCTGGTGCTGTGTGTAGTTTTGTGTTGCTACAAGCTGAGGCTGATAAATAATACATAGGAAAACTCTGAAACCTGTGGAATGGAGCACTAAGAGGAGACATCAACAGGAAAGGGACTAGGGAATAGGACTTATCTTTCAAATTGTATGTTTGACCTCTGTCAGTCATTTGCTTTGCACTGGGAAAAATATTAACTAAATCATTGGCCTTTTGCAAACTTTGAGAGCTCTGCTTTGCAAAAATTTGTCACTTTGAATGTTTGAAAGAAAGGGAACTCATATTCAAATTCTGGAACAGTTCAAGGTAAAATTTTTATAGACTATCACTACACTTTTTTTGGTGTATTTTTCTCCACATACAAAATGTGTGCTGCTTCCTGCGCAAACCTTTTTGAGAAGTTTGTTTCCTTCAGTTCTCTTCATTAACTTGGGTTATCTTCATTATTTGTCTTTTTAAGCAGTGAGTCATAATTCTGGAATACCATCCAAAAACCAAGGTTCTTTTTATTCAACACTAGTAAGTGTCTCTGTTGTCTCTGTAGGACACTGTATTATTCTCCTGAATATATGATCTCATGATCTCTTGCAATATATGTGCTTCTCTTTTCTATTCTTATGTATCAATACATTTTTTTCTCTGTGACTTTTCAGTCAGACATAACTATCTACAAGATTTACTGTCAAAAGAAGACTAAGCAGCAGGAAAATGTACATTGTTCAAAAGCCCTATCTGTCTCAATTACAAGCAGTACTTTATCACTTACACCCAGTTTCTTCCCAAATTTCTGGCTTTAGTATGTAGTGCAATGCCTGTTATAAATTAAAATTGGGTATTTGCTTGCTGATGAATATCCATATCACTGCTGAATAAATTAAATCTACAGTCTTCAGGAAATGCTCAGGATGCTTCCTTTTAAATAAGAAAATCTCTCTCATTAAATCTATTATTTACCTCTTAGAGAAAAAATGATCCAGGGTATCTGAAGGTATTAGAAGACTGCTGGGTTATTTCTACTCGAATAGGGTTATATCCAGGCCGGTGATTTGGTCAGGATATTGTAAAAATCTGGAGTCGTTCTTCTAGAGCAATTATTGCCCTCTCTGCAGGTGTTCAGCAGGCATCATCAGCAGAGGAGGGAAGGAAGGCTTTGCTCACAGTGCTATTCTCTCATGCTCTTCCTTCTGTTTTCCTTTCATCCGCAAACCAAGGCGGCATCTCCTCAGTCTCCATAGGAAATTAGTGCCTTGCTGCATCACTGTCTGCTACGGACCAGTGTCAGAGGGGCCCCTAAACATAATCATGTTCTGAGCATGTTTGCAACTGTGCAATGCAGCAGCTCAAGTTAGACGGCACGAAGAACTCAATATACTGTAAAGCAAATCTGTGAAGACTCTGCTTTATGTGGTCATACCCATTATTTCTGATTTAGGGAGCCTGTTTATTTTAATAATTCACTTAGTTCTACTGATGCACTCTAATTGAATTCAACTGAATTATTTCCTGGTGTGCTGCCAGCCTTTTCCCTCCCACAGCTCTCTGGCAACAAGGTGCAGGACAGGCCTTTAAAGGAAGCACAGACACTCTTTTGCAGTCTTTTGCAATGTCATTCCACTTGCTATCAGACAGAGGAATAGAGAGGCAAGGAGGAGCCTCCTGTCCCACCTGGCCTCCCATTCCCAGCAGCAGGACCCCTTGCCCTTCCCTCCCAAATACTAACCTTGCAGGTCCCCATGCTGAACACCACTGTGGGACAGCAGTAGCAGCAACATTTTCACCCATACATTTTTTTAAATGTGAGATCCACAAAATATATTTTTTAAAAATTCATTAAAAATATCCAAATTCTAAAATTTTGTCTATCCACAATCTACCGCAATGGTAAATTATGGCTGAAAATGTAGACCTCTCATTATCAAAGGTACCTCATAAAGCATCAGCAGCGCGTGTCCTCCTTTACAGTTTAGCCTGACTTATACTGTAAGGCATAGAGTCATCTGTAGTTATGCAAGATTCTTGGGTTTGCAAAAAAACATTAATAAGGTGGAAGCGGGGTGGAGAGGGCTTTGAAGCATTTTTTCTTTCAAAATTTAGCTTTGAAGACTACAGGATGTTCTACACATACTAGAAAGAAGATTCAAATGCAGTTAGTCTCATGACAATTTAAAATGTTCATAATTTTGCTGTAAACTTCCTAGGAGTGGGAGTTCCAATCTTGCCAAAATACTGTTCTGTTTTTGTTTTCTGAATGTGAAACTCCCATTGAAATCACTTGGTCGCTTTCTATTAAATTCAGCCTCAGTTGAACCAATCTTAGGAGGAACGCTCAGGGAAAAGTTCCATAGTGCTAGAAGTATGAGAAACTAAAAAAAAAAACCCATTCTACTAGCACTTTTGGAAACTTTGATTTATATAATTGGGCCATATTGCACATGCACTGTAACATCAAAATGAAGCCACGTAGTAGTTATCTGATATTTAAGAAATAGGATATGCCTTGACTACAAGTGATGAATGCAGCAAATTCCTTTACAATATACGTGCACTAAGGACAAAGTAAATAAAAATCTTCAAAAATATTAACACCTTTGTGTTGTGACTGACAAATGATTGTCTTTGTTAGGGTGGAATAATTGTAAATTATTTATGCATAGTAGTCTTTGGACTGCACAGTAAGAAGTGTCTGAATGTGAAGCAACTGACTTATCCCATAAAGTTTTATTCCTTTAGGGTGGCCTATAACTTTAAGGCGAAATAATGTTTTTCAGTATACTGTGTTTCTCTCCAGATGGTTTCTACAGAATTTTGGCAGCCACACGCAACAATTAGCATGGTTGCCCTTGTAATCTCACACACTTTAAATAGACAAGCCATATTCTTACAAAAACTATTACAGACTGTTCAGCAAATCTTGAACTAATCAAACTGTGTTTGACTATCACAATAAATAGAATATCCTGACCCTATTACTTGGGGTCTAGATAAAAAACCTCTAAGCACTTAGCTATTTAAAGAGAGGATTATATAGCAGACTCTTATAGTTCATGATGCAGTGTACAAACTTCTCTTGGTAGAGTAACGGTATGTAAACATTGCTGAGCTCAAAAAAATTTTGCTTCTCCATATCTTGCATGGAACACTCACTAAACAGTCAGCATCCCTCACCCACTATTGCATCTTGAAAATACATATACTGGCTAGCATGCACTTCTTCTAGGCATATTCCTAATATTAACAATCACAAACCCTATTAAAACTTAGCTTTGTCAGACGTAACACCAGTTTCTTTCCCTGTTGTAAATGAAGATAGGATACTCGAGTGTTGTGGTGCACAGAAAAGCTGAACTTTAAGTGGCATGCTGGAGACCTGATTTCATACACGGAATTGTAGAAACTAACGCAGGGGTTGTAACAAAAGGGTACGATGATTACTTGCATACTGCCTCCTTCTTACGATGATTACTTGCATACTGCCTCCTACTTACTCGTCAGCCTCCCCTTTGAATGTCACAGTGAGCAAAAGCTAGAAGGTATGAGACTACCTCTTTCAGGTCCTTATGTTGTGCCAAAAGTTTCAAATGCTGAATCAGAAACAACAGCAGAAGTTTAAGATGGAAATGGCCTTTTTCTGTCCTAACTTTACTATTGTATCCTTTAAGCCACTGGGGGGAAAGCAATGCAGGGAATAATACAATAATACTTGTAGCATCTGCAGTCTATCCACAGCCTAGATGCTTATGTCATTAATGTTGTTTTATTTGAAATAATTTTATTATTAAGAACAGTTTGGATTACAGTGTGAGGGTTCTGAGGAATTTCGAAGTAGCTGAAGTACGTGGGGTGCTGTAGAAAAGTCACGTTATCTGTGCATAGCTAAGTGAGTGACAATTCCCAAGTTTGTTGTGTGTTTTTGGCAGTCAGTCATTTGCACTGGTGGGTGCAGAAGCTCACTTCCAGGCCAGACCAGAATAAAGTAAATGTAAAGTTTGTTTACGAAGGGAGATTTCTGTCTTATCTCTAGAACTGAAACTAGGGGTAAATGTTTTATTCTTTCCTGACCTTTTCCCTCTTCCCTTTAAAATAGTACAGTATTATGTTGATTTACAGCATTCTGAAAAATCTGGTATTTTTCTCTTTAAAACTATCCTTATCGTGCCCAGAACAGAAGATAATTGGGTTTGGTTTTATTAAAATCCTTTCTGAACTTTTTACACTGTAGCTATTCTTCTCAAATGACTCATACAATAACCATTCCCAGTTTGTAGCCAGTTCTCCAAAGAAGCAGAAGAAAAAAGAAACAACTTCCTTTTAAGGGAATGAGACCTGTTTGTAGTGATAAACCTCTTTCCATTTCTATCTGAAGACATTCTCCATAACCCAAGAATTGATAGTTATAAAAACACTACCTACTTTATTTGGATTACAAAAACATTCATAGCTATAGAACATTGTTTAATGTTAGCCTAAAGCATCTGTATGTACACTCACACGTAGGGTCACTGTTGAAACTACACATGCAACATGTCAAACAAGCAACTAGTTTACGAGAAATCTGTAAGAAACAGCTTGGAAATTGTGTTATTTCATTTTACTTAATATTTTAAATACAAGAGTTTAAACAAAGAAGTATTTAATATTTATATGGAATGAAAACAGTTCAAGAGTATGTAATTGTATAAGTAAGCTAACACAGCACTTTCTATCATAGTGCTGTATGACTCCCAAAACTCATCATGATGCTTGAATGCTAGAGTATGCACATGTTCTTAGAATTTGGGAAAATATCTACGTCACACATTGCTGCGACAATTTCTGTAGCCTCTGAAAACCACTGTTATTTTAATAGCAGCTATGTTGTACATCTACTCAGTTTCTGTCTGTAGAAACTATAGTAGCTATTTAGGTGTCTTCCTGTGCATTTTGTTCTCAGCCTGTGGTCCTTCCAAGCTTCTTCCATTAGCCCTACAACTAGTAAATAATAATTTTTCTAGTACCACATGAAAAAAGATTTAAACATGAAAAACTTGAGATTACTTGGGTTTTTTCCTCTTGTGGATGTGATCACTTTGCAATCCAGAATATCCAGAAATGTATTCTAATTTTAATGAAAGCTGTAACTCAGATAAGAATATCTGGTACTCTAAGGAAAATAGCACATGTCATGAGACTCGCAATAAATGTAATGTGTAAAATGGGTGTTACTGCATACAAATTAAAGTATTTCACTGGATGTGCTACTGAGATGGGAAATAAGAATAGAGTTATAAACTAGCTAAGGGTAGAAGGGGAAGAAATCCTGATATTAAATTCAGATGCAAAAGCAGAGATTAATTTTTTAAGTTGTATTGCCATCCATTTAGCTCTGAATCCCTGACACTACAGTTTATTAGAGAGGTGGAGACAATAGAATTCATTGTAACATGGATTTACATTATCAGAGGAGCTACAGCAGACTTCTTCTGTGTTGTTAAAATAAATTAATCCAAACCAGCAGGGGAGCGTCCTTGAATTACAATGGTTGCATTATTCAGAAACTGTAAAGATTGAATTTTTAAGGAAATCCAAATGGCACATAGCTTGGGAAAGAGCCAGTTGTTTTTTAACGCTGCCATTTTTAACAATTCTTAATATAAGAAACCGGAGTATTGTTTCAAGCAGATCTTTGGCATACATTTTCTATGACTTTATTTAATTATCTTCCTCTGAAATATTATTATTATTATGTACCAACCCAAGCGCAATCCCAGATAGATTCTGAAGTACTTTAATGACCTTTAGCCAAAATCTGTGCCAGCTTGAAGAAGTGCTGGCTAAGTCAAGGATGCAGTTATATACACAGAAGGCTGCAGCCCAAACATTCACGAAATGCAGCAATCCTACAGCAAGGGCACCACTGTGTGTGCCTTCTAGGAGGTAAAGTAATATTTTCCTAACAAAACTTTCAAAGAGGAAACGGATACAGAGTAACTAATATAATCAGATCGCAGGCACAAGTTGGAATTTGGTTGGAACACTAAAAGTAGTCTCTGTCCTGCAAATGGATTTTTAAAAAGTGAAATTACTGCAGGTGGTCAGAACTCCCCCCAGATACACGTTTCTTTCTAGGATTACTCCGGGGCTGACTCAGCAGGGACACGGCCACGTACTGAATGCACAGCATTAGCTGTCTGCAGTGCTCTGGTTTGGTCAAGAAGGAAGGGCCTTGAAAAATGAAAACACAATTTGAAGTGATATTATTTATGTTTGAAGCACAGTTTTTAGTTTTAGCATAGATAGAATTTTAATACAAACATGCTATTATATCACCGCGGTTGCTAATTCCATTAAGTGATGCATAGCTCACAAATGCAGCCTATCAGTCAACTGTGCTCTGCCAATGAGCTAGTCACACCTAGGAGATGTATGGGTACATCTGCATTTCCTGAAGACAAGGCACTGAAGTGTGAAAGCATCAGTACCTTAGATATTTTTATAATGTAAAAAGCTTTGTGTTTTTTAAAGACATCATAGTTCCTGTGCATTATAATTTCACTAAACTTCCATGTAAATGTTGAAGTCAATTAGTGGGGACAAAACCTAGACAAAATCCTGCTTGCTTAATTAGTTTAAGTCCTGGATTTTGCTGCTATCGAACATTCATATTTTGAAAACTTAAAGATCTGAAATCTGCTATAAGAGTATGATAGTTTTGAAGAATGCTGTGTTACCCCAAATTACAGTCATATTCTCCCATGTAACCTTTTTGTATTCCCCCTGAGCTTTGTTGAAAATGTGCTACAGTTCTTCTAGTGTAGCTCTATCAGCTTCTGGAGAGTTATGCCACAGAGGTATAGCCTATTCAATACAATGTTATCGGAATAAATGTTAGAACATGAAATCATGATAGGCTTCTGTTCTTTTGTCTCCTCTTCCAAAACCATAAAGAATAACAATAAGGGTTAAGAAAGATAATTAAAAATGCTATGGGACTAAAATAAAAAAGATTTCCAAACCTTACTCAGATGTTAGAATAATGGTACATTTTAGAGAATTTTCTAAAAATAACAACAAAAGAAGCAAGAATATGCAAATGAGCAGGATAATCTTGAATGTATCAAACATCTGGAAAATATAAGCGCACATAAAAGAGCTACTCATTTTAAGGATTTAATTTAATAACTCATCCCGTTCAAGAAGATTAACATGTGGCTATAAAATACTTACTTGCCATCAGAACATTTCACCCCAACACAGTAGTAGTAGTTTTTTGCCAGCCCTAGTTATATTAGTTTAGGACAACAGCATTCATTTGTATTTTGTGTGGCTATTGTTGCTCAAACTTTGCTACAAGATACCCTACATATTTTTCAGTATTAAATGATGCTTTTAACTCAGTTGCATGGTTCTGGCCATATGGAACCTCCAAGTAACCTTAGTGTGTCTAAATCCAAAACTGCACCAGATCTTTGTGACTTGGATTTTAGAGTGGGCACTGCTTTTACTACAGAACAAAAAGAAGTGTATCTTGTACAGAGTGAAGAGGCATTTTTTCGAAGTACTGCTGAAATTAAGGCATTGGCAGCTACAAAACCCAGATCCTCCATGTAGTTTTTCACTTTAGATCTATGGAAAGTGCTTCAACTCCCAACAAAGGTCAAATACTAGCTTAAAAACATGAGATACAAGCATAAGAGGAAATGGAAATCATTCTGTCTTCTCCTCTCATATGCATTATGTTGCTTTCAGAGGTTGTTCATGAAAGGAAAAATAATCTGAAGGAACATCTGACAATGACAGCACGGTATTCATGAATGATTGTTTGAAGGAGTGTCAGGAAACCTGTGGTAATGGCATAGTCAGCCCTGACCTAGAGCACTCTTCCAAATGCCAAGCACTGAATAAAGGGAGTAGAGGCTAGGAGGAACTTGTGAAGGGCCATCTAGAAACTGAAAAGACATTTATGTGGATCAGTTCTGTAATTGTGTATTTCTTTCCTGAGCAGATGCTTCCCTGTGGTTCACATTACTATATACACTGGAAATTGATGGTGGTGTAACTGCTTATCTCGTGGCACTGTTTATAGTTGTCTGTTTAAGAAACCTTTACAGTCAGACACAAATTTCAGCATATCGGTCCTGTAAGAAGTCATTTAAAAATCAACTGAAGTTCAAGAGTGGCATTTTAAGAAACTGAATAGAAATGTAGAAATGTACAGTGCTCTTTTTCACCTAAAGGAAGATAACCTGACTCTGATTGCCTCGGAAGACTTATAACTTTGCTGACACCTCTATTACTATACAATTTTGAGGGAAAGGTCCTGTTACATGAACTGCTAGTATCTTCTCAAGTTTCTCTAGGAAGCACACTTTTTAAGGATTGTGTAGTCTTTAAACAGATGTCACAGGTCAGCACCTTCATAAATTAAATTCAGTGCCTGAGTCAGTGTCCAGTTTCCTTTTCTCTTTATTGTTTTGCCCTGCAACTTACCTTTTTCTTATTAACTTAAGCCTAATAATAATTTAAAGAAAACACACAGCAAGAGTATTTTAATGTCACTGTATCAGAGGGGGTTGCTTTCCAGTTCTTTTCTTGTTGCGTGGAAGAAACCAGAAATCTGCATATTGAAGTAAAATATATCTCATCCTCTGTGCCTGAAGGAAGACACTTTGATGCCAGAGATTACTGTAATTTCTGAGAAGAAAGAGAAGACCAAGTCCAACCTTTCCTCCCGTGCCCCTCACCCTCTATTCCACACCCGTTGCGTAGGTGTTTTACTCTGTGAAGGCGTTTATCCACCACTGACACCGCAGGAGCGCAGCAAAGCTTTTTGCATTAAAAAGATGAGAGGTCCAGAGATGGAAGGGGTGTTTCAACAAGGACAACCTCAGCAGATCTGACAGACACATACTTGCTTTGCAATAACCAATGTTAGCAGAAGGATGGAGTTAGGGCCAGCTGCTGAGAGGATTTTGCCTTAAATACTCCTTAGCTGTGTGCTCAGTTCAAGCAAAGCAGTCATGCAGATGTATTTCTGACCAGTCAAGTGCAGTTGTGGCAGGATCCGTATTTGAGATACTGGTTTAGATGGTGACTAATTGTATTAAAATGTCGGAGAAACTAGAGGTGCGCAAGGCCAGGGAGCCGAGTGAAACAGCCAAAATGAAACCTGAGCACATGTAAATATCATCTGGCCTGAGAGTATCTTACAAATGTAAAATGAAAGCAATCAGAAAGGCTCAAGGAAGCATTTAAATGAAACTAAACTCACTTGGGCCAATGTGTAAGTTTTGCTTTAAGTGACATACAGGTATAACATGAGATTATGTGAAACCCTAAGGGACAGCACTGCTTTCCGTAATACTACAAAACAATAACAACAGGGAGGACTTTGTAGCATATCATTTCCTCTCCCAGTAAGGAGAAAGCTATACAAGAGTCCTACAATATAAAAGGGACTGGCAATCACAAAGAAACCTATTCATAGAGTATTTTGACCACGTGCAGACCAAAGATCTTCTTCAGATATTAAACTTAGTCCCACAATCTGTGCATCATTAAAAATATTATGTTCATTGGAAACTATTGATGCCAGATAGCACAAGTCTCATTTGAAGGCTTACTCACAGTGACCTGGTGGAAACCTGTTAGAAGCAGCTTTGTAGCTGGATAAGAGACAAGCAAGAGGCATTGCAGAGGACTGAGGCAACAGGTAACTCCTACAGCTATGACTGTGCCTGTGTGTGCATCCAGCATGATTGATCCAGTCACCGAAATAAATTGTGTTCTGTGTTCTTGATGGAACACACCTGCATATAAACATGGAACAATGAATATTTTACGGCCTTTAAAAAAAATGTTTGAATCTAGAGCAGTAAAATGTTTTTGGGAAAGATTTGGTTTGGCTCACGTTTTAGGTGAGCTCAATTGCCATGCTGTTGCCTAGATCACCTGAAAAGAAAGTATTTTTCATCAGAGGAAGGGGTCCTTCCCACCCTTTTCAGTTTCAGCTAAGATTGTGCTAAAACATTATCTCATTGCTGCCTCTCTATTTTTATCCCAGGACCCAGCAACTGACGAACCATGCCAGGGTTTAATTCTTCAGAGCTGGATGATGCAAGAATCCAGAAGGCCTGAATTCAAGCCTGATTTCAACAGGCCAATGAATCTTTAGTTTTCACTTGGGTCACTTAGCGCCCAGTATCAATTTGTGCTAATTTCCTGTCTCTGCACCTTTTCCAGCCCTCTTATGCAAATCAGGCCTGGAAGCACACAAGAAGTGAATGACCCAGAAGGCTGGTACGGGGCTGGGCACCATTGTTTTCAGTCCATGCATTTCAGTGCTCCATTTGTTCATGTAGTAACACCAAAAAAAAAAGACAGGCCACAAAGATAACTGTCTCCTCAGGCTTAATTATCTATGATACCCTTTGTACCGGTCTTGCCAGTGCAGAACGGAGGCATTCATGGTCCTCTCGCTACATTTAGATTCACTGGGTTGTTTTTCACTGTTCCTGTAAACATAGAGGAATAAAACTGTAACTCTGAGAGTTTGAGAAATTTTTTGCTTTTGTACAGTGACAAGAGATTTTAAAGTCAAATGCTGTTTGTAGTCACAAATTGTGCGATGAAATCAGAAATCTTTTGTTGACATCCTGGTCATCTGGAAAATTACTTAAAAATGTAACACATTTAGGAGCTGAATCAGAGCCTTTCAAATAAAGATGCAGTCACGGAAAAATAAGTTGGATCACACCTGTACTGATCTGTTAATTTAAAACTATCTGGGTAAAAATGGGCTCAAGCTGCAAAACTCAGATTTCCAACACCCTACCTGTTCAAGGATGCATTGTTGTATTTGGGTTTGGTGTACTTCGTAGGAGTCTATTCTTCATAAGATTAGTAAAATAACCTGGTTTTAGAAGAGCTAATATTACAGACTGAAGTCATGACTGAAAGTGGGGGTAGAGAAAGGAAAAGCAGTATAATGAGGAACTTAGAAAAATCATCATTTTAATATAGCTCAAAATTTGGTTCAAATTTGATACAGGACCTGGGAGACTTCTTACATCTCCAGGGCTCCCAGCCCTGTGTGCTCTGCCTGTGGTCAGATTGGGCTGGAAGAAACCGAGGTTTGATATAATGGGGTTTTTTACTCTTTTTTTGTTATTATTTCACTACATGTATTCAATAGTCACGTGTAATATTACTACTGAATGTTCATAATATGGTGTAAAATAGGTGCAGAAGTATTTTTCAGTTTTCTCTTTAAAGAATTATGACTGCCTCTTTCTTAGGGCTTTCTGAAATATTCCTTTTTATTTAGTTAGTTTTTTAAATATAAAAATGTGTCCTAATTATAGTGGTATGAAACCACAAATCAAACACTAGTACAAATTTATGGACTCCTCCTTAAGATGATTACATTCTATTTGAATAGAGGGAATAATAAGTAGAAGTGAAAGGAAGATTGAATTAATATTATTATTTAGATTAATTTGATATTGTGTTATTCTTGACTTGGTTTATATACGTATTTATCTTGAAGGCATTAATTCTACACTTCAGAATTATTTGGTCCGGGAGGTACTGAGCAGCTTCAGTAAGAAAACATTAAAGCTAGCAACCGAAATTTCGCCAAGGTGTAACTGTCTTTACATTCACTTACCTATGATTTTGGCGAGCATGAATAAGAGCACCATCTAGTGATAATCAATATTATGTCAGTATCATGAAAAGGTGATTATTCAGTCTGGACATAAAGGCACACTACTAATTCACTTAGCAAAGGGGCTTGGGGACTTGAAAGGAAAAGGTGTTCTAGTTGTGATTTCCAGTTCAGTTTAGTGACTAGAGTCTTCCCCTAGACACTCCTAAAGTGCACAACACATATAAAGACTATCTTTGACTGACAGTATGGATACCATGAGATAACACTTTAAAACTAACATTTTGTTTCATTCCAGTGATGGAATTTTATTATGTGTTATTGTAACAAAACCCTCCAAGTTTGCAAATGGCTCATTTTATGTTGATCAGCATAACATACTTATTCCACAGGCTAAGAATTTAGGTGAAACCATTCTAGTTTCCTAGGTATCAAGCTTTTTGGAAAGCCAACAATTCTGAAACTTTGGGCTTTTTTCAGTGAAGGATGTCAAACAGCTGCTCGTCTGTGAGGATCTTAGACATTAAATAGTATTCTATGTTAGAATTTGCTTAAAACATCCATGCTTAATGATGGGGGTTTTTTCTAATTGTAAGAATTTTATAAGCCGATCTTATACTGTCATTCTGCAAGTATTATTTCAGTGTGCAGGAAGATCATTGTGAATGTATGATAATATATAAAAGCTATTTATCCCTTTCAGATTATTTCCATATGCATTTTCTGTAATTAAATCAGTGGCTTATGGCAGATAGTCTTTGAAGTGATCTCTGCAAAATAGGAAAATGTAATTTGTGGAACAAAATGCTGATCAGTCTATTCCAGCCACATCTGTTAAACTCTAGTAGTTCAGAGATTTCTGTGATGACAGAGTTCAGGCAAAGCAGAAAGTTTCCTGTATTTATTTCAGTCCAGTGGAAGTTCACGGGAAGTGATGGGCACTATTCTAACCAAGTAACAAGTTTGAAGTCCGAAGCATTGTTTGCCCACAATTTTCAGTGAATTCACTGAAAGTGATGCTTAAGTAACTGTACTTGTGTGTTTAAATAAAAGTACTACCGAGAGAATGATAAGAGAAAAAAGACCAATAATTTCTGGCAGAAGACAGGGATTTAAAGAGGTAAATAGAGAGATGGTCTCTTCAGGAACACCAGTGGTGGTGGTTGAGTAAAGCTAGTGAAACTCATGATGTGATTCCCCTTGATTGCAGTACATCTTGGAAGCACCTGATACTATACAGGAATAGACAACCATTATCATTTCCATTGCACAGTTCTCCATATAGATGCTTTTCTTCTGGAAGAAAAGTGGTTTCTTTGCAGGACCCTTAGAGCCTTTCCAAAGGGATGTCAGTTAAAACTGTTGAAGGTGCAGCTACAACAAGATGGGTGTGCCAACACAAGGAGTTACTGTCTGACTTGTCCTGCCACAGCTGTGCCTGCTGAAAAGGTTGCCACCCACAGCTGCTTGGCACTCCTCTCTCTTTCCTCCTCTCTGTCCTACCGTGGAGGTTTCTACACCCGAAATCTTACAGATGAGCTGCTCATATGACTGTTCCCTGAGCTCTCGGGCAAAATGAGGTGAGTTAGCAAAGCCCTGGTATCTAAATCGGTTAAGAAATACCTGCTCATTTCAACTAACACAAGCCTGTCTCTTTGCAGAGTTGAAGAAAGCAAGAGGGTAGTTCCAAGTAGTCCCTTCAGCCAGTAAACATTTGGAACTGAGAGATATGTCCACAGTCTAAATTTTCTCCTCAGCTTACACTGATACATTATCAGTCCTTTAATAAATGGCCTCTAGTTTCTAGTAATATCAGTCTAGTACATATTAATAGCAATCATTTCACTCTCTTATAAATATGCAAACTGAAATGTCTTCAATTTAAGTGGGTATCTTTGTCCTTGCAAAGACTTCCAAGACAGCTTGGAAATAAAATGCATAATTACCAAATAACTTGAAATAAGTTACATTATTTAACAACGCTATCAGAATATCCCAAAATCTAAGGGTTTTTTTGGTCCTTGGAAGGGAATGGCTTCTGCTAGACACAGAAAATTTTAATAAGTAGATCCCTAGCAAAAACTGCTACACCCTTCCCAATGAGGACTTTTATTCATGGTATCTGCTTCTAATTAAATAACTGTGTTATATTATTCAGACTAAGGCCCAGTCCCTTACTCTTTAAAGTCAGTGGCAAAGCTCCCATTGAGTTCATGGGAAAAAATGCAACTCCTTTGTTAAGGCTTCCTTTATAACAATATTTCAGCTGTTTGTTTTTTAAAACAAAGATTCAATTTTGCCACCTTTGCCTGCAGACAACAAGCAGTTCCTGGTACTCCTGTATTAGGTGGAGAGTACGAGAAAGTGGAAATCTGGTCTTACTAAGTTATGTTTCCCTGTCATTCTATTTGTTTTTCTTTCTGTTACTGTGAAGTGCCACAATGAACATATGATTGTTTTGCACTATCTTTATTTTAGAAACTTTCTTGAAATTCAATATTGTAGCAATTTATGCCATACGTGTCATGTTTATGCTATAGAAAACATATCAAATGAAACCAGCAGTGTACAAAACCATAGCTTATCTACTTTCTTCATAGTTTTGACCCATCACTAGTTCATCTGCTAATGAATTTTAATATAAAACATGCTTACAAAAAACAAAGCATCCAGCTTCCTAAATGGGACCATATTTCTCCAAATATACTTACAAAAAGGCAAGTTTATAAAATAATGATTCTACAGCTATGCAGTCCAGGATGACGTAACTCTTTTGAAACAAAAGGTTACCCGTGAATTTGATGCCCCATCCCAGACGTAGGAAGGAGATATCAAACAAAGAAGGAAACTTAGAAGGATTCAAAATACATTTCTGTGGAAGCAGAAGATCTGTAGACAGTGTTTCCCTGCTAAACAAGAAAAGAAGATTCTGTGCTGTGCCCAGGACAGCAGCACGTGATAGAGAGCTCAGGGTATAAGCCCGTTGGCTCTGCTGAGCTTAGAGCTAGGCTTTCATTATAATTTACCTTCCACGTAAGCAACAAATAAAGCAGCCACTTCACTGTTCTCAGCACCCCACTGAGAGCAAGATGCTAAGGTGTTTTGCAGATTTTTGGCTTTCATGCTCAACACCATGTTGTACTGGCAGATAACCAAAAAATAGCACTTTGATTTTGGTGCACACTGAAGTATTTCAGTCTAAATGTGCGTTAGTCTCATCCTAACATCCACATTGACTATGGACTGGAGATTCTAATGAAATGGAACAGATGGGAAAAATCACAGAAAAGGAAAAAGAAATCCACTGCGTAACTTGTGTACATTAGGTCTGAAATTTAAAACTTTCAAGCTGATATCCAAGGGGGTTTTTTTACTGCCAGTTTCATTCCAGCCAATGAACAGTGCTCATAAGTACTGGTTGCAATCTAAATGTTATCATTTTTGTCCACAGTTAATTCCATGCACAGAATTGTTCCTCTTGAAACTATCTCTGCGAATCAGACTCATTTTATAGAGTGCTAAGCATTTAACCCATGAAATATGATCTCTTAAACTAATTTCTACTCTAAATATTTCTGCTGTAAATACGAAGAACACTGAGTTCTGTATTTGGAAGAAAGCCCTTCCATGATATGCACAAATTGCTTGCGGTATCCTCTCAAACAATCTGACACAATCCTAAAAGGCTTTCTAAACAACATTTCCTGTTGTGATATTTTAATGTGAACTTGGCCAAAAGTCTTACTATTGCATTCACATTCATAAGAAGAATGCAATGGCAGAAAATACAGAACAATGAAACATAATAATGTCATGCAGTATATTTTAAATGTTTCCAGCAAAGAAACTAAAAAGTGCAGCAAAGCTCTATGCAAAGCAGCTAATCTAATTTAGTAGGAATACACTGGGTTTTTTTAGTTTGTTTAGTTTAAATCAGTGTGAATTATGTTGTTCATTCTATTCCATTGAAAACTCTCCTAGCATGAGAGTTGGAAAGTATCTATTGGAAACAAACACAAATGAATCCTACCATGTATCCAAAGCGTGCTTGTATTTGCCTAAATACTGTGGAAAGCATGCCAAAACCAGCTTGGTATGTAATTCTGTATATCCAAAACAGGGTATACGATCATCTGCTCGCTCAGCCTCCAGTTTTTAAACAACTAGATGGGACTTCAATACTAAACATTTCTGCTGGCACAATAGCTGGAATGCAAAAGTTTGAAACTAGAAAACATGGACCCCGGCCTTTGGAATTACATATAAGCCTTTGCTGGTAAAGGTGTATGAATTTTTTTTCCTCATTATTTTCCGAACTAGCAATGGCAGATTTTCAGGTACAGAGTTATTTAACAGTGGTCTATTTTAGTTAGAGGTTGGGAACTTTAATTTGTTCCCTTGTTCTTCAAAATAAATTAACCTAACCTCTATAAAGCCCAGCTTCTTCCAGAAGCTGAACTATGTCATCTAAACATGTAAAAAAAATGTATTGGTTATTAAATTGGGTTAAGGCTTGTGATGGACTCAAAATCCTGTCCAGAAAAGATAAACCCACAATTTTCTACATAACTCCTTGTGTGAAAGAATATGTAAATATGCCTTACAGGGTTTTCTGAATATCAGCAAATACCGGCTGTGTCAGATGGTCTGGAGAGTGAAATTGAGAATAAGAGTTTGTCCAGGCTGCAAAAACAAACTATGTTTGGAAATGTATTAGATAGCAAATTTAAACAAATAGTTTTAAATACAGTCCAAGTAAGGCAAGTTGTGTTTAAAATCATGTAGGTTACCTCTAAACTCTCCTCCTTTGCTGCCAAAGTTCAACTAGCATGTTTTAAACATGGCTTGCTCTGTCTGTTGCTAATTCATAAGGTTGTATTCAAATTCTGTTTAAAATTTCAATTCATACAAATAGAGAAAGGTCAGCAGGGTCATGTTAGCTCAGTACTGAGCCATTACACAGCATGCTGAGCATCTTCATCTCAAACACAGTAGCGTACAGTAAAATGCTATTTGACTATGCATTAACAAGTATATTTTCAGAAGCAGGCAGCACCAAAGCACCAACTCCAACTCCAGGATGAGTTTTAATATCACCTGGAGATGAGCTGAAACACATAACAGTCTCTTACCTTCATCTTACTAGGAGGATGGTGCTCTTAGTTCAGCAGTGCAGAGGCAAGCAGGGGAGCAAAAAGCCACTGCTTCAGCAACTGATGGTTTGTACTCAGCTGTGTGACTTACTTAGCACTGAAATGAGCCAGGAGCACAGGTATAACACAGCTATATTTATCATGTCTCAACTAGAATGTAGTGACCACAATTTCAGCTTTTACTAACCTAGTTTTCCTTCCTGGAAGTGTGAGTGTTTGCCAATGGTGACAATGTAAGAGAATGTCAGGAACTTGAGAAAGTTTCCTTAAATCCAGCAGCTTTGATATACTTTGTGGATGGACCAACCGTCTGCTAACATACCTCTCATTTAGGTGACAGTGACATGCTTTGCCTTACCTCAGTGTCAAAAACATAGCTGTGCTAACATGTCTTATCCTTTTTTGTTTTTTTCCTACTAGACTATGTGTAAAGGTCAACTTGATGAAAGCCTCTTGGGGTTCTGCATGTGTCAAGGATTTCGGAAAAGTTCAGGGAGAAAGTCGAACTACCACAACAGAGCCCACCTCTGTACACATCTGGCATTAAGTAATCATATTCAGACATCAACTTTTCACACTGTTGGTTCAGGTTGTCCCCATGTCTTTGAATTTCACTTTCAGTTTCAGGTTCCAATGAATCCAAAATGGTGAAACTGAGACTTGAATTGAAATCTGAGTGTTTTGATGAACAAGCACGCAAGTCTAAAATGAGCAGGCAGCCAGTTGTCACGTGTCATTACTGAGCCAAAGGTAAAACTACTATTTGTGCAGCAGCAGCAGAAGTCTATTCAGAAATTGGCAAAACAGTCACAAACTGTAGCAATTTTGCATGCAGCCTAGTTGAGTCTGATGGATTTGAAACCCGAATTATGAAAATGTTTCATAGGATCAATTAGGGATATAGGTAACATATACAAGACAATGGAAAATTGCATGATACTCGGCATGTTTGGACATAAGAAAATGTCTGTAGTAGAGCAAAAATTATCAGGGTGCAAAATCATATTGCTAAGAGTTTCAAAATATCCATAAAGTTCTTTGAAATAACTTGGCATTTGAGAGGATAGGTGTTATAATTGTAGTTATGCACTGGCAAACTGGCATGGTAGAAACTAAAGGAAGGGAAATGCTACTATTTTATTTTTCTAAAATTTTAGTTGAAAAAAAGTTGCTGAAAACGTACATAAAACCTGTCAGCACTTAAAAAAAAAATCACTGTGTGTTTCTCCATATGCAACTACATATTGTTCTATCACTGATGAATAAGGGAGAGACCAAGATGAATGCTCTCATAAATATAAAATAGGACAACTTGGTCCCCTTTGAAGACATCTTTCTTGCTGAGATGTATATATGTAGAAATATACCAGTATATACTACATATAGACCAGGGTACTTTGGAACTGACGTGATCTGAACTCAGTAACAAGTGAGGCACCTTGTCCCAAACCCATTAGTTTCCTCAATGTCTCAGTGTGAAAACCTACAACACAATTGATCAGATGGATTTTTAATTATCTGTTTACTTTTAGAATACTGATAGGAAAAAGAGGACTGAATTTCCTTTGAACTGCTTAGAGGTCTGAGTCATGGAGCTTACCACCCTGGAATCCTAGAACTATTCAGTTAAGTTCCCAAACTTAAGTTAGCAAGACTTTGACAGATACAAACAATGAGTTCATCAAATTGCTGTTTGGTGTAGGTAACAAATGTGCTGAGAATAATGTACCTCTATTGTAACCAGATGATTTAATGGAGTTACATCATTGTTGAGTTATAAATCTGAATCATCTATAGGACAACTCCACTAAATTACCTGTTGCAAAAGAAATGCTTCTTAAAGGATATAGCTTCATTATATATAACATAGTTAGTATTGTGAAGTATTAGCAGAAAAACTCACAGGACTTTCTTTCAAGTGCTAGTCAAGAAAATAATCCATCATTTTGTACATTCAGTTTTTATATATTTTAAATTAAAAACTGCAAAGAAATTTACAAGGGAAAAATCTATTATATTCATTAAAAAAGCATTCTTTCCTATATCTCACAGTGGAAATAGAAAGGATATCACGTGTCACTTTACTCTTATATATGTTGAATTCTTAGCCATCTAGGGTCACTGTTGTACTGAGATTTCCCAGCAGTCTCCTGCTTTGGGAACGCTGTCCTACAATGCAATACTGACATGGTTTAGTGTCTTGATGTATACACAGCACAACTGATACCACCACTGTTTTCCTTAGATTTATACTCCTGATTATCTTTTTTTTGTTTTTAATAACATTCATTTATTAGACATCCTTCTTAAAACAGTGCCTTTTGACACAGTATTTAAAATGGATTTTTTTAAAAGTCGTTATGGGATATGTGGACAGTATATAGAATATGCAAATGCTTTTTAACTGAAAATAATTTTTTAGGAAGTATTTACAACATTAATGGACATAACAGAGTAAGTTGATGTACACAGCTAGGGTTGGGAGGAAGAGGAATGTTAAGCAGTTTGTATGCCTCTAGAGAAAACGGGTCAAATGTTTTCAAAATTTACATTTTGAATAAGAGTTAAAAATGGACAAATAAAATGATACTCTGTGATACTTTAAAAAAACCCATTTGTTGCAATCTCACATTTAACAAGTTACTGAAATGACTCAAGTGTAATTTAATGGTTGTAAAATTACTTGCTGACAAAAATTTCCTATTTTATGTGCTGGTGAGAAAAAAATACTGAGATATTTCTTGGGAAGGCAAAAGGTCTGTCTCTATCTCTTTGTTAACACTGCGTGATCGTGGAAGACAATACTTTATACTACAGGCAAAACTCTCATTTATTTTAGCGGAAATGCTACTTTCATATATGCTTTAATAGTTAGGCAACTAGCAATAGGGGGAGGTTTACATATTTTTTTGTAAATGTAATAAACCAATATTTTAAAAGGCATAAAACAAGCTGGTAAAAGTTGCTTCTGGCAGTGAGGTGCAGTGACTTATTTCATTAGCTTTAAAAACAGTATGTTTCCTTTATCAAAAGGGTAGATAAGTGTGAATATGGGATTTTTGTATCCTGCCATATTTTCATGGATTATCTCATTTCCCCCCGTTTCACATCCCCCTCCCCTTTAGATCTGTATCATAACCACTGCTCTGCTCATGACCATGGCCTGAGTGTGCTTCCCTCTGCAGCAGTCCAGGGCTACACTGTGAGCAGGTTGTGCCGGCAGCCAGGCCAGCAGCCCCTCTGCAGCTTTCCCAGCTCCTGCAAGCTGAGACACCAGAACCAAAAATACACATTTCCAACAAAATCTTGATTGGTGTCAGTTGCCAATGACCCACTGGTTCCGTGGAGCTACATTAGTATGCACCAGTGGAGAAGCTGAACCTTAAACTGAAAAAAAACCAAACCCAAACCAGTTTTTTATTGTGTATAGGAAACACAGCCTTTGGGTTTTGGAGCCAGTAGGAAAATTACTGTGCACTAGTTGGGTAATTCTTTACTCTTTCATAAGTTACTAGATTCCGTTTTCATGGATAGCAGAATAAAAGCTGGAAACATTGCCTCTCCCCAAAAAGGGTCACGCATAGTGTAGCTGCAGACCCCCCACCTCGCTGTGCCTCAACCCGACGGCGGTGCCTGACCTGGAGACCCATGTCTGCGGGCCTCTGAGAGAGCCCAGGCTCCCCGGGGAGGACGGCGAAGCCTGCCGACAGCGTGAGTCCCAAAGAAAGCTGTGGCCTGGCAGCTCTAGGTTTCAGGTTTTCAGCCAGATACTAGTGTCAATTTTCAAATCCTGCTGATCCTGACCAACTCCTGAGCGTGGAGAAATGAATGATCTGGAACTCATAAAGCACCCAATCCACCATGCTCATAACACTTTTATATGCTGGTACGCATGTACTCGTACAAAGGGTGTTCTGAAGTATTGGATTACGTGGCCTTTTGATTGGGTTCATTTGCAAGAAAACAAACTAATGTTTCTCTGATTTTTATTTTCTAAATATAAATCTTATTTTTTTTTCTAAATTTAGATCTGTTTTACTGGTGGATATTCCCATTAAAAGTAAGGCACAACTGTTACCGTGTATCTCATTCTCAAGTCCCAAATTTTAGTGGTAAAGCAGAACTCAGAAGTGCCACAGTCTAGGATGTGAATATAACCAAAAGTATCTGTATAGCCGATTTTTATCAGGAGAACTAAAGCTTAATCAGAATCTTGTGTTCAAACTACTGTGCTTTTTACTTTTGGTTTTGTGTAATGCAGGCCACTTGCCGTTTACCATTACTCACAATTTTTTAAGTTCTAGCTACAAGTTTTCACTAGATGGCAGGATTCCACTGTCATCTATTATCAGTGGCTTTATTTGCAAAGCAAGAGTTGCCCATCGGTAGGAAAAAAATTTAAACACGATAAAGTTTTGCGAAATATAAAAACAAAAAACTTAACAGAAATGAAAAAAAATATACATACACTCAATAAATCATAGCTCTGTTACTGAATACGATTAATATTATGGGCTGGAAATCACTGAAAATAGTAGTGAAAGATGTTCTTTTCTTGACAGAGGAACTAAAAGGACCTTCTTTTATAAAATGAGGTAGACTTGCTGTTTCTGCTGTGTGTGAAAACTTAACTGATCCAGTAAATTGGATTTAACTAATTAATAAATATATTGACAGCTTAAGAAAGTTAGAGCTCAAATAGTTAAACTACTGATATAAAATACTCTCGCAAAGCACAGAAAAATTAACACTCAATGTACTGGATTACCAAGATACGAAAAGGTAATAAGATAATTTTTAATCTCTCTCCCTCAATTTAACAAGGCAGAATTCATTGTACGATGATCAGTCCCAGTATCATTTCACCCAGTGGTGTTTTGCTGACCTCGGAGGTCTGGACAAAATTTGTCCCTCTTGTCTAGGAGAACAGACTGCAGCTCCATAGAGTTACATAACCCTGAATAACTGTGACAAATCTTCATTGTTGCAGCAGTGGAGAAGCTGTTGCAATGCAGTGAGTACTGATTTTTAACAAAACTACTTTTAAACTTTTTCTTTTGCAATTCGGGATTACCTTTTCTTATTTTTTATTTATTTTTTTATTTATTCTAATTTTTAATGTCTGATTTGCTCTCACTTTATACATGAAAATAATTTATGAAGTGTTCAGTAATTTTCAGTGTTGCTCATGAAGCATAAGAGGGAATGTTTGGCATCTATTAAAGCTTCTTCTAAGACTGGATAACTTTCCAAAAGCAAAGATAACTCAGCGTAATGCTTTCCAGGATTCCCAAAATAGTAAGAACATTTTCTCATGATAAAGCTGTATTTATTCTATGCCTAGAGTAGAAAAAGTATCATAAATAGATGACTGAAATAGCATTTCCTAGTATGAGATTCAGTTTTGCGATATGCTGGGTGCATTCAGAAGCACAGCGAATCGAACAGGAGCTGAAAGGCATGTATCATTTCACAATTCCAAACCTTTAACATTTAAGAAAATGTTTGCAATACTTGCAAGCTACCAAAAAGCAATCATTCCTTTTTATTGAAACAAACTTAATCAGCACCTGTAGAATCTCTGCAAAACAGGTTAGCAAATTCAAACAAGCATCACAATAAGACCCACACCAACCATTTCACTGGCAACAGTATATATTTAAACAACCTAGTCTCTGCACTCGTGTTCACAAAACACCGATAACATCTTTTTCTCATGATCCTACCTTGGCGATTTGCAAAGGCTGCTTTTGCTCCTTGCCACCTTGCAATCTAAAGCCCCAAGGTGCCCCTCCGCTCATAGCAATGCAGAGGTAATCCCCTGTGCCCATTTTCCTGGTGCAGTTAGGCAGCATTCATTTACAGAAGAACATGAAATATTTGCCTCGCAGATGTTCAGCGAGCCGGAGATTTGCCTGCCAGGCAGAGCTGGAGACCCAGAGCACCACACTGTTGCTGCTGCTGTGTACTGCACTAGCAAATGTAGTCATTCAGAAGAATGTAAGAGCTCCCTCGGACCAAGGGCACAGCCCACTCTTTCGTCAGATTTCTACGCTCAGCCCACCTTCAAAGTACAGTAAGTAACGTTGAGGAAATGCACACAAAGAGACTCGGCCATGAGGCAGAAAAGGCTGTATTTAAGCACGATTCTTGTGACAGCTAAATCAAAACAACAGCAAAAAAAAGTGTACATTTCCCAGTGACAATTTAGGACATAGGTTTACTTTAGTAAATGGTGCCAGACATTTTAAACTCTAATTTATCCGTTTCTTGCGTTCATATTCCAAACAAAGAAGAAAGCAGAATCTTGAGTGAAACATCATTTACATCCTCTGAATAACTGATACACTTAGATTGAACTAGGTTTATGATTTTCATCTCTACCCTGCATGCACTTTCTCCAGCACTTCAGGTATGCAAAAAAAAAAACAAAAAACAAAAAAAAAGAAAAGCTTTATAATTTCCCTGTCTTGGAATTGTTTCTTTTGCTGGTTCTCTCTAGCCTCAGTATAGTTTAAAATGCACTGCTATTTAGCGATGACCTGAATTATTACTGGACCCTAATAATACCTGTTCTTATGCAGCCTGTTGCCATTCCTACCAGAGAGGGGAAGAGGATTAGTGGAATGAAGTATCAGATCTCTCTACTGATGCTATCAATGGATGATTTGCATTATGTCAATTAAGGGGAACCTTACTACAAGCATTAAAAAAAAAAAAAAAAGATTCAGTGGGAAGTCAGTTTGCCACTGCTTTACAAGACCTGTTACTGACTTGGGGTAATGCAGGCTTTAAACAGGAGAACTCCTCCAAGTCTAGTTGGAGTGGTTTAGGAGGTGACTGTTCTTCAGCAAGGGATAAGTATTCCCCTAGCTGAGTGTCAACAACTGACAGCGAAAGCGCTCCTGCTCAACTCAGCCCAAAGTCAGTTAGCTTGGCTTACATCACATTGCGTTGTGAATTAAGCTGTTTCTGAAGGACAGTGTTCGGCACGTAAGCAGAAACATCTTTAATGGCTAGACTAGATTCTGAAACAAACACCTCTTGCTTTGAGACCCAGGTTGCTGGAGGTTGATATCAGATTCCCACAGCCTGAATTCCACTGAGGTGCCTGTACAAAGTGTTTTCGGTCGGCTGTTTCTAGGTCTTCAGAGATGTCAGGACAACAGGAAACACTCGGCCTTGAAGTTATACGACTTTGCATCTAAGTAGCTGGTAATCGTTGAGACTTTAAACCTAAGCCTGCATGTCTGTCAGTTCAGTGTCCCTGGAGTGATGCTTCCTTAGACTACAGCAATGTTCTTTAAAGGCCATGAGGCAAAATATCAGGGTAGAGACAGGATCTTCTGTTAAACTGAAACATTATGGCTGGGAAAAGTAGACAGGCTTCTAGGGGCTTGAGCCCTTCATCAGGCCTCTGAAGACTGGAAGGTAACCAAAAAACTGGGTGGAGACAAGCTCCCTGATCAAACAGAGGAAAATGTCACTCTAAATATCAGGATTCAGTGGGAGGAAGAGTGCTGTCTTTATTGACCACAAGTCAAAGGCTCTGGAGAAGCAAAACAAGCACAGCTTGCTGTATAATTAAATACTTCAGGAAAACGCTATCAGAGAAGCCATACTCAAAAAGGGAATGTCTTTAAAGGAACTTTCCTAGACAACCTCTGAGGGAAGACGCCTCATTTAAAACAACTGAGTTCAAGGTGGCTAACTGCTGCTTATTACCTTGTGCAATGTTGATTTGTTGCTAGAGCAGACAGCTTTTTAGTCTTTCGTGAGGCAGAATCTTGCTTTAGACAAAATTCTCTCCGTTTCGCCTAATGATGCATATTTTTATAGATACTTTTATGATGATAAAATTCTTAAGTATATAGCTGCAAAAAATGCCCTATGACACTCTGGTAAATACAAAAATTCATTTTATTTTAGGAAAATGAATCACATAATTATCAGCCCTTCAAATCTTATACATTTATGATGAAATTTGTATGTTCAATTACTGTTAGGGTGTTTTGAGCTTGTGTTAGGCTCTCTTTTATCATTTTGGTAAAAAGGAATAATCAAATCCAATCTCTGTTTCTGAACTTCTTCATATACTTACTGTACAAAACAAATTAAAGAGAAACACTCCTCCATTTGGATGGTCATGTATTTGAGGGGAATTTTTACTAGATAGAGATGCTTCTGTCTCCTTTGATCATATAACAGAACAGTGTAAAATGATAAAACAGAACAATCTTGATTAGTCATTGCTCAGCTGAAAAAATAACCCGTCAGAAGACCAGGGTCTGTTTGCTTTTGTTGTACAGCATAGATGAAATGTCTCTGCACAGCTACTGAAGTATCAGTAGTTGGTGTTCCTTGAAGTTAATCCCCCACCATCCCCCACCATCTATTTGAGATTCTTAAGGCAAAAGAGCAGAGAGAATCAACTGAAATCTGATTGTGTCATAGCAAAAGACATAGCAAAATTGTGCCAATGGTTTTGGCTAAAATCACCACGTAAAACATTAGAGAAATTTCTCTTAAAAGTGAAATTAACAGTTGTCTACAACATTGTGAGCTAGATTTTGTGATTCTTAAAGTTGAACACTTTAGTGTTTGCTTAGTGTTCTGCTGGCTTCTCATCTATGATCTCTACATGGTGCTCTAGAATTTAAATCGTCTTGTGGAAGTAGTGGCAACAATAGCTGATATCATTGGTGCTGTAAGATCTCTGCTCTCCAAAGCAAAATTCTTTATGTTTCTGCTTTGTATATATATTGTGTGGTACTAATTAGTCCAGAAGAAGTTGTGAAAAGAATGTGATATTTAAAAAAAAGAAACAAAAACCATCAAAATCTTTAAACTAGGAGTAGAGCAGTATAATGATAAAGCTTTGCGGACATTTAAACCTGGTACATTTAAACTGATATAGGACTCTCTGCTTGTACTGGCAAGAATTGTTGTCCTGACAGGAGAACAAAGACAGGAAAAGTAACTTTTTTCTAGTCAGTATGTTGAGGGGGGTTTATAACAAAAATTCCAAACAAACTGCTGCCTTTTTTTTTTTTTTTTGAGAGAGAATTTGTTGCTTGCTCTGCAGTAAGAAAAGAATTTGAAGTCTGTAACTAAACTTCCCATGATGGGGAGACCCACAGCTTCCTATGCCCTAATCTAACAAATAATACTCCATAGGCATTAACAGCTCCCATTTGCCTTATATGACTTTCTTAAATGCTTATGCCGCAACATATCTTGCTTTTTAATACTAGTCTTATCTTGTTGTACATTCTATGCATCCTTTGGGATTTCTAAATGCTGGTCAGAAACTGGACATCATGATAAAAGTGGAGTCATTCATGGGATTTATTACGTTTTGGTCTCTGTGGTCTCTATAGCATAAATAAATTGCATAAATTCTGAGATAATTTTTTAAATGCTCTGAAATATTTAAAGCTAATGGCAACCACAGCCACTTAACCACTGCCACCATCTGCATCATTTCACTAAAACCTAAAGATCCAATACTAGGCAACCACTGATAAAAATTTTATGTCACAAAAAAAAACTTTATAAACTTGGCAAATGGTAAATGCCAGAACTCACCCAATACCTATCTGTGCCCAAATACAGGTAAAGCTTTGGCTTGAATCTGATCTTCTATGATGAGATCTGGATGAAAAAATTTCTAGGTCAGACCGTCACCTGCTCATCTGCTTTAAAGAACTGCCAGTCAAAAAATCTAGTACATTAGCCTTGATGAGCTGTTATAAACTAAGAATAGCCATACTTAGACCAAAGTGAGGCCATCTACCCTGCAATGTTGTCTTTGATAGCAGGTGGAAAATTGTTGCTTAGGAAAAAGATTAAGAATATGGAAAATGCACACTACTCTCCTCAGATGGCCTCCAGCAACTTCCACTCAAAAACTTCCTCGGCTGGATGCAGTTCCTCTGTACTTCGTAACAGTTCTGAATTTCTCTTCCATGAACTTTTCCATGTGGTTTCCTCTTGAGCCCACATAACTTTTAGTATCTGTAGCTTATTGTAGGAAGTCTTCCCTAACTACATTGTGACATAAAGAATGACCTTTTCTTCTCTGATTCTGGATCCTACAGATGCATTGGATGTCCGCTGCTGCTTGGGTCAGAGGAAACTGTGGCCAAGCAATCCCCAGCCACACTTTCCAGGCATTTACTTTATAGGCCTCTTACATACCCGTATCAGTCATCTTTTCTCAAGGGAAGAAGAACAGAATAATTAGTCATTCTTTATACAGAAGCTGTCTCATACTTTTCATTATCGTCATTGCCTTTCTCTACCTCCTCTATAGTTCTATATCGTTTTTGAGACTGGGGCTTGGAATGCCACACAGTCTTCAGGCTGCAGACGAAGTTGATATTTATACAATAACATGATTATATCATCAATTTTGTTCTCTAGTTGCTAAACCCAACATTGCTAACACCTGACCTGCTTTTTCAGATGCTGCTGAGTTGATGTTTTCATTGAACCATATTTAAAATCTTAAAATCTTGCCTGGTGATAGTCAGTTCAAAGCTCATTGTTTTATATGTGAATTGATGTTTTTTTCCCCAATGTGTATCACCTCATACTTCTAAGCCATGTTATGGTATGGCTGCTTAGTTTTCTTAAAAGCCTTTGGTGAAGGAATTTGTTGAAAGCCTTCTGTAAATCCAAGATCAATCAGATCACCCTTATCCACGTGTTTTTTGATCCCCTCAAAGGACTGCCGTATGTTTGTGAGGCAGGACTTCCTTTTATGAAAACCTTTTTAACTCTTCCCAGATAAGTCATATTTATCCAGATGTCTGCTGTTCCATATTATAGTTTCTACCTATTTGTTTTGCATAGATAGCGGGTCGACAGGCTTGTTTTCTGAATATCTCTTGGAACACTTTTGCTAAAAAACAGTGCTCCCTAATCTCAGGTAACAGTTTTAAGTAAGAGTCAGCTATTTCAGCCTTGAATTCCTTTAAAGCTCTGTGTGGTCTCAGTGACTACTTCGTAATTTTATTTCCCTCATCTACTGTCATTTGTCCATATATTTTCTCTTCTTATTTTAATAATCATTTATGATTCTGAACAGTTTTACTAGAAATGGATTTATCTAAAATCTAATTTAAATCAAGTAGTTCTGTAGCTGAGTTCAGAAGACATTCTACAAATGTGAGAAGAAAGAAGACGTATGTTCATCTTTCATTCAGCAATAAAATAAAAGCTGTCATTTCACTTACAGTTTCCTACAATAGTATCCCAGGTCTGTGGATTCTTTAAAAATGCAAACCTTTCCACCCATTCCTTAGTAATGAGGAAGAGAGGGAGGGAAAGGGGATATCATGATCTCTAATTTATGGGCAGCATTTTACTGCTGTAAATACCCAGATGGTCTGATTTCCTTCTTTTTACGCATTTCATTTTCTTTTCCCATCTGATTTTTTCACGTAAAATCAACATAAGCTATTTCCCTAAAAATGCCTATTTTAACAGCTTTCTAGTACATTATAACTCTATCATCTGTAAACAATTTAAGAATCTACGCAATTTAGCCAAATGGGAGAATCAGCGGGGGGGGGGAAAAACATGACAGTGCTTTTTTGTTTGTTTGTTAATTACATGATAAAAACCCACATGGAACAAAAGATAAAATCACAGCCGTGCCACTTAAGAAAACATGACACACAATCTCTTCTAAATGAAGTGAATGTGGCCTCTTCTAATATATTCCTTCAAATTAGATCTTTTATTAAGTGGCTTCTGTGAGCTGGATAGTGTAAGGCAACATAGCATATGTTATTGTCACAAATCATTACCTAATAACATTCCTGATTTCGTAGTAGTACAACTCAGTAGTTGCATAAGGTAAAAGCAAATTTTGAAGGCAAAGCTAAACATCATTTTCCCCAAACCTTACAGAAGTAGAAAAATATATTTCTTCTTAATTCCTACCCTTAATTTTTGTTCTCCTGACTTCAGCAGCAACAAGGAACAGAGCCGCATGGAAAGGATTCAATTTTCGAAAAAGGTATAAAATGACAAAGTGAATGAAATATATTGATGGAGTGTTCAAATGCATGGCTCCAGCTAACATTCATTAAAGCTGATTGCTCTTCATTTTTCCCATCCAATTTCTCTTGTCCTGCGAGAGAAATTAATAGAATCCAGATGTTTTGATTGCATGAGGAACTTTGCAGTGCACTGCCAGCTGAAGAGGGTTTGCTGAGTGAAAGTACAGACATGGAGTGGTAAAGGTACTGAAAACCAGTAATACCAAGTTCTTAGGGAAAAGAAATTAAAAATACAAATCATAGATAATTGTTAGCTACCGCTAAGGCCAGACGAGAAAGCTCTGCCCACACATAAGAGGCATGAGCAGTTCCTCACCAGTAAAGGCTTGAAATTTTAATCCCTTATGTGGATTATTAGCCTAGGTACTGTGTGATGGGTTGGAATTTTATAACTAATCCTGCTTTGGTTTTTTCCCCAAGTTCAAGACTGGCAAATCGAATGTGGTGGAAGAAGCAGAGAAATGTACCAAATCTCGTGTGAGAAACCACTTTCTCAGAAATATAGAATAAATCTGGTCATGTTCTAGAACCTGAGATAATTCTTTCTCTAAGTGGAAATACAAAGGGTTGCACTGTCACATTCTGAAAAACTCCGTCTACGATCTGCCAACTGTAAAGGGTAAGGCAGGACAGAGCTCAGCCAAGCTTCTCTTGAAGGGGAAAGTAATTCGCTGTTGTTCTCTTCTGGAAACAAATTACCTTGCCTCCACGCCAGCTCAGGTAAGGTTAACAAAGTTTTAGACATTTAGCAAGAGTCAAACTTTTGCCTGTTTATCCTGCCCCTACCTCTTTGTTCCCTGTTGTGTTCTTAGTAGGATGAGAAATAGTAACTCTAGCCACAAGCAAAAGTTCCTTAATGCAGGTAGCCTGTGCAGAGGAACAAGAACTCTGTTCCTCTTAATGGTAGACTTAGCAATAGTCACAATCATGCATTTTGTAATGAAGTTAAAGTATCTCTCTGTGAGTCCTGAGCTGATAGCATATGCAGTTAGTAACAGGCATTGGAATTTGACAGGTGTGCTTGTTAGGACACACTGCCAGCATTTATATATGCTTCACTAAGAAGAAAACGTAAGTCAGCTAAAAATGTGAAGTTTGCCATGCCACTACAAGGAGAGTATTTCTCAGCACTTCCATTACTGGGTGCCATCCTAGATGCTTGTAATGGCTTTATCATTATAGTTTTAGGCTCTGTTGTGGAAAAAAAAAAAACAGATGAAAGAAGCCACTTTCCTCCAAAACACAGAAACAAAGTTGGTATCCTTGAGCATTACTGATTGACAACACAATAAGTAGGAATTCATGCAGAGGGAGTTCCCCTGTAACTCCATAATTCACCATGACAGGATGTAGATTAATGAAGATCTGCTCTCTAAGCGTATGCCTTGGTGGCAACGTATCACAGGCCCTCTTGTAATCAAAGACCTGCCACCTTTAAATACAATGACTAAAAATGTATGGGTAACTTGAGTAAGAATCCAAGAGTCTGGAGAAGAGAACTCATATGTCTCTGGTATTTGTCCTACCTGTTCCTACCACAGCCAGTCCCAGTTACTCAGGAAATACCTTCCTGAGCTACTGGCTGAAGAGAAGTAGACTTTTTTTTCTTCCTGGACTCTCAAAGTTTTTTGAGATTCCAGGTGTGCACACATAGCCCCACCATATCCCAGCTGCACACTACAATAGGAGCTTCCTTTCTTTCTCCCACTCCTTTGTATGGGTCAGGCAATTCAGAAGTACAGGTAGTCTGCAAGCACCCAAAGGGGTCTTGGGAAAGGGGTCAGTAAGTTATATGAAAAGGCAAGGATTTCAGAACGTGCCCAGAAATCAATATGCAAAATAGCTATATACGCTCCCCAAGATTTTGTGGTGAGGAAAAAGTAAAACACTTTCACTGCAAGATTTGTGAACATGGAAAAAAAATGTTTGTGACTCTGGAATAACCAGCTATTTCTTGTAAATCCTGAAGTCAGGGTTTGGACTAGAATTCATGTTTCCAGGTGTCATTCCACTGCTGTTCTTACTTATCACTGTGTTTTGGCAAAGGAAAGGTTGCATCACATTCTTAATAGAGCTTACAGGAATCAAAATTTATCTTCTGTGCAATAGTTTTTGGGTCTTGAATGGAATGTGCATGTAAGTAAGTGTTCTGTGTTCCTCGCTTCTGCCATAATGCTTCACTCTGCTCTTTGAATTGTCATTTAAAGGTAGCAGTTAAGTAACACCTTTTATCTATCTGCTCATCTTAGACAGTCAGCTTTTATGATCTTCCCTCTTCCTACTGAAAGAACCCAGCGCAAACATTTCATGCCTATTTCTTGGGCTAAATAAATATCCCATGCTAAACTCTTCTGATGTGAAATGAATCAAGACTAACCATACCATACTCAGTTTGAAACTGTATTTTAATCATAGCTGAGCTATAGCCTACTAAATTTTGAAATGATGGTGTAATGTGGAACTGAAGATTGAAGAGATCTTAAAGATTTAACATTAGTCTTGTCATTGTTTAGCCTCAGCTGGCAACAAAGAACCACACAGCTGCTCTCTCATTCCTCCCCTGCCCCTGCGGTGGGATGGGGAGGCAAAGCAGAAAGAAAAGGCAAAACTCGTGGGTTGTGATAAAAGCAGTTTAACAGAATGGCAAAGGGAGAAGAAAATAACAACAATAATACTGGTAAAAAGAATATACAGCATGCAATGTTCTCACTGCACAATGCTCAGCTTACTCTCAAGTAGCAAATCCCCATGCTTCAGCCAGCTCCCCCACTTAAATACTGAGCGTGACCTCACATGGTATCAAATATCCCATTTGATTGGCAGGTTTGGGTCAGCCCAACCAGCTTCTCCTGAAAATTAACCCTATCCCAGCTGAACCCAGGACAGTCTGATGAATACTCACCTGCTTCAAATTTCATCGTTTAAATTTTTTTTCTTATTAGTTAGAATAAAAGTGATTAACTCCCTTTGACCTGTTCCTTTTAAAGAGCTCAGTGACTGATTACATGCACGGCCACAGTCCAGCATAAAAATGAACTATTTTTGCATTGCAGTTTAAAGCAGGTATTGTTTGTCGCTTGGAAGGCTCATAAGATTGAATTTATTAGTACTGAAAACAAGAATGGGAGAAGCAGGGGAACAACTGAGTTATAGTACAGTATGGGTCTTGGGAAGCTTAGGTTCCCTTTTTACACTTGAAAATTGTCATTTAATTTTTGGTCTGGGTCTGTAAAATGGGGAAAGTAGCCACTACACAGTGTAACCTTGTGAAGTCTGCTTGAATTTCTGAAAATCTCTGTAGTTTGATAGTTTGCATCCTCCTGCAGTACCCTGTTCTTTCCTCTGTGCTACAAAATAAGCTGTAAGAATTGTAAAGCAGTTTCTAACACTCACCTCACAAATACAGCGAAGTACTTTGTTCAGTGTCTGCCCCAGCAAGTCCGATGTTGGTGGTTTGGACTACAGCCTCTAGCAAAAGGACAGTGCATAAGAAGTTGCTATGGCATCCAGTTGCGTCTATGTAAGGCTGACAGCATTGCCCGCTCTTTGCCTCTGGATGGTTCTGTTCTTACCAGAGAAACAGTAACAACAAAGATGATACAAAAGGGACCTCCCTGCATGAAATCTTACCCCCCATGCAAATAACTTCAATAGATTAAAAAGCAATCCAGGTATCTTCATCCCTGGCTAGAGGAACAAGAATTCCAACTCTCTGCTTTCATAACTAATTCCTTTCCTAATGGAGCAGACTATATTAGAAAAGTCTGCCCTTCAAAAACACCTTGGTGTTTAACCCCTGCTGATCTTCCATCCTTGACTGTTGCGCTGCATCTTCCTGACAGGAGCCAGTTTCCAGACTTCTCAGCTCCCTCTGTCTTTGGTACAGGCTTCTGCTTTTGGTGATAACCTACTGCTTAGCTGGTGTTGGCATGGATCGGGCCGATTCCTAGACAACTGCCAATGTCTGAAAATCCTGAACATGTTTTTTGTGCCTCCACAGAGCAAATCTAGTATGCGTGCTGTGACACCAAGCGTGATGTAGAATTTTGCTCCTTTCCTTAGTTATTTTCATGCCAGCTGCATCTCCTCTCCCTTTGTGGCAACTGTCATATACAAATACTGTGACGGATTTTTAAAAAATTTAATTATGATTTTCTTTAATTCTGATGTTTATTTTTGTTGATGATGGAGAAAGCATCAATTAGTTTATAGTAAAGGTATCCAAATAGCACAAAACCAGTATTTTGAAAAATACTCTTGCAATCAGTGCCAATATTTCTTGCAAATGACAGAGATGGTTTACTGGTACGTAGTACCTCTACTATTTTTCCATGCTCAGGTAGAAGATTTTTTACTTCTGCATTAATGGTGGTGTAAAGCAGAAGCACAGTGAATGTGAGTGTGAATGAACATAAAAGTATTTGCATCTTAAGTAATTTCAGGGTGATTTTGCAGAGCTGTTTTTCTTACGCAACAGATTCACCCAACAGTTACGAGTATTTGTCAGTACTAATGAACAGAAACCAACTTACCCTGCTTGTTATACCAACTGATCAGAGTAAGGACATAATATCATATGAGTTGCAGTAGACAATCAATTATACTAACAGTAGGACTGTACTCACAGTGTGTTGAATGATCACCACCACTGGCTGAAATACAGCTGTGTTATTAACTGGACAAAGAGAGAAAACAGACAACGGAGTAAATCAATCAAATAGCTAGGTTGCTATGAAGAGTTAACTCAAAGTTACTTTTTTTTTTTTATGATAGTAACCTTATTTGAGTACTCTTCTACAGCAAGACTCCACTAACATATCAGAAAATTTATACACGAGCAGGAAATGTAAAATGAAAGACAATAAAAGTAAAGGTACTTCAGATGCTTTTGAATGTAGAAGTGAAATATGTCTAAGTTTGAGAAATTCCATACATTCAGCAAGCAAACACAGAAAGGGTTGTATAACTTTCTGCTGTCCTTTCTCAAACTGATGGCTTAATGTTTATTCACAGTGCTTTATATATCATACATTATTCATCAGATTATAAGAAGTTCTCATCTTTGTTTTTATGTTACAGTTTGTTATGTAGCAATTACAGCAGGGTAATCAAGTCTTATTTTTTTTTTCTTTAACAACTGGTAGTGCAATCTTCCACTCTCATGCATCTTAGACAGTACTAAATTAATTTAAAAAGATAATTAAATTCCCCAAGTGAAACGTCACAGCAGTTTTCTCAGAACACTGTATCTATCTCCTGTAAATGTTCCAGATCGAGTTGCCAGAATGTTGATTTCATTAGAAATCAAAAATAGCAACAATTAGTGAGAGTAAGCAGAGGAGCCTCAGTCTGCAGATACTGAAAAATCCAGAGGCTTGAACTAGCCAGAAAGACTTTTTTAGAGAAAGCAGCCACAGTCAGTTTTCCAAAGCATTGCTTTTGTAATGCCTGACTTGCATAGAACTTACCATGTGTGGAGGACCATAAAGCATTTTATAATCATTTCTGGTCTACTGTTTCAGGGAAAGAAAGTGGTTTTAGCTAGCAGGGACCAACCTAACAGGAAATCAGGACCTTGGCTTTAAGGCAAGTGCCCTTTTCACAAGACCCAGAGTCTCTCATAGGCAAACAATAGCATTAAATACTCTTTCACTTGCATATAATTTTTCTTCCCTAAATATATTTTTTTTGCTTTGCAAATATGCCAATAAACTTTACCAAAACTTTCCAAGGTAGGCAATGAATGCCCTCCGTGGTGGTTGATTTTTGTCCACTCTTTGGGGGAGTTAGGGATCATAAAGACAAAACGGTCTGTCATCGTGGACTCACCAGTTGCCAGTGATGTTTAAAAGGGTTTGGGCAGGAAAGGAATGGCGCGCTCCCAGTCCTTCCTCTCCTCCGCAGGGTATAGCAAAATGCAGCCATTTCTAGGGTGGAACAATGCAGCTGTTCAAAAGCTACCAGCAACTGTACAAGTGCAACAGAATTGCCCAGCTCACAGCAGGGAATAGAGTAATATTTGGTCTAAATGAATTTGCAGGTGAATCCAGACAAACAGAATACAAATTTATGAATTGGGATTGGATTTACGCTCCTCATCTAAAAACATTTTGGAAACTTTAATGAGCACAAGGTGTCAGGACCTCTTTGTTTATGGTATGCTGAGAGCAGCCTGAGATGTAGAACAGCCTTTACCATCACTGTAGAGCGGGAGGTCAGTGCTCAGCAGGAGGGAAAAGGGAGAATCAATTGCATGATCTGTGTGCTCAGCAATCCCTAATTATGTCCCAGCGGCCCCTCTGACTGGCCGGGGCCGACTGTGGTTCTGGGTACTCTGGCTCACCACCTGCTCAATTAGTGCCTGATCTTGCAAAAAAAAAAAAAAGGTAAGGAATTAATTATTTCTTTATTGTGGCCATGTGCCTGAGCTGAAACAGGACTAGGTGATAGTGGATAGTCACTGTGGGAAGTATCTTTTAACACCGGTTACTTACAAGAAAATATACATAGCAACGAAAGTATGCCCAGGGTTTTAACATTACTGTATTGTTTTCCCTGAATAACAGCAGCTACATCTGCCTAATATTCTGAAAATCCTTTGCTCTCTGTGCTTTCATTTTATATAAGCAGTGTTTAAAGGGTGTACTCCAATAATATTTTCTAATTGCTATTGAGATTGTCTAATCAAAATATCAGCATTCACTTCTGTTGTACCCTTATTTATGTTTCTGTTGGGCTTAGGTTTTTGTATTAGAAATGTAACTGAGTCACAACACTGATGTATTTCTTCTTACAGTCATGTTCTGTTTCCTGAAATATTACATCTTTCTTTATTCTTCATATAGCATTTCTTAATCTGACCTCACACACTATTTTTTTTTCAGAAAAACATAATCCCTTCAAAATTCGATTGCTTCTTTTTTATCAAAGCCTTTGCTTTCATTTTAAACAAATATAAATTTTGTAAATATTAATTTCTGTTTTGCTTGTAAAGTGCTTTAAACTAAACAGTAAACTGTTTTCCATAGATCTTAACTGTACAGTAGACAAAACATTAAAGAAGATTTCAGTGATTATATGTAAGCAAGACAGGAAAAGAAAGCAATCTTTTTATGTAAACAACTTTTAGGACCCTTCTGATGTTGTGCAAAGCAAACCTGTTGCTTTGCCTGCAGGACATAAAAATGAAACTAAAAGGAGAAAAACAGTTTCAACAAAAAAAGCCTTCTTCAGAGTTTTATGAACTATTCCTTGTGATGAAATAGTCTTTTTCTTTAAAGAATGTACCCAATGTTGCCCACATCTTCCCCTAGATAATGGTTTAGAATATATTTTGATTTTTTAAAACATCATAGCACTGAACTGCAGGTAGTTGTCAGGGCTATGTGTTAACACAATCAATGTTAACTTCTAGAAAAGCTGTACCATAGCTATCATCATGAGATAGACCTGCCTGTAGCTCAAATGCATCACGGTGGTGTTCTGATTCTTCCTGGCAGCTTGTGCTAAGGCCATATTTTAACAACATCCTCTAAATGAAAAGGTTAGGTTAGGATTTAGATTTCCTGGAATCATGCATTGTCTCAAGGCAATGCGCTATGAGATAGAGACATGGAGTTCTCCGCAGTTTGTCCATGAGGGGCTTTTCTAGACCTCCACTAGTAAATTCAGGGAACAGATCAATCCCAAATTATTAAAATAATTAAAAAAAAAAAAAATTGGTCTCTGAAAGATTTGAGTTAGCCTTCTACAGAGCCTGTATTGGTTCTATATCCAATAATCTCCCCAAGCTGATGGATGACTATGTGTTTTCCTTGTTTCAAAACCAATAGAAAAAATTATAGTGAGAAGTTTAAAAGTGAGATTTTAGAGGCAGGAGATTTGCTGTTTTTTAGTATAGATGAAAAAAGCACATAGATTTAGACAAATTCTTCTATTTACTTCACCAGCGCTAGGTCCAAATTAGGTCTGAAATATATGAAATCGCATTAGTTTTCGGCAGCATTGCATTGGTACAACTTCAGGATAAACTGATTGTTAAGAAAGATAATTAACCTACATGATTTTCAGTACTGATGATGACAGAGAAGAAACTAGTCTGATTCTCAGATTTTATGATACAGTTTCATTAAAATAATTTAATCAAAATGAAGTGACAACAGCTTAGCAATCCCGCAATCTCATTTTTATGAAGTTACTTTCCAGACCAGGAATGCACTTCAATCTTTAATGATGTTTCCACATTTCTGAAATTGAACACCTTAAATTATTTTTAATGTTTTAAGTGGAAGCTGTAGATAAATACTGCTTGTAGCTTCAAAACATGTGGACTGTGACATGCTGGGTGCCTTTTGTCTCAGTGTTCCAAGCTAAAGGACAATGTAAGCAAAGCTGCATCCTTGAAAAATGAGGCGTCTTGATCCAGTTCCAGAGCAGGCCTGAAACAAGGGAAGAACTGACAATACCATAGCTTCTCGCTGCTATCTTTTGCTGATCTCATCTCTCAGGTTCACTAGAGCTGATTTCAGGGAGGAGAAATCTGATAGTAAGTATTCAGTGGCCAAGTAAGTGCACAGTTATTCAGTGCCGAATTATCCACAGCTGCTTACTGTTAATAGCTGTGCGCTAGACACAACAGGACTGGTGGGACAGTGACCCGCCTGTTTCCACAACAAAATAGGGCATGTCCAAACTTAAAGCTGTTATTTTCCTCAGTGGCGTGGTATTACACCAGAATTTTGCATAACTGAGGGTGATTGTAGGTGTCCATATAACCAGCAAAGGAGATGGGACAACGGGTGAAAGTCCAGCACGGCAGTGATGAAAGGCAGTTGTTCTGCATCCTGCTTAGGAAAGAGTCACTGATACTCTGCAACCAGAACCACAACCAGTTTAACTGATGCTTGTCACCTCGTGGACTAATTTTTCCACTCTGACTAGACAGTTGTGAGAGATTTGAAAGGTTTAAGACTTCCTCTGACATATCCAAGAGTATTGGCTCCGATAACATGTAGAAAACCAGCTTACATTATTCAGTGGTGAATCCAGCTCTGGATAGCAAGAGTGAAGACAGGTCAAGACTCGTACTTGCCCGCTTTGTGTTGCTTGCTGAGGCTTCTTGCAAATCTTTCATGTGAAGGATGCCCTTGTGTACCTTCATTTTGACATCTGTTTCAAAGGCACAGGGACTTTTTTCAGAATTATTTTGTACAGTAATGAATGCTTTTGACAGTCTTGTCTAAGGTAGCCATTACTGTGAACATCTAAAGCTGTTCACTCCTTTCAAAAGCTTTATTCAAAAGCTCCATTAAGGTTGTAGAACGAACAAGGATAAGAAAGCCTATGAAGCCTGAATTCCAGATGCATGTGACTTATGAAGCTGTCTTTGAGTGATGACTTTCCTTTTGTGCCACTTTCCTTTTTTTACCTTAACACCACAACGAATGTTTGTTTTCCGACTGGGAGCAACAGTCACGTTACCAATACATCTTTCTCATGTTACTCCCATGTTTCTACTCTGTTAATTAGAAAAACATTGACTATCCTGTAACGAAGGCAGCATTTTTAAATGTACTCGCACAGTAACTAAAACCAGCGTATGCAAACGGGTAAAGTACCTGTATCATATTTCACTCTAGATATTCAGGTGGCATAATATTACATATATATATAGCCACAGATTAAAAAACGTGGCTTTAAAGCACCATATGAGAGGAAGCATGATCCTTTTAGAACATTTCTATGTTTGAAGACGAATTTCACCCCTAACAGAGAAGGCAAAACTAATCGATGGTAACAGCTGTAAGCTGCGTGTGTCGGTTTCTAGCCGATCTCCTCAGGCTGCTCCGCAACTCTCCCTGCGGGACGCCCCTTCAGCCTCGCAGCCCCTGCTGCCAGCTCTTTCCCCAGCCCGTTACCGTTTCCGAACACCCTTCACCGGCGCGGTCGGCGTTCACGCAGCACCAGCATGACCCTTGCCCGCCGAGTTCGGTAGCAGCGGCGGCGGCTTTCGGGCGAGGCCGCGGACCGGCGGCACCGCTCCCCCCTCACGCTGCCCCGCCGGCAGCCGCTGAGGGCACGGCTGAGGGCACGGCGTCGCTGCCGGCAGTGCGCAGGCG
>Ga0065711_1026644_pt1 | contig 63767 bp, 35 predicted proteins | sample Hoacrofraction12_FD_59098 | JGI IMG/M metagenome (GOLD analysis project Ga0065711, IMG submission 59098) | Hoatzin crop microbial communities from Cojedes, Venezuela - Epithelial fraction 12 v2 (version 2) | ecosystem: Host-associated > Birds > Digestive system > Esophagus > Crop | place... | reverse complement strand
AATAGGACCATACAGGACCATACAAAGGCTGCCACCAACTTTTGCCTCGTGTTTGTGTTCATTATGGTCTTAACCTTAGCAGAAGCTTTTTTCTCATATCCGCCCAGGACAAAACCTGGATGCAGGCAGAGTCCGTCTTCCACAATCAGTCATGTAACACTGAGGAAAAATTGGGTCAGAGGAGAGATGCCTGTCCAGCAGCTGCTGCCTGTAAAGCAGCACTGCAGCTTTTTAGTGATACCAGGGTATCAGTGAGTTATGCTGACCCTGTCAGCCTGTGTGGTGTCCGTGTTACTTCTCAGCCTTAGGACTTAAGCTGCAGGGTTCACTAAAGGACCTCTTTTGCTAAATGTGAAGGTACAGGAAAATAACAAAACTAGCTGGACAGTTTTCTGAGGTACTAATGACCCACATCCACAAAAGCGTTTTCATATTCTGTTAAAAAAAATGTTAAAGAGTGACTTTAACTTTCTCCTCCACCTCTGCCCCTCTCTCCCTCTGCTTCTGCTCTTTCTTCTTGCTGGCAAAAGAGTACAAACTATTGAAAAAAACCCAAAAACCATAAGAGAAGAGGAAAGAGATGAAAACTTACCAGAATTACTTTACTCTCATTTGAATAACAACAAAGGACTTCATTTTACTGGGTTTTTTATGAGGTTGCAAAAAAATTCTCCCAGTACAGTTAAAGGATAGTCAAAAATATAGTTAATAATAGAAACAAAATAAAATTCTAACAGCCCAGGGTGAATATTGGCTAAAACACTCATAATCATATAAAACCTCCTCTGGGATATTTCATGAACACAAGTGAACTCAGAGAGCCATTTACAGCACAGCCAGAGCCTCCTGTAGCCATATTGTGCCCTAACAAAACCAGGAATGATCTACAGGACCTTTATCAAGTCACCAAAAATATTTTCTAACTTTTTCAGTCCAGGAGATGTTTTTCTTTAAGGCTTATCCTCATGTATACTGACCACGACTGGTCTTGAAAGACTCAGTCACATCGGGCCATGATAATGTGGCAACTGCATAAATAGGAGAAAGGGCATTTAAGACATCTGACTTCCAATGTGATTGGGACTAGGGATTTTTTTGTTTTTATTGTATCAGGACAAACTTTTCAAAATTTCCCAAATTGGCTTAACGGCCGAAAGTAGCATCTCTAAGCAAATGGAGGAAAATAAGATTGTCAGGAGTAGTCAACATGGATTCACCAAGGGGAAATCATGCTTGACCAATCTGATAGCTTTCTATGATGCCATGACCAGCTGGGTAGATGAGGGGAGAGCCGTGGATGTTGTCTACCTCTACTTCAGCAAGGCTTTTGACACTGTCTCCCATAACATCCTCACAGGGGAGCTCAGGAAGCGTGGGCTAGATGAGTGGACAGTGAGGCGGGCTGAGAACTGGCTGAATGGCAGAGCTCAGACGGTTGTCATCAGTGGCACAGAGTCTAGTTGGAGGCCTGTAACTACTGGTGTCCCTCAGAAGTCAGTACTCAGCCCAGTCTTGTTCGACTTATTCATCCATGACCTGCATGAAGGGACAGAGTGTACCCTCAGCAAGTTTGCTGGTGACACAAAACTGGGAGGAGTGGCTGATACACCAGAAGGCTGTGCTGCCACCCAGCGAGACCTGGACAGGCTGGAGAATAGGGTGCAGAGGAACCTGACGAAGTTCAACAAGAGCAAGTGAAGTGTCCTGCACCTGGGTAGGAACAACCCCATGCACTAGTACAGGCTCAGGGCAGACCTGCTGGAGGGCAGCTCTGTGGAGAGGGACCTGGGAGTGCTGGTGGACGACAAGTTAACCATGAACCAGCAGTGTGCCTGAAATGCATTAAGAAGAGTACGGCGGGGAGGTTGAGGGAGGTTCTCCTCCCCCTCTACTGTGTCCTAGTGAGGCCCCATCTGGAGTGCTGTGTCCATTTCTGGGCTCCCCAGTTCAAGAAAGATGAGGAAGTACTCAGGAGTACTGAGGAGCATCTCTCCTATGAGGAAAGGCTGAGGGACCGTGCTTGTTTAGCCTGAAGAAGAGAAGGCTGAGAGGGGACCTTGTAAGTGCTATGTCTTAAGGGTGGATGTCAAGAGGATGGGGCCAGGCTCTTTTCAGTGGTGCCCAGTGACAGGACAAGGGGCAATGGGCACAAACAGAAGCAGAGGAAGTTCCATCTGAACATGAGGAAGAATTTCTTCACTCTGAGGGTGACGGAGCACTGGAGCAGGCTGCCCAGAGAGGTTGTGGAGTCTCCTTCTCTGGCGATATTCAAGACCCACCTGGGTGAGGTCCTGTGCAGCCTGCTGTAGGTGACCCTGCTTCAGCAGGGGAGTTGGACTAGATGCTCCCCAGAGGTCCCTTCCAACCCCTACCATTCTGTGATTCTGTGGTTCTGTGTGCTCCAAACACAACCGGGGCCACATAAAATAGCTCAGGTGTTTTAATAAAATTGTATTTTGTGCTAATACTACAGTTTCTTCCTTCAAGAAAAGATTTGGGATCAAAACTTTAACTACATTTCCAAATTCAATTTGTTAAAACGCTGCCTCCAACAGGTGGGGGGAGCCCATGCCAACATTCTATTTAAAGTTCAATTCCGTGCTAATGGTTTATGGCAGATAATCAATTTACCAATCTGCTAGTTAGGCTTTGATGCTAATTATGTTAAGTATCATAGGTTCTGATTCACAAGGCATTAATCACAGGTCATTATTGCTCACATTATTAGGTTAAGTCAAAAATTAGCTTTTAGGCTAATTGTACTAATATGCGCTGAAATTATGCCTTAACAAACAATTGAGGGAAATTAGCCCCCTTAATTAAATGAGCTACAACTGTGCATTGTTTGTTGTTACACTGACAAAAAAAATGGTACTTGCACCTTTAGACAGAAATTTTCAGTAGCTGAAATGGGACACCGGTTCAAAAAAATGAGCCCAGGTTCTGCAAAACAGCAGTGACTTTCCTTTGAGATAATGTGGTCAGTGCCCCACACACTCTTTTAGGAATAAGTTGAACCAAAAAATTATTTTGTTGGCTGGACTCTTAAATGGGCTAAAATGGGATCAGCAGGGCTGCATTCATGTACTGGCTTTGTGTTTTCGATAAACACACAGGCAAATCCAGTTTTCTAAAACAGCTGTGATGACAGGAGACAGCAGATTTATTTCCTTTGAGAGCTTCTTATCTTGGGGTTTCTGCAGGCAGGCTCCAGCCTGTGCCTCTGCCACGTCCAGCCACACCACCAGCATTCACAGATAGATGAAGCAGTGTTAAGAGGTTTAGATTTTATTGTTGAGAGAGCTATGCTAGATGTGACTGCTCCCTTCACCAGTGGTGCTCAGAGTCCTCCATCTCCTCTTCTAGCTCAGGGCAGGTTATGGCCATCCTGGTCCCTCCTGAGTGCTCCGGAGACCTTGAGACAGCACAGAAACACTCTTGTCGAGAGGCTCCTCCCTCTGCCTTCATGTTACCCAAGTGCTTTGCAATCAGCAATTCCTTTCCAGGTGCAATGAAAGGTATTGTTTTTAATGGAGTTTTGAATAGGATGTTTATTTCCATAGAGACTATTCCACTTCCTTTAGCTTAGGTTATCCAAAGTATAGGAACAAGTACCTTGTATAATTGGGAAGGGCCTGATATTTGCATTTCAATGGGACCCTCTAGGTATAGAATCCTGTGAAAAGCATCTGCAGGTGTGTTTGTGTGGGATTTTGATCCCTTCTCATCTGACAAAGAATTGACAGATATTTAATTCAAAGATGGAAGGAAGTATGAAAGTTTCCTCATCTCCAAATGTAAAGTTTCTTTACAAGGAAGTATGGACAGTTTAAATAATTTGCCCAACAGCATAGCCCGAAATAGGACACAGATACCAACCTCTATTCCTTACCTGTGGCAGTAAGATCATCTTTCTTCTCTTGATCATAATGAAAACGCAGAAGCTGCTTGCACAGTTGTGCAGGAAGGCAGGATGGGACACTGCATCATGGGGACAGATTAGGATTATGAGGGGCAGCACCTGGCATGCAGGGGCCAGGGAAAAGCAAATGAAACAGTCACCAAACCAGTCTGCCTGCCACAGCCCAAAGGGAGCATACACCTCCCCAACATCATCTGCCCACGGGCTGTTCAAAAAACAGTGGGCTCTTGCCAGTGTGACAGGGCAGGAGTGTTTAAAATTAATCTCTTGCTTTTCAGACTGGGTTTTTCAGTTAGCCTGTGGTACCTTCTGGCAGGTCGCTGTGGAGACCTCTGGTAACACAGGTGCAGAGCTGATGAGGAAATGCCTGCAGTGTCTTCCCAGCGTCAGTTCCACCCAGGAGCTCAGCAGTTGTGGTTTTGTTGTTTGTGGGTTTGGGGGTCTTTTCTTCTGTTTTTTCCAGACACTCCAGAGCCTCCTACCAGACAAAATGAGCCTGGTTCTACAGCACAAGTTTTGGTACGTGTCTGTTTAGAGAAATACCTATTTTTCTCCTCCACAGGTCCAAAATAGGGCAGGGTTGGTATTCTTTTTGGAATAAGCCTAAACAAAGAGAGAAAATGGAATCCCACTTTCTAAAACTTATGTCCAGCTGAAAAGCTATCTTGTGTTATTAATATGCACTTAAATTTATAAAACCAATCTGGATTGTTCCGATAAATCTCTTGAAGAAAACCAGGACAAAAAAGAGGACTATTCAACTGAAATTGTAACAAGGAAATATGCAAGAACACAAAGAATATGAAGCACCAGAACTGCAAAACTGAGCTAAAGACTCATTGTTGGATTTTGTGTCTGGAAACATAAGCAGATCCCACTTTATTGAGTTCTGAAAAGAAAAATAAGAAGTGGATGTAGGCTTTCAGTTATAAGTCTCAGAGCACTTCACAAATGTGCTAAGTATGCAATCACTTTTTTTCCTTTTGAGAGAGATAGAGAGATGGGAAACTACAGCGCTGAAAAATGTGCCGTTGTGACACAGCCACAAATGGCTCTCTTCAAATGTTGCTCTATTGCTTTTGCTGCTGGGCTACACTGAAGTAATTAGTTGGTTGCCAGTGATGTATCTGGGCATAAACACAATTCACTCCATCACCCAGGAATTGTGGGTGGTGGTAAATTCTGCCTGATGGGGCTGTGGATTATATGTGTCTATGCTGGAGGATAGGGTGTTCCTGCACAGAGAGAGGGCTCGACTTAGGAATTTGCTCCTCACAAAGGTATGCCAAAGCCCTGAGGCTTCCTGCATTTAGGGTGTGATGTAAGATACAGCTCTTTGTTGAGAGCTTTTCTCCTGACATCCTTGCAAACCAGGCAGATGTGTGGATATCTCCCAGTAGTTATCCCTGGAAGGAAACATTATTGGATATCCTAACGGGTAAACAGTCCTCAGTGCTGAATTAAGAAGCGTTGTCTCTGTTTACTCCAGTTCTGTATGCACTGCTCACTGTTTTCAGGACAAAGAACCTGTGTTTTATTATCTGTGGCCAGTTTTCAGTATTGACTCCCAGACCTGCAGAGGTGTCCTCTTTGAAACCCAGAAGAATGAGGAATTTGTCAAGATTTCAAGTTTCACTCCAGATCCAAAGCTCAGATCACACTCAATGAAGGAGCTACCAAGGGGAGATGGGAATGGATGGCTTGGAAGTGCATGCAAAAAGCAATGGGGCTGATGCTGAGCCCCATGTACAGCCCTACTCCAAAGGCCAACTCTTGGCCAGAAGGCATTGCTGCATCAGCTCCTTGTAGCCAGGAGAGCTGGAAATGGATCAAGCCGGTGGCCTCCTTGAGGACAGCAAGTAGCCATGACCTGCCAGGACAAGGTGAGCACACCCTGCACAGTCCTTGTGCTGCTGCTCACCTTTGTGGGTATCCCTTGTTGTTTGCCGCTTCCTCCAAAAGCTTCGTCTGCTCTGTACAGCCATCTTCTGCTTTTGTAAGGTGTTAATCAGGCTTGGTGATGACTGTTGTCTTCTGTAGTTTCTCTGATGAGTGACAGAGCTCCTAGTCTGTGATGAGGGAGATACAAAAGCCACTGGCTAATGTTTTGCATAACTTCATGTCTCCCTGTACTCTCTCCCTTGGCTAGCCTGCAGTGCAGGGCAACTGCTTCTTATTAATCTGTGCATTGCATTTTCCATCCTGTAGTTTTCATCCAAGTTTGGGAGATCTAGCAGCTGCTGATGTTTACACTATAAGAAGGATCTTCAAGTAGTTTTTCCTAGACTTTTTAAGTATCTTTCTTTCTCTTGTCTTTAGAAAATGCTCAATTTTTCATCATTCAAGCTGAAATTTTACCTAGAAGTAGTTTGGTTTCTGGCAGGTTGTTTGGAGGGATAACATCTTTAGTCCAAGATGGAATTGAGGGAAGACAGGAAAAGAAGAGATACAGTCAGATACACCCAAACAGATGGATGCACCCTTTCTTCTCCCCATATTTCTGTGTATGAGTAGGCACCAGCCTGGTGTCTGACATGCATGTTATGTGGGAATTCAGGGTACAAGCAGTGACCCTGCTTGACTGAGATCAGTGACTTAGCCTTGAGTTTCTACCTCTCCCAGGCAAATGTCCTGTTTTGAGAGAACAGGGGATCCTTGCTCTCTACATAATTCACAGCACAACTAATGTTGCATGCTCACAAATCCTCCTAGCTGGAGTTCTTATTTTCCAGCTAATGCTATTTATATCAAAATTTCCCTTCAGCTTTCACTGGGATAGGATCAAAGCTCTGTGAGTAGAGATCTATCATTACACAGGCTATGAATTCTGTATTCCTACCTCAGATTTTGATTCAATTTGGGGGTTATGTGGAATTCATCTAAAGCCAAGTGGTTTTGGATGTCAAAACCATAAAACAATTTTCCTGTTTCATGTGACGTGGGTGTATAATAATATATTTGGCCTTGCCCATAGGCTACCTAACCCTGGGCTGTGATTCACCTCAGTGTTTTAGCTGCCCTTTTACTGGACTTGTGCTCAGTTTCAATTTTTATAATAAACACAAAGTCCAGCCAATGCTTCTGCCTTTCAGGTTCCACCAAGAGCACTTCCAGTAGCTCTGCTAGTTAATATGAAAGTCTACTTACTGACAATACAATACTAATGATCTATACTTCAAGGGCACCTTTGATGTGATGATCTCAAAGCAAATCAATTAAAGGCTATCCCACACCCATGCTATGGATGGAAACATTGACTGTGTGGAGAATTGAATCCTAAAATCACTGGCAAACTGGATGTGAAAACTGGAATTTCTGTCCCTGTGAGAAAGTCAGCTATATCAATGTTTGTTTTCTTCCCCATCCAGAAGACCAGAATTTTGCTGTTGCGGATGTGTTTATGGAACACAATATATAAAAGAAAAAATACTCCTGGAAAGTGTCACAGTGTTTAGTTGTGTATCAGCTAGATTCAAAATCAGGCCAAATGACATTGTGCCTCTGGTGCTGTGTGTTGTGTGTATACCTCTTGGTCCTCAGCACCGCTGGACTCCAGGCTGTGCCATAATGGATAGTGCCCACTTCTGCGGTCCAACAGCCTGGCTGCAGTCACACGTGATGGAGCTGCAAAGTGTCCAAATTATTATTGGTGTTCTGGCATCTTCGCCAAATGTTTTTTTAGTGTTATAGTAAGTCAAAGTCAAATACTTAATTTTAAATTTCCTATATAGAAAAGAGACACCAAACAGACCATTCCTGAAATTTGTCCCTGAAAAAAGTCAACTCAGCTTTCATGTTGCAAGCAGAAGTCTCCATGCATTTTGTTACAAATCTGACTTAAATCAGAAGGTGTTTGCAGTACTCAGCTGGAATCAGGTTAAGGAAAGAGCTATGTATTACTCACTTTGTTTTGGAAGAGTCTCGCTGTTAATTAAGCCATGTACAGCTGCTGCACACAGGTCCTCTCTGGGGAGCTGTGACTGCTCACACTAGCAGGCAGTGGTCGAAGTTCAGCCTGGAGGCCACGCGCTGTCCCAAGCCCTGTGCTGGTGGGATTTGGCCCAGAAGTCATTAAAACAAGACAGGTTATGGCCAGCTTTTCTTCTGGATTCTCCACATTGCAGTTGTTCTTGGCTGAGGAGGCACATAAGCCATTTCTGATTGCACTGAGCGTTCTTGTCCTCTTCTGCATCCCTCAATGTTTGCATGCACAGGGATCGACTGTTGGACAAACACAAGGGTGAGAGCCAGTGTTATAACTGGGTACATTACCTTTGATAAGGTCAACACCACATTTTTGGTGTGGTACATGTAAACTCTACAGGATTAAACAAGCTTTTCCTCTCACGTTATGCTTTGTCCTGAGCACTGGTGGTAGTGGGACTTACACACTCAAGCATATTTGGAAGTACTTAAACACGCAGCTGTGATAGCAGACGGGGGAAATGGCTTCCCTTCAAATGCTCGAGGCAAGGATTACTTTTCTGTAAATTGCCATAGGATGTGATATTTCCTTAAAGTTCATGCCTCCTTAAACACGTACGTATCTTTCCAAGGGACAAATTTCCCTCCACATTGACAGTTAGACTTGGAGTGCATGTTGTGGACTGGAAAATCTAGGCAATTTAATGGAAACAGTCCCTAAAGCTGAACAGATTCTCCAATTTGTCCTGCTGGGCAAACATCTGCATGGGAAAAGAGGCTTCTGCTTTTATCTCACCATCTTGGTCTTGCATTTCCGGGTTATTCTTTTATGTGAGTCATAGTTTTTATCTATACAAAGAGAAGCTTTAAACTGCCTCAAGTGAGGTATTTTTCCAGTACTTCAGCACTAATTAATCATTAAAGTGCCCAGACCAAAGGGCAGGGAACTACAATGTTGGTGTGTTCTTATGATCACGTTGTGGCCAGTTCCTTTCATAAATACTGGTATTTTGTGAGTTTCAAATCAAATCTCCCATGGGGAACGATTTGGCAACAAGATGGTGGGCTGCTTTTCTTTGCATCTTTCAAAAGTAATGGGAGCTTTGACTCCATGAGGAATGCAGTGTCAGCCCCACAATAAAAAGGACAGCTATTTCTTCAAACACGTTGGCACCCAAAGATGCCGGTGATTCAGGCATGGATATAAAAAAACAACCTCATGGAGTGAGAGACAGCAGTCCCTGTCCTGAAGCTCTGGTAGCTCAATCAGACAAGCACCAAAATGGCTGGAGCCTAGAGCTCAAGGGTAACTTAAGGCAGTTAAGGGTGTAAATCTCACTGTAAGCCAATAAGATTTACCATTTAAATTCTTAAGTTACTTCTGAAAGTGAAGCTTTTGAAAAAACGCTGCCGCTTTTCAAAAAATGTAGCCTAAGGACACGACTTCCGTGAAGCATTAACCTCAGTCTTAAATGGCTCTGGCAGTTGTCTTCTCACCTGAAAGGCCAGCGCTTGCATTTAACGACACTGTCAACCATAGGCGGCAGCAGGCATGGTGGAGGTATGGACTGGTGTCTGGGCTTTGCTTTCACTTGCACTGATAACCTGCCCCCTTCCTCGTAGTGATTGCTGGGGTCCTGACAGCCTTGCTGTGGGCAATGCTGTGCTGTAGCCATAAAACTCACCTTCCCTTTTCAGTGTGGTTAACTGGTAGAAAATCTGCAGTGCCTAAATACTTGAGATGTGACAAAAGACCTGTCATGCTTATGGCTTATTAAAAAATGAGAGAGAAGAGCATATGGAATGCAAACATGTCCTGCTGCTGGTGGCCAGCCGTGGATGGGAACACGATAGTCTGGCTGCTCTAAAGGGAGGGTTTTTGTTTAGCTTTTGTGGGCAATGAACAGACCATAGGGCTTGGTCTTCTGTGTCTCTCTCTCCTGCACCTGGAGCAGGTGAGACATGCACTGGGGAGCAGCAAGCCAGAGGTGAGGTGGGGACTGAAGGAGAGGCAGAGCAGGGCAAGCAAAAGCCAGCAACACAAATAACAAAGCATCTGTAAAATTAGTGGCTGCTAATGATTGTCCTAGAAACAGACAGAATGGAGCAACAGTATTTCCGAAATGTCTTTTTTCCATAATATGGGATGTTTGAAAAGGCCATTATTCCTCCTTAAAAAAAAAATCCTTTTTTTTTTTTTTTCCCCTTCATTCTTGCTCTTGTGGGAGGCCTGGGACTTGATAGGATGGGCTCTTGTCCAGCATTTGTTCTGACCTAGATTTTGATCTCTGCTTTTTTCCCTTACCTTCTGCTTAGCTGGCTACTACCTCTTAAAGACATGTATATAATCTATAAAACATTTGTGTTTCCCATAAGTTTTACTTTCTCTTTTCAGGAGATTCTGAAGACTATAACAAAGAGATTTATATTACAATGACCATAAATGCTTTAGGGTGCTAGGGTGATCTAAGGAATTGTAATCAGCAAGGGAACCTGCTAGACCATTTAGTAAAAAAAAAGTGAGATGTTAAAAAGCAAAAACAATGAAAAATGCTGTAGATTAATCAGCATTTGTCTTCTCTCAGTGGGCAGCAGCAATTTGCAATACTTTCTCTGACAGCACTGGAGAGCTGGTGCACCTGAATTAAACTCTTAATATCAAGTAATTACTATTGCAGTACAGCCTCAAGCCTTGAGCATGGTTTGGGATCTTTTGCACTGGGTGATGTGTGCATGCATGTGTATAAAAGACAGTCCCCATCCTGAAGGGTTTACAGTGGAAAAATACACAGAGCAGAAAGAAGATGGGCGAATGATGTGGTTTTCGATCCCTGTTGACCAGCTGGTGATGGGAAGCAATGGGGAGACTGTAGTTGACATCAGCTGTGAATGGGCCTCCTTATTGATCTCTTTAAGCTGTCCTATCCCTGATGATTCCTGCTTTCCTAACTGAACTGTTGTTCAGTTATCAGGCTCTTGGACTGTGGAATAAATATGGTAATACAAACACAAAGATACGGAGAACCAAACCCTACAGTTTGCACAAGGACAAACAATTGAGCCTGAACTTTGGAATGAATGAGAATTCAAAGTTGTAAAATCATCAGTTGATCAGTTAAATTAATTGAAAGAGTGCAATGTGATGTTTAGCTGCATTTATTTTATTGTTGCCTCCTGTTTGATATGACTCATCTGTCCATGTCCCACTTGGTACTTGGAGACTTGTGGGAGGACATGGATGTTTGGCATGAACCACAGAGGCTGCACAGGGTCTCTGCAACCTGAGCAGTCCTGCTCAGTTCACAAATGAATGTTTTCAGGCAAAAAGAAGATGAGGGTGGAGGACATTTCTCATACATATCTCATAGCATTTGTTGGGAGATGTGAGGTTCACCCTGAAATTTCAAACTGATGCTTGATCGGATGCTGTTGGAACCAGCTGTTGCTAAGTTATGTGGGGGCCATCTTTATGAAGGCGACTTTTCTTCTGTGTTGAATTTACAGACTCCACCACCAAAATCAAGCATGGCTCAGTACCCAGGGAACAATGGAGACTCTGGCTTGTGCTGGTTTGGTTTTCATGTACATATCAGAAAGATTAACCAGAAGAATAAACTTACTGTGCCATCTTTGTTCTGCAACAGCAGTTTTTGGTGGTGATCTATGTGGTACTGTACAATGCATTTCACGTGAAAGGTTATTATTCTTATGCACAGATGTGTGCAGACCTTTTTTTTGTAACCCAGTAGTGGCAGGATGTCAAAAAGTGAAGACATAAAGAAGGAAAAAACCTACCAACCTGAGAACACTGGTAGCAGTAAGTGAGACAGCCCTGTCAGGCCACGTCATTGGAAGAGCAAAGGTTGATGGAATGCTGTGCAAAGTAAAATATGGAGGTTCTTGATAACTTGTGCAGTTCGTTGAGGAGTTAAAAAAAAACACAGTAGGAAGAGTGCTTATCTGGTGTGTGCTGGAAACACCATTTCTCACAGGGGAAGGCAGACCAAGCTATTCCCTGCTGAAGGTTATAATCACTTGGTTGTCATGTCAGTATGCAGCAAAGGAACATGGACTTTCTCAGCAAGGAGGTAAAGGCCCAGAGGAAGCTGAGCTTTCTCAAAGCATGTAGCTCTGGCCTGCTATCTCAGCTGCCCCTTCTGCAGCTAAGCAAGTCCCTTTGGGCATGTATTGGTGAAGATTTCTAACTGTGTGTGCCACGCTTATGCCATGGCTGGAGTGGCGCTGGCCAAACCTCTGCCAAAACCAAGACACAACGTATATGCTGAGGAGAAGCACAGTGCAACACTGTCCTTCAGGCAGCCCTCAGCAGCAAACACTTTTGTTTGCTTGGTTTTTTTCCCTTTTCCTCCCCTCTGAAAACTCAAGTCCATGACCAACAAGCCATGTGTGCATGCATGCGTGTGTGCAGACATTATGTGCTGCAATTCCTCTTTGTTAACATCAGCGAAGGACGAAGTGAACACGCAGTCCCACTGGCACGGTCTCCTTTAGGTGTGCTGCACCACCCAGTGTAATTCATGCACTAATTCTGTTTGATGATCCAGAAAGAATGTTTCAAGAAAGTTTCATCCCTCAGTAATTTTGTTAACCTCTCCTGGCAACAAAAAAAAGGGGAGGTAATGAAGTGGTATTTTCAAAGAAAGAACATAAAACCTCGACAGCCCTTCTTTGGTTTGAGAAGGGTTAGTAGGCATATGGAGGACTTCTCCACATGGCTCTGCACTTCATCTGCAACTGGGAAAAAAGCAGCCTCGTGGGATACTAATTCAGTCCTTGGTTTCTTTCTTGTATCAAACGCTGCCAACTGTGCCTTAAATTTGGGCCAGCTGCATGATGGTTTTATGATGTGATATTGTTAGGAAGTCTGGGTTCAATGTAACAGAGGCTCTGCTAATGGGGCTGCTCCTTTAGGGCAACAGTACAGTGCTGGCTTGGGACACTTGAGCTGTTTACTCTGTGCCTCTGTGGGGATATGTCTTCAGCAGAAATTAATGGTTGGGTTTACCAGGGTGGATAAGATTACTGGGGCTGAATGGGTTTGTTGGTGTGGTGGGAGGAGCAAAACACTTTCTGATGCATTTGGGTTTGGGACAACCTCTGTGTCACCCTTATTTAAGCAAAAAAAGATCAGGTTTTGTTCAGGTTCATTCCTGAATGCGTGCTGCTGCAGGCACCGCATCCACACATTTTCAGGGCAGGCCCTCTCCTTGTCCAAATGGACAAAATAGGCAAAGAGGCATTATGCTCATCTCAGAGTCAAAGGATTTTGTTACCCACCACAGCAAAGACGTGGTACAACTGGGTTTGGAAGCAACCCAGTTCACGTGTCACATTTAATGCAGGGGACTATCCTGCAATTGAAACCTAATCACAAGACTGTCCTATTCCTTTATGATCACTTCATGTCCCAAAAGCTTTGCGGAGGATCAACCAAATCTCCTGTGTTTTCATTTACTAAGCTCAGTTAAATTATACTAAAAGAAGAATGCTTTTTCTACCACTCTGAACTTGCAGTGATTAAATTGTGCTGTTGTAGGGGCTTAATTTTCATGAGTAGATATTCATAATTATCAGTTAATATGCTTAGTAATCTTGAGGAAATATTTGGTAATCTTTACAGCTACTTAGCTAACAGGAACTGGCATCATTCCCTTAGATTTGGGCTCTGTAACTTGGTGTCATCTCCTCTTTTTGTTCTCTTTCCTAATAATCTGATCACTGTCTTCACATTGCAGTGAAACTTTCTCCTCTTGACTTATCATTTGTTTCCCAGTGAAAGCCCAATCTGCTTTGTCGTCACCTGTTCTTAAACCTGCCTGTTGATGCCAGAGATGGAGGAGAATGATTGATATAGTTTATCAAAAACATAGGCCAGGCATGACCAAAGGACCCTTGTGCATGTGTATATGTGTATAATTTTCATAAGAAAATAATCTTCTAATGCAGTCAGTGCATTATGCAGTGAGTTCCTCACACTATAAGACTTCTATGGAGATGAAACACTCATTTTTACTATGTAGGAGTTTGGGGTCTGTGAGCAAGTGTGACTAACTCAATACTAGCCTGTTGAACTATGTGTACTTGCTGAGGGCTCATTCACCTTCTGATAAACCCACAGCAGTTGTTGATGCAGGGCTTTATACAGGGGAACAGCTAAGAGGTGTGGGGTAGTTGTTTTAGATGGAAATTATTTCGTTTTGTACAGGTCTAAATGGCTGAATTTTATGGCTAGTGCCATACGTGCAGGATGACAAATTATGCTAACAGTTTGATGTACTGAGAACAAGCCATTCCAGTGGAACACAGGGCTTGCCTGTTTTCTTCTGTGCTTTTAACAAATACAAATAACTTGAAAAGTTCCCTATGCAAGAAAGAAACACAGCAATTACTAAAAATTAAGGAAAATGCAGTCAGATATCTTCAAACAGTAGCATAAAACCAATAAATGTGACTCAGGGCTAAATTCAATCTCCAAATGTGGTGCAAGAACCCTTTATAAGGCAATTACATTTCTGACTAAGATTCTTCCAGTGAAAAAATACTTTTACAGCAGAAATTTTTTCAAATATTACATATATTATGATTTATCCCCTATTTTTTATTTGTCTTGAGGCTCTGTTAGCTGAGCAGCCACAGTGCTGATGGACTCAAATTTATACACAGAGAGATGATATTTTTGGGTTTCAGCCATCGTTGTTTTAGTATGTCTGAGGTGGGAACAGGAGAGACCTTTATCCACATTTCATTTCTTCTTTATCCTTTCCATTTGCTTTGTCCTCAAATCTATGTTCAAGAAGGCCACGAGTGACAGGAGTGGAGGTAGCTCCTCTGTGCGAGTCTGACACCAACCCTTTCCTTTCTCTTTCAGCTCAGCTTCGTGAAGCTCATCACACAAATGGGGGCCTTTTTCTTCCATGACGGTTGTGCAGTTGTTTCTCTGCTTTGGTGGCTCCATCTCTCGGCTGCTTCTTGGTGGGTGACTGTGCTAAGCTGCACACCAGTGTGACAAGGCGGGGGAGTAGGAATGCTCTCCATTTTATAGACAAGGCACTGTGATCCCTTAGGCACACACTTCTGTTTCTGAAGAAACAGTCAAGAAAAATCATCTTTCACCCCTTATAGCAATTCAAATGCTTACCCGCCTTCCTGTGTTGTGGAAGGAGCGTAAGTTCACATTTTTCTGTCCCCAGATGTGCCTCTGGCTCACCCGTCCATCTGAAGGGTCTAGGGCCTGAATTGAGCCATTTTTCCCTGTTTCCTGGATCCTGTCACTACCATGGTCTCAGTGGGACTAGTGCTGCCATACACTCCCATCTCCAGCCTGCCTCTGCTGCTGAAGGTGCAGGTTGAGACCACAGCTGGAATGGGGATGCTTCCTTGCTAGAAGATTAAACAAACCCTCCTTGGTCCTGATGCTGCACTAGTAATAAAATCTAGTCCAAGGCAAGTCATATTGTACTAGGAAAGGTGTGTTTTTCCTGGATATCTGTGTCTATTCTGGAAGAACAGCACCACAAGCTATGGCAGCCAAATCTATTAATTTTTCTTTTTTTTCTTTTTTAACTTGCTTAGTCAATAAATGCTGTGACAAGCTCAGCAAAGTTGTGGCAGGACACTGGGCTGTGCTGTGCAAAGCTAGTGAAGTACTATCTGAATACCCACCACAGCAGCTGGCAGTGCTGCAGGGACCCCAACAGCAGCAGAGCTGCTATCAAGAGCCGTCAGATTTACTCGAGGTTAAGACAAGAGTGGGTTTTGTGGGATGGAGCTGTGGAGCACACTGTAACCATACCAGCAGGGTCTTGCCTGAAGCCCTGCCCTCGTAAACATTCTCGCTGTAGCAGACGTGAGATACTACATGGCTGCTTTCCAAAGTGTGGGATAGGAAGATGTGGAGAGGGTGTATTATCACTTCCCTGACCATTGCAGGTGCAAAGAATTTGGTAACAATATTTGCTCTGGAGCCAAATTGCTCTCAGACTCTCTCCTATGTTTATTTAGTTGAAGAGAATTACCCAGCTTTTCTGCTGTGCAACATTCACAGGGTAAGAATTCCCAGACAGGGTATTTTTCTTTCTTTTATTTTATTCCCTTTTGAAACACGTGTCTAGACAAGTGACAAGCAAACCTCAGATTGTTCGGCTGTGTATTTGAAAGGTACCTGAATGTTTCCTCCCAGTCCATCCCCCTGAATGCATTCAGCCTGCTTCAATTCCTGGTAATTGGGTTGAGAGCCTCAAGAGAGCAACTTGTCTTGTGAGGTTTTCATCTTCTCCTGGTTTTAAGGAGTTCAAAGACCTTTCAGCCATAGAGCTTTTGCAAATGCTTTGCTCTTCAAGTTTCTGATTCTGTCTCAAACCTAGAAGCACAAGGAAGCACGAAACGGTGAAAAAAAATCTATATATAAACACACCACCAAACCTTAACATAACAGAAAAGTGTTCTTCATTCAAATTAAAAATGCAAAGAAGGAGCTTATAAGCAGTTTGAAAAAAGGAGAAATGTTTGAATGCTTTTTTAAGCTCATTTACACCAGGAGCTTACTGCCAGTAGCACACTGCCATGCTGTCTGTGGCATATAATACTGCAAAGTTACATCATCCCGTGAAATGGGCCACACAGAACACTTTACTGGTACAGACCTTGGTCATGGTTACAGGCCATTTGCTGAGCTGGATAAATGCAGTTAGTAAAATCCATTTGATTTCAGAGGGATTGCACATGGATGAAAAAGTCTATTGCAGTGTTAATGGCAATCTTTTCAGTACTTGGATCAATAAATATTTTTCTGCTCAAAAATAATTACAGAGTCAGAGCTATTTACTGGAAACAGTTAAAAAAATAATTCAGGATAAGTGAAGGAAATCAAGAGCTTCTTACATTATCTGTCAATCCATTTTATTACACATTTGTCCAGCCAGTGATGCAGATGGTCCTACCCTCTGAGCAATGAATTACCAAGTGTTTATGGTATAGTTTGTCCCATTTAGACTAGGTCATAATTTTTTAAAAGTTTTTGGATTTGGGTTTTTTTAGTAAGTCGTCTCAGGAACATGCTCCACCTCAGCTGGGTCACCTCTCTCAGGTTTTGGGCAGCTCCAGTTGTGCTTGTTCTGACACAGAGGTAGGAAGGAGGTGGTAGCAATCTGGTTCAAAATGCAAAGCTTTGGTGTGGCTCCAGTCTCTCCACCACCCCACTGGCTTGGAGCTGACACATAGTAAAATACCTAAGATGAGCCAAAGCACCTAACTTAGTGTGGGCGTGGAGGTTGACTGCAATATGTTAGGTAGGAATAGTGAAAAGCAGTGGTTTCTGCTATCCAGCAATTCATTCTTGTTCTTATCTTTCAGTTAGCGATCTCTAAAAATATTATTGCGAAACTTGACTCTTCTCTCCGGAGTCAATAACATCCCCCATCACAGGTGGTGTAACAATTCAAAATAGGGCACACCTAGGAGGGAGTTAGATTGGGTTAGGAAGCAAACTCCAAAACTACAGCTCCAGTGCAGCTGGTTCCTTACTGCTAAAGGCTGAGTAAGGGGAAACGCAATACTGCAGCTCCACAGTAACACTGGAAGATTATAATTTCCATTCCATTTGAATTCTAACGTGAAAAAGAGTGTTTCTTTGTCTTGATAAATTCCACAGGTCCTTCCCACCTGTTTCCATTTTAATGCAAAAATAGCAACACTGTAGTTTGTATCTTGTTTCCAAGTTGGCAGGAGAAGTCCCTGGGTTGGTTAGTAGTGCTATAACCTATCAGAATGTGGTGTAGCTTAGCCTCTGTTTTGCTACCTTTTTCTTTCCCCCGTAATGTATTGGATACTGAGAGCTAGTCAACTGGCAAAGACCTGGCTCTTCTGGAGAAGAAAGCCCAGACCCGTAGCTAATGCAAATCGCCACAAAAATTGGGTAATGTTACAAAGAAAACATTCTGTAATAAGCTGTGCACTCAGAGTTGCTTGGGTAGGAAGAAAGCTTTGTTGTACTTTAATCACAGGATGACTTTGAGACACAGCTATGTTGTAGCTATGAAAAGAGAAGTGCAATCAATGGGGACAGATGAGACAATGACAGCGCACCAGGCACAGATGACAGCTTGGCCTGAACACGATGAACTTTGTTGCTCTACCAAGAAACAAGAAAGATGAGCTGAAGCAAGAGCCATCTGAACTGTTGAGGAAGGCCGGTATTTGGAGTGGAGACTGGCAGGAAGGAGTTGAGAAAAGCAATGGCTGAGATTTCTGCCTATACATACGGCATAGCTAAAAACTAAAGGAAAGTGAAGAAGAACTCATGTGGCAAAAGAGTGCAGTGGTACAAAAAAGGTAATATAAACTACCGTGGATGCACTTAGGCTGGAATTAGAGAAAGGTTTCCTAATTACTGGTTCTAGCAAGCATGAACACTCCACTGCTGTGAATCTTTTCTCACTTAAGCTGTAAGGCCTAACAGGCATCATGCCTGTGGGCTCTTAGCAGATGTTTCTTCATTTGGAAAAGGACATCAGAAAACTGTTTATCAGGAAAAAAGTAAGGATTATATAAAAAGTATGTTTCTGCCTAAGAAATGAATGCTTAGACCAAGATAATGCAGGCAACCACAAAGAAATGAAATGCTTTTGCGAAGATCAGAGGGGAGAGTTGCTGTGTGTATTTGTCTACATCCCATTCAAATGTCCAGGTTAGTGCAGGAGGCTGCTCAGAAAGAGTATTCTTTGGAGAGGTTAAGGCATGAGCGACATCAAAGTGCTTGGTGCTGTAACGCTTTTCCTTGGGTGTAAATACAAGCCGTGCACTCCCCAAAATGCATTCCTGCCGGGCCTGATTTCAACCTGCCCATGTTTGATGTGGGGAGCAGGTGGGAACTGAAGGTCACTCAGAGGAGAGAGGAAAAGGGTAGAAATGTGCCCCTGTGTGTGGGGAGGTACCCACGCAACTGCTCAGCCTCAAAACCACCCCATAGCTTTCTCTTACCAAGGAGCAGGCAGATGTATCACACAAGGATGAACAGCTGCTATCTGACAGCACAGCCCCCCCAAATAACGGTCCTTATTGGAGTGTTACCGACCATGGGCAGCCACTGTGCTGCCACTGCTTGAGGAGCTGCTTCATACACAGCTTGTCAACAAGGAAACCGTTTTTCTTTTTTAAACTGTGGGTGATGTCAAGAATAAAAGACTTTCGTGACTAATCCTAAATAAGGAGCGAGCATTTAAACAAAGAGCTACTGTGGAATTTACAGACAAATGCATGAACTGGCCTGCTGTAAAATGGACAGCATTTTACTCAAGGATGTGGTGGCCACTTCCAGCCTTTCGTATTTCCACCAAGTTTTAGAGGCTAAGTGCTAAAGAAGATAGAGAGATGTTAATCAGCAACGGGATTTCATCTGTCCTGAGAGTTTCAATAGGATGTAAGCATCACCCCATCTTCAGTACACCTGGATTGGCTTAAGTCTTCAGGTCACTGCCCTGCAGCTGATGAAAGACATACATAGCAGCAGAATGGATCTGATGGAAAATTTAGCTGGCCAGCCTGAAAGTCCTTTGCACCTCCATCCCCTCCAATCCAGTTAGCTTGTTAAACCTCCCTTTCTTTGCAACTGTGCACAAAAATAATGGCTTCAAGCATGGCAGTATGTTGGTGTAACACAGAGTGAATGGGCTGTACAATTTCTATTGCAGTATAGGAACACTGCTTGCTTTTTTATGCTTTAGAGTCAATGAGACGAAAAGAAAAAAAAAAGTTAAAAAAAATAGTCCTGCCTTAGCTCTTTGGCAGAAGAGCAGTAATTTCAGTGCATCTCCCCGCCCCCACACACGCATGCTTTGCTGTGTTACAGGCAATGGTGTTGCCTGGAATGAAATGCCACAGCTGTGAACTTTGCTTCGTGTTAGACAAGAATGAAATGTTCTCTCCTTCACTTCTGTTTGCAACACAGGTGACATGATTTCAGATTACATTACCTGAGTGATCAACATATGAATTATTTGTCCAGACATAGTTTAGCAGGACAAAAAAATCCACCCAAGAACTCTGTGGTGCAACTTCAACTATGTATATGAGTACTTCCATGACTGCAACTCTCCAGTGTAGGCGTCTAGCTATTCCCACTGATTATCTAACCATATGTTTTATTTTTCTCTTTTATTCTTTTTAAATAAATGATTCAATACATTTTTTTGTGGTATGTTAGATATTGGCTAAAATAACACATGGTCTTAACCTGCTCTAATTGAATTTAATGCCACCATTCCCACTGACTAAACTGATTCAGGATTAGGCCCCCAGTGAAGAAAAGTCCACGCTATGTGTAGAAGTAGCCAGGACTGTAAATACACTCCTTCTATCTTGGGGACATATTGAGCACATTTGGTACAGAAATAATATTTTTCCATAACCTGGACATATACAGACAGCAGTCCTTCACAGTACAGGCACAGCTCCCACTGAATTAAGAGGAGAAAAAAAACAGGTTGAAAATTTGCAGTTGCAATTAAGGTCAGGATAGCATGATTGGTGCCATTCTGAAATATGTAGATGTTGCAGTTTTTCTTGGGAAAAACTTGTGGTCCAAACATGCTGCTCATCTCTGAAGATTCACAGCAAGAATTGTGCAATTCATGTAGTGAGGGTTGGCTCCCCTTCGAGTTAAGCTCTCTGTAAGCACCAGGCTCTCATGCTTGTGATACAATTTTCTGCAGTGGATTGCCTTTTTGTCCAGCAAACAGGTTTTCCAGGTGCAAAGTTGTGCACGGAACAACGCCCAGAGGGGTAACGCTCAGAAACTCATGATAACTTCATGTGGCAGGTCCTGCACCACAACAGAGCCAGGCGAGACCTGAGTCACAGTCCTCAGGGATGCCTCACAAATGCACAGCTTTCTAGGATGAGGCATAAGCTAAGTCTCGGGTTAAGTTTATCACAAGTTTGGCCCTTCCTGCTAAACCACTTGGACAGCTGGCTGACGGGAGAGTGAGAATGATCCGGGACAACAGAGAAGTGGCAATATTTTGTGAAACAAGGAAATGGCTTGCCAATGCTAACTGCACTGTGGAGTTTCACACTGCCATGAGTGTTAAACCTCCAGGAGAACTGGATCTATACCAGGGTATAGTAAAGTGAAAAATCTCTTCAGCTGGTGTGTGCAAGCAGGGTGGTTTCAGGCGAACTTGCTTCTCAATGTAGCTGAGAATTCTCCAAGAGGAGGGCAGCGGACAGCAGCAATAGATGTTGTTCAGGCACATCAAACAAAGCCCACCATTCAGGATGCGGTGGTCTCTTGCAATAGGGCATTAAGGACAGGTTCTGTGGTTTTGGCTAATAAACTACAGGAATTCAGTGCAAAAGGTGTGCAGCTCACATAAGTGATTCTGTATTTGGCAAAAAAAGGCATTGTTGTAGTTGAGTCTTTCTTACTGACTTGGGGTCCCTCTGTTTGATAGTCTGCATGGTTTACGGAGAAACCATGATCACCAGGGACAGATGATCTGATAATTATTAAAAATAATAGGCTGACAAATGACATATCCCTGGCCATGGAATAAAACACTTGATACACCGGATGGGCCTTCTTATCACTGGTATCTCCAGCTTACCCACTCAATATTGATAACATGCTCAGAGGATTTAGGAGAGTCACGTCAATAAACACAAATGCCTAAAAACTGTCTGCACCAAGGCTTCATGATTCTGAGATGAGAAAAGAAAATTCTTTCCTGAAGTTAAAAACTGTCTTTGTGGAAGATGGGTATAAAGCTCTGTTCACTATTGCGGGAGGTTACTGGCGAGTCCCCTCAAGGCTTTGGCTAGGATGTCTGCCACACATCTTTATGCAAGAAAGTTTTTTGTGCATTACTTAGAACTGAGGTCGCTGAAATACTAATTTGATAATGTTCAGACATATTCATAAATAGTCCAGTAAAAAGGATGAAAAGTGAGATGAGAAATTTTGCAGATGATGAAAATTCTTCAGTGTCATAAAACTAAATCTGGTCACAAAGCACTGCCGAAAGAGTTCATGATCCTGAGTGGCTGGGCAATAAAATGACTGATGTAGTGCAGTGACAACAAAAGCAGAGCACATGCAGAACACTCACCCTAACTATACTTCAACATAGGTGAGCCCTACATTTAGCAAAGAGAGTTTGGAGGCCTCTGCAAGTATCATTTAAACTCCATCAGAAGAGGCAACTATCACATTAAGAATGAATTGGCAAAGAGGCAGGAACAAATATGAAATCATCATTATAGCACTCCTTGATGAAACTACACCTCCATGATAGTGTGTTTTCTAGCCATCTAACTCCAGAAGGGTTGAGCTGAACTAGAAAGCACAGGAATGAAAGAATTCAGGATGAGGAGAGATGGGCAACATTTTCCATAAAGACAGAAAATAAGCAGATGAGGAGTCTTCAGGATGGAAAGGGATGTCACAGCAGCAGGAGGTACAGTAAAGGTCTATCAGATCATGATTGAAATAGAAAAAGGCAAATAGAAACCAGTTGTTCCCTGCTTCTTGTAAGAATTAGAGGGGACCCTATGACACTGTCACACAAGAAGGTTTAAACCAACACAAGGAAGTATTTTTTCATACAAAGCATAATTAAATTGTGGAACTCATTGCCACAGGATGTTGCGGGGGCCAAAAGTTATAAATGGCTTGAGAAAGGGATCAAAAGCTCTTGAGGAGGATAGATCCATAGGTGGCTGTTAAAATGCACTGGTCGGGAGGCAGCCTCTGCTTTGGGACATCCGTAAACCACGGATTGCCTGAGGATGATACAGCAGGGGAGGATTGTGCTGAACTTCCTCCTCAAGTTTCCTCCTTCTGCATCTCCTCCTGCCTATGCTGGGAGATGGGACACTGAGAGACAGGGTACTGGCCCATGTGGCCTTTTGGTGTGACACTGGTCACGTCCCAGCTCTGCTGAGTGTATTTGGGGCATGTCCCTTCTTATGCCTCTTTAATAAAAAAAAACCCCAACAAAAACCAAAACCAAAATACAATCAAAAACAGAGATGGGGGGAAAAACAACCCCAGCCCTCCACACACAGTTAGTAGGCAGGCTGGTAGCTGTATTATTTTCTTTAGAGTGGACTTTGTGTTGCCAGTGGCAGGAAGCCATGAACCACAAAAATAAAATAATTCTAACCCTAGTGCTAAGTAAGGAAAACAAAGATGGCTCAGCAATTAGCAGCATTATATATGTTAGTACTAAGTAACAACAGATGTCAGGACTTGAGCCCTTTGCATTCCTCGCAATCCTTTGGAAACCAAAGCCTTTTGACGTTGCTATACATTATTACAGTTATTTCGGGTCTGAGAGAACAGCAAAAGGCTGTTTGAATGGTGAAATATGTAGGTTGCTAGGACTGGCTGGGTCTTACCTGTGCCTGCTTCACCATCCTGCATACTTCTGCTGACTTAACAGGCTAGCGTGTGCTGTAAAAGCTTGCTCTGTAAAGACATGCGCTGGCCATGAGTCATTAGCAAGCATGCAAAGCTAATTGGCAAAATACTCATAAAAGATTTTGAAGGTGGGTTAATTACAATTCATTACACTGTAAACTGTCCCCAGGCTATTGTTAAAAAATGCAGGAGTTTCAAGGTCCAGTATTTTATGATTCATTTTGCCATGCAGTGAAAAACAGACTCTATATCAAACTACATTCATTATAGTTAAGACCACAAAATCTTTATTGGTTTTCCCAACATTCCCTTCTTGTTATATGAATTCATATGGACTGCACATTTCTAACAATTGGCAAGAAGGCATGAAATTTATGATATTTTCTTACCTTCTACTCACTGCAGCCTTAAAAACTGCCTGTTCTAGTTGCTTTACCTCCTCCCACCTTAATTCATTTGGGCTGATACGATGGGAAATTGAAAACAAACAGAAATGAATGGGAACAACTTTGCCACGCTTAAGATTTTGTTGTCTGATAAATCTGGCTGCTGCGTGTATGCACAGGAACTTCAGCTCCAAAAGGATACTGGTAATGAAACAGTAATAAAGAAGAATTTCCCCTTGTAGTAATATAGGTCTTTTTTTTAAATTCAGAGTAGACACATTTTTACCGATTACTTGTATTTCCAGATGAAGGCTTTTGTAGCTAAGCCCAGGATGCACCTTCAGAGATCTGCTTCAACAAATCTTGCAGGCTTGTGCATCAGTTTACTCACATGAGAGATATCACCCACATGCTTTGCTGGATGGGGACCTTTGTCTACTCATACCCAAATTCTCCAGCTTATAAAAGAAGATAACAGAGCCTTTAATTGTCTTTGCTTGTACCAGAGATGTCAAATACTTATATGTTCTTGTGAAAGGTCTGTGGGAGGGAGGCATTACTATCAAGTGGCTTGGTATAATTCTCAATAATGCTTTGTTGAGAAAAAGTTAATAGAGGACCCAGCTGTGACCTTTGTGGGAGCAAAGCCAAGTGCTGATCATCAGTGCTACCTTTGTACCCTTCTCCAGGGCTGTTCCTTATCTCCTTGTGCTGGCTGGCACTTGGGCTCTCCTTTGAGCCTTAAATGGTGTCATTCAGCCATGCTTTTTCTCTACCCCAATATGCTGAACTCTGTTCACTTTTGCAAATCCAGTGGACTTTCTCCTGTGTTGGCCCAGCCTGTGTCTGACTGCATCAAGTCCCACTCTGCAGGTTGATATGCATCTCTAAGAGAATGGTTGTTGGCATTTCCAGCTCAGCCGAGCTAATTTTGGAGTTAAATATGTTCTAACAGTCTCTAAGCATATCGCTGTTACTGTTATTAATAAATGGCATTGAACTGCAATGTTCTGCTTAGAGTTTGAGCTCAACTCAGAGCTCAGCCCTGCCTGACTTTGGGGTGCTGCTGTCCTGGGCAGAACATCCACCGATGGCAGTGAGAGCTGGATCAAAACCAGAATTAGGCATAAGGACTAAATGATGGAGGTAGCCAGGGACTACTGCTCTCCTCCATGAAAACTGCTGATGACTTGGATGGATTTTGTTCTTTCAGTTAATATTTTACTTTTATATTTTTTTGAGATGATGGGGAGAGAGGGAATACTGAGGAAACCTCTCGCTCAGGCAATAATTGAATTGCTGGTCTTTTAGTTTTTTCTTCCTGAAACCTCTAAAACTTTCAATGAAACTGGACATTTTTGGAGGCAAATTTTTTCAGTCAATTGAAAAATGCCTTCTCTGTCACAAAAACGCAGTAATGGAAAAAAAACAAACCCACACCCTTCCAGCTTGAAATTAGTTGTGTGGGAATATCAGTTTGTTCTAGTAAGACTCAGTAATGGATTTATTGTAGCATGCATTGCTTTTGTTTGCATCAAAATAGTGCAAAGTGACAGATATCTTAGGCTGGTTATTTTGTCTGAGATTTTCTCTGGGAAAATGGATTTTCTTACGTGATGGTGTTAGAACTGCTGTATTTATCTGTCTAGCTTGGTTTCAAACAGAGACATGCAGAGAAGAGTAAAAACTAACCCAAGCATTTATGATACTTGCCCTGGGTATTTTGCCAGCCTGCACTTCTTCTCTGTCACACTGCAGACTGATGCCTTCCTACTGATGTGACTGGAGGCTGTGACAATGGGAATGAAGCTTGAGGGGGTCACCTGCGCCATACGATTTACAACGGGGGCATTTTCCTACTGAGTGATCCACCATATGGGATGTGCCTCTTGCTTCCCCTCCTGCAATGCTCACCTGATTACACTGGCGGGGACCCCTAGTCGTTGTGCCAAGAACTGAGCAAAGCCCAGGAGGAGCCAGAGCGCGGCTGGGTTTTCACAGCCAGTGGGCATTTGGAGCAAAGAACTTGGAAATCAGAGTTCAATGACAGTGATATTTATGGATACTCTGACTAATCTCTGTGCCTAAGACCTAACAACTATATCCAAAAACATTGGCAAATACTTCTTTTGTCTTGTTTTGGTAAGAATTATAGCTGTTCCTGTTGCCATCTCACCTGGAACTAGAACATGAAGAAACTTCATCAATTTCAGTTCATGACATTTAGCAATGTCAGTGCTGTTACTGGACATATGTACCAGTGAGTGAAATGGAAGCAAAGGAGGAAAAAATGAGTGACCAAAATTTTCCAAACTCTCACAGATATTTGTTTCTAATGGTTGAGAGATTTTGCAAGTGGCAGGTGTCAGTATTAAGTACCGAATTCTTCATTTTTCCCTGTGGTCTCATTATAAACAGGGATATGTGTTTTTAAAATAGACATTTTTCATCACTTCTTTTTAGGGTCATGCCTCTGTAAGGCACACAGATGCTGGATTTGGACAGGACCTTTTAGCCATAATATATCAAGCTCCAAAATTTCAGAGGCTCCATTAAAAATTTTGTGCAGAAATTGGGATTTTGGCCATTGGCTTGATTGGTCTTAAGATTACACTCTTGCTGCTCCTTGGAAGTCATCTTTGATTTGGAAATCATCTTGACAAGTGCTGTGATACATTGCTCTCCAAGGAGATTCCTGCTACTTCATCGTTTTGACGAGGCTGTAAATAACAAAAGAACCTTACTCATCAAGTAATCCTCCAGTCCCGGCTCAACTCAGACTAGTCAGGAATGGGCAACAGCAAAATGTTAATCAAATTTCTTTGAATTCCAAAAGAAATGTTGAGTGAAGCTTCTCCGAGACTGCAGAAAACTCTCCATGGGAAACTGTCAACATTTCTGTTTAACATATTGTGTCAACATTTGGCATCTGTGAATCAACTGGTGAAGTGTTTGGAAAAAACAGGAAAATACAATTTTATGGATGTTGGAAATATGTATCTATGTGAGTATATACACATAAAACATACATTTTTCTATATAAAATATACACATCTTTCTATATAAAATATACACACTACATATATACAAAGTTTTCCAGTCTCCAACTATGTGTGTGTTTATGTGATATTTATACATGACGACAGGAAAACTTTCAGCCAGCTCCAGATTTGAGCCAATCACTTTGAAGGCAGTTCTGTTTGTTTAACAAAATCGATTTTGACAAATGGCCTCTTCTAGCTAGGAGCTGGATGCCCCAACAGCCGTTCTGGATGGGCTGTGGGATGGGGCATCACTGTTGGTGCTTTCAGAGTCGCTACCATCAATAAGTCCTCTGGACTTCTCCACCCTGAGCTGTTGTAATTCAGTGGTGTACTGCCCTTCACTCTGGCAGCTGCTGAGTCCTCTGCAAGCATTTAGGGAGAGCACTTGGCCCCATGGCCATCCATGGCAAAAATCCCATTGACTTCAGTGAACCTGGATTTCACTCCCAGTCCTTGGAAGTTTTTTACAGATGTCCAAATAACACAGTGTGTATATCCCATAACCAAAACCTCCTCTATTGAGTTTATTTACTTTTACATTGTGTGTGATATTAAACTTAAGCTCTTTAAATTCCTGCTCTTACTCTGGGCCCAGTGATAGGACCCCCCTTTTCTGTTTTCATTGAAATTCATCAAGGTTGGTTGAAGTACCTTACTGAAGGTTCCTCAGGTAGTTTGCTGCATAGAGCAAAGTCAAACGGATAAGACATCTCACAATTGGCTTTTATAACCTTGTGAAAAAAGAGAAGGTCTGGCTCAAAAGCTGCTGACTTTTTCTCTAGCAGAGGCTGAGCTACTAAGAGATCTGTAGCATTACCTCTCAGTAAGCCAAACCCTGCAACTCAGAGCAGGGAAAAGTGTCATAAATCATTGCGAACAACAGGCGCTGCTATCTAACTGCATGCTGATGGCCCAGCCATCACTTTTGGAGCCAGCAGCTCACCAGCAAAGACGACACTATCACTGCCATAAAGGCAGCCTGGAGCCCTACAATGAATTCAGGTCTCCTGTGTGACCTTGGACAAGGTGCGTACACTGTTTGCCTTCACTTCCCCATCTAGAAGAACACTTGATTTGCTCATCATGTTTATTTAAATTACAAAAACCTCCAGGCAGAGGCAATCTCTTACAACGTGTCTATACAATATCTAATAGAAGGCTCTTGTCTCAGCTCAACCTCTAGGTACTACATGAAGGCAAATAGTAGTACTTGGCAGACTGCAGATTTCAAACTAGAAATCCAATACCGAATAGTTCTCATTCTCTCCTGTTTTTGGCACATGGCCCTATTCAAGATGATTTTTGGTTTTTTTTGTTTTTTTTAAGAAGGTACAAGACTGAATCCTGAGTGTCATCTGTCTCCAATTCCCATTAAAGTTTACATTACACTCACTAGCAGTTTGTCTCAGAAGAAGTGTCCCAGGGTTTCCCCCTCAGATTTTCAAACAGTGGTATGGCAGAAAGCAAGAAAGCATGAACTCTATCTGGTCCTCGAGCTTCAGTTGTAATCAGAAGCTTTATGATGAACTTCAGCGGGAAAAGCAAAGGAGAGGAGGAAGAAAAAACCCACAACATAAAACAAAACAAGGGGATGCCATCAAAGTCTTTAAAGACCGAAATTCATTTCACCTTTGTCAATGACTGTGGTTTTCAAGGATAAAGATCAAAGCGATGACTGTGGGCAGAGCTATGACAAATGCCAAGATCAGTCTGTTAAACCCTAGCATTAGCGCTACAGTTAGACTGGTGTCTAGACTAGCAGTGGGTACTCATGCCAGGTTTGGCAAACAAGGCAGCGGAGTGTTTGCATCAGAGCTGTAACAAGAAGAGTGAGGCATCCAGATTGCAAAGGGGAGGGAGCAATCAGACTCCAGCACAGTGGAACTGAAAAAAAGAAGTTTAGAGAAAAAGCCCAACAGCCAACTAAATAAAAAAAACACAAAAAGCCACTGCCAGATTATTGACTGAGCTCAGAGAAAGGGAGCTGAGAAGATGCATCCCCCCCTCCTGGTTTTTGCATTGTGATTAATGTACACAGAAAGCTTAGATAGCTGGGGGAAAGTAATGCCAAATTCTTATCAATACAGATGAGCTGACTTCATATTCCTCCAGCCCTTTCATGTGGAAATGAGACGGCATTTGATGAGGCCAAGCCCATGTTTCAAATAGCACAGATGGGATGTGCGTGTGGTGAGGGTTCAGGTGCCTGTGCTAAGAATTGCTACAGCTGGATGGAAAAGGGGAGGCCTTTCCTGGGGGCAGAGAGTGCCTTCAGCTTCCTTGCTTTTTGTTTTCCTCATGGAGAGGATAGAGCCCTTGCTTCATGGGATAAATGCATGCTGAAGTCTGACTGATGGACTGTGCAAGGAGGCAAGGTGGTTTTGACTGGTGAGGGGCCCTGGCCTGCAGGATCGCCACATTCCTCCAGAGACCCCTTGCATGGACCCTTAAAAATAACACCCTGTCACATCCCAGAGTAGGAAGGTGGATAAACAAGGGGATTAGACAAACGCTTACAGTAGCTCATGTTAGTGCGCTTGGGGCCAGCCCCACCCTCACACTGCTGCCCTGGGACACATGCTTGCTCCAGGGCTGCAGGCTTGGATGGAAGAGAGAGGAGCAACGGCATCACTCTCTGCCTGTGGCACCCTGTGCCTTGTCGAGTCTGGGGCTCTCCTGACCTGAGAATGCCACACAGGATGAATACAGGGATAAACACTAGAAAAACTGCATGCTGCTGGACAGCCACCATCACTGGAGTATCTGAAAATGCCTCAGACACTTTAAACCAACCATTTCTCATCATAGTTGATGAGATGCTTCTGCCAGTCATGATGAGTTCAAAAGAAGCTGCAGACTGATGTGGGCAAATGTGATCTCCAATGGATGAAGATAGACCAGAGGAAATATTTTCATAAACACAGCTGATTTCAGATGTACTTCACACAGGGGTTCCCATTGCCTGTTATCAGGAATATGGCATAGTACTTGCTAGAAATAATTAGTTGAGACTTAGACTGGTCATACACTATTCTCAGCTCTGCTACTGACTCACTTTCATGGCCTCAGGTGAGTTGCTTGCATATTTGTACCTTAGTTTACCCATTGGTGATAGCAGAGATAGTAACAGTCTCACAGAGTGGTGCGAGAATTAGTTAATTAATATTTGGAAAACAGTTTGTGCCTTGACGTCTTTGTGCCTTTGTTTACCCATCAGTAATATCAGGGATAATAACTGTCTCATGGAGAGCTACAAGGATTAATTAATTATTTGAAAAGCAGTTTGAGATCCTGGGATGAAAGACGCTATGTGAGTAAAGCATATCATTAAAACCATCTCCTGGTCCTCTGTGAAGTTAAAATAAAGCTGGAGCTTCTTAGTCATTCAAATAATTTAACCATAAATACTGTTTATTTTAATCTTCCTTTTAAAAAAATAATCTAATCTAGGCAGTGATACAAACCAAAGAACGAAAAATGTTTCAAATTCAGGAGACCTATCAATTTGAAGAGCTAGTTTCTTAATTGCTGTTTGATTTCTATCAATGGAAAGTGAGAGCAATTGTATTTACAAATGCCTGCAAAAGCACATGGCAGCTGGGAGGACACCCACAGTTCCTCTGCAGTGCTTCAGCCCATGTGGATACAGCACAGGGTTTCTCACACTATCCAAGCAGATGATCCTATTTGAATTGTTAACCAACAGGGAGGTGTAGGCTAGCCTATCTTAAAGGTATGTCAAAGCCAGCTTCCCCCTCAAAGCATGAGTGCACTGAAGCAGGGTCATAAAAGCAACTTTTCCTCCCAGGAATGGTGCCAAAGGGACAACTCAACCAAGCAAAGATGCCAGCCATCCGCCATTGATCCATTCAATCTTTTGCATATTGGGCAGTGCATCTCTCCTAAAACTCATCACTAACTGTGTGCCATCAGCCAGTGCTGCTCTACCTGCTCTGCCCAGGTTCAAGGGGAGAGCAGTCCCAGAGCAGTACTGAATAATACTGGAAAGGAACAGTAAGAGAATCAATGGAGCCTATATTTCAAATCATAGGTTTACATGCCAAAGGTGGAAAGCCCTCTCGGTCACTTCCCTGAGAACTTACTGTATACTATGGAGTAAAATACATGCCGTTGGCCCACGTTTTTTCTCTTTCTCTCGCTATAGTTTCTGTGCATTATTTTGTTTTGCAACCACGTATGTGAAGAAGAGGTTTGCAGAATCAAGGTCACAGTTTTTAATTGAACGGGACCTCTTTTAAGGTGCAACTACTGCTGGGAATCTGCTAGTATAACAATCTGCTGTACTGGGCACCGAAACCACTACCCCGCATGAGCCTTCCACCAGCTCAGAGGCACTTGTCTCAGCCTTTTCATGGCCTCCCACTCCTCTTTGCCTGCAGAAGATTTTGCGGCAGTCTCTGAGTAACCTGTGTGGGAATGTGGGGAGGAAGAAAGGATGTAATTGCCTTCCTGAGCTCCAGCACTTTCATTAGTTAAATGTCCTCCTGTCCTTTCCAGGCTGATGCAGCTTGTACTGAATTTTCATCAGGCCAAACGAGACCTTTAGGGCCATTTGAAAGTAACCATCAGATAAAAGCAATTGTCATCCTCCTTATGCGGTAGGCAAGGAAGCAGACACAGGTAGACTGGTCACACAAGAAGGAAAGGAGGGACCTGGTGACTCAAAGCTTTTGACTCTCAGCTGTCAGCTTTAGACGCCATTCCAGCCATGTATAAAAGCACGTGGTTATCTCTGAACATATGAATAATCCCATTGATTGAAGCCATAAACTTCAGCATCAGGGCCTTAACCACCTGACTGTGTTTGCCAAGAGTGGATAAACAGGAGCGCAGATCTGGTTAGGCCCAAGATATTCCTCTTGACATAGAGGAATAACAGCAAATGGTAGTTTCCCTGGGGCAGGTTTCTAAGAGAACCACCAATGGGGATGAAAAGGTGGCTCGGTCCCCAACCAAGGAGTCCCTTGAGAATGATGTAGCTCCTGTGCCAGCCCCAGGACTTCTCTCCATGCTGGACACGAGTGGACTTGTTCACCTCCATCACAATCACCCTGTTGGATGCATGCGGGGGACTGCTTAGCTGACTGCAGTGACACTGACCTTGGTGATGACTCCACAGAGCACAAAGCCCAGATGATGTGATCCTAGTCCCCAGGCTTTGCTGGAGAGGAAACAGGTTCCCCTGGGAGGCGAAAGGGACATTTGCGTATGTGGTGATACCAACTATCCTCTCCTAAGTGGGATTTAGGGATTTTATTTTCTTTATCCCTTTGCTCATGCAGAACTGAGAAATTACGTGGTTGTCACCCACAAGCAGAGATGTCCGTCAAAACTCTGCAATCCAGCTCAGGATACAGTTTATTCCCCCCATGGCTGATTTTGACCTTGCATTTCTAGCAAAGTTCTAAGAGATCAAGAGAAATAAGAAGGAAGGTATATTCCTGTTGTTGATGGGAAAGTGAGTGAAGCAATCTAAATTATACATGATGTTACCGACAGATGGTCAGAGCATCTCTTGCTTCTATCATGCAAAGTAATAGCTTTACAGACAGAGGAGACTGGAGATGCCAGAGCATTGGGGAAAGACGTCCCATTGCTGATGGAAAAGCATGTTTTGCTTCTAGCTGGTAACATGGTATTTTAGCTGGATGTCTGTTGTTCAACCCTTCCTCAGAGGTGAAAGATGTCAGCTCTGTCTCTGAGAGGGAGCAGAAAGACTGTGAGCTCAACCAGAATTGGAGCAACCATTTATAACAGTAGGGTTTAGGTTTTGCAGACTGGGACAGGAGGTGGTGGTTTAAATAGAATGTTCAATAAACCTGGACAAAGCCCATTTTTCTTCTCGCTTATGACAAGCTTTCAGTTTGGTCCTTTGTAGCTGCAGACACTGACTGGTGATCTCTCAGCTGGAGTAATGGTGGGGGTGTGTGAGCTAAATGAACTGATCCCCATTGCCTAATATGTCCAAATATTCTTCCCAGTCTGCATCCATCTGCTGCCTCATGTCATTATGGCATGTTGACATGAAAACTGAAGGTGTGAATGGAAAGTTACTTCTGCTGGCTTTAGCTCACGACAGTTCAGATATCAGCTCAGTGCTTCCCTGTGAGTGTGAAGCTCAGCATGTGCTGAAGCAGCACTGGGCAAGATTTCTTGGGCTGAGGCTTCCAGGGAGCCTCCACTGCTGGCTGGTTGGAAGCCCTCTCAATCTTGAGTTTGTTTGCAACACAGACATACCCACCCCGAGGGTGAAGATGAGAATATTTTCTTGGCTTCATGACAGTTATTTTGCACAATAGTCCTAGTCCGTGAGCAGAACTCCTCAGCACAGCGTTAACACCTATTGAGAGCACGTATAGGAATGAAAATTTCTCTTATAAGCCTTGCTAGATTGGCCCACTTCATGTCCATTGTGCAAACACACAGACAGGAGGGATGCATGGACTCAATTTCACTGATAATGGCATCGATTCATACATAAAATAACCAAGCCGCTCATGGCTTTGGTTTGTGCATTATGTGATCACCTGAAGGCTTTAAAAAGGGTATCCCATAGATCTCATACCCACGTATAATTTCCGTCTTCTCTCAGATGCAGCTTTCATGGGAGTACTACAAGATAGAAAAATATGTCAACCTTCCTTTAAGGCTTTTTGGTAACTGAAATGCAACTGATAAAATCTCAGATTAGGAATGGTGGCCCTTGTTCTCACTCAGACCTGTGGGCTATCAGCTCTTGGGCTGACTTCTGAAGCAGTAAGAAGTTCTTTAAGAATCAGCATCCAATACTGGAGCAAATTCAGCCACATTTCACTTGGCTGCAGATTCCCCTAGCACAGATGCTGGAGTTTATAATCCATGTCTAATTTTCCCCTCTTTTGTTTTTCCCTAGGAACATAAGAGGAAACAAAACCAGGAAAGGACAGAAGGGATGGAGGAGCCCTGCTTGAACCTGGCACCCTGCTCGGGGATTTGGCAGTCTGACTCCTGCTCCAAGCCCTTCCTTCAGACTACTGCCTGACCTCAGGTGAATTGCATCACAGCTTCCCCATCACTCAAATATAGTTAAATACAGCATTCACTCTATAGCATTTGCAAACTGACAGGTGGAAAGTGTTACCTTGGAGCTAGGCACTTGTAATATTGCTTTTTAAGGCATATACACCAAAATTCAAGGCATGGGAAAACCAAGGGTTTCATAACAAAGCGTGGAAAAACCTCAACAAATATTGGCTCAAACCCTCCCTTTCAGGCCACACCCAAAAAGCAAGTGAGACTATAATGGACAAATCCTCCTCTGGCAGTGGGCCGATCAGCCAGAGCGCCATTCACTGAGTCCCAACCTATTTCACGCCATGCAAAAATCACTACGGGAAAAGGCTGACAAGGTTCAGACAATTCGTAGCACTGTACCTTTGCTCATGACAGTAACAGCAGCCAATTGCTACCGTCTCGGTGTCCGGCCAAAGTGGATGGCAGATGGCTGACTGAAGCTGGGACCTGGGAAAATGGGGATAACATCAGGAAAAAACAAAAACATCTTACATACCTACTACTCGCATCTCATTCCGCTCTGGGGAGATGCCTACTTGCCCTGGACTGAGTCAGTGCCTGGTCTTGTGGTCCTTCGGCACTCTGTGGAGCTACTGTGTGCTTGCAGACTTGGGGCTGTTGGCACGTCTCATCCTATCTACTGCGAGTCCTTGCAAGGACTTTACACTCAACGTTGCGAACCAGCAGCCTGCCTATTTCCACCCTGTTTTGGCTGTTTTAGCCTACCTGCGTGTGTGAGCGAACACGCTGCCTCCCCAGTGGGTTAGCAGGTCAGCATGGAGCAACAGCACCTACTTGGGAGTATTTGCTGGCTCCTTTGAAAAATCTCCCTGGATTTTTATTGGATCTTAGGTTACCACAAAGTATCTACCTGGATCTGTGCTTTGATTCTTCGCTCCATAGCTTTATCCCAGGCTGGCTGGGGTAGTGACTTTCCCTCAGAGACCACAACTGACAGCTCTCTTCTCAGGGAGAGGGAGGAACAGGGCAGTGGTTGCACTTTGAGGGTGGGGAGAGGGAAAGGATGTTTGAGGTCACTGTCTGCATGGGGGAGCTGCTGGGCTGGTGAGGATGATCAGGAATCACCTTATTTCTCCTTCCCTGGGTTGCCAACTCTGTCTGGGGGTTACCGCTCCTGGCTTTTCCATTGCCCCCCTCCCCAAGTCCCACATTCCTGGCTCTCCCCACCCAGCTGTGCCACTGCAGCTCTACCCCAACCTCCCCACCATTCCCCAGGCAAGTCCTAGCCCTTCAGCTGTGGTGTGGCAAAACTCAATTTTGCCTATATAGGTGAGAAACGTTGGCTTATCATAAAAATACCAGCCCGTCTGCAGAGAACAAGGTGGAAGCTAGACCACACTGAGGTTTTTATTTCCTTCACAGGTGTGTTTGCAAGACATTCGCGGAGCACTATGCAGGTAAGCGACACTGTGAAAGGCCAGGTCAGCTCCCCAGTTGTGGGGGGGGGCAGGGGGGGAGTGGTGGTAAATGGGGTAGACCAAATAGTTATCCAGATTTCTATCATCAGCTGCAGGGCTGGCCAGGTGACAGTTAGGCAGGCTTGTCATTTTGCACGGATGGCTCATCTTTTCACCAGCTGTAATAAACACAGGCACTTAATGCCAACAGAGCTGGGCTGAGCTTCACCAACAGGTCCATTTTCTTCCCTGCTGGCTCCATTGGTGGGAGTGGCCTCATCTCGGCAAAACAGGCATGTGAAGAGAAGCTGAAATTGCCAAGTGGGAATCTGGTTTGTATTAATGCTGAGAGCTGGCCAAAGAAGGAGAAAGCATCAATCTCAAAAGGGTTTTCAAGATTTGGACATTTGGCTTCATCTTTCACTATGTTCAAACACGATCTCTCGACTCCATCAATAAAAACAAGAGGGAGAATAGCCTAGCCTTTAAAAGTCAGGGCTGCCATGGCTAGAAAGTTCATGAAGTACATGGGGAAAAAAAAATAGTCTGAGCCCATGACTTGAACACGAGTCTACACCCCATAACTGAATACTGTAGGGTTCCTTTCTCTCTTGTTGTGCTAAGAAATTCTGGCCAGAATATCAGAAAGTGAAATGCAAAAAAAGCTCTTAAAAGTAATAATAATCCTCACATCAAAATTAATCCTAAATTGTGGAACTTTCACATTCATCAACTGTTTATGTTTTGTGTTTGAGAAAATTCATGGTAGGGTATAAAGATTTTACTTATCTAGGCTTTGGATGGTTTCATTATTAGCAGGTCACAAATTAATTAGGTGGATGATGCAAAAATGAGTGCCAATAAAATATTTACACCGATTCTTCACTCTATGAAACATCTTTTATATATATGTATATACTGTAAATAATAGAAATGATGCTCGTATTTTATACTAGGGATATAAACACTGGTCCCAGCAGCAGTGGCAAATGAACCACTCACATTTTCTGATTGCATAATTTGCCTAGAGGATGGATACATAATTACAGTATAATTAAGTATAATAAACTGAGAAAATTATTTGAGAAGGAAAAATTATCACAGCCTCAACCACATCAGCCAGAAGCTCTCTTCTAATTAAGTTATTTTATTAAACAAAATGTTTTTAAGGTGGGTCCCCTTTGAAAATGTACATTATAGCCCATGTAATGTAATTTACTTTATAAGTAAAACATGACTTGTGTATGGACAGATCATATCTGATAAGATTCATGAAATACCCAGCTACTGGGTCCAGTCCAGCCAGGTGCCGAGTCCCTCACACCCCTGGTCCAAGGAGCAGACCTTGTGTGCTGCCCTGGGAAACTGCAGCAGCATATAGATCAGTGTTTTATTTGCACTCAGTGATGGGTTCTTTTTATGTTACTTTTTCCTTTTTCTGATTTGAAGGAAGAAATGCTAGCAGACAATGCTGTCATCCTGTAATCGTACAGTAGAGGCAAAGGACAAGAGAAGAGGTAGCTCAAGCAGGCCCAAATAGCTCATGCTACTGGGAGTTGAGAGAGTCTTAAAACACTGTTCCCTCTCCAACGCTTTTACCCTCACTAATTCTGCTCAGTGTTTGGCAAGATGTGAAGATGGAGTTATCTTCTACATTACTGAGGCTGAAGAAATCCAGAACGCTGGTTCACAAACTGTAGGACCTAGGAAGACCACACAATCTGGTACCTCATGTGGCAAAGGCTACCTTCCAGGTTCATTCCTCTTAGAACTACAGCTTAGTTTTTAACACACCTGCCCCTAGCTGCTTGGGGACTACAGGAGCTATTACAGAAGCCTTGGAGCACTAGTTTGAAGTTAGTTACCGCTCCTGTCCCCCCTCCCCACAAAAAGTAAAAAGTTTTCAGCTTTAAGTTTCAGCTGTAAGATTTCTGTATACATCTGCCTCATTTCCACATTTCTCTTCCTCTTGTGAGTACTTCAAGATTGTGATCAAGCCATCCCTTAGCTTCTCTTCTGTAAGCTCATTAGATGACACTGCTTGATACAAATCTCTGCTGATTTCCTGGCTCTTCAAGGCTCTGTATACATACAGCCTTGCAATGTTCTTTGGGAAGAACTCTGTATATCAGTGACCTGTTTTCTCAACTGTTTACTCTCCAATTCCTGTCACTTACAAGGTTTATTTGCACTGATTTAGGTTTTCTTTCAGCTCATTGTAAAAAATAGCATAACCTCAGTAACACATCCCTTTGGTGCCTGCTAAGGATGAGATATAAGAATGGACTTACATCTAGCATAGTAGAAAACATCCCTGGCCAAGAAAAAGCCAGGGAAAGAAGAAATTGTGTCCTAGAATATCACTTGTCTAGAGTAGCACAAGGTCCTTGAATTCAAAATATTGAATATTAAATTGCGAGAACTTCCGAATGCCCAGTGGAGATTTATTTCTTTAGCTCTATCTACTGTATGCACAGCTTATTGGGTAATGGAGAGAACAGTGTGGTGGTCAAGAGGAATCTTTTCTTGTTTAGAGTTTTCCACTCTTTAACATTTGCAGAATTTAAATCACAAAATGTTGTAGGTTATTGACAAGATTATTGATGTGTGTGGTTACTGCCTGCAGGGTGCCCAAGGCAGGACACTTAGGTCATCATGGGTCTGTATACTCCTGGTGGTGACTTCAGTTTCTCTCCTAATCCCATGCATTTTCAGTTGTATAGTGACCTGATTTCAAATACAAGCTTCCATGAGAAACCACGTGGTGATCACAGACATTGTAAACTCAAGCCAAAGAGTCATTTTCAAATGCTTGGCAAATGCTAGACCACAGAAACTCAATGTGTCGCAAGATTCCACTTGGTCCCATCATCATGGGTGGGAAAAAGGAGGAGGATTATCCGTAGACCTCAAAGTGTTTTATGAAGGAGGCAAATGCTGCTATTCCAATTTATTGGATAGGGCAACGACATGTTGAGACTTGCACAAAGTCACACAATTAACGAGCCAAAAAACTGCCACTGAAACCCATACTCTTGTCTAAACAGGTTCTCAGACTGCCCTCATCACTGTAATATCTGAGTACCCTCCAGTAGTACATCAGGAGAATTTAGGCGTGTCTACACTGGCCAAAGCAAACAGCTGCCTGTCAATCCAGCCCCCTTCTCAGCCAACTGGACAAAAGCCATGTCCAGATGGAAGCTGTGTAGCCACGTTAACACTATCCTGAGCCCAGATGTAGGAACCCCACCGAAAGTCAGGGTGAAAGCTCAATCCACCACCACTCTAACTCAGCCCTGTGGCTTCCAGGGTGTAGCTTGCTCATGGGGCATGGACAAAGCAGATGCGAGACTTTCTCTGAGAAAAGATAGACCTTTCTTTATTCTAAATCCAGTTTCACCATCCGTAGTGCCCCTCAGAGTATTTCCTTGTGCTTTAGTTCTCACTGAGCTATGGAGACAGGGCACAAACATGTTAGTTCTCTGGTTACAGGCGTATGGGTCCTTTGAAGAAAGATCTGGAAGATGACAATTTAAACAGGGATCTTTGGATACACTGCCATAAAGAAAGTATCAAAAATATCTTTAGTAAGTCAGGAAAAAGGAAAGAGAAGGAAAGCATCTCTTTAAACTCAAGATCCACTTGTCATGAGCAAGAGTACTGAAAAATTCGTAACTTAATGACCTGAAGGAAGAATAGCTGTTATTACAGGGCATTGTACTGGCAAAGTTCCTATACATCACAACAACAATTCTCTCCAGACTTCTCTTTCCTTCCAAGGCATGAGGAAACATCAGTGCATTTAGTCTCAACTCCCTGGCAGGCGGCTTCATTTCCTCATGAAGAGCTGGGAGCTGACACAGTGATAGGAGGGCTGTCCTTTCTAGCAGCTACAAAAGCCCCATGTGATCCAGTAAGTCTGACGCAGAGCTGAAGAAATTCCTCCTGCTCCAAGGAAGCTAAAAATCCCAAGATGCCCTGAGAGCTTGTCCTGGACTACTCATGCTCCCAGGTTTAGAAATCCTCTGAGGGTTGCTAAGTTCATACGAACCACTCCTAGCTCTGGAAGTCCCCGCACCTTGAATGGTTCGAGGCTGGGAAAGCACAGTGTGGATGCGTCCAGCTCTTCTCACCCTGATTTTGCTTTCCTCCCCGGGTGCCTACTTCCGCTGTCTGCCAGGAAAGGGCCATTGGGCACGGTGGGCTTTGATTTGGAGCGGCACAGCTGCTCTGATGCTCTTGCCTGTTTCTGGATCCAAATCTCTGCTGGCAGGGATCCAGCAGCTTCACCAGATCATCACCCTTCTCGTGGGGAAACCAGGGCAGTGTGTAGGCGGTAGTGTTTCTTTGCAGCTTTGCATTTCTTGGACTTTTGCACAAAGCCATAAACTACGAACGCGTGCTTCATGCATATGCAGAAAGGGCACAGACACTGCTTGAAAAAACCAGACCTGGTTAACTCGGCTACGATCATCCAGGAAGTTGGTGGCAGAGCTGCAAATAAAATCCAGACATTTTGCCTTTTGGGCCTGTGTCTTCACAACAACCCTGTTCTTTCTCTGGGCATCTGGGCTTGTTGTCTTATCGGGACGCGCTGCTCAGCATGTCTCCTTAAAGGGAAACAGTGCTGGGAAAGCCATGCTTTAATTCTTTTGAGAAAACAACACCACCTACATAGGAAAACCCCATAGCTTTTTGCAATTATTGCCATGTATGTATATCTTTCCCTCCCTTTGTGATCTTAACCACTTCCTCACCATATGTAAAAGGCCTGATCCTGATGAAAATAGTCATGGTTCCAGAAGTGCCACTCAGATGATGTTGATTTACCTCCACAAAGGATGTGGTGATGATTTTGGCCACATTTTTCTGCAAGCAGCCAGTCACATCTCTCTCTCTTCCACCCAGAAAGCTGGGAGAAGTTGTGCGACAATAACCTTGCTCTACTTCACCTGGCCCACCCAGGGAATAGCTATTTCTGAACAGATACAGAGAACCCAAGTCCTGTCCCTTTAATCTAACATCTCATGCATGTTGCTAGGCCTAATGTTTAATTTGAAAAAAACCAATCTGAAAATAGCATTAAAGGAAGCAGAGGATTTGAACGGCACTGTATTTTTAAGATAGTTTTTCTGGAAAACACTATATTTAAAAACTGACCCTTTTACTATGAGGTTTCTGAAACTATAGAGCCATCTCAAGCTTCCTGTGAGATAAGGCTTGTAATTTGGAACTGAGTAACAGAGTATAAACACAATTGGCTTTGTATTAAGAGACAATATGTAACCGTCTGGCAGTGTCATATTGCCCCCACTCCAGAGTGGTTTGAGGCTATTTGTGCTGGAAATTAAAGCAACATGATGACGAAGGTAGCTCATCCTCCATGCCTGACAGAAGGATGGTGTATCAGGGTGCAAATCTCCCTGGGGCTTTGGAGAAAAAAAAACCTACTTTTGAGCATATATGGTCCCCTGTCTCCCCCACTTGCATGACTGTTGATTTAATCTGTGAGGCTGCAACTTGAAGCGTTTGGAAAAGCAGCTGGTGAGCTGTGGTGGGCAGAGGTGGACATTGCAACTTCCTCTTAATTGAAGTGATGCAAATGCAAAGACTATTTTAACATGAAAATCTCATTTCTTCCTATTCACTTGATGTATTTCTATTAAAGGGATGGCAAAAACAGAGAGAGAAACACAGGAGCTTCTGTGGTGGTTTTATGCCAGGCATAAATATCTGTGGAGGACCCTTTCAGACCTCTTTGCACTCCCAGAGCAAAGACCAGATCTGGCCTGGGCTTTTTAATTTTCTTCCAATTTGTTAGCGTGAAATCTGACAGCCAGGCAGATGTGTCTGCCTTGATCTTTGGTGTGGATCTCCTGTTGCACTCTCCTCTGTTTTTCCAAGCCTCAATGGAGGAAAGTGAAATTACTGTCCAGAAACATTAATCACAGCATCTCAGGTCTGTAAATTCTCAAGAGTTTTTCTGCTGGAGCACTGGAAGGCTTTGACCCATTTTCAGAAGTGAGTATAAAGCATATACACATAAGGAAAGCACACATACTTGTAGCATCTGCAAAAACATATGGTAGTTTCACATCCCGCTAACCAGTTTCCTGGATTGAATACATGTAAGTGCAGGCTTTGTGAGAACTAGCAGTTTTTGAATGCTGGGTTTCTGACTCTCATCCCTTAACCACAGTCCTTCCTTGACTTTGTGAGAGATACCATTTCCCTCTTAATTTAGCAAGTTATTGCACAGAGTCTTTCTAGATACTTATTCTTGTATTGCCTTTTTTGCAGGTGAAGCTACTCTCAGGCTCCCCTGACAGTCTCTTTACCCATCTTTCCATTGCATATAGAGGTGCAGCATCCTCTCTTCTTAATCCCTAATGGTGAAAAGCAACTATTTCCAGGATCAGTACACTCCAGACACCTTGGGATTTTGCTGGGCTGCTAATCTACAGAGCTCATTGCAAATTTTTCCATCTAAACTTTTTGTTTAATGAAAGACTCTGTTTTGCCAAAGGATCTGTTTTCCTTAAATGTGCTGTTTTGAAGCAGAATGTCTAAAACTTTGGCTGTTGTTTCTGACAACAATATAATTTTTCCTGTCTTATCAACATTTTCTGTGCAAACATGCCCACCTATCAGCATGTTTTCTATTTTAGCAACCAAACCTGAGTCCAACATGCCTTTTGCTACCGCTGTCAAAGCAACAAACCCTGAAGAATGGGTTTAAGCAAAGGCATGCAGATATGGAGAGACTCTCCTGCTTCTTTCTGCCTATGCCACTCCTGTTGTATGTCAGTTTAAACTCTTGCAAATTCCCAGAGGTGCAGATCCCAAAGCTGCTCTGAGCCATCAGTTCCAGCATCTCCCTCTCTCTACAGACAGAGATTTCCTAAACTCTCACCTCCTCTGTTTTGCTGCAAATAAAGCCAAGTAGATCTTGTCCTTCCCCATGAGGAAAAATAGACCCAGCGATCACGGTACCATTTTACCATACTCCTTTCAGCTGCTGTCTTCATATATGAAGTCTCTCATAGCTGTCCTCAGTCTTTTCTAGACTAAACAAATCCAATTAAAAAGAAAATGTGAAAGGTCATGTTTTTGAAACCTCTTATCAGTCTTGTTGCTCTCCTCTGGACTTCCTCCTATGTTTACATCTTTATTTGAAGCATGGAGTGCAGATCCGTGGACTGGGCCTCTCCAGCGGCAGAATGACCTCCACACAATGGGTGCTCCTAACACCTCTTCTAATAACAAGTACCTTTCTGGCTACAGCATCACACGGTAGACTTACATTTGAGCTTGTCCTCTACCAGCTCTCCTAGCATATTGCTAGTACCGTGACCTGGTTCCTTATGTGTATTTTAATCATGTACTTTCTTTTTTATGAAAGATTATTTCTAACATTTATTCAGAACATTTAAAATCAGTCCTCCTCCCCTCCCAAAGCTGGAGTCTCCTGGCCTATTTTGTTGTTTTAACCTACTGTAAGAGCCCTGTCTGCACCACCATCCAAACTGTTAACAGAGATTTAAATGAACTGTGACCAGCACAGACTTCTGTTGATGGGCCTCTCACTTTGACAGTGACTCACTCATGCCTAATCTTCAAGGATGTTATTCCAACCAGTGGCTGAAAAACAGCAATTGTTTCTGTCAGATAGATATCATTTTTGATACTGACAGCTGTCCCAGGAGACCTGAAGCCAGGAGTGATACCAGTGAATAATAGGTAAATACCTGCTCATCACCTGTATCGAGAAACAGGCTGAAATACCAGGCCTTGAAACTACACCCTCTCCTTTTTTTTATAAGAGGATGGTAGCAAAACTGGATTATTCATAGCTCTGAAAACAGGATGGGCACATCAGTATGCCCCTAAAGCCAAGATGATGAGCTAATCAACTTTGTATTGTTAGAAGAGTCCCCACCTACGCTTTCACACAAAGGGCTGATTAGCTCACAGGTATGCAAAACTCTGGGAGGATGCCATCTTTCATCGCTACCAGAAAAGATGTTTAATATATGTTAAGTTGCCAACAATTAAGTATTTGTGTGTGTGTGTATGCACACGCGCAGCCACTTGCTTGGGCCCCAGGAGCTGCACACTGTGTTGTCCTAATCCACCGTGCTAGGGCAGAGCCCTGCGCTGGGCACGGCTCCACTGCTGTGTGCCCAGCTGCATTGTGGGGTCCTGTGCCACTGGGTGACAGAAGCACAGTAGCTACTGCCTTTGCAGCCCAAAGGAAGCAGTTTTTAACAGACTTGTCCTGCTTCCAACGGCAGTGGCTGTGACAGAAACAGTCACAGGCTGAGGGTGTCTGCATGGGGAGTAAGGGGGTGAGTCTACAGTGCAAGGTGTACTTCCACCACTCTTGCAATGTCGTGGTGCAAGAAAGCTGAAAGCACTCCACCATCTAAGTCACTGATGGAAATACTGAGTCTGAGTGCACTAAAATATACTCTTCCTGTGTGCCAGTGTGCTCCATATAGGAAGGTCAAATAAGGAGCAGAACTGTAAGTGCACATAACAGCCTATTACTGCTTAGGTTAGTTGATGTGATTCCTGTTCCACACCAGAAGTGATGATGTGAAGTATTGGTTCAATGTTTTGAGGTGCTTAGCACCTCCTCCTCACCACCATGGGATGCAGCACTTTTCTCGATAAATGCTGGTTTTACATTGCTTCCAATGTCACCTCTATGAAAAGTGTTGCATGGCCCAAAAGGGAAACAAGCAAGGTGGGAGGAACTGGGAAGAAAAGTCCTTTGGAGCAACACATTCCCCTCTTCCTCCAGTGGTGAAGCTGTGCTGTTTAGAGGAACACATGCGCTGAGGCTCCACGCAGCCCATTGTTTGCGATCCACTGACATTGTATTTGTCCCCTCTCAATGTCCAACAGCAGTTCTCAAAGTGCAAGAAGCTAGAATGATCTCCTTATGTCACAGATTTATGTCAGAAGGAAACAAAGGATAATTTGAGGAAGAAACCCCCCCTACTATGAGAAAAAAGAAAGAGAAAATCAGTAATACATTTGCTATCTTCCAATGGCATACCTTATCTCATGTGTGTAGAAAGTAATGTTTTCTTGCTGTCTCTTTCTGCACTTTTCTCCCATGCTCATTGCTGAAGATTTGCTGGATGTCAGGAATGCCCTATGCTCCCTGTTAGCTTAACCGTTATCTGGAAAAGAATGTGGCCAAAAAAGTCATGCATTGAAATGTGCTTTTGACAAATATATAATGCTTTATAACTATAATTTGTAAGCAGTAGAAGACACAGGAATGCATCACAAAGATGTACGTTTGCACATAAAAGACCTTTCTTTTATCTTGCTTATACAGGGAGATGTTAGCCATTCTAGTATAGAGGATTTTTCCATCTGGGCCACCTGTCTTCTAAGGAGTGGTGATGCTGAGGGTGAGCCACCTGCATCTTCTCTTCCCAGGGATGTGTGCAATGAAGGCTAGTTCATGCTGGACAAAGCAAGCCCCTAAGGAAATGAGTGTAAATTCATGCCCTACAGCTTGTGGAAAAAAATTATCCCAGAATAACTTTGGTCTTATAGCTGACAAAAAGTAACTGGCTAAATCCCAAATGATTATGTTCCTGTAGAGCTTTGCTGGATTCAGAGAAGTAGTGAGGCTTGTATCAGCTGGGCTCCAGTACAGCCTCTCCATGCGGTTGGAGCTCCAAGCCCAAGCATTACTGCTTCTTCAGACAGACCATGACCTCTCCATCACAGGCTGCCGTCTGCAGCACGGTACATGAAGTGAGGCAAAGAGGGCGTCTGTGGAGGCAGACAGCTCGCTTTGCTTCCTCTGGCCAGTGCTTGTACTTAACACAGAGCGTTCTTGCTTTATGGAAGCCTTTGCACCAAATGGCTTTGTCCTAATCACTGCACCACCTCGGTTATCGCCCGCACAAACATTCCTTTCAGATCAACATACCAGCTGGGCCAGAAATCACACAATTAATGTTTTGGTTTCCACTGCCTTATCTAAATCCAGTTACTGCTCAAAATGAGACTAAGTCAACAGAGTTAATTGAATGAAAAGGCTGTGAGACAACCTAGAGATTTGTGGCTGTGTATGTCCGTGCATGAGTTAATCACTAAGCAAACACTTTGCAACAAACAGAGCTGGGCTGAGCAGGATCAGTTCTTCTGTGGCCTGGAAGCTCCCAACATGCTGGGGTTGTGCGAGGCATTGTAGGGGCTGGCAGGAGGATTTAAACAGCATCGTAAACAATGTACCGCCATGGGGAAAAGCTGGGGATGGACAATGGAGCAGGCCATGAACAAACACTTCTGCTTGCTGCCTAGATTAGGAGATAGCAGAGACCCTGGAGTAGTGGCCAAAAATAATCGCTTCCCTGTAATTGTTGCTGTCCGGGTATGTGAAATAGCCCTGCTGGCACCCAACAGTTAGGAGCAGGGAGTTGCTTGATGTCCTTAGCTTATTTCTGGGGAGACAGCTGCCAAACTCTGGATGTCCTGAGCTGGTAGCTCTTGCAGACATCATAGTTTTTTCCTGGCTGTACAGCCATGGCATTCCTCCTGGTTCTGCAGTTCAAGACAGAAAGGTACAAATGAAATACGTGGGAATGGCCACACTGAGTCACACCACTGCTCCACCTCACCTCTCTTGTCTTCAATGGAGGCCATAAGCAAAGTGTTAGGAAGACAATTAAAACCTGCATAGGGTCATAGCCAGGATCTAATCACCACTGTGACTGTGCTGCACAAACCTTCTCCTTAGCTGCAGGAGTAAAAGGACAAAGCCTTACTCTGTAGTTGCAACTTGCCCTGGCAAACTCTGTGCCTCTCCTCTTTCTACCACCTGCTCAGTTCAGAGGCCCTGTGTTGGTACCTGGTGCAGCTCCTGTTTAGGTAGGCTGCAGTGGAAATGCTCAGGTTCATACTAAAGGTTCATCTTAGCCACTGCAAAAAAGGAAGGCTGAAGCTGCAAACCTCCTAAAAGAGTCATTAAATATCTTCAAATACGAGATGACTCACATACTTTCCTGGCTGGTAGGACTCCATCAGGTGATGGAGATCCTGAATGAGGTTCTTCAGCAGGCAATGACAGCCTTACGGAAGTCTAAAGGTGCAGAGCCTCACCATTTTAGCTGGGGGGTTAAACATGATTTTGTCTGGAAAAACCCATCCCATGCTACAGAAAGGCACCACGCCTTGGACAGGCCACCCACTTGTCACCACACTCTAGCTTAGGGCCAGGACATCTGGCTGTAAAAATGCAAATGTGGCGGTGTCCCCTAAACAAAGGAGGGTACTGAACTCAGCTCAATCCTTCCTCCCAAAGGGAGGCCACAGATGCCAACATTGTATTTGCAGCCCCATTGACACTTCTTGCCCTTTGGCACACCGTACAAGCAGACCTGACAACTTTTCTAGCAAAGCCAGAAAAGACAGGAAAGATGATTAGCTTTATGATCAAGTACTGTGTGGCCAGAGTGCTACACAAAAGAAACTGCTGCTGAATGCCTAGATTTCAGGATACAACAATAACGCACAGCACTATATTTCATACCTTTAACAAGTGCTGAATATGCAAAGGCTCCCTTCCCAGCTTCTGTCTCTGTCTTGGAAGCTGGGGAAGAGCTGTGTGTAAAATTATTTTAAGATGCCATCCACTTTATTGATTATCTGAGTGAGATGTGCAAATAATGGCAGCTAATGCCAGTAGCAGAGATTGAATCAAACTCGCTCCCTTTTGGGAAAAGCTGAAATAAAACCACCGTATGAATGGGTCATTGAAAATAGGCTGGAATATATTTCCTATAGTCATTCCGAAAGTTCAAGGGCAAGGGAAAAGAAAAAAAAAACACCTGTCTGTGTGTTCACTAAGCTTCTAATATCTAAAAGTGCTTAAAAAAACACACATGCACTTTTTTTCATGTAATCATGGAAAAACACACTAAGCTTTTGACTCAATGGTTTTGTTTTTCCAGTGAGTCCCTTCCAGGTTCCATGAGCCATCTCATAGTCACGTCTGCTGGGTGAGCTTCGAGCTAACAAACTTTAGAAGAGCTCTCTGTGATCTTGCCACATAGAGTTTCAAGTATCAGCTTGCTGGAAGTGCAGTGGAGAGGAAGGGAAGTGGTGCGAGCTTTGCCAACACACCTGCACAAGCTTTGGGCTCTCCTGGACACTCTGTGCGCTAATGATGTATAACCTGTAGAGCCTGGCAACACTCTCGCTGAAGACTATAACAGACAGACTGTGCATGTCTCTGATTTCTAATTTCTTAAAACAAGTAATAAACCTCCCCCAAACTTGTGCTGTAGGTAAATGCTTAGGATGGAAATTGAGATATGTTCAGCTGGGCAGAACTTCTACCAATGTAAGGAACAAATGACAATTTAATTATGGTATTTTAGGTCTATGTAACTCCTCTTCTACAGCAAAAGGGAGGAAAAAAACTAAAGACAGAGTTCATTTCAGCTCCAATATTCTGCTAATTTTTGACTATTAGAGATGCAGCTGGATCCTATTTCTAATCCACTTTCAAATTTGCTTGAATTAAAATCCCAGATAATTGCTGTGTTTTTAAGCCGAAGCATGCATAGTAGCCAAGGTTTATATTGCAATTTCTAGAGTTACGGAATGATGAGCTCCAATGGAGGAAAGTGTGTTGTGTGCCTGAGTCCTAGTAAAAAAAAAGTTGGCATCAGTGTTATTTGGAATTAGAGCTCACTTGTAGAATAAATAGTCTTGAAGTGAATTAAAGCTCACATAGAATAAATAGCCTTGAAGTTAATACACTACACTACATTTTATATTCAGTTTCACCCACTGGAACTGGTGGGTATGGAAGAGCAAAAGCTCCCATGCCATGATGAAGAGGTAGATACTTAATTATAAAATCTAGATATTTTTGAACTTTCATCAGAAATTTAAAAGTTCCTCCATTAGTTTGGTGCTTATTTTAATATGAAATTCACTTTCTGACTACAGCAGCACAGTAACGCTGCCCTTGTTTTGAAATACCTGTGCCTTCTCTATTGCTAACTGAATCCCAGTCTAAAAGCTGTCACTTCTCCTCCACTATCCTGTTTATGTCTCAATCCAATACCATAGTCCTGTTAGGCTTTGCTACCTGGAAAACAACATAACTCACATGAAGTTTTGAATCCCCATATTCTCTAGGCGTTCATTATCTGCCATGACAATTCCCAGCCACTGCCAGGTAAAGACAGCCAGCCAGTATTTATGGAAAATGAAGAGACTAATCATTTCCAATAGCGGGACACGATTATGATATAATTGCAGCAGTTTACATTGACATCCAAGTGGACAGATATGAGCCAAAAATTGGAATAACGGCTCCACCCATCTACCACCCAAATGTAAACAAGCCAGCATAGTTAAAAAGACTAGAAGACAGGGCTCAGGCATTCTGTTTCAGCTGTGTTATGGTATGATTGCCAAGTTGCCACACAATCTTCCTGCCAGACAATCTATCCAGCCATAAACTGACCCTTACCTCACACAAAAAGTTCAGCGGCTTCTTTCAGTACCAGCTTCTTTTTAAACAGGGCTAGAAGTGAATTATTGTCAGTAAAAGCAAGAGATTATATTTTGGATAATGGGTGTTGTAGGGTCATAACTTAAACCTGTTAAGTTTATCAGCCTGAGCCATGATTAGCACTGTTGTAGTGTGTATATGTTCTTGCCAGTGCGGATAAGGGAATACCTGCAAAATGGAATGAGGTCTATACGAATACAGCTGGAGATGAGGTGAACGAGACTGATAGCTTTTTACAAAAGATTGGGGAGTGGCTCCTTTGCCGATGGATGATTGAAAATCCAGAGCTGGATTGTGAGGAGTTTAGTGTGATGTGAAAGGGAAGCTAGGGTAGGTCTTCAGCTGAAATAAATCGATAGAACGGTCCCTGATGCCGAGGAAAATCTGCTAGTTCAGACTAGCTTTGTGAACTATTAGCACTTTTCAGAGCAAAATTTCTCTCAGGACGAAGACAAAGTTTTTTCTTTCAGCAATACTAGAGTCAATCCCTCTCCACTGTGAGGATTTCCCTAATTGACAGGAAGAGAACAAAGCTATCCATGTTTGAGTAGGGGTGGTCCCGAGAAGAACTTTGAAATTACCCGTATAACTTACTTCCTTGCCTCTCTCCAAGTTGGCCTAAATTAGACTAAATGAAACTATTCCCCACACTACATTTCCAATAAATTAATGACACTGAATGAAACAGCATCTGCTGTTCGTTGATGCACCTTTGTGTGCAGTGGTCAATCTATTCCTCCTGATAGTATCACCAGGAGAAAATGGGTGCTGCTCAGCTTGAAGTTCCCATTCCTAAGCATGGGAACAATACGGCCTGAGTACGGCCTGTGTCTGCATCCCTGAATATCACAAACCTCCTTGAACGGGCAGGCTAAAAGGAGGAAGCTCTTATGGAGGCTGGGGCAGTTCATACTTGTGGAAGATCTGGCCTGTGAACACTTGCACCTGTGGTGTAAGGACAAATAAAGGCCCATGCTCCAAAGCATGGTGAGGTCTCAGTCTCCTAAACTGTACAAAATCCCATTTCCTTTCTACTTGTGCTAAATGTGAAAACAGAAAGAAAGACACACACCTAAATAAACAGAAAAGCACAGACAGCAGAAAGGGAGGGAGGCTCTAGTGCAGCTCATATGCCAACTAGTACAGAGAGATGTTTTCTATTTGCGGTCCTTTGTGTGAGACCTTGCCATATCATGTGGATGAGAATGTGAGTGGGAGACGTGTTGGACAACATTGGTTTTACAAATGTCTGACAATTGCAGAAACACCTGCTTTACATTATTTTTCTTGCTGGTCCACAACAAAATTCCTCCCTGGTCAACAGTTCTCAGCAAGCCTCATTTCTTCCTTCTCTGTGGACAACTCAGGTCACTGGTTTCTAAATCCTGGGCAATTACGAGATCACACCCGAACCTCCTTGAGTAGGAGGGGGGATACAGAAGGCAGAAGAGTACTTCTGTGCAGATTCATACCAAAATGTTGGCTAGAGCACCAAAACCGCATGAGACTGCTTACCATCAGGTGGGGGAAGGGGGGCAGGAGGATTACCCAGGCCAAATGGACGGATCTGTAAGACCCATCTGTTTTCACCATGAAAACCTCACAGCCCACACCTATGCAACACACACCACTGCAGTCACCACAAGTTATTACTCTTGGTCTCCACTGCTTCCTGTGAAGCTGTAATGGGTCTGAGACAGTGTCCAATGAAACCAAAGGGAGCCTTTCCATTAACTCAATGGGCTCTGGATCAGGCCCAACATCTGTTTGGCCCTCTCCGTACACAGTGTAGCCAATTTATTCTTTATCCATTCCTGGGCCTCTGTCTCCAATAGCATCCACATTTTTCCTACTTATGGTTGTCATTAGCCACACTAAGCACCACACTCAGAAAGAGATCATGCCCACCCCTTCATCAACCAACCCCCTGGCATAGCATGGCTACTAGTACTGCCTCAAACCCTTATCATTTCAGCAAGGTAACAGTCTCTCCTTTCTCCTTGTTCACACTTCCAGGACATCCCTTCAAGCTGCCAAGCTCTTCCTACTCTTCTCTTCCCAACAAAGATAGGTCTGGTTATGCCTTCTGTTGTATTGTAACCCTGGTCAAGAATCAATGCAAAACCAAACATAAAGGGTCCAAGAGCCTGTAAGATACCTGAAGAGCATCGTCAGAGAAGGGACAGGCTCTCTAAACAGACATTTCCCACCTCAGTTGATGACAACACAGGCAATGACTTCCCTAGCGATCCAGAGTATGAAGGATAATAACCAACAGACAACTCCACAGTCTTACATTGGGGTCCAGAGCTAGAGTAAGAGACCAAGTGATAATTCGCTAAACTGTCTGTACAAGACTATAGAATCACAGATTATCTCAAGTTGGAACGGGCCTATAAAGATCATCGAGTCCCTGCTCCTTGCAGCACTACCTAAAAGTAAATGATATGACTAAGAGCATTGTCCAGATGGTCCTTGAACTCTGATAGGCTTGGTGCCACGACCACTTCCCTGGGGTTCTGCCCCCACCATCCCCATATCTCCTTATATGTGAATAGATACATTGCACCAGTTCATAGCACTTCAGTTTCCAACCACTCTCACCAAATTTGTGATTCACATTGCAGAGACTATGATGGGACTACGCACAGGTCTTCTCTAGGTCCCACAACAACAGCAACGGCCTATAAGACACCATACATTCACTGAGCAATACACAATGCTAGTTTCTTTATGACTTTGCTGAGCCCTTGGATTCCAGAGTCCTTTTTTGTTACCTGTCACACACAGCTTCCTATGCTGTGAAAGGCACGTCATTGCTAATCAGAGCCATAGCCTTCATTGAGAAGCCAAGCAGCTTCTTACAGCAGAAAACCAAGCCTAGATTGTTAAATCTTTATATTCCTCCAGCCATAGAGATGTAGATTCATTCTGGGCACTACCGTTGTGTGAGAATCCCATACAAAAATACCACCTCGACATACCCCAAAATCACATGGGTTTGAAAACACAAGCGTGATGCCTGAGGCCAGATGTGTGGACTGGCAGGCTGCTGGCACTGTGCATACGCACATCTGCATGTCAGGTAGTTACTCATACCTGCATACTTCCCTGATAAAATCTGGATTGCCTAAAGCAGGTATTTTCGCTCCAGTTTCCTTATCAAGGTATTTACCACCTCCTATTTGTGCCTTGCAGACTAAGGGTGTTAAATGCTCCCTTACTCTCTCTGCAGTACAGTGAGCTCAAGTATGCAGCAGCTGCTGTACAGGATGGGATTTCTAAACCCACTGGAGCACGCAGTGGGTGGCTGCTGGCCTGGGCTTGATAGGATCTCACCCTGTTTGTACCTGGGATGTTGCTCTTTTGATCCTCACGCTGGCTTTCTGCAGCTGGTGGGCTCCTTCCCCTATTCTGGGGCTTTTGTTGTGGTGTTTTCTGGTAGTCCCTTGATTGTATTTTAAAAGCTGTTGTCTCCTGTGGAGGGTTCTACCCTGGTGTAACTGTTGTACAACTGTATGAAGAGAAGGATAGTTCAGAATGAAGTTATCTCAGGAATAGCAGAAGTGTATATAGCAACTCAATATATACATACAACATCTTTTTCTCTCTCCAAAACAGAAAGCATCTCTCTGCCTCTCCAAATAACAATATTGAGGTGAGTTGCGATCACAAATGCAAGCTGCCCTTGGAAACTTTCCAAGAGCACCCACACCTCTTCCCCACCCATTGATGATACCAATCATCTGTTCTAGCCAATAGCTCTCACACGCTCTTCTTCCCATGAGAGAGAACATCACTCTGAACCCTGCACAGGGTGTCCTTGATAGCTCTGCTGTTCCCCTCCAAGCCTGATAAAAGGGGAAAAAGAGGGACAGCTTTGGAAAGGAAGTATCTTAAGAATTATTCATTTCCTTCAGGAAAAATATTATTCGAGTATCCATTGTCCCAGATCTGTTTGAGTTTGATTTCACAAACACAGTAAAGATTTCATCAGTTTAAGAATAACATTTGTGGAGATTGATCAGCTGGGTCCACACTGCATAGCGGGAGGACATAGTTTTTTTTTGGGCTGCTGATTCTACAAACAGCACTGTCCTGAACAACTCTTGTGAGCGTTACGCTATAGGAATGCAGCTTGGTGTCAGTCAGACTTAAAAGGAAGCCTTTTGCCTAAATTCAAACAGAATGAAATAAGATGCAATTTGATTTCAGAAATACCACCAAGTTATTTCTGTTAAAAAACCCAACAATACAGTTTTTCAGACTTCATATAGAAAGATTTTCTTCTGACTTTTCTGCTTCATTTTTTTATTGCTGTTTGGGATGTAGCAAAAAAGAAGTCAGAACTACCACATGGGGTAGATTTCTAAATTACATGAAATTTCTGTCTTGACACAGGCTGGATGAGTGATCTCACCATCTGTTACCAGCTTAAGCAAACCTGTTTAAATCCCACCACTACCTCCCCACATACACACAGGGCTCTTTGGAAGGTAGACAACACCTAATGGGAATCAGGAAAAAGGCCTTTATTTTTGAGTATTTAAACCCCTTGTGGTCTTTCTGCTGAAAGAGGCTAGACTTGGATCTAAGGTTGTCACACTTGGCAGTGTCCATGCTGGTAAGAGCACTCTGAACCCCACCAGGTGGGTAAAACAAGCCCTGACCAATGGCAGTGGTGAAGGAGAACCAGGGAGGGTTCTTGGGGCTGTTTTTCCCCATGATTTTCGTTTTTGGACAAGCCAGCACTGAAATCAGAGAGATGACTGCATGACTGAGGTGGCGTTAATTAGGTGCCAGTTGCAATGAAGACTTGATGAAATGGGCTTCAATAGGAGCTGATTGCCTAGAATCACACCCTGCATCCAGGCTGTAACCTGCCTTGCATCCTCCCGCCTGTTGGTACTAAGACCACCTAGGCTAGAACCACCTTGAGACATGCCTGCTCTTGTTGTGGTTTCTCCTTGTACTCTCTTAGGAACTGTGAATTTTTGGAGGTGTTGTGCACCTGCTGCAACGCCTGTCTCGGTGCCGGGCGCCCACAGCATGGGGTGGAGCAGCCCTGAGACGCCTCGAGCAAGCAGCATGGGAAAGAAAATGCTTTGCAAAGTGCTGATCCGCAGTTTTGTCCTGTCCTGAGACCTCCAAAAACAGCGTGCAAGAATAAAACCTAGGGAACCATGTAGTACAAGAGAGCAACTTAAAAATTACTCCTGTAGTGAAGAAACCACATAATATATTCAAGATGTCAGAGGTTAGCCATGGTGCATGTGAATCATGCTGCAAATACCTCACCTTTAACTTCACCGTCATAATTAGATTACAAAGTTTTTATTACGGTTTTAAATTCTGCCTTTATAGGTTGCTGCCCAGCTGTGCACTTAAATCTGGTTTTATCACACTTTCTGAGCTCATCACATTTAATTCTGCCCCTGCAATGCTGGATTAACTTTAAGGGTCGCTGAAGTCAGAAGTCACTCACCCTTGCCCTAGTAATGGATTCACACCATCCCTGCACAGCCCTGAAGAGTGATGTGTACAGTAAACTATAATTATTGGCATGGTGGAGGGAAAGGGGCATTGGGCTGGTTTGTTTATTTACTCCACTGCTGTGCTCAGCTATCAGGACACTTGCACAGATTACTGCATTGACAAGATGATGTTTACCTCCACGTAATAGCCCATTGTGATGAAATCTTCTCAGCAGCGCTGGTCTGAAAGTGAAAAAGGAGAAGAGTTAGGTCCACCTGCAAGAGGCCGATGGCTCATTATTGACGTATACAGACCTGTATCATCTGAAGAACAGAAAAATCAATTGTCACTGTCCAGAAATTCAGAAATCACACCCTGCCATCACATTCACTCCTGCCAGAAAGCAGAAGTATTTTATGAATCCTGTCTCTGATATTTGAAGCAGTCCCAGAAGAACGAAAAAGCATTATTTTTTTCTAAGGGTGGCTTCTTTGTTGTTTCCTGTCATCAACAAAGCAGAGCAAGGCACAAATTAAACCATCTAAACAATATTCATCCCCAGGTTTTACTTGTATCTATTTTTCTGCTTTGACCAGCAAAGATTAGATGAGTTGGTGTTAGATACCACCCAAACAAGATGACTCATTGTCCTAAAAAATTCATAATGTAAACCGGCAAATAAAGGAGAAATCATATTCTTTCTACTAAAAAAGTGGAGAAATGAGGTACTGAATGTCCAAGTGATTTACGTGAAGTCACAGGGGAAGGCTGAAAGGGATCTAGGAAATAAAACTAGCTCCAGTGGAAAGGTCATTTCTCTCTTTCTTGCAGGGGAATACTTTGAACAGAATTAGAACAGACCTTAGCCGGAGATAGACAGCAGCGACTTTAATAAAAAATGGAGGGCAAAATTCATCACTGGGTAATGCCATGACAATTTTTGACCTTTGCCATTCAATGACTAGACACAACATTTTTGGAACCGAGGTTAAGATCTTCGCCAATATACAACCTTTTCCCAAGGAATGTGTGGTGATTAGGGCAAAGAATTTCACATGGTCACAAAATATCTATCTCGGAGTCCTGGGCTTATAAAATACTCTATTTCCCCCATTAATTGTGTCCATGTGGAGCTGTAACTAAGTAGCTGAAACAAATAAAACCAAAGTAATATTGTTTCCTTTTAAAATATTTCACTTAATTTGTGGAAGAGGTTTGGGCTCATTAAAAATAGACCATCTCCCGTGAGGGCTTTTTTCCTTTTCTTCTCCAAGTCTCTCAACCGATCCTTAGTAATGTGTATAGCAGCACACTCCTCCTCGGCACAGCCCTGGCTTGAGCCACTCTCATTTGACTCAGTGGCTTCTGTCATGCTCGGCAGCAAGGGCAGGCAGTGCTTGTTTGGCTAAGCAAAGCGAGGCCTCAGTGTCCTCTGATGTGTCATTGCTCTGAGGTGACCAGTCAGTGTCGTTGACTAAAATTTCCTCCTTCCATTTCCAGCTCATCAGGAAACTCCACTCCTTCCTCCCACGTAAAGATTCAGCTGTCAAGGCCTATGCTTTTTTTGTGGAAATGACAATTTCATGGTTCACTGCAACCAAAGGTGCAAGCAACACCTAGACCTCATCCTACATAGTTAAAGCTATTGTGCAGGCACTTGGCTTCTTCTGGTGGATCTTAGTGTGTTCCCTAATCTTCCAAAGTAAGCTATGAATCAGTTACAGGTGACATCAGATTCCTTTCTGTCATCACCAGACCGTGACAATTCCTTTCCCTGAGATAATGTCAATCACAAAGCAGGGGACAAAACACATAAGACAGAGGTAAAAAGCAACCTGGAGCAAGGGCGTTGTATCCCCCTGCAAGAACAACCTCCGAAAGATATCAAATGATTCCATGGATTCCTTTCCTGTTTAAAGTAATTTTTTCACCTTCATGATACCTTTTCAAAGTCCATTCCTCTAAAACAAAGGCATCTGCAACCGCAGCTCTCTCTAAACAAAAATGTGAGCAGATCCAGTGATTCCACATAGTCCCTTGTGAACGCTCGTGTTGCTGATGTGCTCTAACCTGGAAAGTGCTTGTGCTGCAGTGTGACTAGGGCAATGCCAAGATCTAAAGGTGGATGATGGAAGGATCTGACCAAAGGGGGCCAAATATGCAAGCGTTTGCAGAAGTTACAAGAAGCTTAGGGTGGAAGTTGAAACCATGATCTTCTATATCCCAGCATGTTTCACAAGGTAGTAATGCCTTGTTGGCACCCAATGTCCTTGCCCTCTCCCTCACTACTGATGCAGCCCCAAATACTCATTGGGTATCTGATCTCATGGTATGTATGCTTCGGCCCTGTTTTATGAAGACACTTCCACAAAATTGGATCCTATGATTCCTGAGTTTCTTCTCTCTGGTGGGCTCAGTTGCGCTGTAGAAGAATTAATGCCAATGTTACTAGACAACAATCAAACTATTTGTAAGGGCATCCCAGTCAAAAGATGTAGAGGAGTTCAGAGGCTCCCCCAGTGCTGGGTCACGCCAGTTCTTCTCACTGGTTTTGTTCTCCTTCTAGGGGGGAAGCCACATCTGGAAAATTACTGGTGTCCTGCTGTTCACTATGGACTCCACTGGGAACTGGCATATGGTCTTGTAAACTGTGATTAGATCTACAAAGTAAACTCTCATTATGACCTCTCTGAAGGTCTTTAAAAACACATTTCCCTAACTGCTATGATTGTATTCAAATTCTTTCATTTTGGTAATAACAACAATGTCCACATTTTCCTCTCTCCCTCTTCCTTTTTCTGATCGTAATCTTGGTTAGGTACAACAGAAAAAACATTCCATAATTCTTTCTTCTTCCCAAGCTCTTCATCTCTGGGCATGAACGCTCTCCTCCCACCAGAAAAACAATATAAATAGGAACAGATTCTCTGCTCTGAATAAGCTGAACCTGAAGCACGGGGATTTCTGGACCATATTAAAAAGTAACTATCATCTGTCATGATAACTGACATCATCATCAGTATTATTATTAGTATTGTTACTGTTTATGTTAGAGCCCCCCTTAGAGATGATAGCCAAGATCAAGATGGCTTGATGACTATTCAGATGCTGTACAGACATAGCGTGAAGGCAGTCCTTGCCCGCAACAGCCTGAAATGTATCTGACCAATGCAGACACAAAACAGAGTGCAGAACATTAGGTGAGACACTGTCCATGTGAGAACCAGAACCCAGTTCAATTAATCCTGTGTCACTGCCATTCCTCTGTTGCCTGTCTGCATAATTTGAATTCTTCCTTCTGCAGCCTCTGCCGATCGTCAACATGGCTGTACCAAATGCCTCTTACTAAGAAGAGGCAGAAAGTCTAGAACTGCCATTGCTCAATCCCAGGAAATATACTCCCAGCAACTGACTGGGATGGCAGTGAGGTTTTGCCCAAAACCTTGTCCCCACCTTAAGCACCATGAGAGAACTTGAGTGAGATGAAGATTTCTGCCATGAGAGAACTTGAGTGGGATGAAGATTTCTGCCCTGAATATATTTATTCCAGAGTGTAATGTTCTGCTCCAGGCAGGCAGGCACTAGTCCTAGGTGACTTCAAAAGGGATAATTCGTGATCACCTCTCAGCCCGTAAGAACCGAGAGGGAAAGCTGGGCCTGCCAACTCAGCAGGGACCAGTTTAGGTACCGTGGCACCTGGGAAAAAGTCATCTGACCACAGTAGGATTAATTGGCGCGTCTAAGTCATTCTGGCATCCTCTGAGGGACAATGTGCAAAACCTACGTACCCAACAGAGGACTATGTGTTGCTTACATCTGACCTGTAAAGAATCACGTGATATTATTAAATATTTAAAATGTTATGACTGCAACAGAATATCCCACTCATGTATCACAGGAACCAATGAGGTAAAAGTATCCAGCAGCAGTTTGCTCTGCTATAGGGACTCTGCATGCAGGTCACATATGCCTATGTAGGCATTTTCTGCATCATGTTTATCTGTGCATCATAAATAGAGACACAGACTTTAAGAAGACTTGGTTTTAAGGGCTGAATCACTTGGCTTTGATAAGATTTTATCTAGATAAAAACTGAATTGATTGACATCTCATATTTCTTGGGTTTAATGAGCTCATAACTATGCTTTAATTGGTTTAATCATCAGAACATAATATTACAGGTATGTAGTGTAGACCTGCAATATAGTCATACAACATATTAAATATGCTATACATAATACAATGCAACAGGTAATATAACACAGTTTTTCATGAGAATTATTACTAGGATTGTCAGTAGTGAATATTCAGCAACATTAATAGAAATTTCCTTTATGTAACGTCTTCAGGACTCAGCCCTCCTTGTATAAGCTTCTAAGAACAACATACACACGACGAAAATGTGAAGGCTGTGAAATATAAAATTATTTGTAAGCTAGGGTGGGATTTGGCTTCAGTAAGCTCAAGGCCTAAGTTCCTCCAAGACGTTTAGGCACCTAACGCCCATTTGAAATTTCCATGTTTGCTTCAGAAATACAAGTTTTTCCTCTAGCTTTGTCCAAGTCTGGCTCAACTTCCATAGCACTTTCTCAATCTACTTATTGTCTGCATTTTGGAAAATACTATTAACAGTCATCCAGTGTTTTCCTAATATAATTGTTTAGATCTCTCCGGTGACATAATTAGCATCTGGGAGAAACACCATAGTGTGCAATTGTGTCTTTAATTATCTTTCCACTGCAAGTAGAGATGCTATGTGCCAAGGCAGTTAGTACACCTGACAAGGACAATGTATTTACAATGGGTGTTTATACAGGCTAATTCCTTGTACAAATACCTTGACAGAAAGTGCTCCACCTGCCTTCGTGTTTCCTATCGCAATTGCTAATTAATATTATTGTGCTGAAAATGATCCTATCAATTAAAGTCTTTTGTCGTAACCAGGGCTCCCTGCCTAGCTATGCCTAATTAACCTGTCACTGACTCACATGCCAGGAAAGACATTCATCAGCCAGACTTCGTCTTGCTGATCTGATTTCCATTGCTCTGCTTAGTTTTACACAGAGCCCTCCAATTCAGCTAAGAATGTGCCCCCCCTGTAGCACTCTACCCAGTCAGTTTGCCTCTCCACTCAGCAATTCTTATACTCAACTGCTACTGCTGATTCAGGGTTTAAAGCTATATTCAGGTTCGTGCTAAAGTTCTCATTGATTTAATCGGTTATAAGGGCTGACCATAAGCGTATATTTGAAGCCAAATGCCATCTGACTCACTTTGCCACCAGTTAAAGTATGGTTGTGAGTGCACTCTGTGCTTCTAGACAAAATTGTTCTGGAGGACGCTGCACACAACGGTTGCAGCTGTTCTGAATTTTCTGTATATTTGTCAAGCTAAAATGGTATTTATATCACTTGCATAAATAAGACTTGATCCTGCAAACTGAAACAGAGTAGAACTGCTTTACAGAGCTGGTCTCCAGGAGCTGTGATGGGGACTGGGAAGGCCAGTGGTGAAAGCCCAGCCATCGGTCCCAGAAGCGTCAGGTTCAAAGAGAGACTTTGCTCAGTGCAAGATGCTTTAGGCTTGTATCTAGGTATGTAAAGATACAAACAGAAGTCTAATGGGATTGTCAAAAGGACATTACTCACCCCTCGGGAGGCCGCCTCTTCTGCCAAAGAGCTCCTGCATGGCTCAGCTCAAATTGCAAAACCTCCATGTTCTTCTGTTTCTCATCTGTTACAAGAGAGATAATTACAGAGGCGCTAAGAGGATAAATGTAGCAAAGTCTGGGAGGTGCTCAAAAGAAAAGCGTGTGAGATAGATGGGGCATGACTAGTTACTCTTGTCTCAAGACATGCCTAAGCTCTGTATATAGTGACACAGATGGGGTTTTTGGCCAACTGAAGAATCAGCTGTGATGTCTCAGTGGCCAGGGGGACTGGGTGAGCGCTCTGAGGATATAGGATTATCCTCTTCAGGTTTGCTTCAGATCAGCTGCTGAGAGACGTTGGACTCTGAAACTTTCTTGGGCCTTTTCAGTGATGAAGAAATCATCAGGATAACCCTGGAGGACCACTTTTAAAATCAGATTTCTGGTGTCCCTCTGTGCAACAACAAACATCAGTGAGTCACATGGAAAGGAAAAACACATCCCCAATGTCCTCTTTTCCAACTCTCCAAGAAAGACTAGCTTAAAATATGGAGGAGCGTTCCTGCTGGAAGCCGATGTTCACTCATCCCAGGCTGCTGAGCTGTCCTTGGCGATAAAGCTGTTTGCTACAGCAATTATGTCAGACTAGCATGGCACAGTGGGGGAACCCATCCTGCCAACCTGGCAAGCCGTGGCTATGCTGAAGGAAAGGGGAACTTCAGAGAAAGTACTTCAAGTGATGAGCTACTGCCTCTTTGCTTCGCGACTAACTCTGCAGTGCATGTTACAGATTAAATTCTAGACAAACATAATGAAATCTTGCAGAGGGATGGCAAAGTAAGAAACCGAAGTGCACGTGCCTACTGGCAGATAAGGCATTCAGAGTGCTTTTTCTAGAACTAACTAATAACATCAACAATGAAAAACAGAAAAATAGAAACAAATAAAGCTTAAAAAGTGAATGCATCTTCCAGTGTACAAAATGAGTCAATGAATCAAACAGCCTAAAGGAAGATGTGGAAAAATGAGGACTTTTTTACCCCCGTGATGTTGTCGGATTCTTGTAAAGAGGAGGAGAGGAAATATTTATTCTCAGAGAAATGCAATGGTGCCACTGTGAAATGCAGCAGATGGTCAACATACTGCATCCATGCATTTTCAGCACTAAACAGGATTAAGGCATTGCAGAAAATCTTCTACTTAAACCTGTTCCCAAAGCTCCTCACGATCCCCTGGCCAGGAGGAGCACCTTCCCCGCCCACACCCGGAGGTCTCCCTCTGTGTTAATCCCTGGAAGGTGGCTAGGATTGACCACAGTGCCTGCACATCACAGACAAATACCCTTTACAGGAATATTTGTTCTTGTCAGGGACTCCCATGGGAGCTGAAGGTAAGCAGCACCTCACTGGATCAGCACTTGCTATTGCCACTAGTAATAATAATAATAAAGGGCAGAGGAAGAAATAATACTGCAAGTTCCTTTCAACTTTGAGGTCCGTCTGTGTTAGGAGAGCAAGAATTCCACAGGGCACTCGATTCTGCTTTCTTTGAAGCAGCAGTAAATAGAAATGATTGGTAAAACTTCACAAGAACTACATATGTCTGTGGTTATATAGGCTAAATATAAGGAATACACATGTATTTCTTTGAAATATGCTATTCTACCAAAAGGGAATCACTCGGCAAAAACAGACTCCTTTTTGACTGCGTTTTGCTTTGAAAGGAAAACATCCAGAGAAAAAACAAAAGTGCCAAGAGCACTGCAATTGTGCTGTTTCAAAATTTAGAGCATGAAGTATTTGGCTTTTTCACCTTCGAGTATTCATGCAGATCATTATACAAGACTATGTACAGCAGGAACGGAGACAACAGCCTCAGGCTCACTTTTTGGGATGGAAGGTGGAAGAAAAATTGTTCTTCTGGGGTGATTCTTAAACACTCAAGTCAAATTTCAAAATTCCTTCTTGCCAAGGGATTCCGTCTGGAGTGTTGCTTATATGTGTCTTTATATTACTACATCACCGTAGGAGCCACACATGGCACCTCCTGGTACACTAATCCTCCCAGGGCCCATCGCCTGCAGGAAGACACTCCTATCCCCACAGCTGTGGAAACTGAGGCAAGGAGTAAGTAGGTGATTTTTATAACTTAATGCAGAACATTGCTGACAGCACTAGGTGACAAGCTGTTTCTGGTGAGTCTGTGACACACAGCTCTGTCAAAAAAAATCCCATTTTCTACTCTGTTTTGAGTCAGCCTGAGTAATGACAAGGAGTCTTTTGTTGTTGCCATTTGAGGAGTTGGCTGTTGGTTTGAGCTCTTGCACTCTCGTTAAGGAGGCAGCGAGGGGGGGAGCAGAGCTCTGATCCCAGCAGCAACACGTGTCCTAGGTTGGCCCATCTGCAAAATAATTCTTCTGCGTGTCATCTAGGCCAAAAGCTGAGTCTGGGATCTGCTACATGGCTAAGTTCCCTCCCAGTGGCAGCCAGAGCAAGTGTGGTGACAGTTATGGGGAAGAAAATTGAAATGTTTTGGGGAGTTATGGCATGGAGAGTGACATCTGTGGCAATGGGTTTACTAAGTGAAGGATTTGGTGTAATACATATTGCAACAAGGTCATATTCTCAGAAAACTAGGACTTGCCAGAAAAACAAATGAAATCAGCCAGGCTTATGATTTGGTTTGATTGCTTCCAAACTCATCTTTAACTTCAGTTCTTTTCAAGTTCATCACAACTGGGCTTACATGAATTTTTGGGCCTTATCCTCATCTGGTGCAAGCTGGAGTGAATCCATTTAATTCAAGGGACCCTCGCCAGTCTACATCCGATTGTGGTTATTTTTAAGGGTAGGTCATTCAGAAATACACAAATACTTATTTCCAGCCATACTTTTTAAATAAAGCAAATAAATCTGAAACCTACCAGGATACAGAGCATCCAATTTTATTTTTTTAAGCCATGGAACAAGTATCCCCTATGTTGAATCGCTTACACTGTAATGCAGGAAACCTAAGGATGTAAACAGCATCAGAGTCTCCACGGAGTATTCCCCAGTCCATCTTTTCCCGAGAAGGAACATCCAGAAGGGTGCTAGGCTGGTCACTGTGCTTAACAGCAGTGGCAATCAAATGTGCCACCAGGAGACAAACTGGACGAGACCAAAGCAGACACAGCTCACCTGCAGCCTCCAGAACCTCCCACATCCCAGCCCTGTTGCTCCTCCTTCAGCATCCCTGCGCCCTCACTGGCTTCTCCCAGGCTGACCCCACTGACTGAGAAGGTGTTGCTCCCTTAAAATAAATGGGACCTTTCCAGATTATACCAGATGAGGATTTGGCTGTGGGATTCAGACAAGCCCAAATCCAACAGCCCTGCGAAAGAACTTGGATGAAAGATGTATCTGGAAGCAACAAAACCTTGAATATACCCCAGGGCCCCATCTCAACTTTTAAAACTGGCCAGCCTCAGCTTCCAGAACCCCAAATAGCCCCACTCTAGATTGAGTTTTGCAGCTTCAGGGAGGAAGACAAACCATGACTTGCCTCACTGCTGGGATGGACTGGCTCTGAATACTCCCCTCACACAAGCTTGAGTACTGACTTTGTAAATTACTTTTGATTTTTTGGGGTGCATGAAAAGCAGCGTGGCCAGCAGGTCGAGGGAGGTGATTCTGCCCCTCTGCTCTGCTCTGGTGAGACCTCAGCAGGAGTCCTGTGTCCAGCTCTGGAGCCCCCAGCACAAGAAGGACGTGGAACTGTTGGAGCAGGTCCAGAGGAGAGCCACAAAAATGATCAGAGGGCCAGAGCACCTCTCCTATGAGGACAGGCTGAGACAGTTGGGGTTGTGCAGCCTGGAGAAGAGAAGGCTGTGGGGAGACCT
>Ga0065711_1000514_pt1 | contig 63772 bp, 28 predicted proteins | sample Hoacrofraction12_FD_59098 | JGI IMG/M metagenome (GOLD analysis project Ga0065711, IMG submission 59098) | Hoatzin crop microbial communities from Cojedes, Venezuela - Epithelial fraction 12 v2 (version 2) | ecosystem: Host-associated > Birds > Digestive system > Esophagus > Crop | place... | reverse complement strand
GACCCCCCCCAGCCTAAATTGATATTTTTCAGCCGAAAGATCAGTAACAGAACAGGAAATTACAGGTTTCTTAGACCTGGTCGGCAGAATTAAGGAATATCCGTGCTGGTGAGACCCATCAGGAGTCCTGCGTCCAGCTCTGGAGCCCTCAGCACAGGACAGACCTGGAGCTGTTGGAACAGGGCAGAGGAGGCCCCAGCAATGATCCGAGGGCTGGAACCCCTCTGCTGGCAGGAAAGGCTGGGAGAGCTGGGGCTGCTCAGCCTGGGGAAGAGAAGGCTGCAGGCAGACCTCAGAGCAGCCTGCCAGTACTTAAAGGGGGCTTGTAAGAAAGATGGCGACAAACTTTCTAGCAGGGCCTGTTGCACTAGGACAAGGAGTAAGGGGTTTAAACTAAAAGAGGGTAGATTCAGACTGAATACAAGGAAGAAATTTCTTACAATGAGGGTGGTGAGGCACTGGCACAGGTTGCCCAGAGTGGTGGGAGATGCCCCTTCCCTGGAAACATTGAAGCTCAGGTTGGACGGAGCTCTGAGCAACCTGATCCGCTCATTGCAGGGGAGTTGGACAAGATGACCGTTAAAGGTCCCTTCCAACCCAAACTATTCTATGATCTGTTTGAACTGGCAACTGTTTTAACATGTATAAATAATTATTACAAAACACAAAGAACAAACAAGAGTCTTATCTGACATATTGTAAAGTATCTTTAAAATAATATATATAGCGATACCAGAATCTTTTGACAATTCAGCAATTCTGTTATCTTGGCTCCCTAGAAATACCCTACTTTGGGAATGCTGAACAGCTGGCAGAACCCCTGTCCATAAATACGCAAAATACCAGTAAACAGTGAAAGAGAAAGACATCAGTATTTACTACCTTAAACCTGCTAGCAAACCCTACTACAGAGCTAATCAAATTACATTCCTTGAAACATCTTACGAAATATTTTTCTCAGAACTACTCCTTCCTTTTGATCTCTCACGTTTCTCACGTAAGGACAACTCGGCACACTGTTTCCACATTAGTGAAATGTATTCTTTCTAGCGGTGACGGTAGCCCTGTGTAAATAAGCATCAGGATCATTATTACAGCATAAAAATGGTGCAGTGTTAAGCACACGCACATTAAGGCTTTTGCGTGAGTTAGAGTTAACTTGACAAACTATTTAAATGAATTGTTGTCTTAGAAGTTGCTACAGACAAAATACTGGGCAATGCCACATACACCTGTATTCAACGAGCACTGATGAGAAGTTATCGGGTACCATAACCACCACCACTGTCCTCATTTTTACCACTGCTTATTTCCTCAGTCTGCACACACTGCAGCGATGGCACGCTTAGAAATCATGTTTATAGCTGACAGACTAGCTGCTTGATTTGGCCAAATCATTGTAAGCTTGTTTAAGGGGATTAAAAAAGCTTTATATTGATTTAACAATGTAAGGTACTTTTAAGCAGTTTAAAGAGCATTCATACAAGGTGACTGTATCAAATTAACTGATCAGTTTAGCAGGTGATCCAGTGTAGACTGATGCTAAACCGATCAGTTAAATTGATACACCTCTTTGCACACAGAAAACATGATGTTAAATGCAGAACTTGCTCCACAGATAAGAAACAGAGTTCCCATAAGACATTTTTACATTTCTCGGTTTTATACACATCCTCTCCGTGTCTCAGGTTTCCTGTATTTTTAGGGCTGTTCTACTTACTTCCAGAATTTCACAGCAATATGTGAGTGGCTGCTGTATGGTTTTTCCACTGCTTGGAGGGAGCAGCAGACCCACTGCACAGAGCACGCTGATGACTGGTATGTGTACCACAAGTTCAGGAAGTGACAGATTTATTTGGCTTACTCTACCACACAGACCAAAGTTCCAAGGAGGTTCACACTTTCAACATGTGTACTTCTACTGCAAAAATATTCAGAAATTCCCACACAGGCCAGACAAATGTCCTCAAATCCTTTCAGACAACATTTCTGAACAGGGAAATAAAATGTACGTGGAAACCTTTAAGTATATTTGACCCCTAGTATAGAACAGAATTTTACTGTTTTCCCATTTGTAAGCTTACCACAGTGCTATGAATTACAAGTGATTTTAGGCTAACAATCCCGACAGGGTAGGAGTAAGAGTAAAGCATAGCATAAGCAAATTAGGCTTTTATATTAATGAATACGCTTGCAATTTTCCCAAACTGTAAGAGGACTCACACCAATCTCATTTTCAGACACTGCATGCTTGCCCAGGTCACTTTGTTCTGTTCCCCAGTAATAGTTCCCAAGAAACTGTCTGCTACCTGATAACAAGGCTTTTCCACCATCTGCAAATTTTTGATTTGTGTATTCCCAGCATTGACAAAATAAAATTTGTAATGTGGCAGGACTGGAGGAAGTAGATTCTTAATGGTTAATAACTCAAGATTTGTCACTTAGTTCACCAAGAGATTGCCCAGAAACCCATTGTTTCATCTTCCAGCTTGTTTCCCATCAAATTACTATTAAATTATTCATAAATTATTACACAGTTGCTTCATATCCCTGCAATACTAATTTTAAGAGTTTCAAAGAGCCTGTAGCACTAGATTTCAGGTTTTAAAAAAAACACTTAAGCAGCAGTAAAATATACAGTACAGATTAATAAAATTACAATCCAAGAAGAGTTTTCCCTTTCTAATATAAAGTCTAAAGACGCACCATCCCTTCTGGAATTTACCATCAGGGGCTACCACAACTGTCCCTTTAAACATATGAAAATAGAAGACACAGATAAAAATAACCACCACCATTCTTGGCATTTCAACAGTTTCCTAATAAATTAGGCAACTAAAAAAAGGTTTTATTTATCTTTTTTAATCTTACAGCTAACCTCTTCAGCCTCTAAATAAAACTGCGCAGGTAAGAACACAGGATGGCTTAATAACTGTTTCAGGAAAGGATAAATGAGCACACCTTGAGATAATAGCTAATCAAAGTGCAAGTACTGTGCCATTAGTGGGGGAGTTGCTAATTAGTCAACAAGAAATAAAACTGCCATTGTAGGCTAAAAAAAAATAAGCAATATTTAGAATTTTATAGTGAGGAAAATAGTATTAAGCATAAACCCATGTAAAAATAAAAATCAGACTCATGTTAAAAAAGAAGAATCTCAGTATTCATGAAGTTAGTCCACTCAAGTAAACGTAATTGAGAGACGAGCATTTACTTTTCCAAAATGTATCACGAAAATGGACATTGTGAAAGAAGTGCAGACACTGTGCATATCTAGTCCCTCATGCTGCACCAGAACCATTAAAACCACATGAATTATTTTGTCAAACTGCGTAGGAAATTCAGAGATGGTCTTAAAATAGTCATTTATCTCAAACTTTGTATGAGCAAGGCTACTTTATTCTCTTTAAACTTTAATTAGCATACTTAAAATGCGTTTTCAAATATAATTAATGATATTTTAGGGTGGAGGCATTTTGAGCTTTAAATTGACTTACATTCTGCTGCTTGGGATAATCTTGTGCCCGTCTCTAAACCATGTCACTTGTGGTCTTGGATAGCTGAGTATGTGCAGGAAGTTTAGAACTGCAGCTTGTCCTTGAGTCACTGTTTTTCTCTGGTTTGTATCCATGAAATTTCCCATGTCTGCAAAGAAAAAATGACACTGAGAATCCTGGAAGTTCTCGCCTCTCTCCCCCTTCCTTTTCAGCGGACAGAGAAATAACTAAATAGTCATTGGCATTGCTGCAATCAGTCAATATGACACTACAGATCATAAGACAGTTTTGATCAATACAGATTTGGATGAACATAAGGCATAAGGCAAATCCAAGTGCTGTAGGTGCACACAACAAGGGCGTCAGTCAGCAGTACTGCATGGCCTCGCTGCTCTTTTGCAATAACTGAGTCCGTTTTTAACTGAAAGTGACTGCATAATGGAGGTTTGTTTTGTTTTTGTTTTTTCAAATAAATCCTTGCACAATATAAAAGAAAATCCCATACAATGCAAAGGAATGCAAATGGTGCATATAATTTTATCAATTTTTTGGTCACCAATTTTTTTTGATCCTTTTATCCATAGCTAAACAAACAGACAAGCAGCTTTATCACTTGCAGTCAAACCAACGTATAGTCAGATCTATGCAAATAAACCATTATAACCAAATGCACATCAAAATAACAAGGCTATAGTCACATTGGCAGCTATTAGGTTTCATTTCATAGACAAGTTCACGTATCTATGGAGTCCTTCTAAAAAGTCACTAAATGTTTTCTTCCTGTTTTTCTTTCGCCTTTTGTATCACATTCCTACCCATTAAAATAAACAGGGCTGTAGGCTCCTCCTTATTCACCTTCTATGCTTTTTAATTTGCTTTAAACCAAGAAGCTGACACACACAGAGAACTGTTCTGGTTTCTACCACTGAATTCCACTGAATTTTTTTTGGACCACAGGGTTCTTTACAAGTTCTCTGCTGCAGAGAGTGATGCAAATGACTCTAAAACACAGAAGACTACTATCAGGTCTGTGGATGGCAGGAGATGAGAAGAGACAGAACAAGAGCAGAAATTAAAAACACATGGTATTTTAAAGAAGCTTTAATCATCTTTGTGATTTTCAAGTTCTTTATTCAGACATAATCAGCATTGTACTTCCTCTGCTGCTCCATATTTCTTACAACTGTAATCAGATCATCTACTTGAAAAGAAGTTTCATACCGTGTAGGTGGATCTAATTAACTTCACTGTCATATTATTTTATTCTTCACAATCCAAGAGTTTTTAAGCCCATTCTGTAATTAAGATTTACTCAGCAGTTTTCTCACAAATATCTGTTCCCATTCATTTAAAGTAATATGTTATCATGTGCTGAGAACATTTTTTTTAAATTATTTAGCAAGTTGCCTGCTAATTCAGAGATCTAAGACATGAAAAATACCTCAGATCTTTCTCAATACATGTTATACTTGTGACTTTCAATTTGTCACTGCCTTGGCAAAAATAGTTCATTTCCTGTGAACCAATACCTTCCGACTTAAAACATCTGACACACAGCTCCCCGTAACTCTTGATGACTGGATAAGATGACTTTAGTAACCCCTTGGAATGCTTCTCTCTGATGTGTTTTCAAGAACAACCAAAAAGTAAAATATGGTAAAATATAAGGTACTTCATTATGTCCACACAGCTTAAATGAATTAATTCAGATGGAAAATGTTAAAATACAGAAAAAACCACATGGTATCAGTAGCTACCCTGGGTAGAGGAGAAAGAGGATATTTAAAACTTTGATTAAATCTGTGGGAATAAAGTGCTAGTCTAGCTGACAAGTTTCACTACAGAAGCCATGCAGGTCACTACAAGTTCAAGACCAAAGGTCTCCCAAAGTCATATATGATCTGCTCTGCTTTGTTTCAATGTCTTTATCAGTGAAAATAAACAAACTAATAAATACACTGCTTAATTCAGACAGAGACGGTTTAATAGATAGCTTATTAGCCTTGTTCAGCAATGCAGAAGTACAAATTAAATCGGGGGAAAAAATTAAAACCGAAGAAAAGTAAACGATTTCTTTCTCTCTCCAGAAGAACTAACTGCATGCAGAAAAAAGCCTGGAGAAACAGAACACTTCACTGCAAATCTTTCCCTCATTCAGAGGAGCATAATGTTGTCTTTTCCGGAGACAAAACTCTTCAGCAGCAGCATCAAGGTAAAGTGTTCCTGTGCCGCCTCCTTACCAGCACTTTCTCAAGAATTTCTCCCTCCGCTACGCCAGCACAAGTGCCTGTACAGCTGCATAGGGAATCAGCGGAGGAGGAAAAGAACTATTTTAACAAGCCCTACAAAATAATTGTTGCTCTTTTTTAAATTTTGCTGAAGTTTCCCAGTCCATAGCTGCACAAAGAAGTCTTACTGCTGAGCGTAAAGGGATAGGGTGCTACATTGCAATACAAGCGCGGGAGGGATTAGTGGGATGGAGGAGAAAACAGGTACGTGTTTCTCTGGTGCTGCTACCAAAGCCTTTGTCCCCTGCAGTCACACGTGCAGATGCAATGGCAGAGCCATCTAGACTAATCTGCTGGCTCACTGCTGCAGAACGAGAAGCATCTCACCTCCACCTTCCTCCGGCTCCATCTCCCCCTTCTAGCCTTGCTGGAGCTCCCTCACCCCACTCATAGCTATGCTCACTCACACCAGCTTTCATTAAATCCTCTGTGACCTGATAGAATTTGCTATAACAAAAGAAGAAGAGTCAGAAAAGTCCTTGCAAGGGTCAGACACAGGTCAGAGTGAGCACAAGATCACTAGAAGGAGTACACAGCAGGGGCATAAGGGGTGATAGAAGACAGGGAAGGAAAACCCCATTTTAGCAGTGGATTTTTACATTAGCTCCCAGCATCTCTGAAACAATCTCACTGAGAGATCAAACATCAAAATACTGGTATTACTGACATTACAGATATAGTAACACAATTTACTGTAATATAGTAAACTGGTGAACATGATACCAAAACTTACAGAGTATCATTTGCAACTGTTTTTGTTTCAAAAACACAGGAAATTCTATGTAATCTCCCTCATGACACAGTGATTAACTTAAATCAGTTCCCGGGAACTGGATTTCTAATAAATAATTCGATTTATCTATATTCCACTTATCAAGTGACATTTACTACTACTGAATTTCCAGTTATTGACCAGCGGAAGAGAAATTTGATCCATGTATCAGACTGCTTACATGCAGTATACAAATCCGTCTTCTAAAAATTATTTTTAATGGGTTTACTTTGAAAAAGAATAAGGCCTAATTTTATGGCTAATCTCAAACAAGTTATTTGGGTTATATTTTCCATATGTTAACTAAAAAAAAAAAATTAGAGTATGCGATCATTTCTTAGGTCATGTTAACCAGCACTAACTCCTCAGAAAAATCAATTTAACATTTCCAAAGGGAAGTCAGATATCAAACTAGAGGTCAACTCTGACAAATTCTGCATAGCACATACTATAGATACACAAACATTGGAAGCTTTGGTTCAGAAAGGTGTTGAGAACAGACTTTCAAAGTCTGGTTAGCAAGGTTTTCACTGTCAAACAACTGCTTATTTTGTAATGCAGGAATTAGGATCCAAAATCTTCATGGAGCTACCTCGACAACATGGTTTTTTTCCAGATATCCCCTGCTGTCCTCTGGGCTTGTTTTGTTTTGTTTTGATGGACTGTTTCTCTTGTGCTACATGGCCTTTCCTAATCCCTGTGTATTCAGGGAGAGATCTAATAGTTTTCTCATGCTACAGCTATCTCCAAACGATCTCGGTTAGATGGCTTCGAACAGCTCACTGCTTGCTCTGCAGACTTAAAGCTGCACTGCTTTGAACTGTTTCCCAGAAGATAACTACAGTAAGTGTGAAACTTCTTGGGATGCAATAATTTTTAAATTTATTAAATATGATATCAAATAACTTTTCAGACTAGCAAATGTTGTTGGTATGTTGTTTTTTACCCCCCAAAAGAATGGGTTAGCTAAAGAATCGCAGAATAACTTCATTCAAACCTACATGCCACTTGAACTTCAGATCTTCTTTGCAGCAATGCCCCCATCCTGTTCCGCACGACACACTGATAAAAGCCAGCATCAGACCTCTGCAAAGCTGGGATGATGTACCTGTAAGACAAAATGTAGGATTATAGCGCACTTCTTCCTACCGGCAGATCAATGTTACTTTATGTATTTCTTCTTTCTCCTCTAGTATTTTATACACTGACTCAAATGCTTACTGCATTTTTTTCTTACAAACAGCATTCTCATATAATCTCTCGTCTTTGGCTATAATATTGTCTGTACTATATAGCAGAACAAAAAATACTTGAAATACAGACAGTATCTTTCAGCCTTAAGATCTACATTTCGTAAATACTAATTAGTTCTCGTGAAATGCAGACTTCAAATGTTTTCTTTAGTTTTACCCACCCCCATTCAACAAGGCAAAGAGGCCTGGCATTTTGTCCAGAGGTGGCACAAGCAGACTACAATCTAAATGTAGGCATTAGGAAGACTTGCAAGAAATATCAAAGCTCTCCAATGAAAAAAGATTTTTACTACTATGTGTGACCACTGTAGCTCAGAATAATACTGGAAAAGACATCGTGCACTGTACATTGTGTTTGCTCTGTCCTTCAGTATACTTAAAAAGGCACTTAGTCCACTAATGCTTACCTTCCTCATTCAACTATATCTGATTACTCAACACAAAAATGAGCTGATAGGCACAGTTTTAATGTGAATAAAACACATGAATAATATAGATAATCCTGCATTAAACAAACATTAATCAAAGCGCATATTCCCCAGGTCACCTTCTGGAGATATGGTAGGATTAATGAAAGTCTTTACGAAAAGATAAGGAAAAATAAAACTGCTGAATTTTAATCTTCAAAATTTAATTCCACTAAAATAAAGCATCTCCTCTCAGACTCACACATACTATACACCCACACACACAGAGCTTAATATCTGAACAGGATCAGACAGCATAAAAACAAAGGCGGTAGAAGAAGCCTAGTTTAAGTGATAAATTAGAAGTATAATCACTGCATTATAATTATAATCAAATACACTATACCAAATAGGTCAGACAACCAACAACAGTGAATTAAAACAGAGCACAACACCATGGAGAAATTTTAACAATCTACTGTGATTCCTAGGAGACCCTGGCTTCCCAAGCACACGAGCGTGTTGTCTGTCTGCCCGTGTGCCTAAGCTGACTCCGCGTGACCTCCTTTGGAGCAACTGGCAAATTCTCTCCAGGGATTATGACAATTTGTACAGGGAAGATAAGGAAGACTCAAAACAGGGCTCTGTTGGGGAGTTACAGTAAACCCAACGATCAGCGCACAAATACTTGCTGGCCAGCGAGTATCTAACTCTGAAGTAGCCATGTTGCCTCTTGCCTGAGGAGTATGCCATAGGAAGTAGAGGGAGAAAATAGGTGAATATACCAGGCATAGGATAGAAATCAATAGGACTCAAGGCTTTCCTAGTTTCTCAAAGAATAATTTCCTTCTCTGCCAGGCAGATGGTTGTTGCAAAACATCACTACCAAAAGAAAAAAAAAAAAAGTAAAGATTCTGACAAATAAATATTGACAATTCATTTCTACAGTTCGTTTTACCAAATAGTTTATAGCTTAACAAGCTCTTCTTCCTCCCATAAAGATTTAGTATTGTACTTGGCTAACGTTTATTCTTGTGCTTATCTATTAAAAAGAGCCAAAATTAGAGGCTTCTTTCTTTGGTATTCCTCCGTACTAAGACAGTAATGCAGAGTTAGTTTTTCTGCCACTAGGACAAAACAAAGCAATTGGATCAGAAGTGTCCTACATCAGTTTTCTTTTCTGACTTACTAATGTTTCAGCAGGAAAAATTTTTAATATACTGTCTGAAGAAATGCAAATCTTTTAAAAGCTTACAGTGAAAACCCCATCAATCTTGGAAATTCCGAGACAGCCCAAACCTACTGAGCAGTTGGTTTCTCAATGGACCTACTGGGTAACAATGTGCAGGTAAGGACAGTAAAATTAGAATAATTAAACAACAAAGGTAAAAAAAAAAAGGATAATAGAACGTATGTTTATATTATTTGAGATTAACTTGAAAATTACAAAACTGGGAAAGAGATAAATATTCATGAAATTTCTAATTCTGTGTTTACAATTTTAAACAGTCTTTATGTACCTGATATGTCTGCCTTTTTTTTTAAATATACCTTTCTATTGACCTAACAGTCAAAACACTGCTTTTTGTGCTGTGCTTTTACCATTCTACCTACTTTCTGATATGAGAGATATAAATAGTGTCTTCTAAAGTCAAAACAAGACTTTCTTCCACGGAATAAAAGTATATCCAAGGTCAACACAATTTTTTACAGTGACAAGACATAATTTTGCTTTAATTTTGTCTACGCTCTAACTTTCAAGACAGAAGATCTTCCCATTGTACAGATGCCAGGAGGCTACTTGAGGTTTCTGGGGATCCGGGCAAGTCCTGTAGAAAGACAGACCGGACAGTTTCTCTGTTTCGAACAGTACAGCCAACCAGAAACTGGCTGTTTAGAAAACTTCCATGAAAAGATGTAAAGTGACAAGCATAAAAGAAAGCTGCAAGGGAGGGTTTCCAGAGCATAACGCGCTGCCTCACCAGGAGTGCGATCAGTTACAGCTCCAAGGATGAACTGGTGTCCAACACCTAAGGCAAAATGCTAGGTAATGGTTTCTCAAAGCTTCCCAATGTTCCATTCCTCATTTCAAATTTACACCTTCATTTTAATTTTAAATGCTCTAAGAGTTAAGAGTGAACCTATAGGCTACGGGATTTAATAGCCGTAATTCTGAAGACAGAATTAAAATCACATGTATTTTAATAGATAGTCATATAACATTTTATGTATTCAAACTTTTTTACATGGGACTTGCGCATCAACTGATCTAACTTTTTTTATACAGAATAAAATTAAAACATATCTAATGTTAAAAACACAAATATGATAATCATATACTTCTAAATAGTTTGGGAGGAAAGTATACTGCTCCTTAGACATAACCTTAGTTTCTTAAATTCATATAAATTACTGTCTTCAGGCCACAAAAGCAAATATGGAAGACACACTTGGTCCAGAACTTAATTCAAAAGAAAACAAAGGAAAAAAAAAAGAGAAAAAAGTCACTGCCTGATCTTTAAAGACTTTGAACTTATAGACACAATGAAAATTGCTACTGCAGTCAGCAATATTGACTTGTTTTCGTTACATGTATCTTGGATCACAAAGAATTTATATGGTTGTTTTATAAATTCTTAATACAAACTAGTGTATGCACAGTCACTATAAAAGCCAGGCTGTGCACATAATCAGCGTCCTTACACAAAGGAAAGCTGCTCATTCAGGGTTGCCCGTGTCAAAAAGCAAAGACTACAATTAGTCCTTTACTCACTTGGTGTGTTATAATAAGCTTTGAATATTTTCAGCCTGGTACAATATAGGCATTACTTTAACTGAGACACACTAAGTAATATCAGTTACCAAAAATCTTTGATTGATGATTCAAATTGCAGCAGAAGTCTCTTACACAGGAAAGATACATGCATTTAAACGGAGTATTTACCCAAGAGAAATGCAGAGCAAACTATTATGGGGTGAAAGTTTAAATTTTGCAAGTGGAATTTTTATGTCTAAGCATATCCCTTCCCTGCTTCCATTCATCCTAATGCACCCATGCCATATAATCGTTTTTGGAAGCTTAAAGCCTTGCATTTCTGTAGAATCAAAATCCTGTTTGGCTTATCTCTGACTGTGGGACAGTAGTAGTAGGGCTGCAACTTCTGAATCAGTATTTTCTATCAATGTTGTTTTATTATTATCAGCCAGGAGCTTCCTGTCTTCTTAATCACCTCTGAAGCAGATGTTTTAATTAGAAACAGAAACAAGAACAATATAAAAAATGCAAAATAAATAAATATAGCTTGTATCATGACCTGAAATGCACTAGACTGAATCAAGTCCAACGATAAGAAACAAGGTACTGTATACAGATACGTACACACACAGCTTAGAAAGGTGTTCCAACACACTGATTCAAATCTATCCTGCAACACACAGTAAAATTACAATTTTGCATTATACAGTTCTGCATTGGGATGTGCACTTCTTCAAGAAATACCATGGCATATTAATCTCAGTTTCACGACACCACATGTTCTTATTCAGGTTTCTCCTAGTACCACTAAATCTAAGTCTCTCAGTGACTAGCACATCTACAAAGCTTAAGTTCTAACCTTTGCTTTTTGTTCATTCCACACACACGTGTTCTGCCCTCTCACACCATCTCTTTGTCTTACTTTTTCAGCATCTTACGCAGTTAAGAGCTGTTGTCAACTCCTACCATGAAGCTACATTCGTTTCTGCTGCTGTTGATCAAAACAAGTGGCATTTTCACCAAGTGATGCTCAAATCTTCTGTGATTAATTGTGCTATTACAGATTTCTTTATTTTCTAGAAAGTATTCACAAATCTCTTCTGTAAATTGAAGAACACTCCATTATGTGTGTATGGCTCATTTTGAGGTATCAGTGTTTCTCAAGGCTTGAAAACAACAACCATTAATAGATGCAATTACTCAGGACTAAGTGGTCCAAACTATATCAAAAGTCATTAATTTCTAGGAGTTCATATACAACTATATGTTTGGTTGGAAACATAGTTGCTAAATGCCTTATGTGCTAAATGACCCATACAAGCTTTAAAACACTCTTTAAGGATTTTTTTTCCCCATACTGTTTGTAAATGTAAATAATATGCAAAATAGAACTAATGTTACAGATTTAAAAATCTTTGAGAAAAGTAACTATGGGCTACCTTGTGTAACAATATAGAACCTTCTATCATTATCTGCATTTTTATACTCCTCTATACTGTAATTTCTGTCTATAGTGATAGAGTACAACTTTGCTCTACCTCAAGCAATGTAATTACAAAAGTGCAGTATTTCGCTTGGTTTGCTGAAGACATAAATGTTATACAACTGCTCTGTCTGTCACATATCCACCCCTTGTAACTTCTGAATTCACTAGGTAATTCCAATAAAATTTGAAAGCAACAAATAAGTTGCATAAATACTGTATTTCCATAAGGTTACAAAAATTGCCAACTGCGTGGGGAAGACCCAGTTAACACTCCCATTAAAGAAGAGCAGACAAAACTTGGCTGCTTTACACTTTGATATTTGGCCAGCCATCTGCTGCCTATCGGCAAAAAACTAGCTCTGATTAGCAACCAGACATTTTTTCTCTTGCTTGATGAGATGTCTTGGGGAACAGGGACAGTCAGCGAAGGCCTGGGAGCAAAGTGCACAACCACAGAAGAACAGTTTGTTAAACTACAAGATTAATTTTCGCCTTCTCAGAAGTGAAACCAAAAGTTTCACACGCAATTTAAGATAGACCACATTCTTCCAGATCTTATTGAATAGTCCCACTGAGCTTAGCTTTGTTCAAAGACAAAGTAGCATTTCATATGCAACATTTAGCTAAGGAATATGCCCGCTCTTGCTTACAAATACACATAAGGTTACATGTCCAGAAAAAAAGCATTTTTGGTACTTAGCAATTCTATGGTGGGATCCTTGTTTTGGAGTGAGAACTACCATTTCTCGCAAAAGAGATTCTCTCATAGAGATCGTACTTGTTTACAGAATACTGTCTTCTTTCATGGTAAAAAACATTCTCAATGTATCAGTACCTACGAAACTGCTTGGAGGTACTGGGGATTTTGATGGGAAGGTGTTTGTTTGGGGTTTTTTGTACAATTACACTTAAAGAAGACTATTACATAGCTTTTATTTACTTATATTCACTGGAGTAGGCGGTTATTTCACTGTCATTGTGTAACCACTTAAATTCCAAGGGCCAGCTGCCTTCGGCAAGGCACGTAAGTACGAGTCGATTTCCTTCCAGGTGTATCTGGGGCAAGCCTGGTTCAGTCTTGAAGTACGGTGCAACATCATCTGAAATCGAGAGAGAAAAGGGTTTTGTAAGTTATTTGAACAAGTATAGTATATGCCACCGATATTCAGCAGATTCCTTCTCCAATGGCCAACGTAAAACAATAGACAACACGATTCAGTAAAGGCTTATGCTGTTCTGTTCATAACTGAGCTTTGTCTTTAGAGACAGAATTCCCAAGATCTTGATAACCTTAGTCCTTGGCATTGATTTAGAAGAGAAGTGCCCAGACAAGCTTTTGTCCACGTTTACTATTTACACATACACAATCTCAGCATTGTCTACTGCAGCAGGCAGGGAACAGCCTTACTGGCTTTTTTCCCCCCCCCTCCCTCTCCTCCGTGAGGATTAAATCCACTCAAAGCTTTTTTTTTATTTATTTATTGAATAGAAACTAGAAGAGTAATCTTGGATAGAAATGATTATAACAGCAGGAGAAGTCTCAGGGTAAATGAAGAATTTTGATAGAAAAAAGAGTTTCGAAAAAAACACCTCAGAAAATTGCAAGAATAATGTGTTTTTCAATGTTACTGCCAACCAAAATGTGTTAAATTATATTACGTGAAGCCACTAACAGATTTTGAATTAGGATACTTCAATAATGTCCAACGGTCACATGCAGTCTCAAACTTTTGTTCTTCCGTGGATCACAAATGCTCAAAATACTCTGAGCAGCAAAATTCTCAACTGGTAAATTGCCAAAGCTCCACTCCAACGCAGATTTATTACAAGTCTACACCTGCTGGAGACCCACCCCTTTGTCACCTCCAGAAGATGAAAGTCTTCACACTTCACGTGCTGCATTTCTGCTTGTAACCATGTAGGAACTACAGACTAAATCTTAGAAGTTCACAAATATCTTCAATAATCAAAATTAACATCTTTCTGTATATATACAAAATACAGATGTTACATTCAGAGTCAGAGCTTTAATACAAAATATGGAATAATATTTAGCAGGTAGACGTTACTGCACTCTACTTTTTTGGAGTGCAGTGTGTGTATTTTATATATAAAATAAAGAAAACAACCAACCACCAATGTCGTCCCAGTGCAACTAACCGTTCAGTCAAATTGCTAATCTTTCTTTTAATATCATCTTTTCTTACTTTAGATTAAGCTCAGGTATTTTTATACTCATTATTTAAAGCATTTAAGCTATCTTTTACAGTTTACGGGGAAGTGACCTCATATACTATTCCAGGCTGTCTGAAATTTGTGAATCCACAGGTCGTATACTATAATCCTTAACATTTGATAGCCCTGAGATAGCAACCACACGCGTCAGGAAAGAAGGACCTCAAGGCAAGGGGGGGTCCGTGGCTTTCTAGGTGCCCTGGTGCCCACTGAAGATCAGGATGGCAGGGGGCACGCAGCTCGGCCTGGTGATGTCAGCTTCCCTAAGCCCTTATCTTTCGCTTTGCCTCTTACTGGGGAATGTTTATTACTCAGCAGACCACGTGGCAACACAGACTCATTACCAGCCTAAGCGTACGGTCCCAGGGTAGCAGCTGCACTTCCACCCAGCGTGCTCAAGGAGCCCTGGATTGACTGCTGCCAAACTATTTGCTACAATTGGCTATCAAGTTGAACATCAGCTGCATGCACATTTGATGATTTGTATTGACAAACTGTCTCGTTAGTTCTTAGGATTTAACTTCTGAAAGATACAGCTATTTCTGCAGGAAAAAAGCACATCATCTTCAAGCAACAGAATCATAGAATCATTTGGGTTGGAGGAGACCTTCAAGATCGAGTCCAACCATTAACCTAACACTGCCAATTCCACCACTAAACCATGTCCCTAAGCTCTGCATGTACACGTCTTAAATATCTCCAGGGATGGTGTCTCAACTACCTCCCTGGGCAGCCTGTTCCAATGTCTTACAACTCTTTCAGTAAATAAATTTTTTTTAATATCCAATCTAAACGTCCCCTGATGCAACTTGAGGCCATTGCCTCTCATCCTATCGCTAGTTACTGGGGAGAAGAGATGGACACCCAGCTCACTACAACCTCCTTTCAGGTAGTTGTAGAGAGCGAGAAGGTCTCCCCCCAGCCTTCTCTTCTCCAGACTGAAGAACTCCAGGTCATTCAGCCGCTCCTCAGAGGACTTCTGCTCTGCACCCTTCACCAGCTTCATTATTCTTCTTCTTTGGACACACTTCAGCACCTCAATGTCTGTCTTACCATGAGGGGCCCAAAGCTGCACACAGTATTCGAGATGTAGCCTCACCAGTGCCGAGCACAGGGGCACGATCCCATCCCTGCTCCTGCTGGCCACACTATTGCTGATAGAAGCGAGGATGCCATTGGCCTTCTTCGCCACCTGGGCACACTGCTGGCTGATATTCCTGCCAGCTATCAACCAACACCCCGAGGTCCTTTTCCACTGGGAATACTTACGAACTATCACACAAAATCTGACCTAACAAACTGAATTAAAAAAAATGTATTTTGAAGTAAGGCCCTTCTTTCAATTTGTAGGATTTTAAACAATGTGGTTTTCAAACAAATTGATTAATGGCTAGTACACATCAGTAATATTTTCTTAAAACTGGATATACAGAAAGCTACGACAATTCAACTTATGAGATAACAGGAATAGTTCCGAACTGACAGATAGTCCCAGGGAAACCAAAGATGCTTTGTGCACTTCAGTCTATTACACAGAGATAATATTCTTCAAAGATTCTTTTTTGTTGTTTTAATAACTGCAAATATTGTGAAGAAGTCTTATCTCAATTCCCATTTTCTCCTAAATAGTAGAATCAACAAATATTTCAAAACTTTATAAAGAAAATTTAAGTCAAAGTTAGATGATGTTCGTGTGAAATACAGTTCTTTTACCCAGAGCAAAAACCGATTTTTCATAAAGATCTTTCTAAACAAGCAAGGAAATATTAAATCCTTTCAGAGGCTTCTCGTGTATTTTGGGGAGTCTCCCAAAGGAGTTATGAGACATTCTACCCTTGCAAGATTTAATGGTGTCAGGCTTCCTCTGGAGACGAAAAGGCAGCAGCAGAGTTGTGCTGGTACTTAGGGGAAGGGGTTGTAACTGCCATCCCTGTGGGTCCTACAGCACGGAGTCCAACTGGTAAACTGAAACGATTAGTGCACAATCCCCTGTAAACCACGATATTTACCTGCTAGTACACAGAGGCTCACAAAATGAGCTTGTTGAACTACTCCTTCCTGAAGAAAGTTGAGCCATTCAGGGGGATTACAATGAAACAGGGATCTGCACTATACACCTCTACTCAAGTAATTTCTTGATGCTGTTTTTCAGTGATTTAAAAGCTCAAGCAGTGTAACCTCCTCCATTATTTCACTCAGAATTATCCACTTACTCCTTCTAACTTCAGTCTTTTCAAGAACAAATGATTTATTTGACAAACAAAGACTGCTACCCACAAGTCTGTCATTCAGCCCTACATTTCCTACTCAAATATTCCAAACCCAGTGATGCTGCAATCCACTCAGAGCTATCTCCCATTTAAAATATCCCAATCACGCTGCTATTCCATGGAAACGATTCTCAAAATTCAATCGAATTCTGGTAGAAGCTAAAATTTAACAGACCTATGGGAATATTTTTATAAAGAATACAGCACAGTTTCTAAATTGCCCCAGCTCTCTGGAAGATTTACTTAAACCCTTGAAATAATTTTATCTTTTATTCCTGACTTTCTCATCAATCACATCCCACCAGTTTATCAAATTCAATTATGCAATCAGAGCTCACTAAATATTCACTGAAAGCAAAAATGAAAATAAAATACTGAGCGAAAATTCCATGAAGAGAGGTAGCAGTAAAGCTTTGATGACTCTGGCATTTCCACAGGACAATGCTGCTCACCCCTCAGACACGATCAGCATGGCGCTACACTCTAAGCTTTACATCTTTAAGCTGTAATGGAAAGCAGAATTTTATACTGGACCTACAAGGACAAGCTTGGTTGTTATAGAGCATCCCAGAGAAACAGGAAAATCAACAGGAAAAATGAAAGCTATCTCAAAAAGAAAACTGTAGGAAAGGAGTGACTGGCTAAGGGACGGAAGATACAAGCGGCTCTTTTAATAGGTATAAGATACTTGTACTTACTAATTAAATACAGGGAGTGCTCACCATAAGGCTAACCTTGGCCAATGAAGAGTTTAGAAGCCATGAAAGCATCTCAGGTTTTATTCTCTTGAAGGATGGAGAAAAAGCTACTAAAAAGAAACAGGAATAACAAAGTACTGGAATTAATATTCTTAGCTAAAATAGCTTTCTGTCTAAAAAAACCAAAAAGGCAAGCATTCATGCTATACACTGTTGCTTTTTTCTAAACACTAAATATGTTAATACCTCCAGCCTCTCTGGCTCTTCAGCTACACTGATTTAAAAATAAAAATAATAGTAATTAAAAAATTGTATGAGCTGCAAGGAGGAGTGAAAGAATAAGGTGCCAATCTGTTGGCACATATATACGGCTTCTGCAAATTTTCATTAAGTCTGCTTACCCAACTCGCTAACACCCTGACTAGCATCCTTAAAAGGATATGATTTATTTTATGTAAAACTCCAGAAAAAAAACCAGGATTGAATATGCCAAAATTATCCGGAAATTTTCTCCAAAACATGTCCGCCTTGTTTTTGTGCATTGTTGATCTGCAAGAGTTCCAATCCAATCTACTGCCAGGTTAGCCTGTCTATTGTTTTTCTTTCGTACATGCAAAGCTTAGACGGACTTCATCTGAAAATACAGTTTCAGGACCCAATTCAAGAATGCCCATACACTTTTGTTCAGATTAATGCTGACGCTTAAATACAAAAATGGGGCTGTATGCAATTGTTATCTCCTTTGGCCTTCCCTCCAGCCCTAGCAGACGAGATGCATCACAGAAAAGCTGAGAGCTTGCTCACTCTCCCTTTTCCCCGAAAATCGCGTTCAGGCACAAACTTCCAAATACAACCTGTAAGAGGGGAAGGCAGTCTGATGGCACAGCTTTGTACTGAAGGGAATGAAAACAAGAGTTGCTACTCATTAGTTAACCAAAGGAACCTAATTCTCATAAGGACAGCATCAGTGAATATGACAAACTGAGGAGAGTACCATCTCGGGGACCTCAAACATACCCTCTAATAAACACATTAACAAAGACTGGCTAATGCTTCTCAGCCCTCTAACAGCTTACGTTTCTAAAACAGATAAACCAAAGTCAGATTCAATAGACCTCTCAATTACCACAGGGTGCTACAAGATCTTGAAAGCAGTCCTGCAGTCCTGTCCCTCAGGAATTTATGTGTTTTAATTAAAGATGTAATTTGATCTCGAACACCTCGATGCTACTGAGAAAAGGAAAGTTACCATACTCCAGAGAAGTATCACATCACCTTCATCAGCAAAAAAAAACTGCAATGACCCTGTTAAAATCTCAGCATTTTTTTTCCGAAAATGTTGGATATAAACAGTTACAGGTCAAATCACTTGTTCACATCTTGAGAAAATCAGTCCCTGTGGTGCTGAACACACTCAGGAAGAATAATGTAGTGAGTGCACAGTACAGGTTACGCGATTCCCCACTGCCATTGCTATTTGTCTTTGTTACATATCTCAACTTTTAAGTCATTTTTAGGTGAGCAAATATTGAATATTAAAAGTAGATTAACATGTTAATAAATTGGCAAGTCAGAGCAAATACAGCTCAATCACTAACAAATATCATTTCAGCAGCTGTCTCTCCATCGCTCAGTTCACTCAAAAGATACGATAGTGAAAATAAATTTTTGACTGAGATACATTTTTCAATAAACCCAAACAAAAATACAATTAGTTTATTAAAAAAAACCACTTACATGGATTTTAGCTTATTAGTCCGTAGTCAAAGCATAATGCGTATCACCCTTTTTTCAGATACATGTCTAAAGCGACAATGAACTGACACAGAAAAATAAAGAACAGAATACATCTGAGGAATTTTCCAGGAAAATGAGACTAGATAAATAAATTACACACAGACGCTGAACTATCAGGCCAGGAGAAGAGCAACAATATCAAAATGCTTTTGCTCTCATTGTTTGCAAGGAAAAGGATGTGAGCCATCTTCAGGTACGTTAATGATAACTGCCCTAAAAAGAGTATTTTTCAAAAATCCATCTAGGGAATTGAATGTATAATACAAAAGTATAGTTAAATTAAAAAGGAAGCTAGAGTCAGGAAACCCAAACTAAAGACAGGAGGAATCTTTTCAGTAGTCCAAAGCAAGCAGGTACAACGATGGACAGCAGAATGCCATCCAGAAGGGATTAAAATCCACCTGCGACACTCAGAAGCTGATGCTTCAGAGTGCATCCAGTCGAGCATAAGTTGCTCTGGACTGACTGACAGCTGATAACTGCAGCCTTCTGGGAAATCAGGACCATTTCCTTCTTACTTCCAGCTTGCGTATGGAAAACATTTTTCTCTTTTTCTTTTCAAAAGGACCTTTTAATCGTTTTATCTTAGTTCCTGACACTCATGCATACATGTGCTACCTCTGGATGCAAGTCGTATTCTCTTGTGGAAATGAACTTCAATAGCTTACATGGCATAAGAATTTGGAATTATGACACAGTAAATCTTGGGAAATGTACCAAGAAGTCAGACTGAACTCAGATATATCTGAATCCATCTTCTTTTGAATTCAAACCATCTAAAATGCATTGGTGAGATGCTGTGAAAGTTAGTATATGATCTATTCAGAAACCGTCAACAACGTCAAACATACATTAGAGCATTCAGTCACTTTAACGGTATTGATTTGCAGGAAGGCTATTCTACCCAAAATATTGGATATTTGAGATTCAAATTTTCTTGGTTGGAAGTGTGACATAAATCACCAAGCACAACAATTAAATTTAAATTGCATTTTACTACTTCAGTCTAAGCCTGGATTTGAAAGGACTGGTGCATCACAGTGAATATTTCATTAAAATATCAGGTTATTTTTCAAATATACTGCTGTAGTTAAGAAATTTCACACAATGGTATAGAGCATTCCCTTAAAGTGGATTTCCTGAACTTTTATCAAAGACGGTATCTGATTTTATATTGGAATAATACTGGAGCAAATGTATGTAAATCAGCCTTTCTTACTCAATTTCATAAGTCAAGTAAATGAGCCCACACTACCCACTTTCGTCCTCCTATAGATAAGAAAGATAACCTGCTTGTTGGATACCTCTACTATAATCTCTAAATGCAAATACAGCATCAGCTGAGATTGATGGATAGTGCTTTTAAAGGTTTAATTGGGGATGGAATTAAATTGTTTTTAGGACTCAGCAAATTCTCTGAGGAAACCTACATATTTCTAGAATAAGTGACATTTATTTCTTTTAAATGCACAGTCACTGGGAGACATGATTTCAATAGGTAACTTTTTTCACCTTGAATAGGTCAAATAACTAATTGGCAAGTTAGTTATTGGGTAATTGCCAATCATATATTTGATTTGGATGGAAGAAATATTGAACTTAAGATTGCATACCTGTTGCACGCTCTCCCAAGAGGAAAACTAAACATTTTGAAATGCATAGTTATGATTAGCTTTCAACAATTCAATAGAATAGGACTCTCAAGTGGCAAGAATGAGTGTTTCACACTGATAGTTAAGTAGATTTAATTAAAAATTCTTTTTTTTTTTTAAGTGAAACATCAGTTCTGTTTCAGAACCACCTAAATGCCACTGCAGATTCCATTTTGCCTCTAAAGCTCCTAATTTCTTGATTCAAACAGAACAAATGTTTTTCCCGAAGCTTGACTAACACATAGCATTGTTTAAAAGAACAAACATCACAATTGATCCCATTGCAAACTTCTACAATTCTAAGCTACACACCACAAAATGACTTGCTATGGGAAAACCCATTTTAATATTTCCAACCTTTCTACCTGGTTTTAAGGCCCTAACAGTTTGTGTTGTCTCTTGTACCCTTCTTCCATTTTTCTCTACAAACAGCTTTAGATGAACCACAAAAATATATCTGCAAGTTATGCTGAGGCAAGACAACAGAAAAAAAAGCTAGAGCAGATTTTTAATAATTAAGAAGAAATACTACTATCACCAGTTGCTTAGAAGTCCTTAAGTATAACCTACTCTCTGCATTCATAAAATCTACTCCCTAATACTCTGTCTTCTATTTAAAGACTATCCTTTCAATCACTGCAGGATCATTTCTTGAAGCAGAACTTCCTTTTGACAAAAGATTCCTTGAGTTTTATTAGAAGCGCTCTAAACAGAACTGGAAGGAGGAGGGCCCACAGAAGCACAAAACAGTTTTTACAAGACATGGATTCTGACAGAAAAAAAGACAGTGATCGGTAACATCGCTCTATTTCAAATTCAACAGAAAACTCTCCTGGTTATCCTCAAATACACCGAGATAGATTTTCCCACATGCAATTGTATCATTCTTTTCTTAAAATTGATTTCTTTAGCAGACCAGTCAAGGAGGAAAAAAAAAAAAAGAAAGAAAGAATGAGCTGATATCATTTTAACTGAGCCTCAAGCAGCTCCTGATGTATTAACCTAATGTCCCACTAAGGGTTCCTCTTCCCGTTTAATTTCTGCACCTCATGTTTTAGTTTCACTTTCTCACCTCCTGTAATACTTCAGTTGAGTCAGGGCAAAAAAAAAATTGGTTAGTGGCACATCAGAAGGCAACCACATTTCATAGTTTCATGAGTGCATGGAATAACTGCTCTAAGATTAAAAATCAAGAAGCTACAGATAACATTCTTAAGTTACGTTCAGTGTAGTTCCTCCTCAAAAAAGGCTGCAGAATTATTTTTGGAAATACTCATGAGGATATCTTAAAGTTACAGATACACTACAAGAAAAAGGCACAACAGCTTACAGAGCAGGCAAATAAAAGAAAACTCACTAACTATCAAAATGAAAACAAAGCCTCCAAAGAAACCTACAACTTCTGTGGGCTGAATCTGGTATTAAAGCACAACCTCCATGCTTTTTATACTCCCTTCATATCTAGTGACGTTTACGGCGTCTTGCGGAGCTCTCAAGGCAGGAAGGCGTCACTGTTGAAATCTCTGCGCACAGCGGGTGGAAGGCAAAACTACCCTACAGACAAGAGAATCCCAATATAGCAGGATTGCCTTCACTGCAAAGGAAGCTACCGTTGCTACTACCTAACCTACCATCTTCCAACAACTGTAGGGCCAGTCCGACCACACTGATGCCTATTCATTGAGATACACACCCACTAACTGTTCCAGCTGACACTGGGATGGAGGCAGGACAAAACCCTACAGAACATTTAACAGAACAGAAAAGACAAACATAAATGTACTTTCCCCAAGTCCGTCCTTGGTGCAAGAGGCATTCTCAGCTGGTTATTTTGTAGAAGATCAACTAAATCAGAAAGTTAAACAGCTGATGAGATTCTGGAAGTACCAAAACAGAAACATGCATGCAGCAGGAGGAAGCAACAGCACAGCAAAGGCACCGGCAGACTTGAGAGCCATCTAAGGCCACCTATTTATTATTTCAAGGAAAGAATTATTTCTAAATAGCAAAGCAGCTATGAATATCCACAAAAATATACAAACACAGATCGCTTTTGATGAAGGGGACCCAAGGGGAAATGATTAATGCAGAAACCTTTGTTAAAAACAATGCCCACTTCTTACTGCTATTGTTATTTTGTTTACATGTAACTTGTAATTTTCTTCTTTTGCCCTTTAAACTTGAAAAATGTAAATAGATTTATAAATTGGATAAGGCCTGCCTCAAAAAGTCAATTCAAGGGATCTCAGTGGTGCTACTGAATTCAAGGGTGGTAAACACACGATCATATGCTATATTGAACAGAGACAGGATTGTTCAAATCCTTATGTGGTGCTGAATTATGACAAAAATGCAGTCAAAGCACAGTGCAAAGTTCACAGAACTCAGCTGAAACATCCCCATCATCTTAAGCAAACTCTGGAACAGGCACCTGGTTCGTGCTTGAGTCAGTACCAGAAGCACAAAGCGACCCTTGCAGAGCTCTCAAAGCATCTCGCTGCGTAATTTGTGTAGACAACTGGCTAAGGCACCGTACACGCAAACAGGGAGATGCACCTTTGCACAGCTGCATGCAGAAGAGCAGGCACTAATTAAGGGCCAGATCAAAGGCTCTTTGAAAACCTGACATAAATTAGCTACCTTAATTTTCCCTAATATTGTCACTTCTTTCTGCATCTTTTACACTAAACCCTTTCAGAGCTATCCAAGTGGAATTCTCTCACCACCTCTGGGATAACACACGTACCTAGAGACTATAGAATTATTTTCAACAATACTGATGAAACACATGATTTTTCTTGCCAGAATTAGAAGAAACATATCACTGTTCTTGAAAACGTAACTCAGCTTAACATATCTGAAGGCAAAAAAAGGAGTTAGTTTATTAATCCGGATATTTTTATTTAATTTTTTTTAGGTTATAAATAAGCAGCAAGTTAATACTGTTTTCAACTTGTGACAGTTCTAATGTTAATTACATGTACCGGATTTTATAAATCAATATTTCTTACATAAAATGTTATTTAACTTGCCAAGTGTAGCAATAGATCAATGCATTTACTGTTCTTGCTAACATTGATGGATGACACACATCAAAAGGATATGTAAAGGAAAAATAAAAGATTTATTTGGAAGTCAGATAGAGTCAAACCCCAGTGAGGCAGAGGGGGAATACAGTGTTTTGAACGCAATTTCATAAATTTATTAAGGTTTGAGAGGTTGTCTTCTTGTTATTTTTTTGGGGGGATTGGGTTTTTTTGTTTGCTTGAGTTTTTTGGGTTTGGGGTTTTTTTTTTCGCTTAATGCCAAGACCTGAAGCTAACATAAGCAGACTGCTCTGCATACAGAGCTACGACATTAACTCTGGGTATCCTATAGGATGTAGGAGCAATGAATTGCACATCCCCAACTTTAAGTGTATTTTTACTAAGCTATCCTATTCTTGGTTTCAGCACACCATACCTCTATCTACACATGCTACTAAGTGATCAAAAAAAATAAAGCATAGGTGAAAATTACTACTCGCAAACATGCTACAGTTAATGTGCTTAAAGTTTTAAAGGATGTACAAGTAAAATTTTCATCATAAATCAACTTCAAGGATTGCATTCACTGTACTATGAAATGTAATACAAGAAACCACTCTGTTAATCATTCTAAGAGCTTGTACTAATGCACTCAAACATCTTAAAGGGATATACAGCTCACAATGTTAATACTCATTACTCATTTGTGCCATTTGTAAAGAAGACCTGAAGTATGTTAAAATTAGGAAATTCTAAAGAACTAAAAGCTATTACTCTGTATGTAACAAAAGCACATCAATAAAATATTGGTTAAAACCCATCATCAGAAGCATGTGTATATACAGAATGTATAATTATGTACTGAAATAGCATGGAAAATTGTTTTCCTTCTAGTATGGATAGATTTCTGAGGACAGAAGAATTAATTACCTAATCTATTATGTTCTAATCACAGAACAGACAAAAGGAGTTATTTTCCATAATGAATTCTCATCAGGAGGAGCTTTTTAAAGTTACAAAAGGTTAAGGAATATAAACTGGAAGAAGCATTATCCTTTGGAAGTCATTCATATTATCATTATATTTTAGTGCAATCTGTCGGACTAGAAAATAAAAAGACACTTCTGTGTTGCATCACCACAGTACTGAATCAAGCACAAGTAAGCGATACTTCATTAGCTCTATTACTCTGGACAATAGTCGTGAGAAGCAACAAGTAATGACTATCATCTACTAGTCATCTTGGCACGTTTATGAAATAATTAACAAAAAGGAATACTGAAAAAAAGTGGCAAATAATTCAAAGAAAAAAGACCATTTATGAACTTTGCCTCACACTTGGTTGAAAAAAGATGAAATTCTATTTAACCAAAATATTTAAAGCAAAAAAAAAAAAAAGAAACTACTTAGTCTTCTAGCTAAGGCATGAAGTAGGGCAACATAATACTGTTATTGAGACTGCCAATTAATGCAAGAAAAGTCAGGAGATTGTCAGAGTTTGAGTATTTTGTCTCAAACAATCAGACAAAAGAGTTACCCTCACAAAAATCATTCTTCTAAACTGTTAGTAGGAGTATGGGTATAACAGAGCAAGTGGATCAACTGCTTTAGGTAAAGCTTGGTTTTGTAAGTCTTGTACAATTTTGTGCAAGCCTTCAGTCACCTTAAAGAGATGAGAAAATACTATTCGAGTGAGATGGGAGAATTCTGCACACATGCCCTTTCTGCCCAACTTCAGACTGAGTCAGAAGACAGGGAACGTCCATGAGCGACTGGCTGAGAGATGCAACATGGAACACTTCCTTGCAGAAATACAACATAAACCTCAGTCCCATCTCACTGGTGCACAATATACAAGTTGTCGAAGAAGAAAACAACCACCACACTCCTACATGTTACACTTCTTATACCTTATCATAATCCTACTCTCATGCAATGCAGCTCCGAAGCACTTGATCATTTCTGCTGGAGCCCAATCAAATAAATACAGATTGTCTTGCTAAATCCTGCTTAGCAGCATTAAACAAATGCAAAGCAAACCTCTACTCTTCACTTTGAACCTAGAGAACCTGGCAATAATGAAGATGTATATTCAAAAGGGTTATGGAACAAGCCTCAACCTCGACTCACGAGAACTCCTGTATCCTGTAAGGGGTAAGCCCTGGGCGGGTTTACAACTTGTATAAAATTGCTCACTGGGGGAAACACTCTGCCGAGTTAATTCTCCGCAGGATTTCACAAGTCCCTCCAGTCATCTGTTCCTGCTGTATACATTCACATACATCACCAAGCTGACAATTTAGAAACTGAAGCAGATGGATGTATAACCCAAAACAATGTTGTTTGTTAAATCTAAAAGCTATTAATCAAAATAATTTCCTTTATTAAACTCCGTGGGAGAAAGGGTCAAACATAGTTGACGTATTGCACATATTTACTGGGAGTGCATCACAGGCCAATACAGACTGAGGTTATTTTCACTCGGCTCCACCAGAGAAAAACACTGATAGCAGAAATGTTCTTCCTAAAAAAAAGCAGATTCTTGCAGGACAAAGCAAGCAGGAAAGGGCATCTAAATGCGTTCCTTGAGTAGATAAGGCATGTTATTCATTTTTCCCCCAGAGGAAATAATTACATTCTCTGAAAGGACTGGCAACTTCAAGTTATTTTTAAACAAAGAACAGTTCTTTGTCTAACACGAGCGCTAACTTGTTTCAGGAAATAAATGGGTGAGACTAGATCAACAAAGTTAGCTTCACCTTTCACCAGACACTTAATGCCAACCCAGCTAGAAAACAGCCTGAGCTATTTGAGGTTTGAGTCACAAATCCCACTTGCTGCTCTCCCTCTTCTGACATCGCAATTCCTCACATATTTAGGCATCAGACTAAAAAATATCAACGTATACTTTCTGTTTTTCTGACCTAAAACTTCACAATGAAATAATTTATCGAAGCACGTACGAAAATGTTCCAATTTTAACAAAAGAAAAAAACTTATAGAAGTTGCAGAAATAGTGTCTTTTTGAAATACTTGGGAAATGGTTTCTTAAATATCAAAAGGCGATTTATAACAGAAAGGAAAGCCTGCAGCTATTTGCTTAACAGACAAAAGCACAGATTTTTATAGATTAACTATTTTGGAGGAGGTCACTGAACCAGAATACAGTTGCAATCCTATAGTGATACTCTGATACATTATTGCGAACAACCCCCATTTTGCAAGTTCTAATTGCCAGGCAGAACACATATTCTGGCACAGCAGAAACTCAAGTGATCCCAGCAGGTGAAGTTTGCGGGCAGCCTCCTGGGCGCTTCCTTGCTTTTACTTCCCGTCATGGTGTGAGTAAGAGAAAAAGAACGGAAAAGTGCATGTAATGTACCTGTTCTTGTTCTTACAGGAATGAGCATCAGAACTGCAAAAAAATAAGAGAACAGTTTGGGCCAAATATCATTTAATTTTCTGTGGTATATTCCAAATACCCTACAGTTCTGATTTTTAAGGGGTTATCACATAACTACTCCTATTCACACATTTTTCACAATCAGAGCTTTCATTGATGTAGTTTATGAAAATGTCTTCTATCAGCACAGCTTTTAAAAGGCTTGTTCAGGGAGGAGACCTTCTGAAATACACGCTCAACCAGACGCCCAGTCTGACTTAAAAGTAAATAGACTGAAATGCTAGCACATTATTACTGGCTCATTAAGCAGCAAATTAGTTATTTTTCTCTTTGTTTAGCAATACTCAACAGGTACTTATTTTGACACCATTTTAATGTGAAAACACATTAAAATAACACGTTCCATGGTTACACAAAACACTTATTGAACAAAGGCCAATCCAGCAGCCTCACAACAAAAATGATATTTTCTAAATTAAAGTAACATACACTAGATTATGTAAGACACTTCTCTACACATGCTTCTTGCTGACCAATTCTATCTGACAAAAGTCGGTTATTTCTATCCTTCTACTTGGCAACGTACCTCAACAACTTATAATAAAGTTAACTAAATGCAATTAATAAAAATGGTATACATGACAAAAAAGCATGACCAGAGTTGACCTTCTCTGCATATGCAAACAAACCATGAAATCATGTATGCAAACTTCAATAACAACCTCTGTTATTTCTCATCACTAAGTTCTACTAATAAACAGTCAGCTTAAATTAGCATTAACATAATATTTGTTTCATTTAGACTTTTGGCCTCTAGTTTATATCAGCTTAGAAGTAAACAGAAGTGCAATAATGGCAAATAAAACAATGAAGTAGTAAAAATAACATGATAGATTAAAACATACTGTTCTAGTTGGGAGTCAGTAGGGCAAGTGTTTTATAAAAATTATGTTTTCTTTTGACAAAATCAGTACAATACTTGCTGGTAGAAGCAATAAAAAAAACCCTCCCATAAAACACTTCCAACTTCGCTTTCCATTTTAATGGCTGCAGGCAAAATTCAGAATACATTTGTCAAGTTGATATTATCAACACAACAGGGGTATGCCTGACTTGTTCTACATTTGTTCTGAAAGTTCACTTTTAGAGGCCATCCGCCAAGAAAAGAGAACACAGGAAACCAAAATCATTCATACCAGGCAGACACAGAAATATACCTTCAAATGTTTAAGAGAAGTTTCAGTAAATATTATCACACATTACTCTGCAAGGCATCAATCACATTCAGTTTAACATTAAAGACCAACCATTCTGAAAATTAAAGGTGATTCGCACTCTCTCTTTGCTCTGTTTAATGAGACATCCTAGTCTGATCTGTGACAACTAGTGCCAACATCTTTAACTTTTTTCCTGACATCTGAAATTGATTTCAAAGACAGATACTTGAGACGGCAAGACTACTACAGAAAAGGACATAAGAAGAGTCTTGTAAAAGAGAAAAATCAAATGCATAGTCTTAGCTTCCCCCCTCATCCTTAAAAATCGCCTGTATCATTAAGCAACTGAAAGAAAATCCCTTTTAAAATTCCTAAGTTCACCTGACCCTTCTTCTTGTGCCTTTGAAATGAATACCAGACGGCTATATTAAAAACAATTCTTTGCTGTTAACACTGTTTATTTTCTCTTTTTGTTCTCTTTGATAACAGGTTTTTTCATTTACCTAGTGAAAGCCTGTTCATTCATGAAAATACATGTCCTAATGCATGTATTTCTTTCTATTTTAATTTCTTAGATTTCTTCTTTTCCAGACAAGAATTTATATAGACAGAACAAATACATTACAGACATCAAAAAACCAATTGCTTCAGTTGCATAATTCTATTATTTGCCCATAGATGGAATGAATGCATGGTTAGTTGACCTGATAAAAACAATATTCATAAAATTATTTAAATGTCAAATAAAAGCCCAACTCCCTATTAAATGTACACTGGCTGAAAATGCAATGAACCCTATGCGCTGAGGCTCCACATTAAGAACCGCTACAGAAGACTATTGTTGAAACCGGAATTACCGTACCATTTCATGGATTTCAAGGATAACATGGAATGGATTTGGGCTGCTTCTGTTTAATGAAGGCAAAATGATATTAGGGTAAGAAGCTTCACTTTGGCACCAAGACAATGCTTGTAAGAGAGGGATTTCAACAGCTGTCCTGTACAGATGGTTGCTTTTACTTACAAAGCTTTGAACTGAAGAAAGATTAAATCTATGGATGAGGGACCTTTACCTTGCTGCTTTGCTTGCATAGTTGGCAGAGAAAAAAATAGTTAAAGTAGGTTCTAATAAATGTCTTGTTTATATTATGCCCAAAATATTTCTTAAATGTACAAACCACAGTTTACTGGATTTTAGCAGCATGCAGCTTCTACTGAGCACCCTGGAATTCTTCTGGAAAAAATAAGAAATATCAGCTCTCCTGAATTCCCATCAGAATGTCCAGTATTAAAAAAAAAAAAAAGGAAAAACCAAACACACACAAAATACACAGAGGAAAAGAATCTGAGTCAAAGTCAGAAGTAACCAGTATAAAAGCAGAATGCCACACATTGCATGACTAATGGTATATGCCTTTGTTCCAAGTTAATTAATTCTATTTTTCATTGCAAGTTGAAAGTCTTGAAAGAGTCATTCCTGGGGAAAATGCTGGTTTTCTTTAAAAGAAGGCATAATAGTGAAGGATTCGATTTGCTGTGTTGACATAACCCTTAGCAAGCAGCAATAAACACCATTCAGTGAAAATGCATTTGTATTGAGTTCACATCACTCAGAAACAACTGTGCAACTCTGACCTGAGGTTTCATTTTTGAAAGCCAGTCTCCGTAGTGACTTTTCAAAGACCTTGGTGAATTCCTTGGTTTACTACCACTGGTTACTGCAAATCGTTGTCTGGTAGCAGCTGTTCACATGTCACAAGAACACCCGCATCAGCAAGAGGTTTATTTGAGCCTTAAAACTGGATATCAATATACTAGATGCAGAAGCTACAAAATCCATGGCAGCTATTGCACAATTTTCAGCCTTTTACTTCTAATGAGTACTTCTAGTGCACACTGAGGTTCAAACGAAATATTAATTACTTCTATTCTAGCAGCCATACACTATCTGGAAGCCAAAATGGATGGAACCTGTGGACTTCTATGGCGAAAACTTATTTTAAATTGTACAAGAGAATTCAAGAGCTCTAAATTCTCTCAAGAGATTTAAAACTGAAACTGATCTTTTGATTTTATCAACTGCATTTATAAGAGAAATACCTTTTTATAAAAAGAAGTGAAACAATAAAACGCTGCTGAAGCACAAAAACCAAAACTCTGAAAGTCACGGAAGTTGAACTATTTGTGTATTCTTTGGAATCATGAACTTCACTGGAAACCAAAAACCGTATGTTCCTCATCTTCCTACAGTAAACAAATAGCAAATGTATCCAACAAGCAGAAAGGGAGAGAAGAGCAAAACCTTTGAAATATGGCGTATTTATCGGTCAAGATATTGGCATAACCGATCTTTAAAACATGAGAGGCACACTAGCAATTTCTTTTAATTTATTATTACATTTCACATGAGTAGATTCTAAATCAATTGATTTCATGGTAACAATTGCAGGAGGCCACATAAGAGTTCCTTGCTTTTATAAAACACACATGGAGGACACAGTTTGTGGAGTCAGTCTACTGACAAATGAGTTCTGGAAATGTGACAAGTTACAGTTACATCTTCATGTGTAGCCTGTAGGATACAAACCTCAACAGATCACATTTCTCTTCCCTTTCCTCTCTCAGGGGAATGCAACTCCTTTCAAGATGGCCAGACTGCAAAGCTTGTTTCTGCAGTCCCCATATTCATATCGTTTGAAAAACCAAATTCAGAAACCATTCAAAGCTACTTCTTTTCTCCTCACTGTTCAGTGAAAGAATACTGCATCAGTGGTTCCACATTTTCCTCCTGATCTATTTAACTGAAACACGCTTTTTGTAGTGCCACTGTGCCTTCAGACACCAACTATCATCAATAGAGCTACAGGATGGATCAAATCACTGCTCCTGCTTCGTCTGCTGAGCATCGACCACCTGAGAACAGACACCCACTCCGCATTTCAGCGTGTACCGAACACTTTCAAACATGAACTAAGAAACATGGAAGGTACCAGACTTCTTACAGGCCTAAACAAAAATACCCACGGCAACTATGCAAGTAAAGAGAGTAATCTCCTCTTTTAGTCTAAAGGTGTCATCAGGGGTAAGAATTAGAAAGTATTTACATCATGCACTTCTAATAGTGTTGGCTCATTAATGAAAAGAAGGTTGATGAGTTCAAAATAAATCTTTGTATAGAATTATTTTAAACTGTCATACTTTATCTAGATCGATGCAGTTTTTAATTTTTAACAGCAATATTGTTTCGCCATATATTTCTCTATGCAAAAAGACTTGAACTACTCTTTCTTGTTCAAGCTTTCAAAAAAAAAAATCTACCCTCAAGCACTGATCAGCATAAAATAGTTCAGCTCAAAATTCAAGTAATTAAGAAAAAGTTTTGCGCAGCCAAATATGCCCCGTAAAAAGTAAACATACATAGGCAAAATAAATTGCAGTAGCTACACCATCATAATGATACAGACTTACGTAACAAGATGCACATTTAACACTTTCATTCTTAACACTCGTTCTCTGTTTGTTACTGAACACCAAAACAAGACTTTTTCTCTCTCTGAAAATTAGACACTGCAGTCACTAAATTATAAATTTCATAAAAATTTATCATTTCTGTCATGGGAACTTTTGTTGATCTAAACAAGCTACTTAAGGGAAAACGTAATAAGGTATCAGTTCATCCTCTCTCCATTGATACAATGAATAGAAGTTACATACATATATATCTATACCTATCAGTGGACACATTATGAATCCATTTATCATCAAGGGTTGAAATGACACATGAATTCATAAAGAAATAAATCAGCATGGATCAACAGGGACCACAGTCTGTAGTACTGCCACTTCTTGAAAGAAACCAGCAGTAAACCAGAAGATGCTTAAAAGACGCCCATGCTTTGGAGAACACGTGGGCGAGCTGTAGGAAACCAGCTCCATCATGTTAAACTGCTAACACAGAAGATCAGCAGGGACACTGCACCTGTGTAGCACAAAGAAGGCACTGTAAGGGGGGGTGACTATGAAAGATGCTGGGCGAAATCAGGTTAGCTCAAGATCAGCGGAGAGATGGAAAACAGAGAACGAGGACGATCAGAAGCAGACTGTGTCCCAGAGGAGGCACTCACGTCCGAGATGAAGGAAGACCAAGAAATGAAACTTGAATTCTTAGAGGAATATTGGCTCAAATACTGAAAATACTCCAAAAATAGTGAGGAGCACCAAGGTAAATCTGCACAAGAATTTTGATTCTCTGTCTTAGTTCTTCTAAAATACACAACACAATTTCTCTCTGCTTTAACCTGAGACCCAAAGTTTTGCATGGAAATTCCAAAATCCAAACAGAGTCTACTAATTCAACTGCATTCTATTCATAGTGTCACTGGTTTAAAAAAAAAAATAAAAAAAAAAAGGTGAAAACTAGTATGTCTTTAAAATCAGAGAAAAATAAGCATGCATGAACTAGAAAACATGGATTTACAAAACAGTTATTTTGTATTTGCTACTTATTTCTTCAAACTTTACAGACTATCAGATGATATACACAGACATCCATTAGTAACTAATTATGTTAACAACTAAGGGCAGACTGGGGAGAGGGAGGTGTTGGTTTCTTCTCCCCTTTTTTAATTTATTTTCCCCTTTCGCCACAGCTACCACAACCACTGGAAGCTACTATGACCGTTCCTTTCTCCCTAGTACACGCCTTCAAATCCACCCTTGAAGACAGAGTTTCCCAAGTGACTGTAAATTGTTTCCGAATTAGAGATACAAACTGCACTGATATAAAAAGTCCATTTCTTTAACCCTGCTTGAAAAGAAAACTTTCCTCCCTCTTATCTCTCCTTGCCACCCAAATAATAGATGACAGTCATCTGTTTTATGTTAGACTATCATTCCCAGATCTCTCATGCTGATTCATTCTCAGCTTTCACTGCACAGGCACAAGTTGTCAGGAAGAGCTATGCTGGCTTCATTTCCCATATGGAATCCAACAGCTGGAGTTCATTCATTAGAGCAAGCAAAAAATTCTGATATAAATTAAAGAGAGCAAACCAACACAGTGACAAACACATCTTCCAGTATCTCAAGTACAACACTGAAAAGTATTGTAAAGCAAGCACACTGCTCTGTCAGCCAGGGAATTAATAAAGTCCAATTATCTATGGACATGCTTGTGCCTATGAAATTCCTCTGCTTTCAAATTCTAGTTACCCCAATGTCTTCCCCTTCATTCACAACTCCGTAAGTACCATTAATCCAGTCCCACACACAATACCAGGTTCCCAGCACATCCCTATACCTTCATCCTTCACCACATCTACAGTTTGTTCCGTCTCAACCCTCAGTCCCTCCCACTGACACTTTATCAGGCTGCAGAAAGTATGAGATGCAGCAGGAGGTTTCCCCTTGCTGTTGGGCCAACTAGTACCCATACCCCGTCTGGTGAGCCAGTCAACCACAAAAGACAATTGCTGAGATAATATTTAACCAAAGTAGTAACTTGGGTCCTTTATATTATCCAGCTACATATTTTCAGGAACTTCTAGAAAATTGAAATTGAATCTTTACCTTAGACAAACGATAATTAAACTACACACTGAATTATGTTAAACCATGACAGCCACCAAAAAATCCCTGACATAGTTTTACACATCCATTTGGAAATTATACATTTTACAGAACTGACCATTTAACGACCCGTTAATGCTTCTTCTACAATGAAAAGGGACTTTAGCAAAAATAATGACGACCATCAACTGAATCCTTGACACTAAACAGCACATTGCAAGACTAATCAAACATTTTAAGAGAATTCTTTAAATTTAGGTATTTGAAAATTGGTGAGCCACATGCAGATATAAATTCTTGTGTCTGTGAACAACATTAACAAAATGACTCTCCCTTTCTAGGTTTAGTACGATGTGTCAAGAATTTTACAAACCTAGAAACTGCAGTAGATTTTATTGTCTGCCACAATATCGCAAAACTTAAACAAAAGGCAGCTCTGTTTGTCTTGTGCAAGAAGCATAGCAAATGCTATTTGATCCAGTGAACACAGAGAATCGTCAAACCAACTTTTTGTATTAATTTGGAATGGTTTTAATGGTAAGTGGCCAAAAGAACTAAACGACAATTTGAAGATTGTCTGATAAGCTCTGAAGCCAGGGAGCAGATATTTCCACTTCAGTTTTTCACTCTGTCCTTCGACAGAAAAGACGTCTGTGTTTTAGCATAAAGAAGTTCTACTGTAGCTCTATAGTTACTCTTATTTTTGCTGTAGTAATTAATATATCCACGTGAAAAACTTTAGTATTGCATTGACAGTTACCACAGAGAAAACTAAGTTCAGCAATATTCCTCAATTTTCAATTCCTTTCTTTCATTTTTAACCTTTTTCATGACATTGATCATTAAATTTGTTCTAGAAAAAGCTATCAGTATCTGATGTCATTTTTGCATATGTTGCTTCTTTTTGTTCCAAGAACAAGAATCTGGATATTAAATTTCAATGTACTTATAGTTTATTTAGGTGGAATAATTTGAAGTGGGAGATATCGCTAGGAAGACAGCTCTTAGGTGAGTCATTACTTTTACCTTAGCTGAGCAAAACCTAACAGTGCTCTATCACAAAATAGATTAAATAAGCAAGATGGAAAACCATTAAAATGCAGCACGTCAATACAGAAACAAACAGAACTGTCCTTTAAATATGAAATAAAGTGCACTATATTTCAGAGGGATATTGATCTTGGGAATGCTGATGGCAAAGCATCCTAGCACCTTTATTTAAAGGAAGGCTTCAATGAAATTGCTAGCCCATTTTATAAAAATTGTAAAAAGAAGCTATAAGACCATGCATGATGAATTGGGAAAGCTTCTGATGGATATAGAATATACTTGTGGATTAAAAGATTTAATGTAAGAACTGTAAAACAGTAACTCAGGTAAAAGTCAGACTCACAAACACCAGATACAACAGCTCAGATTTATCGCCAGCCTCCACCTTCATAATATATCTGCTTTGTCGTGTTTTAGAAATGACTGCTATTAGTGGAACCTTGGCCTTGAGACTGTATTAGCAATCAGACATGACGCTGTGAGTGACAGCCAAAGCTGACTGATCAGAAACGAAACACACAGCAAGTGGCATGCCCAAACCAAGCAGCTTACTAGTTGTAGCAAGAGACTTGAAAATAGTTTGCTTAAGGGTACATCAAAAGAGCTAGCAAAGAAAGATTACGGTGTAAGGAAGATCTGCACCTGTAATTTTTTTCATGCTATCTTGTTCTTGCTGTGTGTACTTTGTACCTTTAGAGAGATCAGTAATTAATGCCTTGCTTTGGTGATGCTGGTTCTGAGTCATTTTCATTGTGTTGCTAATCACAGACCCCAAAGTGAAACAGCTTCCAGATGCCCAATGCAACTGGGCATGTGGTAGTAAAGCAGCTAGAAAAAACATCCCACCCATCACGTCTAGGAAAATGGATGCAGAAGTTTTAGCTGAAAGGGGGAAGAGTGAAAATAAGTATCACTCCAGGTATGCAAGAAGGGTAATCTGAAAGTGCAAGAAAGTTTCACCTGGCAGCATGCCACACCTAACAAGGTGAAAGACCTAGAACTAACAATTCTTCCTGCACTGCAGGCAGAGAACCCATTGATTTAGAATTATTTTATGAAAATATTAGATTTAAAGCCCATCTTCCCCATCCAAGCTACCAAGGAGGGTAGTAAATGCTTAAAAAGGCCTGGGGGTTTCCTAGGCCAATTTAATTCAGTTTTGTAACACAGTGTTTTCAAGGAAGATATGCTGCCATTACAATTAACTAAGTTACTTTTCCTAGTTTATTACTTATGATTTTAATATAAGGCTTACACTTGTGCTACATCATTGCAATCCATATCCTTGTATCATTCTGTCCTATGAAGCAAAACTGTTGAAGTGTTTAGCAATTTACACTTTGAATTATAGGACAAATCCACCTGGAAGTTGGTTGTTATACTTTGATCTAAAACTATTATCCAAGTCTTGTACAATGTAATTAAATAAATTAAACCAGCCCTTGGGGAACTTTTGCTCTGAAATGAAATTTCAGATCCAGAGAGTGCCTGTAACCTTTACTGTAACCATGTCGAAAATGCTGCTTGTAATTCCACAACTAATCAGATCTTGACAGAAAGGCAGACACTTGTTGATGGAACTCCTCCTTCCTGACATCCCCAAGGATAAATTTACCACATCATGACTGAAACAAATCCTACTCTATCAGAGAACATATTTTAAACAGAGTATTACAAGTTCTGAAGCAAGGCTTCCAGAATACTGCTGCTCAGTTCCAACGTCTGGATACCACTTACCCCCTGGACTTGTCAGTTCATTGAAAAAACTTCATATTTCACAGCATGTAACATTTTTCTTCCAATTCAGACAGCCTAAAAATCAGGCTGATTGCAATACCCAGATTAGTAGTGACTAACCATAAGTTAGTACCAGAAAATGTACAGTTGAAACACTAGTGTAAGAGGCCAGCTTTAAACATGCGTCACTGATCTTGTGAATGAAGACAAATGTTTTTTAATCCTACCTCTCAAAAAATACCAATAATCACTAATTGTAAAGCCAGAATTAACTGAACAGACAGTAGCCTCTGTGTCATTATAAAAATATGCAACAAGCTATACTCCTAATCACAGAATCACAGAATAGTAGGGGTTGGAAGGGACCTCTGTGGGTCATCTAGTCCAACCCTCCTGCCGAAGCAGGGTAATGAATGCAAACACACAATAAAATATTGGCTCAACACAAACAGAAGAGCCAGTCACAACAGGTTTTTACACGACAGCTGAAAACTTCACCTTCTTCTCCCCTCAGTTCATTAATCCAGGTGCTTAACACAGTAATGCCACCATGTGCAGCGTGCGTGGTTTCATCAGTCTGTACACAGCAGTAATCGGCACGTGGTAACACGCCAGCCGAGCGTACGCTTGATGCCTTGATTCCTCCCTGCAGAAGGACTTGCAAGCAGCTCCAGCTGAACTCGGATACAGCCCTGGAGCTGGGGTACCACACGTCTGAACGTTGGTTCAGAAACGGCGATCTCCACAAGCAAGAAACAGGTATCATCTGCTGTTAGTGTACCCTCTGATGTTATTTGCTGCTACTGGCACATTAGAGCTTAACAGCTGTCCGTGACTACTGACCAAATACAGGGTTTGGTAAACCTGGGTGTCATCAGCCAGAACATTGCAAGAGTCAGTAATCCCTGCTCAAGACTTTGCATACTTCACTTAACATGTTTTTCTTCTCATTAGAATGCCTTTTATATGAATGACATTGAGCAAGAGAATGTTCTGCCATCTGAAAAATTTGTAATTCTGTCCACTGAAATAGGATCATCATCTCTCAAGGGCAGCCTACCACCTTTCTGTCTCCGCCTGACAATCACCACGCTCGTCTGCTCTGACATTAGCAGAACACTCGCCGTCAAGGTGCTCCTATTCAAGGTGGCACCGTAATTGCGTAAGCATCAGTTGTACTCCTTGAAGCTCTGTAAGAGTAAGAGCTGATTTCTCACCCAATACCACACCTTCTTTTTTTGGCAATTAAGCAATAGTTTGAAAAGCACAATAAATAATTCTTTTACAGTCAGTTGTACAGGTCATATCTTTTACTTTAAGCGAGTACTAAGTACTCTGTTAAACTGAATCTTCAGCAATCGCTTCATTGTAACTAAAGAATTACCAATAAAAAGATACTGTACAAAAAGAATCCTTATGGAGATTAAAGGAAAGTTTTCTAATGCAGCTTTTTTGTTCTTTCCAAGTACAAAAATAATGTACTCTCCATCCTGAAACACAAAAGGTAACCAAGGAAGTATTATGTCATTTGCAAAAGGTTCACTTTGTTAGAGCAAAGTGGTTTTTTTATTATTATTTAATTTCAGCTTCTTCCATGTATTTCAGCTTTAAAAGCAACACCACACAGCATCAGAACATTTCTGATGAATAACGAGCCTGTAACAAGAATTACAAATGAGGAGATACTAAGAAAACATTAATTCCTCCATATGAGTACTTTCAAAGGTCATCTCTGTTTTTTTCGTTTCGGCAAGCATGACACTACCTTGTTCAAAATACCTCAGGCGTCTATCCCATTTATTTGATTTTGCTACAGGCTAGGAAAAACTATGCTACAGTAATCTGATCTCCCTAGCAGATAAATCAATATGTCTGAAGAGCATCACTAATTATAATAAAAGTATGCTCATTAATAATATTCTACATTTTCATGCATAACAACCTAAATTTTTCAAACACACACCCCAAAGAATATGGCTACAGTGTGCCTATATGAATAACACAATATGATGTCAAAGCATAAACTCTAAGTGCCTGCATTCTGGGAAGGCACATATAAACAAACAGATTTCTTGTATTACAGCTGGAAAACTACATAGTCAGCACGCAGCAAACCAATACGTTCAGGAAAATAGGTAATTTATGTCAAGCATCCAAACAACAACAACTACTCAAAACCCCGTTGCCAAACTCTACAGTTTGATTATGCCAGCCACTGTGTTTAGCAGTTGGGGGTACAGATGATCTTACTTCTTCCGCATCTTAGAATAAAGAAACAGAAATCATCCTAGTTTCTCCATCATTTTAGTCTTTTTGTACCCATAGTGAACTAACATTTTGAGATATACCAAGCATAATAGCAAGAGTTAGAAAGAGGCTTTTTGATCTCCTAGCTCACTGCTCCTTAAAGAGCAAAGCACCAGAAGAAATGACATTTCACCTGAGCGCCAATGAACCAGGACACTCCAGTATCTGCAGCATTTATCTTTGTAGCTATGATCCAATAATATGAGCATGCTGCCACATAGAAAACAACTCTACTGAAGGTGAGACTTGACATAACTCACTAGGAATTAAAGACCTGCATGAAATAACTGCTGCTTTTTACTTACAAATCCATTATATGGGTTAAAAGTGACTTAAACTATTGAGTCTCGGAGGGGTTTTTTGTATCTTCCAGGTGATCTTTTACTCATACGGTAACAGCAGGTAACAAGATGCAAAAATTTCCCTCGCTCTCCAGAGGCCTAGTGCCTCTGTGTGACTTTGTACAGGTTATAACCCCTCCGGATTTCATTTACCCATCTCTAAAATATGAATAATGCTTAACTTCCCCCTGGGAAGTGTGTGGAGGCTTACAATATTAATCCTGGTAAAGTGCTTGGAAATCAGTGAATGGAAAACAGCACAAAGCACTAAGTTTTATCTTTTGAATCCACTTCTTATTGTCTTTACCTTGTCAAGCTCATACAGAATTAACTGTGACCATTTAAATCAGTATAGCTTCTGCAATAATAACCTTGCCTATTTAAATAATTAAAAAAGATGATAAAGGTAAAATAACTTCAACCAACACTTCAGGTTTTTCTACTTACAGATGTAACACGTACTGTGATACTACATACTGCATTTCTTTTGTGTCAATGCTGTGTTTAACACTTACAACGGCTTCTCCTCCCCGGCCTTCTCTATCCAGACGAACAGCGTTTAAGGAGCCTTCTAAAAGCGACAGTCTGATTCATTATGAAAACCTTCTTTTAAATGGTTATGAACTGGCCATAACTGATGATTTTCTGTGTTGGCATCAAGAAGCTTTTCCTTACATCTTTAATGCATAAAATACATTAAGTACTTCAATTCTATGAAAGATAAAAAATCTTGTTAAAAAACTTAGTGAGCATCACTATAAAATGTAAAATATTTTTCTAGTTTCTATATAAATTAATGACCTCGCATTCAGAGCTAAAGAACATAAAAATCAATGTTTTACTAAAATCCTGTTGACATCCATCATAGAATAATATAGTGTGAATCTGTTATATTTGGGGAAAAAAGGTTAAAAAAAAGGTTAGAATTCACAAGCAGTATTTACGTTCTGAAGCAAGTTCAAAGGACTAGAAAAAACCTGAAGTTACCTTCACAAGGACTACTTCTATTACATTTGTTTTAAACAAACCCAATAGAACGTGAAATCCAATAAAACTCAATAAAACATGGGGGGAAAATCCACAATTAACCCCAAAATTTGCAATACATATACACAATAGCAACGAGGCTGCTGAAGGGTCTAAAGAACAAGTCTGATGAGGAGTGACTGAGGGAACTGGGGCTGTTTACTCTGGAGAAGAGGAGGCTGAGGGGAGACCTTATTGCTCTCTACAACTCCTTGAAAGGAGGGTGTAGTGAGGTGGGTGTTGGTCTCTTCTCCCAGGTAACTAGCAACAGGACAAGAGGCAATGGCCTCATGTTGCATCAGGGGAGGTTTAGATCAGATATTAGGAAAAATTTCTTTACTGAAAGAGTGGTCAAGCATCGGAACAGGCTGCCCAGGGAGGTAGTGGAGTCCCCATCCCTGGAGGGGTTCAAAAAACAATATAGCACTTCAGGACATGGTTTAGCAGGTAGGGTGGCATTGGGTTGACGGTTGGACTTTATGATCTTTGAGGTCTTTTCCAACATTAACGATTCTATGATTCCATGAACTGGCTAGAAAGAAATTTCACGGGCTAAGCAAGCATCCAAATGAGCAGATGACTTTTCGAAAGCTTATTTGAAACATTTTAGTATTTCTGTTTCATTTACACCTTCACATCACACCACCTTCTGCCTGCCTCTCTCCAAAAATTCTTGTGATTTCTGCATGAACAGGTCATGAACAAGTGATTTTTTATTTCTACACGCACATCAGCTAGGCCTTGATCATCAGTATCTTGACATCAGTAAAACCCTTAGATGGTCACAAAATGTCAACTCTCTGTTCTACCCTAATTTCACCTTGAACTCATGGAATTCCCATTCCTGGTTTTTTTTGCTGCAAGTTAGCCTAGACAGTCCTCTTCAAATGTTGTCCGGAATATAAACATAAGCAAATATGATTAAGTCCATTTTGTATTACAGACAAAAGGAGTTTATCGGTTATGACACTGCATTAGGATCTGGCTGGCTGAAAAAAACAACCCCCAAAGTACACAAGCCAGTGCCATAATGTACGTACAGCAGAGATCGGGGCAGAAATGCGGCTGAAATCAGAGACAATCCCCTGTGCAAAGGCAGTGGACTGAAGGGTTTGATAACAGATGTTTCTCAATAATCATGTATTTTGATCTAGCAATAAACAGCAACTAAGCTGCATTTTTACATATGGCATCATTCATTGTGTTAAAAAATTGTTTAAAAATTAAAGTCTGCCTTTATAGGGAATGTTAAGAAAGAAATTGGGAGAATTTTAGAGATATATTGATCAGAAACATGAATGAATTTTTGCTACAAAGTGACGAGCTTTGGCTGTAGATTTAAAAATAACAATTTGTTAAACAGATTCCTTCAACAATGAAAGAAAACAATCTGAACATATTCATTCTCTGCAAACTATACAGCAAACTTAGATGAATGCCTTCCTGTAACATACTTTAAAAGCAGGCTCAATGTAATGGCAGTTAAATCTCTGAAAAGCTACTCCACATTGTTCTATATTGTTTTATCGAACCCATGGGAATATGTCTTTCTGTCTGTTTTAGCGATGCACACAGCTTTGACGACACTTCAATTATCTCTGGCTGAAATTGAATCTGTTAAGAACACTGTAAACCGAATAATCCAATTCCTTCTAATACACCAGGCTGAATCCCTAAGCCCTAATGAACATTTTTCCTTTATCATTCCCTCTCCCTAGAGCTAACTAAATTGTTGAGTCAAGAACCTAGCAATTACGTATCATTTAAATATTTTTAGGTTTTATGCATTCATTATTTGCAAGTGAGGACATGATTGCAGTAAGCTTCCCAACAATGCTATGTAACTTTAATTACCAGAAATCCACCACAGTGGGTGAAACAATGTCATCACTATCCGAAACAACACATTCAACATGGCTAGCAATATTACAATTATAGGAAAACATACATATATAGTACAGGCTATGTGTGGGGGTTTTTAAACAATGTATCTTTATACACTCTATAGTTCATACATAAAAGTTTCTATTAAAAAGAGCTAAAAAATAAATCCACGCCTAAAACTTTAAACTCCTGATCAGCATATATTCTCCAAGAAACCTAGGAGTCTTAAATACAACAGTGTCAAGAACTTAGTACTTCTGAGGAGACTTATATCAACCTTTACTCAAAAATTTCCTAAAACTCAGCTGGACAAGATAATCAGCAACTGAAAAATATTAAGACTAAAAAACAAAACACCTGTGAGATCTTCTCTTGTGCAGTTGGAGAACTATCATAAAATACAGTGCTTTCAACGTTTTTGAAGAAAGTCAGACATGCCCCAGGTTTCCTAAAATACTTACCTGCCGTTACCAAAGTAAATGCACATTTAGTGAGTCAGTGTAATCTTCATTAAACGTTATCAATACTTATTTATCTCTAAAAATAAACTGTAAACCCCAGTAAGTGCCTTTTCAAAAACAAAATGCATAGCATTTGCAACAGTACACGTTTGAAGTTACTAAAAGCCATTTTAAAAGGATGTGATCTCAAAAAGCATTAGCTTTTAGCTAATAATTTTCACTCTTACAAGTTTTAAAGTACTTCACAGTGCGTTCAGGCTGAGAAGTAAAAGCCAATAATTCTTAAGAGAAGCAGCAGTGTTGCATCTGGAAGAAAAAGTTGGTTACAAAACTCAAAAACCTGGGAACCAAAATTGAAGAGCGGGAAGGTTAACAGGAATGGGCTCTCTTTACCGTTAATTTTCTACTTCAAAACAATTATGCTGTAGCTTTCCACAAATAATCACATCAGCAGGATGACAAGACCCACCTGTTACATCAAGCCTGCAACACACAGAGAGTCAGCTTCTGTTTGAAATTCAGCCAGAGTCAGGCAATTAAGTAGAATTGCTCTTGAAATGTCTGGTACAACGGTATTTTGGAGAATCCTACAAACTGTCATGGGATTTCAGGTTATTGCTTAGAATCAAGGTGATTCAGTGATACAAATTACTGTAGTTTCTCTGAGGTCATTACAGATTTAAGCAAAAGCAAGAGCAAACTGCAATACTAATTTTCAAACAAGCAAAGCTTGTTTTGATCAATATTATTATATTGATCAAAATGTGATGATACTTTAAATACCTAATACAAGCTCCTCCAACAAGTAAATCCCACCAATACAAAAACCTTTGATTTACAAGGGAAATGTTAGTTGGATCAAGAGTAATTGAAAAATACTGTCTTCCCAGAGCTATATTTTCTAAACTTTGATTCTGTAAGTTCTTCAAGATACTTCGATGTCTTTATCCTTGCACGTTACAATTAAGCAGGCATCTCACTTCAGAGAAGAGTAAAACTCTTACGCTTACTTTTGGTGACTGTATGGCCTATTTCACCGAGGGATGCATCTTTCACTGAACTTCTCATTCTGTTATCATCTGCACATTAAAAACTTGCATAACACAAACATTTTAAACCAGTCTAGAGAAATCGCCACCCTCTTCCTCTTAGGCAAACTGGAATACTTTGGGTTTTTGTTTTTTGTTTTTTTTTACTTAATACTACCATTGGATAACCTATATGCATTTCATATTCATTTAAAATATCCATTCAGTGTGACTAAAAATGCTCTTCTACAAAAGAATTTGAAGAAAATATTTTTCTACTCCTTTTTCAATAGTCAATTTGATGGTTAATCTGGTGATACAGCACAATCGAAATAGTGTCACAGCATGGGAGTGTTAGTTCCAAGCTTTACAGAACTAGAGAACCTTGAGTGCATGCAATTATCAGACATTGAGGACAATAAAAGTGCCTTCCTACATGCTCATTAGCTCTATTTAGACAAATGAGTAATGTCAGTAATTTCCACAAGGAGGCATCTATAACCTTCTTCAGAAAGTGGACATCTTGCTCTCGTTTCTCTTTACCCAGAGCTACATTTTCCTCAGGTCTTGCTTCTTTGTGGCCCCAAAAAAAGAAAATCTACACAATTAACAGACTTTCAAAGTAGTCTGGTATCTGGTCTATTTTTGTATCATCATTAATTCTGTGCCTTTCATGCTTTAAATCATCTCCTTTCTTCTTAAAACCTTCTCAGTGAAGTAACACAAATGCTTTTCTTCTAGGCATCCATGCCATCTCAGAAACTAATACTAGTTCATTCTGGTTTGCATTCTATACTTTACTTGCAAGTTTTACTCTGCATTCGTTCTGATATTGTTCCCTTTGACACCATGCCTATTGACTCTACAGCGTGCAAATTTCAGTTACCTCCTTTTAAAAATTTCAGATGTCTACACATTTTCTTGTGAAAATACATTACTACCACCAAGACCCTTGCACCTTTTTTGTTTTTTTTTTTTTTGACAAAACTATAATATAGTACAACAGGATTATGATTAGAGGTGACTTTTGGCCTAGGCAAAGCAGGTGACTGACATTTAGCAATCGACTGCTTGGGGGAAAGCAAAATGTTTTCAATATGTGACACCCTGACCACTGGCCTGTGCAAGAGGCAGCAATCAGCTGTGTAGCAACACATACTTTCCCGAACACTAATAAACACCTGCAGCACAATATTCCACTCTCATCGTTTCCACAACCTGACTCATCTTTTCCCATGTTTCTTCTTTCTTTTGACAGCATCTTAATATCCCTCCTGACTCCTCACACCCACTCCAAACCTCCACCGAGATCACCTATCTCCTACTACCCACCTTATTCTGGCAGAGAGCTTTGCTATCTGCACAAGTATATTTTGCCTACACTCCTGAGAAGCCTTGAGACAGCTCTCAAAATGATGCCCTTTAGGACTATCCACTCTGTTTTCATACTGGTCAAGATACACAATGTTTCCAGAGATCTCCCAGGTAACTCTGTTTCCCAAGGAACACGCTAAGCAGCAATAAACAGACCGTGCCATCATTTTTTGGACAAGACTAAAAAATTCAACTTTAGAAATGGATGCCCATTAAATAACTTGTGGGGTTGGGAGGTGTTTGACAGAGGGTGGTATCCTAGCGAATTCACATTTGGCGTGTCTAACACTTCAGGGTTTATCCGAAGCTCAGGACAAGTCTCTCAGGGTTGTCTGCAAGCACTACTATCCACAGATTCATTCACCACCTTCAGATTAGAGGGTGCTTTGTAATTGTCACTTTCATCCTGATTCATCCACAGCCTCACAATATGCAATTAATACTTGCTTAATTACTTTCACTTAAAATTCTCAATACATGCCCTAGTCATTTGACCTGGATAGTTGAGTGTTCAGATTAACTCTGCAACGACTCTATCTGAAGCCAAGTATCCGGAGCACTTCACTGTGATACTCCCCAAACTCCCTCCCTTCCACACCAGACTTGATCTGCCAAGGATCGTACGGCCTGTAAGTTCTATCAGTGGACTCTCTGACTCTAGATTCTTCTTGAATCTAGGAGACCATCAATGCTTATTTCATTTCTGCTTGTATTCATCCTGGAGCCTTCCATTCCTCATCCAGCCCAAACTGTTCCCTCTACATAGTTGACTAATGACTCCTTTAAAATATCTAATTTATTGCATATATACTTACATTATGTGATATTTTACGTGCTGTCTTCTTTCCATTGAGACCACACATAAAACACTCTGAAGAGAAATGACACATAGTACTAAGTTGTTCTGCTTTAAAATGTTTGAGACAAAAATCCTCCCTTTCTAGAGTTCTAGCACATGTCACAGTATCACATACCTCGAGTCCCCCTCCGGTTCCCGGTTCTCACAGATTGCCAAAAGATATGAAGGAGAGCTAGGTTCTCCCTGTGTGATTCTAAAAATCTTCCCTCTGCGATTTCTTAAAAGTGATGAATTGACACCTCTGGAGGTACCTCAAAAGAGGTAAAAGGAGCACGAAATGCAAGCTTCCTTAAATCTGTCCTCCTGGGGACCCTAAAGAAATCGTCCTGAGGAGTGAAAATACAGTTCAGCCCCCATGCCCATTCAGTTCTTGAACTATGCTGGCTGCTCAGCTACTTCAGCAAAATCTCACATTCTTCAGCTTCTCTGGAAAACCTCTGGTATGGCTTCGTTGTACAAGAGTAGCAGCCCCTGGAGACAGCAGATTTTTAGTTCAGTGAAGCGATTCTTATTTACTGCTTAGGCGTCTTTCAGAACAGAGAGAATTTATACATTACTCTATGACAGTCTCTGTACTACATACGCTGTGGAATTTCTAGTGTAGAATTTATACTTTATTAAAGGCAATACCTTTTTAATGAAATGTTAAGTAACATGTTTAAATAACAAATGTAAAAAATGAAATAAATTATCAAGTTTTAATGTCAAATATATTGTAAGTGTAAAGAACATTACAACTAAAACCCACCAATTTACTTCTGGTTTGAAAAATAAATAAGAAATATTTACAGGAATATATAGCTGATTTGTGCCTGTTAGCTACAGCTATTGAAATATTACAAGACATTGTTACATAGTAGACAGAAGTATCTACATACCTATAAAATTTACATTAAAAGAGTGACAACTGGAGAACTGGATAAAATATTTATCTTTTATTTGGAGAACTGCTGAAAAGATCCTGTCGGTCTTTCGGCCCAGCGAACAGTTACTTGCTATCTCAACCACAGTGAACTCCAGTTCTGTTCTTGTCTTTCTGGAACTTGAGTTAACTCCGATATTTAAGGCCATGTTTTAGAAAGACAATGGCATTTTACCACCAGAGGACACACTTTCAGATCATGTTCTACAAATCAGATTGGAATGAGAGAAAAAACACCCTAAAGGTTAAAGTCTCCAACTAAAATGTCTATTTAGCTGTGGGGTTTAACAGCGCCAAGCTTCGGAGGATCACTTTCTCTAAACCAGTTCTGACCAATACAAGGCAGCTGGTAGCCTGTCACCCTGGATGGAGTTGGCTGCACGGCCAGGTCACTGCGGCTGTCACTGGGAAACTGCTGCGACGGCGACGCAGCTGTAGCTCCCCCTGCTCGCGGCCCATCCAGCTGAGGAGAGCGCATCAGGGATTAAGACGTGCAGTGAAGGAATTAGATGAGGTTACCACGTTTGACAGCATTTGTCAAATTATCTTTTACCACCTTTGCGGAAAGATACAAGAAATAGAACTGCTGTATTACCCCTTGAGTCAAAAGAAATTTCTAACAATTTTCTCCCGTGGGGAAGTATTTTCTTTCCTTATATTTTCAACAACATTTTGATGTAATTTCTCACAGACAGTATAATTTTAATGCACACCATACTGCGTATCAGCTATCAGTAAAGTTATTACCATAATTAAATGTCATCTCTACAAAAGGGACAGAAATTGCAAGTTCCTGTTATATCATAACCGGTACTGTACAGCCACTTGTAAAATCATCTCTCCTGCTGCTCCAGAAACTGACTCTAGAATAGCAATGACTACCAAGCTACATTACTTTTACCATTTCTGCTACCTTATAGATAGCAATACACACGCTGCATCACTATCAGCAAACAAATTAAGAGAAAGTTAAACACTTTCAAAACCAAGTACTGAAACAAACTGTCTTCAAGTAAGGTTTGAAAACACCCCAGATGTTTTCTTTGGTGTTTAAATGCCAATTTTGGTTAGATATACCAAATTGTAGCAGATCAAAATCTGCCTTTTTTTTGATGCCCTCACTTAAGAGTCTTAATTTACTTCCCTAATACCATAATTAATGATAAGAGAACTGATACAACTCATTCAAAAAGAAACAGACATAACTGGTTCCCCCCCTCACTCCCCCCCCCATTATGGCTTAGAATAAGTAGCTCTGTGTTGTTTAATAGCCTGCGGACTAATAAATAATTTACTACAGAAACACTTTAAAATATTCAAAGATTGAATGGAACACTTAGTCCGTAATTTACATACAGTAAATTACTCAATAAAATTGTTTTCCATTCATGTTCTTTTGCTCATTGTTTCAAAGAACAAAAGAAACAATGAGAACAAAAAATAAGAACTATACATCCTCTGACATTAATAAATTTTCTCTCCACATGTGAAGAAAGTTAGAGCTACACTTTGTAAATATATAGTTGCAATATTAGTGTTTAAAAAAAATGCAGGAGTATTTCTCTGCTTAGCTAATAGAGAATGGTTTGTGTGTTCCCAATTGTCATGTATTTATTGAACTATATAGTTTTAACAGCAAAGTAGGCATCTTCAATATTGAATTTGTTTGCAATACAAAATTTCTCAGCTTTTCAGATACAGCAAATTTATTAGATTCATCATAAGTAATAAAAGATGACTGTTGAACTTTAAGGCAGGCAAACCAGGCAGGTTTGGAGGAAATGTGAGAGCTAGGAAAGGCTATTCATTGCAAGAGCTAATCTCAAAGTCTAAATTATTGTTTAAATCTTCTATGTTTAGCTGGTTTCTTCCTTGCTAATGAAAATAGCATATTCTTCAGGAAAACATATCCTGAAGGTCTTGTTTCAAGCTCCCAGCAGAACACCACTGACAAGACAATTTGCGATTTCCTGGACAAGTAAATTTCCATTTATTAGTTAGAACATATCATCTACATTTTACCTACTAAAATGATAAGAGACTTATGCATCTTTTTTTGACTTGTCTGGAAGAATTACAGAAACACTTTTCTTAAGCTTCAGAAAGTTGTTCATTTTTTTACTAAGTAATCTGATACTGAATTAGGCTATTGGTATTTTTCATTCCACTGACGTCAAACAAAGCTTAAAATATCTGGGTGAAATGAAGAAAAGTCATCCAAGTAAACCAGAACATGTTCAAGCTCTCTGGCAGTCACAAAATGCCTTCTAATGCATTAATAGGTCTACACCATTTTATTCACACTGCATTAAAAGAGGTTATGAGGTCGTCAGAGTTTCTCAATGAACAGGTGAAAAATCAACCTCTTCCATCACTGAACTTCTACAGAATTCCAGTGCCCTGAGGTTTTATAATAGAACATCTGAAGTTCTTGCCCTAATGTCTCTCCCAGTGCCTTAGTCTGACATCAGACTATTTAAAGAAAATCCTAGATATTGACTACTCCTTGCTGAACCCTTGTTTCATATATAGAATTAGCACAGCTATATCTGTTCATAAATAAAAGTAGAAGGCATAAAATTGCTTATAGTAAGCATTTTTGTAATACATACACACACTCTAATTTCTGAAGTCCCACACTCTGTATTTCTATTTAAAAATTAAAAATTACCATTTTTCAGTGAACAAAAGACTTTCCATTGATATACCCTTCTAAATTTACACCTTCCTGAACAGCTTTCATGCATCCATTAAATTAACAAATGAGTCTAAGGAGTCTTCATGAGAGCAGAATAGAGGGAGACAAGAAAATGATTAACAAAGTACATACTGAGGATACAACACAGAGAATGCCTCACTAACATCTCCCTTCAAGCTAAGGCAGACATCATAGGAAAGCACTGCAAGTATGTAGAGCATTAAAGTCACTCAGAGGAATTTACAAAAACTATAGCAGAATACAGAACTCTTGCTAAACTCAGTAGAAAGGCTTTCCTTTGATTTCAAGGCTTTGAAATGCAGGCTCAAATCTAAACAAAGCGGATAACGTGCAGAGGCCTCCACACAGCACAGGTCTTCTGCAGAATGCAGAAGAGACACGCTTGCCACTTATACATATCAAGTGTGCTTAAAACCTAAAAACATGAAAAAATCCCACATTTCACGCTGATTTTTATTACCAAATGAAGCTTCTGGTTCATATAATTATGGCCACTGATTTTCGCTGATTTTGCTAATATTTCAGTTTAAACCTCTCTCCTATTATTTTGGCAAGAACTTAAAATAGCCACTTCATAATTTGGTAAGCACACATATGAATTTATTATTTCACTTCATATTTCCATTAATCATCAAGGCAATATAAAGCAGGGATAAAGACAAATTTTTTATATTTCTATATAGTTATCACCAACTAGTTCCATTGACCCTGAACAACACACATTGTTTTCTTTGTTCTCCCATATCTGTATGCAAAAAAATCCCAACAACAAAAAAAGGAATAATAATCTAATAGAGTGCTAATTCTTTTCCCCTCAACCAGGAGTTGTAAGTAACTGTGTAGGGCTACATAATAATCAGAGGATATTAAGTACTAGAAAAATTGTCAGTATTAAGCTACAGCATGTAACTAAAAGGTAGAAATACATTTCACTTTTACTCCGGTTTATGCTCAGAAAAAATTCTTAAAAGTATTTCAGCTCCTCAGGAGGTATTAAACACCAAAAGCTTTTCAGAGGGGGACTGTTATTCTTTTCAGAGTTGCTTTCCTAATATAGTTCTCTCCACAGGATTGAAAAGTGAAGCGGGAATTTAAGAAGGAAAATATTTTCTGTGATACACGAACAAAGAAAAATGCTGATTCACAGGTGGAGAGATGAGGTTCATACACAAAGATAGTTTAACTTTTATTAAATGGAGAGGTTGGGGATATGCAAGATATGCAGAGACAGAAATGAAAAAGAAGAGGATTTTCTGGAGTCAATAACCTTATTCCCTTACATTCAGGAGGTATAATCCCAAAACACTGCTTGATAAATAAGCAACTTTATCATATTAAAAGACTGATGGGATCCTGAAATCTCAGAAAGGTTAAGCGACAAAGCAAGCAGCTTGCTCTCAGTCAGACAATCTGAAGGTGGGCAAAGCACAGCACTGCGTCGAAGCAGACAACAGCAGAGGAGACTCTGCTTCCAACATTACTGAAGAGACTTCTCCATACTCTGTCTCCTGGTTTTGCTATGTAGGAGGTGATTCACAAACCGTAATTCGAAATGCCAAGGGACACTGGCAACACAGGGTATAGCAGCACTACAGTGCTGAATGTGACCACAGCTTTAAACGTGCAGTCTTAACATATCTACAGGAGCACAAAACTGCTGTGATTTGGAAAAATCTGTCAAAGAACTTGATTAAATACTCTGGTGGCTATCTTACAAAGAATATTGGGCTGATATTTATGGCTAAACTAGAGAAGTTTTAAAGTTAGCCACTTGAAAATTGGACCCAAGAAGTCTTTACAGGCTGCAAAGCTACTCAGATTTGTAGCATAGGCATATCCTTATCTTACCTTCCATTGCTGTTCGGTAAACTAAACATACAGGATGTCTTTGATACTCACCTTGTGGTATTTATTCATCAGTCAGCTCTGTAGCTTCAACAGAGGATTATTGGAAGATATACTGCCCAGCCTCACTTTAAATATCGCTTTGTTTTGGCTCAATCTGCAGAGAACAACAGTGTGATATTTCTTGAATGGCTAGCAGTTGGAAGTCTAGCTGCTCTGGAAGACCCTCCTATCCCTACGGTCTTTTTATAGGATGGGTTTTTATGAGCAGCTCCTCTGAGAGGTTTACTTTCTGGGAGAAAGGGATGTCAGCCTGTAATTGGGATATGGAGCTATGACAAATACAATAGGGACCCTTAATGGCATAGAGACATTTATTTTCTCTAGGGGTAAGTACTTGTGAACTTTGCTGGTGTTTAGAAGCAAACAAATTGGGACTCAAAAACAGGATCTACAAGAGGTCCTTCCCACATGGCGAAGAAAACAGGACAACCTAGAGCAATTTCTTTAGACCCAACTAAGCGAACAGACTATAAAAATAGTAATACAATACCTCTTTGCACATTGGGATGCGATAACACTAGAAAGTAGCAGACACCTACAAACACCTCGGCAAGAGAGCGAGCTGTCCACTGAAATGTAAGGGGAAAAGGGGAGAAAGTAAACAATCATTATTCTTTCCTCCAATTGCCATTTGATGAGGAGGAATATTAACCTAAATTATTCCTAGTCCCTTTAAGAGATGTTCAGTATCTCAGTTGCTACACCTAAATTATTCCTAGTCCCTTTAAGAGATGTTCAGTATCTCAGTTGCTACACCTAGCTAAGGCAGCCTAGTAGCTATAGAATTAAGCAGCTCCTCACAAGCCCACGCTGTGCTTCTGGTAATTTCACTGAAGGCAAATTTCACAGCTAATTGGAGCCTAAACCCAAATATTAGAAGAAAAAAATACAAACAAGAAGGAAATGCATAATGTATCATTCTTGATCCTTCCTTCAATACAAATAAAAAAATAACAGCATTTACAGAAAACCATCCAGCAATTAGGTCTTTAAGTATATTAACCTTTTGCTGTTTCCTATCCAATGGATATAATTGGCTTTGATGGAACAATGTTTTTCAAGCTGCCTGCTAAGCATATTCATGTAAGAAAACATTTTACATGACTTTTTGCTTTTGCAAAAGCTTCTGTTGTGCATCTCTGGCTAGGACAGATCACTGTCTAATTTTAAGTATTCATGGCTTAATACTGCATCACCTTCTTCATCAGCTTATACTTAACAAGTAAACAATTGATATGGCTTTATGAAAAAAGAAGTTGCTTTTCTAGAATTTTCCCTACCTTTTATTTCAACAAAACGCTGTTGATTCATTATCAAAATCCTCAAACTATGGAATGCTTAGTGAAACACTATTAAGTATCTATATCCTTTTTTTTTAGAATTTATTTCTTCAAACTCAGGACAATGTAGAAGTGCAACCATTTTTTGGACAGAAATCAGATCTACTAGTTCTTTGACCAAAATAACCCCCAAATCAACCAACTTCTGTCAGGGGTTCCAGTGTCAATACCTAGCAGACACAAAATGAACAGTATAATCTGGAAAGAGATAGTTTAAAGTGAAGGACTGATGCCTAAGACACTTTCTCAAGGACACCATTGAGATCTTGTGACAGCTCTGGGCATTCACCTCAGAACGAGCTGTCTTGTTCTTACCCGAGCTATTTAGTGCAAAATCCTGCTCTGAAAAATGACTGTGCAATGATAAGAACATCTTCCTCCCTTGTGTCTTAATCAGTTAAGCAACAAAACTAAGGTCAATAATTCCACTACAGTACAGTGCTGTCATACTGTATAAATCCCTTCCAGATGTTAGCAGTAATACCCATGTGTCATGGCCTCAAAATATTTATATATATATATGTATCTACCTACACCCTTATTGCAAGCCTTTTAAGCAGCCAAACTAGGGGAGAAAGAATTTATTAGAAAAAATATTAATACGCATTTGAGATTGCATACCTCAATATCCACAAATTTCAGAGCATGGGGCAAAAGTCACAATTCTTCTTAGGGTTCCTGAGTGCACTCACATCAGAGTCACACTTATTTGTAATGCGATACAAAAGCTACTCATTTTTGTCTCCGTGATAAATTGAAAAAGCACAATTACAAATTCATCCAACTTAATGTCAAGCAATATATTCATAGTGACCTTCTCTCGTATCACGTTTATTCATCAGAATGGCTATTGTAATTTGAGGAGGCTGGCATTATTATTTCAGCATAACCGTAGGCCGAATCCGATTGCTAGCCAGCACACAAAAAGTAGATGGACAGAAATACTGTACTGTGCAACTGAGTCGAGCTACAAATCCCTGGACTACTTTCACCTTCAAACAGCTCCTGCAGCCAGTACCACAAGCTGCCTTGCCAGCCGCCCTACAACAAGCAGCATCTCCAAAGCTACTCAGATAGCTGCTCCTACATCCAATAAGCTTCACTGTATTCTGAATATGGTCCTACCCACAGACAATCACTCTCCTGCTTTGTATTAAATATCAGCAGTTTGACACTTCACTAGTTAACAGTGGCTTTAGTGGAAGTGAAGTACACCATGAAGAAACATGGCTACATTTCTATTCATGAGAAATAATGGAACATTATTTGTACAGAAAGGCACGTTTCAGCTGAGTTACCACTGCACAGCTAACAGAGCTAAAAAGAACTGATCACATTGCCATTTTCTGGCATGGTAACTTTTATTATTATTTTTTAACATGAGGACATTGAAAGAAATGTAAATAAGAGGCAATCAGCATGAAACCTCATTTTACCATAGACACCTGGACAGGAAAGGAACAAGAAAGCATAAGATGTGCACTTCTTATGCATAAGAACAATATATTCAAATTTTAAGGTGGGGAAAGGAGTGTAAGGAAATGCTTAACTTTGTTTACATAGTACTGTTCTAACTTGTAACTAATAAATAAAAGGTGCAAGTTATTCCCCATACAACTCACCATACAAATGATGCAAACAGAACAAACCAGAACAGGAAATGTTAAGTTCTTGTTTACAGAAAAAAAGTGGATTTTAACAAGCATTAATTTATCATTGCATATCACAAGTCAAGCAATTTGCAATTGAACATGAGAAAAACTTGTATAGGTCACACCTGCTACTTACAAAGTGTTGACATTCTTGCCATGTTTCACAAATATACTGTCAAAACTTAAAAGTAGGAGACAAATCTATGCAATTAAATTTTTGTTTGGATTACTGAAACAAGCCATAATTGATTGCTCATATTCTTTACTTCATTAATGGCTCTCTAATTAGCAAAAACTTATCAGTATCTGTGGCTGGAGAGTTAGCAGTCAGTGATAAAAATACAGGTGTGAAATAACCCAATTTACGGTATCAGATGATGTTAATGATTTCACACAAAGAAGTAAGGTCCCATGAAATATATTACTTCCCATTACTACCCACTGACAATCAGAGTTTTATATCATGAAAAGATTACTATACTTATCTTCTCATTAGTAGCTAATTTGACTCTTTGCTCTTGCCAAACCAATTATAAGAAAATTTTTCAGGCTAAAATGAATTCATAGGGCACTTGGACCCCACTCATTTTTCTCATGATAAAATAATTAATAAGCACTTACACACAATTATCAAAATATTTGTGTTAACTAATTAGTAGTGTTAAGGACAATAAAACCTGTAATACATGAGAAGCAATAAAAACTCCTTTTAGTGAGTAATCATCATCAGATTTCCCTAACCTGCTGCTGTATTATAACAAAATCAGAGAAATTAAAGCAAAATACAGCTATTGCTATAAAAAAAATTATTTCCCTTACTCTCAGTAGCTGTTCCTCAAAATGGAAAACGTTAGTAACAGTGCACTCCTTAAGTTAGTACCAAGTGTTTTGTTTGAGTCAACGATTTAGAGCAACAGATTAGCGAGCTGATGAATTTCACTGATTAAATTACTTTGGTTTTGTCAGAAAAACAAATAGAGAGTATTTTGAAACTCCACAGACATAGTGTAAAAGCACGAAGACAAAACCTAGTGTCTTTGAATGATATTTATCTCTGCCTGTAGCTCTACTAAGCCTGCTCGTGTTATATTGCATCCACATTTAGTATACGTGCCACCGTGCAGAGGAGAGGGGTAAATGCCTGGTGATCAGGAAAGCGGGGCTTACAGAATGCGGGACTGGTTTGCCATCAGCCAGAACAGCCTACAGCTAGTCGACTAAGGCATTCTGTCGGCAGAGGAGGAAACTCAAATTCATACAGTAGGATTCAGGAAAAGAACTTGATCAAATGATACGGTCTATAAGTACCCAAAGATTTCGTATGCTGTCTTAAACTGTCCCTTTTGGTAAGCCTTAAACGAAGTTCTTGTGCCTCTCTTTACACTCAAGTTGGATTCATTTATGTTTCTGAGGCGGAGCTTATCAGTCACTAAAGTAAAAATCAATATGAAGAAAGTGTTATAAATATGGCATCTATGGAATCTGGAAAAAAAAAAAAGACATTTCAGCTTACAAAGACCAAGTGCCTCAGAACAGCACAACTGGATGTACCAACACTCAAACTAAATGCACGACCGATATCCAACTGGTAGTTGCTACATTGCAACAATGGGTAAATACTTCCTAAGTACATAGGCTGCAATAAAATTTTGGGATTTTTTTGTATGAAAAATACATATTTGCAAATCATAACTATTAAGTCAATCATATCCAGATATCACGATGCATTGCGGCTGCTTATCCCTGCTGAACACTATACACATGGTTAGGTTACTTCAAAAACCCTTCCCCTCCCACCTCCCAGGCAGATATTCACAGCTACTGAAGTGACTGATTTCAGGCGTCTAAAAGAGGAACACAGATTATTTGACATTTCAATACCCATAATGTGGTCTTAAAGAAAGAAAAAACTGTAAACAGACATTTTCAAATTATAGGCACCGGAGGCACACAGCTGCAAATTAATGCTTGATTTAAAATTCTTGGATTATAACACAGTCTGTAAGTATAGCAGACTGTTTTTAACTTGCAAGAGAATTTTGATTTATCTGAACATCACCACCTCAGTATAAAGTTAAACTCAGATTACTTCGAGGCATATTCTGTTTTAATTGCTTCATTGAATCAAGACCTTTGTAAGTCTTTTTAAACATAATTTTGTCCAGAGTATACCAGATTCATCATTCCTTTGGATTCTGACTAACATAAAACATTCCACTGAGGGCTGATTTGGTTTTTTGTTTTTTCTTTCCACCAGGCATCATACACATTCATGTCTCTTCAGCTTTGCGGTTTTGGGGTTTTTTTTTGTTTGCTTTTGTTGCTTTTTGTTGTGGGTTTTCTTATGTTTTTGGTTTTTTTTTAAAGGGCTATAATCACTACTCAATTCCCTAAAAACAAACAAACAAAACCCCCCAAAATACTATCTGACTTGAAATCATAGGCAGCATTTTCACTGGGAAAAAATGCCTGATAGCTTTCTTTTTAATCTATCTTTACAAAGCTTTCTGAAGATCAAAGAGGTCTCACTCAGATGCTTTTTCATGCCAATGGCTATCAGAAAGAACAGCCTTCAAGGAAACTGCTCAGTGAATCCCTAAGTAATCAGGCAGCAGTACAGAGTACAAAAACCTTCAAAAAGGTCAATGGACATGGAAAAAAACATCTTGACTATTAACTTAAGGGTTTTTTGGTTTGGGATTCTTTGGTTTGCTTAACTCCACTACCCTGGAGTTAACTGCTAACTGTGGAATTCAGCCATATTTGGCAGCAATTTCTCTAAAATGAAGAAATGTGTTAATGAAAGTAACAACTGCTAAGAGAGAGCTAGAAACATTAAAAATCCAAATCATTGCACTGTTTCTTATTTCTAGCACTACTGCTTAAGCAAATATTTAAAGAACAACAGCAAAAATCCCTCAGGATATTAAGAAATCAACTGAGCAGATGATTAGCTTCGCTATGCATTTAATATAAACAATTAACAAAAAAAATATACAGTGCTTCATAAGAATTAATTAAAATTGTCTTTTTGTAGTATAATGGGAATCTAACAAACTAATTCTAATCACATATCCACTATTACAATCTGAAGGTATCTTATTCTTCACGACCTCATACATACTGCACAGTCATTTATCCCTGGGAGGCTCACATGTGGTGTTTACCTACAGTTCCACGCAGGATTTCCACGTGAGCATTTACACAACACTTGTGTCATGATTTTCCATGCACCGCAAACTTATCAAGCCAACTGCAACTGTACTGCGTTAACGGCCTGGTCACACACAGTAATTCTGAATCAATTCTGCATGTGCCATGAAGTTGAACAGAGCATGGACAACTGCCAAAATCTTTTGCTACAAAAACCTTAATTTCCAAATGGAACAAGAGAACTGATGCATGTAGAATGCTAGAATGAGTCCATGCCCTTCATATGGGGCTGACAAAACAAATGACAATGAGATTTCCTTAGGAAGCTTATTAGCTTTCCCTGCATTGCATATATTAGTATATGTTTATTCCTCATCTGAAATAATTTACAAATTTTCATTTGTTTACATAATTCTTTTCCCCAAAGTGAACTCACACAACCTACATGCCTGTGATTCATTCTAAAGTTCTGTCATGATGAAAGGTGACCTCAAACCTTCAAGATCAGCACAGCAAGCACTGCAGCAATATTAGCACCAGTCAGATGAGCACTTCCAGCTTCCTCCCTCCACCGCCCTTCTCCTGTTCGGATGTACTGTGAAGGGTCCTGCAGCAAGTTTTTCACTGAAACACCAGAATTACTTTTAAAACATTGAAGTAATACCTGAATTATGAGCAGGAGTACTTTTACTAGCACCACTTAAACTCATAAATGGGAGGAGACAGCTCTACAGGATCCCTGACAGATCCCCTTGAAACTCTGTACTTGCAGGTTTCAAATGAAGACACAGCAAAGTGCTTACTAAGAATACCTGGGAGTTTTAGACTATTTTGTATATAGGCCAAAATGTACTTGATAAGGTTGCAGTTCTTTACATCAGTCCTAAATTTTAAAAAATACTCTATTACAACAGGTTTAAATAAAAGTTCCTAAGCTCACCTCAAGAACTTTAAAACAGCAGCTCCTCCCTTCATTCCACTGTCCGTACAAGCTTTAGAGATGAGCACGATAATGCTCGTGATGAATCCCAACCATGTACACTAGCTCACATAGCTTCTGTAAACTCTGGTCTTCAGATAAAACAGAAGACTTGACTATCCCAGTAGAATCCAGGCAGACTTCTGTCTGGGAGCTTAACCAGAGGGCCGGGTCTCCTTTCTGGCTATACAATCAAATGAGAACAGAGCCCTGAAGGAAGGTGACCCAGGCTGGCTCATATTCTCACTGCATGCACAACACAATGCTAGAGCAGAAGGGTTATGTTACATAGCACTGTGCTCTGAATTTCCCTAGGCTTACTGTAGGTGCTTTAAAATACAATTTTCTCTGTATTTTCCTGGTCAAACTGTGTGAAACCATTTCAGAGCATTGCTTTCAGGAGCTGGAACACAATTGTTTTTTGCTTGTCTGAAGTTTGAAATAAGGACATGACAGTTTTTTGACTGTTGCACTGCGTTTTGCTCTGTTGTGTCAGTGATTCGGGACAAACCAAGCCTGGCACAACGTGGGGAGGACATGAGGAGGAAAAGATTTAAAGCAAACCCCTACTTGTTACTAGGGAAATCCAGAGAACTGTGTATGATGACTCAGAATTAATTGCAGAACTACTATTTACAACACAACCCTTTCATCATACATGCACTCCTACATTTCAGTATAGACCCAAAGTAAACATCGTGCTTCACAGTTAATTTTAATGGCAAGATTAACCTCGTTACTGGAATAGCACTCAATCTCAAGTGTGAGCCACAAAGCACAAACTCTATAGCTCCTAGGAAGACTGAAAAATCTACGTACTAGTCAGTCAGTTTTGAAAGGAAAGCTCTTCATGCATCTAGCATTCAGTACTTGTAGAATATTTCTTACATCAAGATGAAAAACAAGACAATATTAATTGTTTTCACTAATATTTCACAGAAATTTAATTGGCTACACGTTACAGCACTGGGAAACCACTGGGGCCTCCCCATTTGAAAGGTTTTTTCAAGACTAACCAATGTTTTGAGCAAAAAGAACTTGTACCATATGCAGGGTTGACTTTATTGTTCACTTTTTAATATCATACGTTAACACCAGCGCTCCAAGACTGTTTGCATCCTTGTTCATACGCCAGCAAAGTAAGAGAGGAATTAAAGCAGATGCTTAATGAGTGTTCTCAAGTTCAGCAAGGACATCATTGATTCTTACTTTGCCTTCCAAATACTGTTCCCTAGCTGTAGCTACCTTGGGGTGCATAGCACTTGTTCGTTGACAGATGGGAAGCTGTGAGCTTCAGAGGGGTGACAGGCAAGAAGGTCGCCTTGGACTATCCTGAAGTTTGAAGAGACTAACACGGCACCCAGCAGAATCTTCGAGATTCTACCTTTTGTCCTGTTCTGGAGTCTGCTAGTTTAAAATAATGAAATGTATACACGTACATGTACCTCTCCGCTTTCTCCAGCTGCTGGATTCTCATTGTGCATTTGCTGTAGGCCATTCCCCTTCCAAGTCACAGTGCTTTCTACTAACTACATGCCCCTCAAGCCCTGTGTCATCTGTCCTCCTCCTGTGCTCCACAATCCAGTCATTAATCCACAAAACTTTTTCATAGCCCAGTATGAACGAGTCACAGCCCCCACAGCTCCTCCTCCCTCCCATACTGATGGCATTTACCCCACTATATCACATCTCAACTAAGAACTCAACTTACAAGAGAGAGACAGCAAGTGTGAGAGAACAGCAGCACATTAGAGAGTGGGCATGAACAACCAAGAGCAAATGAAAGCACACGAGAAATCTCAGGGAAAAAAAATTTTGTAGCTAGGTTAGGAGACAACTGGATGCAAAAATTATCTCATTAAAGAACTGATACAGGACAGTTGATCTTTGAGGGGTTTCAGACCTTCTTAACCAGGATCAGCCAAATGAGTACAGAAAAAAAAAAAGAGAAAAACCCACAGCAGCTCACTTAAAGAATTCCCAAAACAAGCAAACAAGACAGCAAGAAAAAGCATAGGAGAGAAGTTCCTTGTCTCTTCCACCTTGATGTGCTCCTTCTGCATTCTTATACTGGACTAAGTCTTGAAGGAAAGGACATCACAGACTTCAGTTAGGACGGCAATCCTTCCTGGGCTGAGGGAATGCGGAGGAGACACCAGCAGCTTTCAATATCTTATTTCAACACACGAATTCATAATCTCCTTCTGATAACATAGCCCATCACTCCTCCTCCTTAGCGTAACACGAGGTGTGTGGCAGGTGCTAGGGCCACTGTCAACTGCATGAAAATAAGCTGTTGCCCTGGCCACCAGTACAGCAGAGAATGGAAAAGATCTAAAAAATGCTTTGAAGCAGCACAGAAAAATAATCATGCAAAAGCGGGATGACAGGTTGCTAGTGAGTGAACTCCAAGTTGATGACTCACACTTTTTCCCTCTAATTTCAGTTACACTGAAAAACAAAAAATATATTTTGCTCAATTACTCTGATTATTGCTATCTCATTATTGCTGAGTCAGTTCTCAGCTCACAGTCCTTCTCAGATAAGCACAAACAAATAAATCAGCAATACATGAAATAAATCAAAGAAAGGTAGCATAATATAGCATGCGAGTGGAATTTACTGTTCCCCCCAATGAAAATTCTCTGTTGTGATATTAGGTAAGCTACAAAATATAAGAACTTGAGAGTTTTTCCATGATCTTCTGTTTTAAAATTGCTCCAAGAATGTAAATATGATAATCTGAGTTTTCTGAAGCCCAAAGCAACATTGGTAACTTTGTTTGTATACAATGTGTATGCATACAATTGTATGTTCTATAACAAATTTGACAGTAGTTTGACTTTCCAGTTACTTCCTTTAAGATTTCATCAATCCATCTTAATATTTTCAGAGTTCAGCTGTAACGTCATCTTGTCACATCAACATGCATTTCAAAACGTAGATAAGTAAAAATTATTCAGCCCTTGGATCATACACATCTCAGCTTGCTTAAGCCTCGTTTTGAAGCTTAGCCTTCTTTTACTCAGTCTCCAGCGAACATTCCTCTAGTATGCTGGGACACAGCAAGCTATTAGGGAGTCTGAGGAAACAAAAGAAGGCAGAACAAAACAAAAGAAAACCCCAACACGTAAAATACTGAAATACTACTGAAAAAAAAAAAAAAAGAAAAACTCACAAGCACCTGCAACCCCCTACCCCTCAACACTCATAAAGTAACCCCTCAACACTCAAAGTATCACTCAGCTCCTGAAACCCCAAAGAGTACACAGCAGTTTTCAGTCTTTGTGCAGGGAACACCTCACAGGGTCCAGAAAAAGGCAAAAGAAAAGCACACGCTAAGCAGCAACTCGTGTCATTTCTGAAAGGAGCAAGCACAGCTGAGAACCACTGGTCTAGTAAACAGGCCAGGTATTTATTTCAGGAAAATATGAAGTTTAAAAACTAAAATTTCAACTGCACATTTTAATCTGTCATTGTGTGTTTGTCAACAAGTATGCTCTAACATTAACATATGCCACTTTACTAATACAAAATAAACTATCAAGGCTTAATATTTTACAGAGCAAAAAGGAGAAAAACAACACGAGACAGTTCAACAAAATTAAGCTCCACGAATACATTTTGATGAGTTTCTAATGACAGGTCGTAAGTCTAAGGGGTCATAATAGCCCCATGAAATTGTCAAATATTTGATTTGCACCAACTTGCATCCCTCCAGCTCACTTAAACTTAACGTTTGTTAACATTAAAACCTATAATAAGCAAGAGCTGCAGAGAACATACCACTGCCATAACACTGTAGAACAAAGGTCGGGCTGCTCTCTGACCAGGTCTGTCTGTGACAGTTTTTGTGAGCAAGGACTACAGCTCACGGGTCCCATAAATGCCTACTTGGCTGGCTGCCATTACCAGCACCGTTATTTTAGTTTGAACAGCTTACTCACTCTGTATACGAGCCACTGCTACATGTCCAGGATGACTAACAGTAGGACTAAGGGATGAAGCAGTTCCTTTCTTGCTTCACTGTCACCTACGGCCTAGAACTCTGCAAGCCACAACTGCCTCCAACGTCACCACATTTCTTCCTCATGACTGATAAAGATATTAAATAGTGTCTTCAGTCTGCTAGATAAATTGTGTATTTCTAGATACACATTCACAAAAGGTGAGAATGTTTTTTGTTCTTTTTAAAATCGTAACAAATATTCTCATGAATCACCGCTAAACCTTACACGAGATCAATCGTAGTAACGATAGGCTTATAGCAATATATAACATATAGGCTTGGCTAAGCCTATATGTTACCCATTTTATATTACCTTATGATCAAAAGAAGTGACAGCCACTTGAGTTTAACCATGCATTCTTCTGTAATTAATTAATTATTAATTTATTACTACGTAAATAATTCAGGATGCAAGGTCGATAGCCTGAAAGTCACAGAGACTCAATGACAAACAGTGGGTAACCCATACGTACCATAGTGTGTAAAGTACTGAAACCTAGAATTTCAATAATGTGTATTAATTGTGGTTTTTCTAATTGAGCAGGAGTGGAAAGAAAATACACTCTTATGTCATCAATAACCATTTTGGTTAAAAAATTAAATTTAATTCTTGATGTTACACTATCTTGTCTGAGCTGCATGATGAGACACACACACTTCAAACTCACTTGAATTTTTTTTTTTTTTTTTTTTTAAACA